>QFCS01002373.1_pt1 | contig 83949 bp, 80 predicted proteins | sample 3576561 | NCBI WGS metagenome assembly QFCS01 | reverse complement strand
GCAGGCCAACGACGAATTCCTAACCCACGAGGGCCGGGTCATGGAGATGTTGAGCGAGCATCAGTGCCAGGGCTGGCTGGAGGGCTACCTGCTCACGGGGCGACACGGGATGTTCAACAGCTACGAATCGTTCATCCATATCGTCGACTCGATGTTCAACCAGCATGCCAAGTGGCTGAAGGTCACGGCAGGCCTACCGTGGCGGCGGAAAATCGCGTCGCTGAACTACCTGCTTGCGTCCCATGTCTGGCAGCAGATGCACAATGGTTTCACCCACCAGGATCCGGGTTTCATCGACCATGTCGTCAACAAGAAAGCCGCCATCGTGCGTGTCTATCTGCCGCCGGATGCCAACTGCCTGCTCTCGGTCTCGGACCATTGCCTGCGCAGCCGTCATTACGTCAATGTCGTGATTGCAGGCAAGTACCAGGCGCCGCAGTGGCTGACCATGGACGCGGCCGTCAAGCATTGCACCCAGGGCGTCGGCATCTGGCAATGGGCCAGCAACGATCAGGCCGTTGCGCCCGACGTGGTGATGGCCTGCTGCGGCGACGTGCCTACGCTGGAAACGCTGGCCGCCGTCTCCATCCTGCGCGAGCATCTGCCCGAGCTGAAAATCCGGGTGGTGAACGTCGTCGACCTCATGAAGCTGCAGCCGCAGGCCGAGCATCCGCATGGCCTGAGCGACACGGATTTCGACGAGTTGTTCACCCGCGACAAGCCGGTGATCTTCGCTTTCCACGGCTACCCGTGGCTGATCCACCGGCTCACCTACCGCCGCACCAATCACGCCAACTTCCACGTCCGTGGCTACAAGGAAGAAGGCACTATCACCACGCCTTTCGACATGACGGTGCTGAACGACCTGGATCGCTTCCACCTCGTGATGGATGCCGTCGATCGCCTGCCACAGACTGGCGACAAGGGTGTCTACCTGAAGCAGCAGCTCAAGGACAAGCTGATCGGGCACAAGCAGTACATCGACAGGTACGGCGAGGACATGCCGGAAATTCGGGAGTGGAAGTGGAACGTCCCGCAACCATGAACTTCGGGGTCGAACCGGGCGGCGAGGTTCGAGGCTGACAGCTATCCCTGCGCAACGCAACGACGGTCGCGCACGGATAGACCGGGCCGGCTTACGGTGCCGGCGGCAACGTCTGGACCATGCGCTTCCAGCTGAATGGTCCGAAGCTGTTCGCGCTGGCGCGGCCATCGCTGTCGCCCGGCTTGACCATGAGCTTGACCCATTCCATCGGGGCGACGCTGCCATGCACCACGATGCGGTGGAAGTTCTTCACGTCGTAGCCGTTGGGATGGCTGTCATAGGCGTCATCGCTGCAGGCCGTTTCCAGGGCGCCACTCTCGGCGGCGCAGGGCGCACCCTTGACCAGCGGGTTGTCCGAACGATAGCCGTGGGAGTCGCCGTTCAAAAGCAGAACCGGCTTGCCGAATGCGGTCGTGTGCAGCGCGATGCTGTCGATGAACTGCCGGTAGTTGGCGATGTGCAGGTCCTTCGGATCATGCCCGTCGAGGTCCCACATGTCGGCCTGGATCTGGATCACCACGGCCCGGGCGTGATTCGTCCTGGCGGTGGCGAAGGCCTTGTCGAGCCACCGCAGGTCGGCGCTGGTGCGCTTGAGGATCTCGTCGGTCTGCGCTTGCGTGCGGTCGAGGCCGAACCAGTTGTCTTCATCGTTGTTCGAGCCGCCCGGAACGTTCAGGGCCACGAACACGACACCGGACTGCTCCCACATCACATTCTCGACGTATTCGGCGTCAGTCGGATAGTTCGCATCGTAGGCCTGGGCCTGCGAGAGCAGCGGCTTGTCGACGGCGATGGCATTGCCGGGCGTGGCAAAGAAGATGTCGCGGACATATCCCAGGTTCGCGAGCGGGTCGAGACCGCCTTCCTTGCTCTTGTGGCAGTCGGTCCATTCGTTGTCGCCGGGGGTGTACACCACGGGCGACTGGAAGGCGGTCCAGAGATCGTAGATCGACTGATCGTAGGCCTGGGAGCAGGTCTGCTTGCCGGAATGAATGTCGCCGACGTTGAGAACCAGCGAAACATCGCGATCGTCATTGATCGTCTTGATGAATGCCGGGGTGGCATCGAACTGGGCCGTGTCGGCATCCTTGGTGCCGTAAGGCGAGTCGCCGAATACTGCAATGGCGAGCGTGCCACGTGCATCATGGGATGCCTTGTCGTGGAACGAATGGGCCTGGGCTGTGGTGGCTGCAAACACGCTGGCGCTCAGCATCAGGGGAAGAATGAGTTTTCGCACGGTTTGATTCTCCGGTGGTCATGAGGAGGGCGACGTCCCGTTCATCACAACGACTGGATTTGAAAGACGCCGGGTCGGCAATCGAAATTGCTGCCCGGATTGTTGGATTCACAGATGACATCGCCATGACAAAGGATCATCGTTGCGAAAAATCGGCACGTGGCCGGCAGGCTGGCCTGCGTGTTCGAGCGCGCAGGAAACCGCGATCCTGGCGCGACCACGCCGCCGAAGCGTGCGCGCGAACACGGTCAAGGCCAGAGGATCGGAAAAAAAGAACGCGCCGTGAAGCGGTTGCCGAGGGGGTGTTCTAGTGCAGAGTGTTGCGCGGGATCACCGCCGGCTGCCGATCGGTCAACGCCGGGAAAGCAGGAATGCCCTCAGCGCGACGGCATCGTTGAACCGTTCTTCCCGTGCCGCGAACAGCAGGGTCACCGGCCCGGCTCCTAGGGCCTCGACCGCATGTGTCAGCGCTGCGGGCTGCTGCTGCAATTCCTGCAGGTAGCGGCGCTGGAATTCATCCCATTTCGCGGGCTCGTGATTGAACCATTTGCGCAGTTCCGTGCTGGGGGCCAGTTCCTTGAGCCACAGGTCGATGCGGGCTTTGTCCCGGGCAAGCCCACGCGGCCACAGCCGGTCGACCAGGACCCGCATGCCGTCTTCAGCGGAGGGGGGGTCGTAGACCCGCTTGACGCGGATATCCATCCGCAGGCCCTATGGCGTGATGCCGCACACCACGCGTGCGCCGCCGCCGCCCAGCGGGGCCGGATGGTCGGCGTGGTTGTCGCCGCCGGCATGGATCATCAGTGAACGTCCTTTCAGGTCCGCCATTTTCAGGCGCGGGGCGAGCACCGGCTGGGTTGCGCTGCCGTTCGGGTCGACATAGAGCGGCGGCAGGTCGCCCAAATGCCCATCACCCCAGGGGGGGCCATGGCGATTGGTCTTCTCAGGGTCGTAATGCCCGCCTGCGCCAAGTGCGGCAACCGCTTTTCCATCCTTTTCCTTCGGACCGCAATCGGGGTTCTGGTGTACATGGAACCCATGCAGGCCGGGCGCCAGGCCTTTGAGATCGGGCGTGAACACCAGGCCGTAGCGGGATTCCGAGACGGTGACCTGGCCGACCGACGGGCCGATACCTTGTTCGTTCACGCTGTGCATCGGGACCACCATGTCGGCGATGGCGCTCCAGGATGCAAGGCTGGAAACGAGGGCACATACCAATAACAACCTGGCTTTCATGTCAGTTCCTCCGGGGAAATACAGGGTAAGTGTCCGCGGCCGGCAAGCGGCATGCGTGTCGCGGATCATCTGGAAGCGTAGGCCATGTTCCATCCTTGGCAAGCGCGTATTTTCGAGGCCAGTATCCGTTCACGCCGCGTCCTGTGTCGGGTCTTACTGCCATCTGCAATCCCTCAGGAATACGGGAGCCTTGTCCACCTGTTGGCCGGATGCCACCGGCAAATCCGATCCCTCGTGCAGCATCCGAACGCGCGCGTTGTCGGGATCCTCTTCGAGGACATAGCTCGCACCCCGTTCGAAACGTGCGCTCAGAACATAGCAGCGGACGGTCTGGGGCAGGAGAGGGTGTCCGTAGGGCACACTGCTTATCCACAGGACATGCGAGCCCGGCGACAGCAGGTAGATCGTGTCCCGGAATGCATTCGGAATGCGGATCGCGGACACGGGCCTCTGGTCGACGCCACGTAGCAACACGGGGTGCCGCGAATGGTCGCTCAACACGGCCACCTGGGAAGTGTCGTCGGTCATGGAGATATCGAGCGGGACGACAGAATGGGATAGCGGCGCACATCCGCCAATCGATAGGACAGCAAGCCAGAGAAGAGGTGGGCGGATCACTCGCATCGAGGCACGGATGGTCGTCTACGGGCGGCTTGCCGGGATGGCGTGCGGGCGTAAGGCCGGTTTTTCGAGAATGACCAGCGCAATCCCGCCGAGAATGGCGGCCGACGCCAAGGCCAGCCGCAGGGTGAGTGATTCGCCAAGAAACAGGATGCCGCCCAGCGCGGTAATCACGGGGACGCTGAGCTGCACGATCGAAGCCTGGGTGGCCTTCAGTGCCGGCAAGACCATGTACCAGATGGCATAGCCCATCCCGGACGCCAGCGCGCCCGACAGGATCGCATAGCCGATCCCGGCATAATCCAGTGGCGTGCCGTGCATCATGAACAGGCTCAATGCGGCTGCTATGGGCGTTGCTCGCAGGAAGTTGCCCGCCGTGACCCGGAGGGGGTTCCCTGCACCTTTCCCGCGCAGGGAATAGATGCCCCATGCAATCCCGGCGCCCAGCATGAATACCGAGCCCAGCAGCGGCGGTGCCGAGAGGCCCGGGAGCAGGAGGCCGATCAGCCCCCCGAAGGCGAGGATGAACCCGGCAAGCTGCATGCGTCCCAGACGTTCGCCTGTCCACATGCCGTGGCCGATCATCGTCGCCTGGACGACGCCAAACAGCAGCAGCGCACCCGTTGCCGCCGGCAGGCTCACATAGGCAAAAGAAAAGCCCGCCGCATAGGCAAACAGCGCCAGCGCGGATAGCCAGTTGCCGCGTCCGGCCGTGGTGCCTTGTCTTGCCTTCACCAGCAGCCAGAGTGTGAGCGCGCCGGAGGCCAGCCGGAGGGTCGTGAAGCTGGCCGGGTCGATGCTGGTGTGTTTGAGCGCAATCCGGCAGAACAGGGAATTGCCCGCAAAGGCCAGCATGGCGAGCGACGTCAGGGTGAGGGTACGGGTAGGGGACATGGCAGGTTTCTTTCGATCGCCATCTGAAGGCCAGGCGACGTTGGGCGACAGGGTATCCGCCTTCAGCGTTGCCTCCAAGCCCTTCGCTGGAGGGCTGTTTCATGAAACCCCAGGCTGTCCTGGAAACGGTACGGGGCCGGTGTCACGCATCCAGGACCCATTGGGGATTCCAGGCCACTTCCCAGAGATGCTGGTCCGGATCCAGGAAGTAGCCTGCGTACCCGCCCCAGAAGGTATCGTGGGCAGGCTTGACGATGCGGGCGCCTGCGGCGGCGGCCTGGGCCATCACCGCATCGACGTCGGCCCTGGACGCAACGTTATGCGCAAGCGAGATGTCGGTGGCATTGGGGGGACCTGCAGCCAGGCCGGTATCGTGGGCGAGGCTTTCCCGAGGCCACAGCGCCAGCTTCAGGCCGCCCTGGAGTTCGAAGAATGCGACGGCACCGAACGCAAACTCCCGTCCCACGATGCCTTCGGTCTTGAGGCCCATGCCTTCGGCATAGAATGTCACCGCACGGTCGAGATCGTCCACGCCAAGGGTAATCAAGCTGACACGCGGTTGCATAGGTATTTTCTCCATAAAGCATGAGGTGTTATCCAAGACCCGTTATGCGGCTGCTCAAGCCAGCGTGCCAAACAAGGCCCCGACGCCGGCCGTCACGCCCATGGCCAACGCGCCCCAGAACGTGACGCGCAGGGCGCCCATCGCCACCCGCGAACCGCCGGCACGGGCCGCCACGCCGCCCAGAAGTGCCAGGAACACGAGCGAGGTTGCCGAGACGAGCGGGATCAAGTCCGCTTCCGGTGCGAATACCGTGACCAGAAGCGGCATGGCTGCGCCGACGGAGAAGCTGGCAGCCGAAGAAAGCGCCGCCTGGATCGGCCGGGCAGTCAGCGCCTCGGATATCCCGAGTTCGTCGCGTGCATGCGCGCCGAGCGCGTCGTGCGCCATGAGCTGGTCGACGACCTGCTTCGCCAGTGTCGGATCGAGTCCGCGGTTGACATAGATTGCCGCCAGTTCCCGGTGTTCGCCCAGATCGTTCGTCTTCAGTTCCTGTCGCTCGAGTTCGAGGTCGGCCTGCTCGGTGTCCGCCTGGGAGTGCACGGAGACATATTCGCCGGCTGCCATCGACATGGCACCCGCGACCAGGCCGGCAAGCCCGGCGACGAGAACGCTGCTGTGGCCGCCCTGTGCCGATGCAACGCCGAGGATCAGACTGGCCGTGGAAACAATGCCGTCATTCGCCCCCAGCACCGCTGCGCGCAGCCAGCCGATACGGTCAGTGCGGTGTCGTTCCTTGTGACGTCGCGGCATGTTCCTTTTCTCTATCGGCTGCGGTCACGCACGTGCTGCGTGGCCAGGGGTTGGGATGAGCCGGGGGTTGTGGACAGCCTCCATCAGACCCAAACAAGCCCTCATGTTAGCGAGATCGCCTCGCGCTCGGCAAGGCATCCGCCACGTATCGATGGCGCTCCAGTACACCCTCAATCTCATGCAGATAGAGGAACTCGGGCGCCTTGACGCCGGCTCGCCGTCTGATTTCCACCCGTTCCGGAGATTCGAAGAATCGCCGAGCGGCATCAAGCGAAGACCATTCGGAAAAATGGACGACGCGGTTTGCATCACGGTCGAAGCGCAGCAACCGATAACTGATTTCGTCAGTATCCAACCCGAATCACCGTCCCCTCGCGCCGCCTGTCGGCAGCCCCGTGATGCAGGCCGGTCGCGGGATCGACGACGACGGCCTGGACCGAGCCGATGGTTTCGCGGCAGCCATCCGTTCCGGATTCGCCCAGGCCGGTATGCCCGAGTGTGCGCAGCGTGTCCTGCGTGGCGGGACTGAAGGGCGGCTGCATGAAGGCCTGGCCGCCTTCGCAACTCACCTTGCCTGTTGCGTTTGTAACCGACAGGCGCGGCGCATCGATGGCGCGCTGCATCGTCATGCCGTGGTCGATGAGGTTGAGCGTGACGTTGAGCACCGAGTTGATGATGGTGGCGCCGCCGGGCGAGCCGTAGGCGGCGACGGGCTTGCCGTCCTTCAGCAGCAGCAGCGGCGCCATGCTGGAGCGCGGGCGCTTGAATGGCGCGACGTCGTTGGCGCCAGGATTGCCTTCGGCGGGGTCAGTGCTGGGCAGGAAATTGAAATCGGTCAACTCGTTGTTGAGCAGGAAGCCATAGCCCGGCACGGTGATGCCGGAACCCCAGGTGTACTCGATGGTGGTGGTATAGCTCACCATGTTGCCCCAGCGATCGACGATGGCGAAGTGGGTGGTGTGGAGGCTTTCCGCCCGCGTGCGGGCCGGTTTTGGCTGCACGGCATGCCACGGCGTGAGGTCGCCTGCCTGCGGCGTGTCCATGCGGCGGTCGGGCCGGATCAGGGCGGAACGTGCCGTCAGGTAGCCGGGGTTCAGCAGGGCGCGTTGCGCCGCCGGCGCGGCATCGTCGTCGCCGATCCACACCGCGCGGTCGGCAAATGCCAGGCGCATGGCCTCGGTCATCACATGCAGGGTCTTGGGGCTGCCGAAGCCATAGCCCTGTGCGACGTCGCCGAGCGGAAAGCGCTCGAGCAGCTTCAGGATTTCGAAGAGCGTGAGGCCGCCGGAGGAGGGGGGCGGCATGCCGGCGAGGGTCCAGCCGCGATAGTGGCCGACCAGCGGCCGGCGGATCGCCACCCGATACTGCGCCAGATCGGCGAGCGTCATGCGGCCCTTGCCCGCATCGCCGAGCTCGCTGCGCCCGCGCTGCTGCGCCTTGACGATGGCGCGCGCGATCGGGCCGCGGTAGAAGGCATCGGGGCCCTTGGCCGCAATCAGTTTCAGGGTCTTCGCCAGATCGGGCTGCACCAGCCAATCGCCCTCGGCCAGCGGCACGCCGCCGGGACGGAAGGTCGCAGCGGTTTCCGGCTGGATCTGCGTGCGACCGTCATCGTTCGCGATGTCGTCCGCCAGGAAACGGTTGACACGGAAGCCGTGCTCGGCGAGTTCGATCGCAGGCACCAGCGTGTCGGCCAGCTTCATCGTGCCCCAGCGGCGCAGTGCAGTGTCGACGCCGAGGAGCGTGCCCGGCACGCCCACCGCGAGGCCGCTGGTCGAGGCGAGCGGAAAGGCCATCGGCAGGCCGCCGGGGGCGAACATGTCGGCGCTGGCGTGCGCCGGGGCGCGTTCGCGCGAATCGACGAAGAAGGTCTCGCCGGTCTTGGCCACATGGACCAGCATGAAGCCGCCGCCGCCGATGCCGGACGATTGCGGCTCGACGACGTTCAACGCGAATTGCACCGCGGCGGCGGCATCGATGGCGTTGCCGCCCTGCGCCAGGATGCGTGCGCCGGCCGCAGCGGCGGCAGGCTGCGAGACCGCCACGATGCCGTCGGGCGAGGCGGCCAGCGCAGAGGCCGACAGCAGACAGAGGACGAACCAGCGCGCAATACGGGTCATGGGCCACGGCCGGGAGCGGCGGAAAAAGGAGCAGGGCAGAGCCTGCACCGGTTTGGCCGCGCGCGTCAATGCGCGGACCGGGAGTTCAGCCGGGTTTGCCGTCGACGCGCGGGCGCAGCAGCATCGGGGCATACACTGCCACGAACAGGCCGAATGCGGCGATCCACACCAGTCCGGCCACGGCCATGCCTTGCGTATACGCCGCAGGAAAAAGCAGCGGCAGCGCGACGCGGGCCAGCGCGGCGAGGTTGATCGCCACGAAGGCCAGCGTCATGATCGGTAGTGGTTCCAACTGACGGCCGGTGTGGCCGAGCGAGACGCGCGCCATCATGCCCAGGGTCAGGGCGCCGATGGCGCCGGCGGTGAAGGCATGCAGCGCGCTGCCGGCGGCGGCGTTCCATCCGGCCGCCGACAGTGCCAGCAGCGCGAAGCCGAGCGGTATCCACGCATAGCCCAGATGGAGGATCCACAGCAGCGGCACCGACCAGAATTTTGGGGTATACCAGCCCGCCAGACGGATCGCGTGGGCCGCCGCCGCTACAGCGGCAAGCAGGGCCGTAGCGGGCGAGGCCGGCGCGACCAGCGCGGCAATCAATGCCAGCAGGGTGGCGGCCGGTACCAGCCATTCGATGATTTTCCAGCGGCGCGCGCGGGTGTGCAGCTTGTTGTCGGTGAAGCTGGGGATCACCCGTCCGCCCATCGCCGTGATCATCATGATCACCACATAGACACCCAGATGCAGCCCCGGTCGTGCCGTGCCGGACGTCCAGTGCAGGGCGTCGGCGTGTACCAGCGCATTGGCTGCAGCCAGCGCCAGCAGCAGGATGGGGAAGGGATAGTTGTGCAGCTGCTTCGCCTGCAGGATCGGCCACGCCAGTACGATTGCCAGCGCTGGCAGGAACGCCAGGTCGACCAGCGCGACCAGCCCGGCCGGCAGGCCCGGAATCAGGAAGCCCAGGCGCCCCGCCAGCCACAACAGGAACAGCGCGGCCAGCGGGCGGCCCGACGGGGTGCGGAGGCCGGTCCAGTTCTGTGCCGCGGTCAGCAGAAAACCGGCAATCACCGATACGGCGAAGCCGAACACCATTTCATGACCGTGCCACACCAGCGGGAGCAATTCGCCCGGAATGATGACGCCGCCCAGAACAAGCAACCACAGCGCCATCATCAATACGGCATAGAGGCCGGCCGCCAGGAAGAACGGCCGGAATCCGAGCGCAAAGGGCGCCCAGCCGGTGGGCGGTGGACGCTTCGCTCGATCGTCGATGGGCAGCATGGCCATGCGGTGCGGGTGGGATCAATCAGGTTGAGAAGTGCCACCCTGCGCCGTTCGCAGGTCGTCGATCAGCCCGTGCTCCAGGCTCGCGGACGTTTCATGCCGGCGATCTTGCAGGCCTGCTTCACATAGCCATAGGGAAACAGTTCGAACAGCTTCTTCTGCGCATCCCTGCCCATGCGTTCGGCCAGATGCTTGATGACGAAGCGGGCATCGGCTGCGATCTGGTGCTCGTCATAGTATTCGCGCATGAAACGGATGGCATCCCAATGGTCGTCGGTGAGCTGGATGTTCTCGCCTTCGGCCAGGACCTGGGCTATTTCCTCATTCCAGTCTCCCGGTTCGATCAGATAACCTTCCGCGTCGCGTTCGGGCAAATCGATGGCCATGGTTTTCTCCTGTTCCGATTACGTTGCTTAATAATTCATTTTGCATATATGTTTACATGTTCTGCCGATGCGATCAAGCCGGGACCGGAAGCACATCCCGTCATGTCCCTCCGCCGTGGAATTCGACACCCGGCTGGCGTTCCGGCAGGGCTTCCACCAGCAGTTCGCGCCGTGCCAGCGCCATGGCCTCGACGCCCGGTTCGTTCAGATACGATTTGGCGTCGGACACCGCGGCAGCCAGCAGGTCGGCTGCCAGTGCGTCGGGATCGCGACCGACCGATTTGGCCAGCGCCCTGAGCTCGATGCAGGGATCCTGCGGCAGCCGGATTTCGAGAGGCTTGCCGCCACTGGCCGCCATCAGCGGCGGGTGCGGTTCGCCGCTTTTTCCGGCCAGCACTCGGCTCATCACGCCGGCGATGTGCGAAGCGACGGAAGGAGTGTGGCCAGCAGGCTGCAGACGGATCCGGTTGACGAAGTACTTCTCGAAATCGACCTTGGCCTGATGCACCCAGCGCCCCTGGCGCATCCAGTTGATGTCGCGCAAGGGCACCTGGGGCTCCGACAGGTAGGCTGCGCCGGTGTTGCCCATGTCGCTCAACCACTTGGCGCGTTGCGGGACATAGCTCGTCAGCGGCGCATCGCCGAGTTGGGCCAGGATGTTGTGCACCGCGATCTCGCCGGCTTTCTGGATCGCGTATACCGAGTCGGGGGAGCCCACCGGCACCGGGGTGTGGGTTACTGCCGGTTGCGCCACGCAGGCGCCCAGGGCGAATACGTTGGGGTAGTCCGGATTGCGCAGGTATTCATCCACGATCACGAGTCCATGCCTGTCGACCAGGCCGGCGGCACTGCGTACGCCGGGCACGCCGCCGAAAGCCGGCCAGTAGACCGAATAGGCGTAGGGCAGGGTATGGGTCTGCTTGGTGCCACCGGCGACATTGAGTTCGGCGATGTGGAGGACGTCCGCGTCGACGCGCGTCGTGATGGCGTTGCAGATCACACTGATCTTGGTGTCGACCAGCGCGGCAGTCACCGCGCCCCGGCTGGCGCCTTCGCCGCCGAGGCCGAGATGACCGGGCCAGGGTTCGGGCGTGACGAGGGTGATCGGCACCCGCTCGCGGATGTTGCGGCGCTTGAGGTCTGCATCGATCAGGAAGGCATATTCGTAGAGCGGTCCCAACACGCTGGCGCCCGGCGCCGCGCCAATCACGATCGGTCCGGGATGGCGCACGAATTCGCGGTAGGCTGCCAGCGCGCGCTCGGCCTGGTCGATGTGGATCACCGAATACGTATGGTCGGCGAGACCGGGAATCGCGTCGGTCATGCCGCTTGCGCCTGTGGCGATCAGCAGCGCATCGTAATACAGCACGTCGCCGTTCTCCAGGTCGACCTGGATGACGTCGGGGTGGATGCGCTCGACGGCGCTGTGGATGAACTTGATGCCGCGCGATTCCAGATAGGGCGCGATGGGGAAGGCGATATCGGCGCGTTCGCGCCAGCCCATGGCAATCCAGGGATTGGACGGCACGAAGTGAAAATAGGGCTTGTCCGACACCACCGTCACTTCGTCGTGCGGACCCAGTTGGGCTTTCAGGGCATAGGCCGCGGTCACGCCCGCGATGCCGGCTCCCAGGATGACAACATGCGTCATTTCAGTCTCCTTGATTCGTTGAGGCCACGTTGCTCAGCCACGCGGGCGCACCAGTTGCCAGGCGCGCACGGCGTAGGTCGTCGCGGCAAAGCCGCTCCACACATGCACCAGACGCGTGAACGGGAAGACGAGGAAGATCGTCATGCCGAGGAAAAGGTGCGTCTTGAATACCCAGCCGGCGCCGGCCAGCAGTTCGACCGCATCGCCACGGAAGGTGACGATGCGCTGCGCCCATTCGGCCAGCCGGATCATCATGCTGCCGTCCAGATGCTGGGCCGACAGCGGGATGGTCGCCAACCCAAGCAGCAGTTGCAGCCACAGCAGCAGCAGGACCAGGATGTCGCTGAACTTCGAGGTGGCGCGGATGCGCGGCTCGGTCAGGCGGCGGTGCAGCAGCAGGCTGATGCCGGCGAAGGCCAGCACACCTGCCGTGCCGCCCGACACCATGGCCAGCACCTGCTTGGCGCCTGCGCTGATGAAGGGCTCGTAGACGAAATGCGGCGTCAGCATGCCGAAGAAGTGGCCGAAAAACAGGAACAGCACGCCGACGTGGAACAGGTTGCTGCCCAGCCGCAGCTGACCGCGCCTGAGCAGCTGCGAGGAATCGCTCTTCCATGTGTACTGTTCGCGGTCGAAGCGGATCAGGCTGCCTAGCAGGAATACCGTCAGGGCGATGTAGGGATAGATTCCAAACAGGAAGGTTTGCGAGTAGGACATTTCAGATTCTCCTGTGATTAGATCGCTGCCTGCCGGCGCGAGGCCGGCATCTGCACCACGGATACCTGCGGACCGGGTTTGAGCAGCGGTTCGACGCCGTCGATCGACGGGCCGAACAATTCCATCGCCTCGTCCATGTCGCGCACCGGTGGCTCGGCCAGTTCCTGCGCGGCCACCGGCGACAGCGCTTCCAGCACCTGGAAGGCGGTGGCGTAGGGGCTGCCGTTGGCATCGAGCTTGCGGCCAATGGTGGCGATCACGTGCACGGCGTCGCCGAGCAGTTCGATGGCTTCCTCTGCCGACAACAGCGACAGGAATTCGAGGAACAGCGGCACGTAATCCGGTAGTTCGGAGGCGCTGGCATCGAAGTCGTGCTTCCAGTACTCCTCCAGCAGATCGATCATCGCCGAGCCGCGGTCGCGCGATTCGCCGTGGATGTGCTCGAACAGGTGCAGCGAATGCGAGGGATTGCGATCGAAAGTGGCGACATAGTTTTCCTGCAGCGCGATCAGTTTCGACTCATGCAGCAGATCGAACAGTGGCGCGAGTCGGGCTGGTGCGCCGCCATTGAAGTCGGCTTCGTCCTCCAGCGCGGCGTGCATCTCGGGTAGCGCCGCCAGCCACTCGGATTCCGGGTAGCACAGCAGCAGGGATAGAACTTTGAAGGTTTTCATCGTGCGGGCTCCTTAACCGGTTTTCTTTTTGGCGTGCAGCTGCGACAGGTCGACCGGGACGGCATTCTTGCGGTTGCCGAACAGGGTGGTTTTGGGCGTCACCCCATCCGAACAGCCGTTGCCGAAGGTGAAGCCGCAGCTCGACTTCTCCTCGAAGGTGTTGAGCGTTTCCTCACGGTGGGTGGTGGGGATGACGAAACGATCCTCGTAGTTGGCGATCGCAAGATAGCGGTACATCTCGTCGGCCTGCGCGGAAGAGAGGCCTACCTGGTCGAGCGCTGCGGTGTTGGGCTTGCCTTCCACCGACTTGCCGCGCATGTAGGCGCGCATCGCCAGCAGGCGATCGAGCGCGGTGACGATCGGCTTTTCCTTGCCGCCGGTGAGCAGGTTGGCGAGGTAGGTGATGGGAATGCGCAGCGACTTGGTGTCGGGAATGATGCCGTTCATCCCCATCTGCCCTGACTCGGCGGCCGACTGGATAGGGGAGAGCGGCGGCACGTACCACACCATCGGCAGCGTGCGGTATTCCGGGTGCAACGGGAAGGCGATCTTCCAGTCGATCGCCATCTTGTAGACCGGCGATTTCACCGCGGCGTCGAGCCAGGCTTCCGGGATGCCTTCGGCACGCGCGGCGGCGATGACGGCGGGGTCGCTGGGGTCGAGGAAGATCTTCAGCTGCGCCTCGTAGAGCTCCTTCTCGTCGGCCACGCTGGCGGCCTCCTCGATGCGGTCGGCGTCGTACAGGATCACGCCCAGATAGCGGATGCGGCCGACGCAGGATTCCGAGCACACCGTGGGCTGCCCCGCTTCGATGCGCGGATAGCAGAAGATGCATTTCTCGGCCTTGCCAGACTTCCAGTTGTAGTAGATCTTCTTGTACGGACAGCCGGAGATGCACATGCGCCAGCCGCGGCACTTGTCCTGGTCGACCAGCACGATGCCGTCTTCCTCGCGCTTGTAGATCGATCCGGAGGGGCAGGAGGCGACGCAGGTCGGATTGAGGCAGTGCTCGCACAGTCGCGGCAGGTACATCAGGAAGGTGTTCTCGAAAGTCGAGTGCATTTCCTTCTGAACGTTGTCGAAGTTCTTGTCGCGGCTGCGCGAGGAGAATTCGCCGCCGAGGTCGTCTTCCCAGTTCGGGCCCCAGTTGATCTTCTCCATCTTCTCGCCGGTGATGGCCGAGATCGGGCGCGCGGTGGGCGGCGTCTCCGACAGCGGCGCCTTCTGCAGATGCTGGTAGTCGTAGGTAAATGGCTCGTAATAGTCGTCGATCTCCGGCAGGTTGGGGTTGCCGAAAATGTTGGCGAGAATCTTCAGGCGGCTGCCCTGGCGCGGCTCGAGCTTGCCGTCGCCTTTCAGTTTCCAGCCGCCGTTCCATACGTCCTGGTTCTCCCACTGCTTCGGATAGCCGATGCCGGGCTTCGACTCGACGTTGTTGAACCACGCGTATTCCATGCCTTCGCGCGAGGTCCACACGTTCTTGCAGGTGACCGAACAGGTGTGACAGCCGATGCACTTGTCGAGGTTCAACACCATGGCAATCTGGGCACGCACTTTCATGTTGTAACTCCTTGCCTGACAGGGGCGGCATGCCCCTGTGCGTTGTAAAAACCCCGCACCGGAGAGAGGTGGCGCGGGTAAGAGGGGCGGGAGACACCCTTCTTGAAACGTTTCATTTCAGCGCTCGACCAGCGGACCTTCCATCCAGTCCACCTTCTTCATCTTGCGCACGATCACGTATTCGTCACGGTTGGAACCCACCGTGCCGTAGTAGTTGAAACCGTAGGCCAGCTGCGCGTAGCCGCCGATCATGTGGGTCGGCTTGGTAATGGTGCGCGTCACCGAGTTGTGGATGCCGCCGCGGAATCCGCTTACCTCTGCGCCCGGAACGTTGACGATTTTTTCCTGCGCGTGATACATCAGGCACATGCCCTTGGGCACGCGCTGGCTGACCACGACGCGCGCGGTGAGCGTGCCGTTGACGTTGAACACCTCGACCCAGTCGTTGTCGACCAGGCCGGCCTGCTTCGCCTCGATCTCCGACACCCAGACGTGCGGGCCGCCGCGCGACAGCGTGAGCATGCGCAGGTTGTCGGTGTAGGTGCTGTGGATGCCCCATTTCTGGTGCGGGGTGATCCAGTTGAGAACCAGTTCGTGGTGGCCGTTCGGCTTCTTGCCCAGCAGCGGCGCGATCGTCTTGGTGTCGACCGGCGGCTTGTACACGCACAGGCCCTCGCCGAAATCCAGCATCCACTGATGGTCCTGGTAGAACTGCTGGCGGCCGGTGAGGGTGCGCCAGGGGATCAACTCGTGCACGTTGGTGAAGCAGGCGTTGTACGACACGTGCTCCGATTCCAGACCCGACCAGGTCGGCGAGGAGATGATCTTCCTCGGCTGCACCTGGATGTCGCGGAAACGGATCTTGTCGTCCTCGCGCGAACTGGCCAGATGCGTGTGGTCGCGGCCGGTGATCTTGGACAGCGCCTCCCACGCCTTCACCGCCACATGGCCATTGGTTTCCGGCGCCAGCATCAGGACCACTTCGCAGGCATCGATGGCCGATTCGATCCTAGGCATCCCCTTGCTGATGCCTTCCTCGGTAACGGTGTAGTTCAGTTCGGCGAGTTGCTGCACTTCGACTTCGGTATTCCAGCTGATGCCCTTGCCGCCGTTTCCGACCTTGGTCATCAGCGGGCCCAGCGCGGTGAATTTCTTGTAGGTGTCGCCGTAATCGCGCGTCACCACCGTCATCGTCGGCATGGTCTTGCCGGGAATCGGATCGACCTCGCCATTCTTCCAGTCGCGCACGCCCAGGCTCTGCCCTAGTTCGGACGGCGTGTCGTGCATCAGCGGCGTCAATACCAGGTCCTTCTGCGTGCCCAGATGCGTGGCGGCGAGCTCGGAGAACTTCTTCGCGATGGTCTTATAGATTTCCCAGTCCGATTTCGATTCCCACAGCGGCTGCACCGCTTCGGAGAGCGGGTGGATGAAGGGATGCATGTCCGAAGTGTTGAGGTCGTCCTTCTCGTACCAGGTGGCCGACGGCAGCACGATGTCGGAATACAGGCAGGTGGTCGACATGCGGAAGTCGAGCGTCACCAGCAGGTCCAGCTTGCCTTCTGCGCCCTTGTCGTGCCACACGACTTCCTTCGGCTTGGCCTCGCCCAGCTCGCCGAGATCCGGTCCCAGCACCGCGTTCTGCGTGCCGAGCAGGTACTTGAGGAAATATTCGTGGCCCTTGCCCGAGGAACCCAGCAGGTTGGAGCGCCACACGAACAGGTTGCGCGGGAAGTTCTTCGGGTTGTCCGGATCCTCGCAGGAGAACTTGAGCGCGCCGCTCTTGATCTGCTCGACCGCATACTTGACCGGGTCGATGCCGGCGGCGTCAGCCGCCCGCGTGATGTCCAGTGGGTTGGTTTCCAGCTGCGGTGCGGACGGCAGCCAGCCCATGCGCTCGGCGCGCACGTTGAAATCGATCAGCCGGTAATCGCCCAGATTCTTGTTCGCGGTGGGCGACAGGATCTCCGACGCGGCCAGCTTCTCGTGGCGCCACTGGCTGGTGTGGGCATAGAAGAATGAGGTGGAGTTCATCTGCCGCGGCGGACGATGCCAGTCGAGACCGAACGCCAGCGGCGCCCAGCCGGTCTGCGGCCGCAGCTTTTCCTGCCCGACGTAGTGCGCCCAGCCGCCGCCCGACTGGCCGATGCAGCCGCACATCATGAGGAGGTTCATGATGCCGCGGTAGATCATGTCGTTGTGGTACCAATGGTTGAGCGCGGCGCCAAGGATGACCATGGACTTGCCGAGGGTCTTGTCGGCGTTGTCGGCGAATTCGCGCGCCACCGTGATGATGTCGGCACGCGGCACCCCGCAGTGTTTCTCGGCCCAGGCCGGGGTGTAGGGCACGTCGTCGTCGTAGCTCTCGGGCACGTTCGGCCCGCCGAGGCCGCGGTCGACGCCGTAATTGGCCAGCGTCAGGTCATAGACGGTGGCCACATACACGTCCTTGCCGCCGACGCTGATGAGCTTGACCGGCATATTGCGGACGAGCAGGTCGTTGTGGTCGTCGCCGCCGAAATAGGGCATGGCGACTTCGACAATCTCGTCGTGGTTGCTCAGCAGGCTCAACTGCGGCTTCACCTCTTTATTGGAATAGCCGTCGCGCATTTCCAGGTTCCACGCACCGGACTGGCCCCAACGGAAACCGATCGATCCGTTGGGCGCGACCAGGTAGCCGGTGTTCTCGTCGTACACCACGGTCTTCCATTCGGGATTGTTGTCCTGTCCCATGTGGCCGGTGAGATCGGAGGCGCGCAGGTAGCGGTCGGCGATCAGCTTGTCTTCGTGCGCCTTCAGCATGACCAGCATCGGCATGTCGTTGTACTGACGGCAGTAGGTATCGAAATATTGGCTCTTGCTCTTGTTGTGGAATTCGCTGAGGATGACGTGGCCCATCGCCAGCGCGAGCGCGGCATCGGTGCCCTGCCGGGGCGCCAGCCAGATGTCGCCGAACTTCACCATCTCGCCGAAGTCGCTTGATACCGCCACCGTCTTGGTGCCCTTGTAGCGCACCTCGGTGTAGAAGTGGGCGTCGGGGGTGCGCGTCTGCGGCACGTTGGAGCCCCACACCATCAGATAGGTCGAGTTGTACCAGTCGGCCGATTCAGGCACGTCGGTCTGCTCGCCCCATACCTGCGGGCTCGACGGCGGCAGGTCGCAGTACCAGTCGTAGAACGAGCCGCACACGCCGCCGATCAGCGACATGTAGCGGCTGCCGGCGGCGTAGCTCACCATCGACATGGCGGGAATCGGCGAGAACCCGTAGATGCGGTCGGGGCCGAATTCCTTGATGGTGAAGACGTTGGATGCGGCGATCATTTCCGTCACCTCGTCCCACTTGGCGCGCACGAAGCCGCCCTGGCCGCGCACCGACTTGTAGCGCCGGGCCTTCTCGGGGTCCTGGCTGATCGATTTCCAGGCTGCAACCGGGTCCATGGTCTCGCGCGCCTCGCGCCACATTTCCATCAGGCGGCCGCGGATCAGCGGGTATTTCACGCGCTGCGCCGAATACACGTACCAGGAGTAGCTGGCACCGCGCGGACAGCCGCGCGGCTCGTGGTTGGGCAGGTCGGGGCGGGTGCGCGGATAGTCGGTCTGCTGGATTTCCCAAGTGATGAGACCATTCTTGACGAAGATCTTCCAGCTGCACGAACCGGTACAGTTCACCCCGTGGGTGGAACGGACCACCTTGTCCTGCTGCCAGCGGTTGCGGTAGGCGTTCTCCCAGCTGCGGTCTTCGTTGCTGACGACGCCATGGCCATTGGAATAACTGGCGATGTTCTTCTTGAAGAAGGTCAATCGGTCGAGAAAGTGACTCATGTATTCGCTCCTTTGTCGCTCATTGCTGAGCGGTTGGCAGTGAGCAGTAAGCGGTGAGTGAGACTGAGGCTTTTCCGCTCCCTGCTCACCGCTTACCGCTTACGGATTCTTGACGTAGGCGTTCTTGCGCAGATAAAACCACCAGTTCAACAGCAGGCACACGGCGTAGAAGATGGCGAAGCCGTACATGGCGTTTTGCGGGGTTCCCGCCTTGATCTGGTTCTTGATCACCTCTGGGGCAATAAATGAACCATAGGCTGCAACGGCGGAAGTCCAACCCAGAACGGGCCCGGCCTGCACGCGGTCGAAGATCACGCCGACGGTGCGGAAGGTGGAGCCGTTGCCCATGCCGGTGGCGGCGAACAGCACCACGAACACCACCAGGAACTGGGTGAAGTAGATCTCGGGCGTGGCCGACTGATAGGCCTGCATCAGAACCCAGCCGGCGTAGACCGAGGCGGCGACCATCACCGCCGAGATGATCTGGGTGACGATGGAGCCGCCGACCTTGTCGGAAATCCAGCCTCCCACCGGGCGGATCAGCGCGCCGACGAAGGGGCCGATCCATGCGTATTGCAGGGCGGAGGGGGCATGCGGGTTTTTCGCATGCGTCCAGACGCCGGTGGCGGCATCCAGGACATGGCTGTTGCCGAAGATGACCGTGATCGACAGCGGCAGCGCCATCGAGAAGCCGATGAACGAACCGAAGGTGACGAGGTAGAGCGCCGTCATCGACCAGGTGTGCTTGTTGTTGAAGATGGCGAACTGCTTGGCGATGTTCTCCTTCATCGGACCGAAGGCGGCCAGCTTCAGGATCACCAGCGTGACGACGATGATGAGCGGCATCGCCACCCACATGTTGAGCATCCCCAGCCCGGTGGGGGCGGGCAGATAGAGGTAGAGGCCGCCGATGGCGGGGACGAATACCAGGGTATAGAGCCAGGTGACCTTGAAGAAGGCGGAGACGGCGTTGCCCGCATCCGGCGACACTGGCAGCAGATTGTTCATGCCGAACCAGGCGATGATCCCGAGCGGCACCAGCGACAGCACCCAGGTGAGGCCGGCGTTCTGGATGTAGGTGGGGGTGCCGGCGAGGATCTTGCCGAAGATCCAGCCGCTGTCCTTGACCAGTGTCATCGGCTCGCCGCCCAGTGCGCCGAACACGCTGACCGTCATCACCAGCGGGATGAGGATCTGCATGGTAGTGACACCGAAATTCCCTAGGCCTGCATTGATCCCCAGTGCCGTGCCCTGCAGACGCTTGGGAAAGAAGGTGCTGATATTGGACATCGAACTGGCGAAGTTGCCGCCGCCGACGCCCGACCACAGCGCCATCAACTGGAAGCTCCACAACGGCCAGTCGGGATGCTGCAGGACGATGCCGGTGCCAATCGCCGGCGCCAGCAGCATGGACGTGGTAAGGAAGATGACGTTGCGCCCGCCGGCCAGCCGGATGAAGAAGGAAGACGGGATGCGCATCGTCGCACCGGCCAGCCCCGAGATCGCGGTCAGCGTGAACAGCTCGTCCTGGCTGAACGGGAAGCCCAGATTGGACATCTGCACGGTGATGATGCCCCACATCAGCCACACGGCGAATCCGCACAGGAGGGCCGGCACCGAGATCCACAGGTTGCGGTAGGCAATCTTCCTGCCGGTCGTTTCCCAGAAAGTGGGATCTTCCGGATTCCATTCTTTGATATTGGTGGACATAGATCGCTCCTGGCTTGAAAGAGGGGATTACTCGAGAGGGTCGGCGCCTGTAGTTCTGATCATCGGCAGCTTGCGAACCTCGGTCAGGTACATCCAGATCAGCGATACCCAGGTGATGCCGTACATCAGCATGAAGATGCCGCTGTTGATGCCGGTGAGATCGACGATGGCGCCGAACAGGATGGGCAGGACGAAGCCGCCGAGGCCGCCCATCAGCCCGACGATGCCCGAAATGACGCCGATGTTGTCGGGGTATTCGTCCGAGATGTACTTGAATACCGAGGCCTTGCCGAACGCCCAGCACAGGCCAAGCACGAACAGCAGCGCAGTGAATACCCAGACGTTGAGGCCGATATGCAGCGCGAATTCACCCTTGGTGGTCTGGATCACCATGTCGGTCTGCGGATAGGACAGCAGGAACAGGCAGATCCACGACACCCACATCACCCACCAGGTGAGCCGGTGCGCGCCGACCTTGTCGGAAATCCAACCGCCCACCGCGCGCATTACGCCGCCCGGCAGCGAAAAGCAGGCTGCCATCAATGCCGCGGTCTTGATGGAGAAGCCGTACTCGGTGATGAAATACTTGGTCAGCCAGAGCGACAGGGCCACATAGCCGCCGAACACGATCGAGTAATACTGGGAAAGCTTCCAGACGTTGGGATCCTTCAGTGCGGCGAGCTGTTGCCTGAACGTGATGTGGCTGGGCACGTGATGCGCCGTGTCGGTGTAGGTGAAGATCCAGAACAGGATGGCCATGAGCAGCATGGCCACCGCGTACACGTGCGGCACGGCCTGCCAGCCGTAGGCGACGACCAGGGTGGGTGCGACGAACTTGGTCAGCGCCGCCCCCGAGTTGCCGGCGCCGAAGATGCCCATGGCAAACCCCTGCCGTTTTTTCGGGAACCAGCGGGCCACGTAGGCGATGCCGACCGAGAAGGACCCCCCGGCCACGCCGACGAACAGCGCCAGCAGCAGGAAATGCCAGTATGCGGTGGCGTAGCCGATCAGCCAGATCGGCACGACGGTCGCCAGCATCAATACGAAAAAGACGATGCGGCCGCCCAGCTTGTCGGTCCACATGCCGAGCGGCAGCCGGATGAGCGAACCCGTCAGCACCGGCGTGGCCACCAGGATGCCGAACTCGGTCTCGTTCAGGCTCAGCATCTTCTTGATAGGGATGCCGATAATGGCGAACATCATCCATACGGCGAAGCAGGCGGTGAACGCCAGCGTGCTCATCGTGAGCACGGAAATCTGCTTCTGTGTCTGGGTCGCCATGATGCATCCTTTGCAGAGACTTCAAGACTGGTTTATCTGAAATATTGATCGCAGTGTATGCCTATGGATGTAGATGAAAAGGGTGAAATTTGTATGTTTTGAGACGCTTTCTACCTCCAAGGAGGTAGTGGGAGTAGCTTGTCAAGCTGATGTTTTGTAATGGGTATTTTGGTGTTTGCTTAACGCGGACCGGGAGAATGGATATATTGGGAGTAGCTCTTCAGCGGTGAAGACTGGCCGGAAGTGAGGTGCTATATTTTGAATCGTAACGAGGTGGCCTGTCCGATGTGATGTGCAGGCCGCCTGGGCCGGACGCTTTAGAAATCACACCCCTTTACCAGCACAACAGGAAACTCAAATGAAAAAAACATCGCTTATCCTCGCCATCTCACTCGCAACGCTGTTGGGCGCCTGCGGGAAACAGGAAAGTGCGCCTGAGGCCGCTGCGCCGGCAGCGCCCGAGGCGGTCGCACCGGCACCAGCCGTCATGGAGAAGCATGACGAAGCCGCAAACAAGCCTGAAGAGGCCGCGAACGACGTGGGCAAGAAGGTGTTCGGCGCCGTCTGCTCGATGTGCCATGCGTCCGGCGCGGCGGGCGCGCCGAAGTTCGGCAATAAGGAGGAGTGGGGACCGCGTATCGCCCAGGGCATGGACGTTCTGTACAAGCATGCACTCGAAGGCTTTACCGGCGCAAAAGGCATGATGCCTGCGCGCGGCGGCTCCACCACACTGTCGGACGACGACGTCAAGGCTGCGGTGAACTACATGGTGGATAAAGCTAAATAAGAATCGAATTCGAGCCTTCGGGCTTGCTGGGAAACGGGGGCGAGCGATCGCCCCCGTTTTTTTGGGGGGATTCTATCGCGAGTGTCCGATCTGCCCGGGTCAGTGTCGGTGATGGCCGTTGCGGCTCAGGGATGCCAGCAGGCGGGGCGTCATGTCCGGGGCGGTCAGCACGGTACCGCGATACCGTCGGATAAAGGCATCCGCAGCCGCGCGGCTGGCGAAGGCGGGCAGGTCGGCGGTGCGCATCGGGCCGGTGACTGCGGAACCGTGGACGAAATGGGCCTGTCCGGCCTCGATCCATCGCCCGCTTTCGAGATCGCGCACATAGCTCACGGCAACGTCGTCGGAAGTGTAGCGCCGATCGTAGCGATCGACCTTGTGGAGAAAATCGAACAGGTTGACCGGCGAGTCGAAGTAATGGGCAGCCCCATCCTTGAAAATGATCTGGGCAGCCCAGCGCGGATAACGGGCGGGATACATGCCGCACACCGGGCAGCGTGCATCGGCGGGTATCGGCCGCGGCGCGTACATGGGCAGGCCCGACGCTGGATCGTAGGGTGTGGCGGGGGCGACGATGCACAGCGCATTGTTGAACGGGGCGATGTCGCGTGCCGGTTGCCCATCGGCGAACAGCAGCAGGGAGGTGGTGAAGGCGATCGTGAGGCCACCCGACGACAGCAGTCTGGATGGCCGTGGCATCAGCCGATGTCCTTGGCGCCTAGCATGGGGTCGTCGAGCAGGGCGCGGATCAAATGGCGCAGGTTCTCTTCCGGCGAGGCATCGGGGTGCGTGATCGGGTCGGCCACGATGCGGTTTGCCGCATCGTGGAAATGATTGGGGAAGGTTGCCAGGCCGGGATGCAAGGGCGCCGTGTCGATGCCGGATTCGACCTCGCCGTAAACCCAGCGCAAGGAATAGGCATCGGACGCGGCATAACGCACTTCCAACGTCACGCCATTCCTCAGGCGGACGCTGAGCGCGTCCTGCCGGTGTTCGATCGCCCCATCCAGATCGTTCTGGAATGCGTGCTCGATTGCTTTGCCGAGTTCGAGGTGCAGGCTCATGTCCTGTTGGCCTCTTTCACGCGCTCGGCCAGCGCAGCCCGGGCCGCTTCGCGGGTGTCCTCGAGAATCCGGGCCGCCAGATAGTGTTCATAGGCCGGATGCTCGGCTACCTCGCCGGCCTGGATTTTCTGCAGCAGTGCCGCCTCGTCCGCGACCTGGTGGAACTGCAGGATGGTCTGGCGGTTCTCGCGCAGTTCGTAGGCCAACCGGGCCAGTTGTTCGATTTCGGTTGCCGTCTCGAACGCGACACTTTCAAAGAATTCGGGCATGGGGTCCTTACATATGGCTGTCGTTAAGCACGCCGCCGTTCAGCACGACCATGGCGGGCTGGATATCGGCAAACCGGTAGATCTTGCCGCCGTATTCGGCAACGAATTTCGTCGCATCCCGTTCCAGCGCAAAACTGGCGATGGTCGGTCCCATCGACCCCTCGCGCTTGCTGCCGTAGACGTAGTAGGCGGATTTCGCGTCGATCCAGTGGCCGTGCGGTTCGTCCCAGGCCGTCTTGCCCATGTCCTGTACGAAAATGCCGCGTACATCCCTGACCTGTTCCGGGGTGAGATAGACATGGAACATCTCCACGGTGTCGCAGAAGAAGTCCGGCTCCGCCTGCCCAGCGTAGAAGATCTGCGCCTTGGGGCCGGGATAGTCGGCCAGTAGCATGCCGTCGAGGGAGCAGGATGTGTCGCGGGTGATTTCCAGCGGCGCCACCGTGGCCGGGCCGGAGGACTGTCCGCAGGCCGCCAGCAGGGTTGTTGCCGTAAGTGCGACAAGGATGAGCGTACGTCTGATTGAAGTCATGTGCGGAATCTCCAGCTTGCGATACCCAATGGCACCACGATCCAGGCGAGCATCACCAGGCCGAGCAGCCAGGGATTGGCCAATGCAGGGGGAAAAACGGTCGTCAGTCCGTACAGGGTGCGGACGTCGTCCAGGGAAAAAATGTTGAGGATGCGGAACACGTCGGCAGGGTTCGCCAGCAGCAGGTAGGGAAAGATCTCGCCACCCCACTGGCCGCCGGTGACGACCAGCGCGCCGAGCAGGAGCAGGTCGAACACCAGTACGAAGAAGAACCAGGTGGCGATCGCGAGCCCCGAGGCACGGGTGCGGTCGGCGGCGAACACCGACAGCATCACCGCCAGGCTCAGGAAGGCGCAGCCCAGCAGCACCGAACTGAGCATGAAGCCGAAGTAGTGGTACAGGGCGTTGAGATCGAGCCGGGCCGACAGCACGATCGCCACCAGGCCGAAACCGGCGATGGTCGAGAAAGCCAGCGCCGCGGCCAGCCCCACGTATTTGCCCAGCAACAGTTCCAGGCGCGTGATGGGCATCGAGAGCAGGAGGTCGAGCGATCCCCGCTCGCGCTCGCCGACGATGGCGTCGAAACCCAGGACCAGCGCGATCAGGGGAATCAGGTAGATGACCAGGCTGACCAGGCTGGCGATGGTGATGTCGATCGAGCGGAAGCCGACGGAGCCCTGCTGCGCCGCGCCGAAGTAGGCGATGACCAGCGCGAAGGCGGTGAATACCAGCGCCACGGCCAGCACCCAGCGGTTGCGGATACGGTCCCAGAATTCCTTGCTCGCGATGGTGGCGATCTGTGCGATTTCCATGTCGCCCTCTCAGTCCGAAAAACCGAAGAACACGTCTTCAAGCGAGGGCTCGCGCACCGTGAGGTCGCGGACCCGGCCATCCAGCCGGGCGAGCGCCTCGATCACGGCCATCTTCGCCTCGCGCCGGCACCGCACCTTCACATGGTCGTCGTGCGCCTCGATCGCGTCCACCTGCAGATGGGAAAGCGCTGAACGCACCGCCTCGAAATCCTCCTTCGCGACGCGCACGCTGAACCACAGCGGCAGGTCCACCTGTTCACGCAAATCCTGCACCGTGCCGCGGGCCTGTACCTTGCCGGCGGTCATGATCGCAATGCGATCCACGCGTTCCTGTATCTCGGCAAGGATGTGGGAGGTGATGACCGTCGTCACGCCTTCGCTTCTGAGCTGTCGGAGCGTCGAGTAAAAACTGCGGATCGCCTCCGGGTCCAGTCCGGTGGTGGGCTCGTCGAGAAACAGGATGCGCGGCTTGCCGAGCAATGCCTGGGCAAAGCCGAGACGCTGGCGCATACCTTTGGAGTATTCGCGCACGCGCCGTTTGGCTGCGTGTGCAAGGCCCACGCGTTCGAGCGTCGGCGCCGCCTCCGCCGGCGAGACGCCTTTCAGCCTGGCAAAGAACCAGAGCGTCTCGAGGCCGGTGAGATTGTCATACAGCACCACGTTTTCCGGCAGGTAGCCGACCGTGCGCCGTACGGCACGGAAATCGCGGCCGGTGACGAGCGCGCCGCCGATGCGGATATCGCCCGCGGTGGGGGGGAGCAGGCCGAGCATCATCTTGAATAGCGTGCTCTTGCCGGCACCGTTATGTCCGATGAGGCCGAACAGTTCGCCGGAACGGATGTCGAGGTCGACGCCGTCGACCGCGTGGATGTTTCCGTAGTGCTTGCGCACCCCGTGCGCGACGATCAGGGACGCGCCGGCGTCATTGAGGGTGGGAAGGGAAGATTCCACGCCATTGTCTCCAGTCGGGGTTGTGCGGCTGCATCCGCGGTTGGGGGTCGACGATGCTCGTGGCGCGTAGCAGCGGGAACTGCTGGCTGACCATGCGCAGCGTCTGCACGGCCGGGCTGGCCAGCAGCAGCTTCATCATCGGGTGGCGCCAGGACAGGTAGTCGACCATGTCGTTCGCTTCGTAGGGCACATCCCCGATGCCGTCGCCGTTGCGGTCCCAGCCCACATAGTTGCTCCAGTAGTTGCCGGGCCAGATCTCGTCCCGGCTGGCCACGTACTTGATCTGGGTCCGGTTCAGGATGAAATCGTTGCCTTCCGCCTTGTTGTGATAGGAGCCCGCCCACAGATGCACGCCGACCGTGTTATCCATCACGAGGTTGTTACGAATGGTGTTGTACTCGGCATCGTAAATGAAAAATCCCCGGCCATTGCCGGCGACGATGTTCCCCTCGATCACTGAATCCTGAATGGTGCGCAGCATGATCCCGTGGTCGGAGTTGCCCCAGGCGCGGTTGTTTCGCACGATCTGGTTGCGTACTTCCATGAGTGCCAGCCCCCCCCGGTTGTGGTACGAGTCGTTGCCTTCCCACACGTTGTAGTAGGAGTTCATGTAATGCGATCCGTAGCGCACATCGTGAATGCGATTGTTTCGGAAGATTGCATGGTGGGACACATCCACGTAGATACCGTCGCGCACGAAGCTGATCTGGTTTCCGACGATGCGCGCCCGTTGCGTGTTGTAGAGCTGGATGCCATTGCCACGCGAGGCGGATCGGTAGTCGCGCTTGCCGGTAATCAGGTTGTTCTCGACATGTACGTCATTTGCCTTTTCAATCCACAGGCCGAAAAGATTGTAGGTCAGGTCACAGTTGTGCACGGTCGCACGATTCGCGCCCGGCCGGATGTAGATGCCGGCATTCTGCTCGACCAGGCTGTCGCCGGAATCGCGCACGATCAGTCCGTCGATGGTGACATCCTCGGCGGTGATGCGGATGGTGTCGCCCTTGAGGCCGCCGCTCAGCGTGGGCCGGTCGATTCCCTTCAGCGTCAGGGGCTTGTCGATCAGCAGGTTTTCCCGGTACAGGCCACGTTCCACCCGAACTTCGTCTCCCGGGCGGGCCTGGTCGATGGCCGCGCCGATGGACTGGCCCGGGTGCACCGTCAGGATGTCGGCGAACGCCAGCCTTGCGACCGGCAGGCAGGCCAGCAGGCCAGCGAGGGCGAGCAGCACGGCCGGCCTGATTGGCCATGCGGCGTGCGCCCACCGTGCTGTCGTCCTGACGGCTAGTAAAACCATTGCAGCGCCGGCAGGCCTTGCAGGAAATCCAGTATCCCCGTGCCCTTCATGATCAGGAACAGCACGACGGCAATCAGCAGGTTCTTGAATGCCACGTAGGAAGCCATGTCGGCCCAGGAGGCTGGACGCAGGTTGCGCCCCCACCATGGGCCATCCTTGACATAGGGCTTGCAGCGCATGCGCACCACCAGTTCGTAGGCACTCCAGCCCAGCCACCAGCCGAGCACGATGCCGGGGCCGATCTGGCCCGCTGCGCCGAGCACCCAGACCCAGGTCACCAGCACGGTCAGCGCGAACGTGGTCGCCTGCAGCAGGATAGGCTGCTGGAAGACCTTGCGGCTCCAGGGGAACAGATGGTCGAAGAACTCCTGTCCGATGAAGGCGGGCAGGCTTTGCCGCACGGCGGTGGCTGGCGAGGCGGCTACGGCAATCGGCTTGATGGGGATGTAGTAGCCGTCCGCCCCGATAGCCGTCAGCGGCTCGCCGGCCCTGGTGCGGCGCTTGCGTTCCTGGGCCAGCGGCGGGCAGGCATGGGTGTCGTAATAGAGGACCTGGCAGTCGAGACACAGCAGGCATTCGCGCTGGTCGATGCGGCCGGCGTCGTCGATCGCCTGCGAGCCGCACCCGACCTGGCAGGCCGCACACGGGCCGCATTCCTTCTTGCGCTTGAGTCCCCACCAGCGGAAGGTCGAAGGCACCGCAAGTGCCGCGCCGAGCGGGCACAGATACTTGCAGAATGGGCGTTCGAAGAACGCCGACGCGACGATCAGGATGGTCCAGAAAGTCACGAAAGGCCAGGAGCGGTTCCACACCCCGACCAGGAAGGTGGTTTTGAACGGTTCGACTTCGGCGAGCTTTTCCGCCAATCCCATGGAATAGAAGGAAACGGCGAGCAGGATTGTAAAAATGCCGTACTTGATCCATTTCAGCCGATCATGCCAATTCTGCGGCAGCAGGTGGCGCTGGTAGCGCTTCAGTCCCAGCTTGCCGGCCACATGGTAGACCAGTTCCGCGAGCGACCCGTAGGGGCACATCCAGCCGCAGAACATCCCGCGCCCCCAGAAGAACGTGGTGACGATGATGAAGATCCAGAACAGGAAGACGAAGGGGTCGGAAAGGAACAGTTCCCAGCGCCACTCGAACAGGATGGCGTGAAACCAGGTCAGCACCTGGGTGATCGAGGGCACGGCCAGCAGGTAGAAGCCGACGAAGCCGATCGACGAGACCCACAGCAGGTAACGCGGGATTTCCTTCCAGCGCGTGTCCTTCATCGTCGAGCGCCGGACCAGCTTGTCGCGCAATGCATAGACGGTGCCCGCAGCGACGAGCCATAGCAGGAACAGCGCGACCTCGATCTTGCGCGACTTCCATACTTTTACCCAGGTCGCCTCCGGCTTGACGATTTCCGGGCGCCCGCCTTCGAGGTAGCGGGCGGGCAGCCAGTATTCCCGGTCGAAGCTGGCGAAGGTCTTGGTGCCGGTCTGCCGGTCTATCTTGTTGGCGAGGTACACCAGGCTCCAGGGATAGGCCGCACTGAAGGTCGGCGAGCGGATGATGAAGATGGCCGACTCCCTATAGTGGGGCGCGCCGGCCGCCTCGATGCCATACAGGTTGAGATAATCGAGGTCGCGGAAGGTGAATGAATCAATATCCTGGGACACCAGCACCCGGTCATAGATGCCGCCGCGCACGAAGCCCGAGCCCTTGAAGGACCCCGTGCCGTCGGCGATCAGGAAGATCGCGTGTTCGCCCGGCTTGAGCTTGGACATGAGCGCGGCATAGCCATGCTCGCCCAGTACGCTGCGCCCGATCGTCGGGGCGTTGAGGTAACCGAAATAGATGTCGATGTAGGGTTGTCCGCCGGGTCCCTGGCCGATTTCATCTGCCTTGACCTTGAGTTCCTGGACGCTGCCTTCATTGAGCAGCGCTTGCCAGTCCAGCGTGTCCGGCACGTCCCTGAACTTCGCCTGGGGCCGGATCGTCGGCTTGACGATGCCCACCTGCCGGGCGACTTCAAGGCCGCTGCGCAGGATGACCTGGTTCTCCGCGATCACGGTCACGGTGGCACCGGAAATCGCGTCGACCCCGATCATGCCTTCGCCCGGCCGGGACGAGCCGACTTCGATTTTGGAGCCGACGAACTTGCCGAGGTACTGCTTGACGAACTTGGTGAGCTGCGACTCAGGAATGCCCACCAGCAGGATGGGCTCGGAGTGCTTCAGAACCCGGACACCGGTGATGATACCTTTGGTATCCATACCGATCAGCGTCACCACGGGCTTGCCCGAGTAGGCGGGAATATCCACGACGTCGGTGGACAGAAATACGTAGCCGATCAGCTTGCGGTCATTTTTCCTGTCGCTGTCGTCCGCATCGTGATGGTCCTCCTCGCCATGGCCGTCTTTCCGTCTCTGGTAGGCCTCGACATAGGCCGGTTTACCCATGCGGGGGGAAAAGCTGTCGGCGCCGGGCATCACGTCCTTGCAGGGTACGTACGCGCACAGATCGGGATCGGTGGAGAGTTGCACCGGCAGCGGCGCTTCATAGCTGCCGGCGGCGGCCAGTCCCGGGACGCAACACAAACAGAGTATCGTCAGGAAGCGGACGATAGGGCAGGCAAGATAATTCATGAAAAACACCGCAAATGTCGGAACCAGGATGCACGCGACGAATCCGCAGCATACCGCAGTCGCGTGTTTGTCCGCCGGCAAGCCGGCGGACTCGGAACCTGATCGTCCGTTCCGTCCCATCAGGAACGGAACAGCGCAACCGGTCAGGCTTCGACGAGCATGCGGCTGCGCATCTCCAGGTGCAGCGCATGGCAGAAATTGGTGCAGTAGCACCAATAGACGCCCGGCTTGTCGGCGACAAAGGTCACCGATTTGGTCTCCTGCGGGTTGACGATGAACTGGATGTTGTACTTCGGAATGGCGAAGCCGTGAGTCAGATCCTCGACCTTGTCGTGGTTGGTCAGGATGATCGTCACCTCGTCACCTTTCTTGACCTTGAATTCCCGTAGGCTGAAGGCCGGCGCCTGGCTGGTGAGCTTGATGGTCACCTTCTTGCCGTTGCGGAAGACGCCCGAGTCCTTGGGATCCTTCACCGCCAGCGGGAACTCGTCCATGTTGTACACCTGGCGCGTCTTGATGATGTCGCGGCGGACGATGATCGAGTCGTGCGGCTCCGAATACACCGAATGGTCGGCCACCAGCTTCATCTTGTCGCCGCTGATGTCGATCAGCTGGGCCGTCTCGGCATGCAGTGGGCCCACGGGCAGGAAGCGGTCCTTGGAGAACTTGTTGTCCGAAATGAAGTAGCGGCCATCCGATTCCTTGGTCTCGCCCATCGAGGTGAAGCCATGGCCGGGCTGGTAATGGACGTCGATGCGGTCAAGCACCACCTTGGCCTGCTTGTCGCCCTTGAATGCCTTGATCGCCGCTTCCACGTTCCACTTCACGATCTGGCTGTCGAGGAACAGGGTGGTGTAGGCGTTTCCCTTATTGTCGAAGCCGGTGTGAAGCGGCCCAAGGCCGATCTCGGGTTCGCCGACCACTGCGTCGCGGGGATTGGCCAGGCCGCCATCGAACCACTTCAGCACCAGGGCATGCTCGATGACCGAGGCGGTTGGCGAGAGTTTGCCCGAGCAGACGTAGTACTTGCCGTCGGGGCTGATGTTTACCCCATGGGGATTCTTCGGGATCGGCACATAGCACGTCAGCGCGGTTTTTGGATCCTGGTTGGATTCCATCGTGCCATCCACCACGGGAACCTTGGAGCTGCCGATATAGCGCACCTTGCCCGCCTTCACAGCCTCTTCGATGCGGGCCACGTTGAAGAACAGGCAGGCATCCATCTCCTTGGCCATCATGTCTTCGTAATGGAGGCCTTTCTCCGTGTTGTACTGGTTGGTCGCCGCCAGCTTGCCGTCGTAGGAGGACGCCACCAGGTCACAGTTGCCGTCGATCAGCACCTGCCAGCGCATCTCCATGGAGTTGGAATCGACGCAGCTGAAGATCGATTTGTACTTGCTGCTGTCGTCCAGATCCCGCCCGTCATTGGGTAGGGGTATCGCGAATTCGGCGCCGCAGAACACGCGGGTGGTGTGATTGACGCTGGAGTCGACCGGGTCACGCTTGTCGGGGAAGGTGCCATGAAAACCCTGGACATTCGGCAGTTCGATGATCTTGTCGCACTCCATGGTGTCCATGCGGACGCGCGCCAGGCGACCATGGATCTTGTCGTTCACGAACATGTACTTGCCGTCGTAGACGCCGTCAGTGTAGGACTGGTGCAGGTGGTGGGTGTCGCCGGTGGTGTATCTGGGGGTGCCGTCCGCCTTGGTACCCAGGATCGCCTTGGATTCGTTGGTGACGCCCCAGCCAACCAGGGCATCCATGTTGAAGACCGGGATGCGCTTCAGTTCGCGGCCGGATGGAATGCCGTAGATGCGTACTTCGCCCGAATGGCCACCGCTGGAAAAAGAATAGTACTCATCGAGCTGGCCCGGCGGAACTTCGTATTTGCTGTAATCGACACTGCTGGCCTGGGCCGCGGGGGCACCCGCGCCGGCGCCTTTATCCGTCGCCGGCGCCGATTTCTTGTTGCATGCAGACAGGCCCAGCGAAAGCCCTGCGCCGGAAAGCCCGACCAGGGCGGCGGTGTTCATGAATTTTCGGCGGCCGAGATCGGGTTGGGTATCGGATAGTTTGCTATCGTCCTGCGTATGGTCCTGTGTCATGTCGTGGTGCTCCCCATCTTGAAAATAATCGGCATTTCCATTCGGATTGGCGCTAGACAATCCGGATCGTTCGAATCCGGCAGGCGGTCATCCCGACCACTTGCCGCTGCGACATAATGTCGCATTTGGAATCTAGCATATAAAGAAAATCCGATCTCTAGGTCTGCAAATATTGATTTGAATCGCGGTGTTGTCGGCATGCTGCGCCGACCAAAAGATGTATGGCGGAAGATTGTTAAGCCTATGTTTTCACAACAAATCGGCAGATCGTTGCTAGCATGATCATGAATAAATGGTACTTTCGAGGTACCTCTTTATTTTCGGGCGCCGAACCGGCCCTAAGGCGGATATGAACGAGAAACGTGGCTTCCTGCAGCATTCGCTGCTGCTGAAACTGGGTGGGGCGCTGGCGCTGATCGCCTGTTTCGCCATCCTCGGCATGGCCAGCTCGGGCATCATCGCCGAATCGGTGCAGGGCAGCGGCGAAGCGATCAACCTTGCAGGCAGCCTGCGCATGCAGACCTACAAGATGAGCAGCCTCGTACTATCGGACAGGCAGTCGACAGACGGGAATGCTGCCGCCCGGCTTGGCGATGCGATCGACACGTTCGAATCTACTCTGGCCGACCCCCGCATCAGGGAATTGATGCCACGGCAGGCCGAAACCGAACTCTCGCGCAGCTATGCGACCGTGCTGCAGGCCTGGCAGAAGATGAAACCGCGTTTCAGGGCAGAGTTGAATGGCAGCGCGTCTGCAATGGCAAACCAGGCTCCGCTGATCGCGGAGGTCAATGGGTTCGTCGACAAGATCGATCACCTGGTCAAGCAGATCGAACGCGATACCGAAGCGAAAATCCTGGTCCTGCGCATGGTGCTCGGGGCCGCTTTGCTGATGACGCTGCTGGTCGGTTCGCTCACGCTGTATCTGGCACGCAACGACCTGATCCTGCCCCTGCGCGACCTGTTGTCATTTGCAGCCAATGTCGGCCGGGGCAATCTCGCGGTGCGCACCGAACACACCGGCAGCGACGAACTCGGACGGCTGGGCCAGGCCTTCAACCACATGGCCGAGGACCTTTCCAGGATGTATCAGAACCTGGAAGCGCGGGTGGAGGAAAAGACTGCCGAGCTCACCATCGCCAACCGCTCGCTGGAATTGCTCTATCACTCCATCGCCCGGCTCTACAACGGGCCGGTGGCAGCGAACACCTATGCCATCCTGCTGAACGATCTGGAGAATGTCCTCGGCGTCGGACACGGCCTGGCTTGTCTGGTGGAGGCCGGCGAGACCCGTGCGCGAGTGATCGCCAGTACGCTGCGCCCGGACGGCGGCGATCCCAATCAGTGCGGTCTGATGAGTTGCGCCGAATGTCTCGCCCACCGGACGCTGGCCGTCCATGCGCTGCAGGATGGCCGTCGCATGCTGACGTTGCCGCTCAAGGATACCGAACATCATTATGGGGTGCTGCAACTGGAGATGCCTCCGGGCAAGGAACTGGCGCAATGGCAGACCCAGCTGCTTGAGGCCTTGTCGCGCCATATCGGCATCGCCATCGGCACCGCGCGCCGTACCGAGCAGACTCGCCGGTTGTCGCTGCTGGAAGAGCGCGCCGCGCTGGCGCGCGAACTGCACGACTCGCTGGCGCAGTCGCTCGCCTACATGAAAATCCAGGTCAGCCGGTTGAAACCATTGTTGCCTGCTGCGGACCCGGCGTCACAGCCCGGCGCAGGCAACGAGGCCCATGAAGTTCTGGCCGAGTTGCGCGAAGGCCTCAACAGCGCCTACCGCCAGTTGCGCGAACTGCTCACCACTTTCCGCCTACGTATCGAAGGAGAAGGCCTGGGCGCCGCCTTGCAGGACACCGTGAATGAATTCACCGCCCGTGGCGGCATTCCCATCAGGCTGGACGTGCATCTGACCGGCTGCACGCTCACGCCCAACGAGGAAATCCACGCCCTGCAGATCGTGCGCGAGGCGCTCTCCAATGTACTCAATCATGCCCGGGCGCAACAGGCGGAAATCAGCGTTCACTGCAACAGCGACGGGTCGGTGTCGGCGATCGTGACCGACGACGGCATCGGTGTCCGTCAGGTAGCAGGGGCGCATCATTATGGAATGACGATCATGGAAGAGCGGGCCAGAAATCTGGGCGGCCAGTTGAGCGTCGAGAACCTTCCTGCCGCCGGCACCCGCGTCACCCTGCACTTCATGCCGGCCGCGCGGCGCGACATTCTTTCTCTTTCTACCGAACAATTGCCCCCATCCTTATGAATCCATCCGATACCTACACCATCCTGGTCGTTGACGACCATCCCCTGTTCCGCAAGGGCGTGATCCAACTGATCCAGGCCACCCCCGAATTTCGCTTTGTCGGCGAGGCCCCCAGCGGCAAGGAAGGCATCCAGCTGGCGCAGCGCCTGCATCCCGACATGATCCTGCTCGATCTCAACATGAAGGATATGAACGGCGTCGAGGTACTGAAGGCGATCAAGGACGAAGGCTCCGATTCCCGCGTCATCATGCTCACCGTGTCCGACCAGGCGGAGGATTTGATGGCAGCGCTGCAGGCCGGCGCCGACGGTTATCTGCTGAAGGACATGGAACCAGAGGATCTGATGCAGAAGCTGGTCGAGGCTGCGCACGGCAAGATCACCATCAGCGAGCGTCTGACACAGTTGCTGGTCGCCTCGCTGCGCGAGAAAAGCCGTCCGACCGGTCTTGCCGAAGCCGGCCTGACCGAGCAGGAAAGCCGTATTCTCGATCACCTCGTCGGCGGCAAGAGCAACAAGCTGATCGCCCGCGACATGAATATCGCCGAAGGTACGGTGAAGGTCCACGTCAAGCACCTGCTGAAGAAGCTCAACCTGCGTTCGCGGGTGGAAGCGGCCGTATGGGCGGATCGCTGCCGCAGACAGGCCAAACTCTGACGGCCTTGTTTCCTGGGGCTCGCCCGGATCAAGTAGGCGAGTTTGCTGAAAAGAGGCGGGCATAAGAATTTAAAGCCACAATAGCCGGTTGGTATCTAACCGACCGCAATCATGGTGGGCGTGGTGAGACCCGGCGCGATTCCGGAGGCGGGCGTAGATCGCTGTTTCCTGGCCCAGAGGACAATGGCCTGCACTGTAAACTGTAAAAAAACTGGCCGCACTGAAATCAGGGCGCGAACTTGTCGAAAAATTTTACAGTCTTCAGATTTCGACCTCCGACACATCCCTTGAAAACCCTGGCCCCAAGCCGTTTCACATCCTTCGGCTCGTTTCTTGCTTCAGTTGATTCAGGCTGGTTTGTCATAATTCTAAGTCGCGGAACCACTAGCTAACTCTAAGTCTTGTTCTTTCCTGGATGCAGCCTAGGAGGATCGCAACATGATTACCCGCATTTGTGCTCAGCGCGTGGCCGTGTCAGGAGTATCTGGAACTTCCAGTGCCCTCCTGCAATGGCGTGTCCACAATAAGGCCAGACTTGGTAGCTTTGAGGCCTGTTGCGACATCGCTCTCGACATCGGCTGGCCAGCCGACGCCAACCACTCACCGACCCGCAACGATCACGCTGTCGACAATGCCCGGGCCAGCCGACCCAGGCCGGTGATGATTTTCAACGGCACATCACCCTTAGCTCCCGCGGGAAGGCCGGGGATAGCGGTCCAATCAGCAGGACAAGCAAGATTTCGCGGTTGATCAGAAACGCGAGCACCTCGAATCCAGACCGATGACCACCATCCTTGGAATCTCCTCCTATTACCACGACAGCGCAGCGGCCCTGCTACGTAACGGCGAAATCGTCGCTGTGGCGCAGGAAGAGCGCTTCAGCCGCAAGAAGCACGACGCCCGCTTTCCGGTTCATGCAGTGCGGTACTGTCTGCATGAAGCGGGTATAGGCCTCGGCGATGTCCAGTATCTGGTGTTCTACGACAAGCCGCTGGTCAAGTTCGAGCGTCTGCTGGAAACCTACCTAGCCTATGCGCCAAGAGGGTTTCGTTCGTTTCTGGCAGCGATGCCGGTATGGTTAAAGGAGAAACTCTACCTCAAGCATCTGCTGCGCAAGGAGCTCTCAAGGCTCTCCGGTATCAAGGAATCCAAGCTTCCACCGTTGCTTTTTTCGGAGCATCACCAATCCCACGCCGCTTCGGCGTTTTTCCCGAGTCCCTATGAAAGGGCGGCGGTACTGTGTCTGGACGGTGTGGGAGAGTGGTCGACGACGACAGCATGGCATGGCGCATCCAACGACCTGACACCTCTGTGGGAGATCGACTTTCCACACTCGCTTGGGTTGCTCTACTCGGCCTTCACGTACTACACAGGCTTCAAGGTTAATTCGGGTGAATACAAGGTAATGGGGCTGGCTCCCTACGGTGAGCCGAAGTACGTGGACCTCATCTTCAAGCACCTGATCGACTTGAAGGAGGACGGCACTTTCAGGCTCGATATGTCCTATTTCAACTATGCGACCGGTCTCACCATGACCAATGGCAAGTTCGATGCCCTGTTCGGCATGCCACGCCGCAAACCGGAGTCGCCGCTCTCGCAGGTACACATGGATCTGGCGCGCTCGGTGCAGGACGTGACCGAGGAAATCGTCCTGCGGCTGGCTCGCACAGTGCAGAAGGAGACCGGCGAGGACTATCTGTGTCTCGCGGGTGGTGTCGCGCTCAACTGCGTCGCCAACGGCCGTGTGCTGCGCGAAGGGCCGTTCAAGGATATATGGATCCAGCCTGCGGCCGGCGACGCCGGCGGCGCGCTGGGCGCCGCCCTGACAGTATGGCATCAGTACCTGGATAGACCCCGTACGCCCGACGGTGGCCTCGACGGGATGAAGGGGGGGTATCTGGGCCCGCGTTTCTCGGATATCGAGATCGCGAACTTTCTCAACTCGGTCGGCGCAAAATATCAGCGATTGGACGACGTCGAACTGTACCCGAGGGTGGCCGAAATCCTCGATGGCGAGAACGTGATCGGCTGGTTCCAGGGGCGTATGGAATTCGGTCCCCGTGCGCTGGGTGGGCGTTCAATCATCGGAGATCCCCGCAGCCGCAAGATGCAGTCGGTGATGAATCTTAAGATCAAGTACCGGGAGTCCTTCCGCCCCTTTGCGCCCTCGGTGCTTGCCGAGCGCGTGGGCAAGTATTTTGAGCACGACCGGTCCAGCCCCTACATGCTAATCGTCGCTCCGGTACGTGAGGAACATCGCATCCCCATGACAGAGGAAGAGCAGCAACGCTTCGGCATAGAGAAGCTCAACGTGCCGCGTTCGGTGCTTCCCGCCATCACCCACGTTGACTACTCGGCCCGTATCCAGACCGTGCACAAGGAGACCAACCCGCGCTACCACGCGCTGATCGAGGCCTTCGAGCAGCGTACCGGCTGCCCGGTGGTGGTGAACACCTCGTTCAACGTGCGCGGCGAGCCTATCGTCGGCTCACCCCAAGACGCCTATCGCTGTTTCATGAGAACAGAAATGGACTATCTGGTCATCGAGAACTTCATCCTCGCCAAACCAGATCAGCCACTAGTGCCCAGGGACGAATCCTGGATGCATGAATTCGAACTGGACTGAGCATGAGCGCCCACGACATCCTCGACGAGAGCCATGCCGGACTGCGCAAGTTTGGCCTGACCACCGGCGTTATCGTTGCAGTGATGTTCGGCCTGGTCCTGCCTTGGCTGCTTGATCACCGCCTGCCCATCTGGCCTTGGGTGCTATTCGTCGTTCTAGGGCTGGCGGCGCTGACCGTGCCTGGTGCCCTGCGCCCGATCTACCGTGGCTGGATGATATTTGGCAGCGTGCTGGGGGCCATCAACACACGCATCATTCTCGGTGTGTTCTTCTTCCTGATTTTGTTGCCAGCTGGACTTGCGCGCAGGCTGTTCGGAGCCGATCCAATGCGGCGTAAGTTCGAAGACGACGCGAGCTACCGCATTCCCAGCGTGAAACATCCCCCGAAACATTTTGAGAGACCCTTCTGATGCTCGATATTCTCAATGACCTCTGGGCGTTCATGAAGGAGCGCAAGAAATTCTGGCTGGCTCCGATCATTGTCGTCCTGCTATTGCTAGGTGGGCTCGTCGTGCTGAGTCAGGGTTCAGCAATAGCGCCATTCATTTACACATTATTCTGATTCACCCAGGGAGACCGACGGTGGCCGCATTGCCCCCCTCCTTATTTCAAGCTTCAAGTCATGCCGAGTACGAGAAGAAGTAAACTCCGGACCGTCATTTTCAGTCTAGTCCCGCTGGTCTTCGTGCTTGTCGTTCTGGAGATCGCTGGCCGCATCCTCTACCCGTTTGACCCGGATGGGCGAGCAATGATCATGACCCAACGCGATTCCCGGCTCAGGCTCTCGTATTTCTCAGAGGCGGTGGATGCCAAGGCGATCCTCTTTGACGTGCACCGCATGGACAAGCGGTATATTCCGTTCCTCAGCTATTTGGGTATGCCGAACAGCAAGTTGCCGACGATCAGGACCAATGAGCTAGGATTTCGTGACAATGCAATCACGCCGCGCCAGCCGAAGGAGTTCCGGGTGCTGATTCTGGGCGGTTCGACAGCCTGGGGCCTTGGCGCCTCATCGAACAATCATACTGTCAGCGCATATCTGGAACGCATCCTCAACAAACGCGGCGATGGCATCCATTACCGCGTGATGAACGGAGCGTACCTGGGGTACATCGCTCGACAGGAAATGACTGTATTAACCGAGTTCATGGGGGAGTTCGACCCGGACATCATCATTAGCCTGACTGGGTACAATGACCTGATTGCGATCATTCATGGGACAGGAAAGATTTTCGATCGACCGGAGGCACGCAAACTTGGCGAAGCGGTGACTCTCTACCTCCGGCCGATGGATACGATCACGACTTTGCGAAAAGTGTTCGGCAGCCTCGGAATCTGGCGTCTCGTGGTCTATTTCCGAGAAGCGCAGCAAGCATCCAGACCCAAAACTGGTGAATACGAATTCGATCAAGCGAAATCAGCTAAATGGGTACCCGGGGTAGCTGAAATGCACAAAATCATGGCTCGATTCGCGGAGGATCACAGTCGGCGTTACGTGATTGCACTGCAGCCGGATATCGAAACCACGCGGAAGCGAATGGATCCGGAGGAAGCGGGACTCCGTTCGGCGGCGCGCACCAGGAGCATCGGTTTCGCCGAAAGTTATGCCGCCTACCGGAGGGATCTGGCAGCAACTCTGGATGCGATAGAAGGTGTGCAGTTCATCGACCTGGGCGGCGCGTTCGATAGTATGAGCGGGCCTGTCTTCATAGATGGATGCCACCTTACAGATCGAGGCTACGAACAGCTCGCCAAGGCGCTTTCGGACAAAATACCCCGCTGGATCCCGCGATGAGTTAACGCGTCTGGCCAAGCTGCTCGCGCAGACTGTCCAGAACCGCCTGCTCGCCCCGCACGCTGAAGAACGCGCCTTCAGCGTCGGCACGCTCGGCCAGGACCTCGCAGCGCGCGAATATTTCCCCGCGCAGTTGCTGGGCCGACCAGGGCAGGAAAAGCTCGGCCTCGACCAGGTCGCGCTGGAAAAAAGCAACGATCGCCTGGTGTAGTTTGGCGACATCGTCGGGACGGCGCGCGCTCATCACGATGCAGCCGGGATACGCGGCACGCAGAGCGGTTTCGCGTTCGGCCTGTGCCGCCGTGTCGCCGACGTGGTCGATCTTGTTGAAAATCCGGATGCGCGGCACATCCTGCGCTTCGATCTCGTCCAGCACGTGCTCGGTGGTTTCGATCTGCCGTTCGAACCCGGGGTCGCTGGCGTCGATGACATGAAGCAGCAGCGAGGCATCCAGCGCTTCTTCGAGCGTGGACTTGAACGACGCGACCAGTCCGTGCGGCAGGTTCTTGATGAAACCAACTGTGTCGCTGACCAGCACGCGCGGGACGCTCTCGGGGTACAGGGTGCGCACGGTGGTGTCGAGCGTGGCGAAGAGCTTGTTGGCGACCAGCACCTCGCTGCCGGTGAGTGCGCGCATCAGCGTGGACTTGCCTGCATTGGTGTAGCCGACGAGCGCCACGCTGGCGAGCCCCTGGTGCGCTTGCCGCCGGGCACGCTGGGTCTTGCGGTCCGCATCCATCGCGGCGATCTCCTTCTGCAGCTCGGCGATGCGGTCGCGGATCTTGCGCTTGTCCAGTTCGGTGTGCGACTCGCCGGCCCCGCGTCCGCCGACGCCGCTGCGTTGCCGCCCTTGTGGTCCCGCGAGCTTCGCCGCCTCGCGCAGACGCGGCGCCAGGTAACCCAGACGCGCGATTTCCACCTGCGCGCGCGCAGCGGGGGAACGTGCGTTGCGGTGGAAGATCTCGAGAATGACCATGGTGCGATCCATCACCTGGCAGCCGACTTCGTTTTCGAGGTGGCGCGCCTGCGACGGGGAAATCTCGTGGTCGACGAAGATGACGTCGATCGGGTCGGGCGAGACCGGCGCCGTGTCGTCCATTCCCTCGACAACCGTGTCGAGGCGATACAAGGGGTTCAGCGAACGAACGCCGGGCTCGGTTTTGTCGTCCGGTTTGCCCTGAACAAAATGGTGGATCTCCCGCCGCTTGCCTACGCCCAGATAGGCCGTCGAGTCGAAGCCGGACCGTTTTTGCGTGAACGTGCGGGTAACAGTGAATCCCAGTGTCTTGGCCAGCTCGCGCAGTTCAGCCAGCGAGGCTTCAAATTCCATGTCGCTCACCCCTGGGAGCTGAACCGACGCCACGACGGCGTACTGAGGGGCTTCTTGGACTTCTTTTTGCATGCGGCTTGGTTTCTGTGGGGTGAGCGAAGCCGGGTATTATCCGTCAATGCAATCGGCACAAGTGTTGAAACTGCATTTTGTCGTGAGTGTCGTTACACTGCGCTTCAGCAGATCCGTGGCAGCGGGTCGTCTTCCAGTTCGTCCAGTACGCGCCGGCCGCCAAGGCCGGTTTCCAGGATCACTCGTGTGCCGCCTGTTTCGACGCGGCCGATGATGCAGGCATCCCGCCCTTCCGGCAGGGCGTGCCAGCGGGCAAGTACGTCGTCGGCTGCGAAGGGGTCGACGATGGCGACGACCCGGCCTTCGCAGGCCAGGAAATACGGGTCGTAGCCCAACATTTCACAGACCGACACGACTTCCGGACGCAGCGGTACCGCGTTTTGGTCGAGCACCACGCTGTGGCCGCTGGCGCGCGCGATTTCGTGGGCCACCGTGGCGAGTCCGCCGCGCGTCGGGTCGCGCATGAACTTGAGATGGGGAAAGTCGCGCACCGCGCGCGTCAGCGGCAGCACCGAGGCCGAATCGGAACGCAGCTCGCCGGACAGGCCGAACTGCTCGCGTGCCAGCATCACCGCGATGCCGTGATCGCCGACCGGACCGGATACCAGCACCACGTCGTCCGGTGCGATGCGGTCCATCGCCAGCCGGGTGGATGCGCGCCGCACGCCGATGCCGGCGACGGAGAGATACAGGCCGCTGCCTTCGCCCCGGCGCACCACCTTGGTGTCGCCGGCCACGACGACAACATGGTTCTGTCGCGCAGCCCGCGCAAAGCTGGAGATATAGCGATCGAGCGCACTGATTTCCAGTCCTTCCTCGATGAGTGCGGACACGGTGAAATAAAGCGGGTCGGCCCCGGCTACAGCCAGGTCGTTGACCACGCCATGCACGGCGAGCGAGCCGATGTCGCCGCCGGGAAATTCAAGCGGCTCGACAGTGAAGCCATCGGTGGTGACCATGAGCTCGCCGTCCACGTGCGGTAGCGTGACGGCATCGGCGTCGGTGTCGAGCAGCGGGTTGCCGAGATGGCGGGCAAAGACGTCGGTGATGAGTTCGCGCATCAGGCGGCCGCCGTTGCCATGTGCGAGAAGGATGCGGGTGTCGTCCATGGAGAGTCTTTATTATTGATGAAGGAATTCGATGACCTGGCCGAAGCTTAATCCGGCATCGTTGACGGGAACACGTTGGGGCAGATGAGCGTTGAAGCCTGCGCGCTCAAGCAGGCCGATCGCGGCTTCCGCAAGCACGCGGTTCTGGAACACGCCGCCGGTGAGGCCGACCGACCGGATGCCGGTTTGCGTGCGCAACTGTTTCGCCTGTTCGACCAGCGCCTGCGCCAGGCTCAGATGAAAGCGGGCCGCGCGCTCGGCGGCGGGGCGGGCCGTGTCGCCGAGCATGGGCAGCAGCGGCGCCCAGTCGGTGCGCCATAGGCCGAGCGGGTCGCGCGCGAGCGGCAGCTCGACGGCATCGCCAGTGGATGCGGCCGCGGCCGCTTCCAGCCGCATCGGTGCCTCGCCCTCGAAACTGGCGTGGGTGCAGACGCCACACAAGGCCGCGGCGGCATCGAACAGGCGCCCGACGGCGGAGCTGGCGGGGCTGTTGAGCCGGGCCGACCATGCCTGATGCAAGGGTTCGGGCGCAAAAGGTACCCGCTGTCCCGTTTCCCACAGTAGTGCCGCCGCGGCGCGCCACGGTTCGCGCCCGGCCTTGTCGCCGCCAGGCAGCCGAAAGGGTCGGAACGAGGCGGCATGCTTCCAGCGGGCGGGCGCGCCTGTGAAGGCCTCGCCACCCCACAGCGTGCCGTCCTCGCCAAGGCCGACGCCATCCCACGCAAACACGATCCAGTCGGCGACATTCGGGAATTCCCAGGCCAGCGCGGATGCGTGGGCGTGGTGATGCCAGACCTCGAACACAGGCAAGCCGCCAGCGCGGGCATAACGGCGCGTGCCGTAGCCGGGATGACGGTCGACGATCAGACGTGTTGCCCGCACCTGATACAGGTTTTGCAGATCGGCCGCTATCTGCGCCAGCGTGTCCTGGCTGCGTGCGGTGCCGAGTTCGCCGATATGCGGCGAGATGACGGCGCGCGATCCCCAGGCGAGACAGAGCGTGTTCTTCATGTGGCTGCCGAGCGCCAGCACGGGTTCGGGCAAGGAAGCAGGCAGTTGGAGTTCCAGTGGCGCATTGCCGCGTCCCAGGCGCAGCGGCCGCGTCACGCCGGCGATGACGCGATAAACCGGGTCGTCGGCCGGCCGCACGATGGGCCGGTCGTGGTGCAGGAAGGCGTCGGCAAGGTGGGCGAGCCGGGTTTGCGCTTCCATGTTGTCGGTCAGTACCGGTTCGCCGGAGAGGTTGCCGGACGTGGCCACCAGTGGTCCGCCGAAATCGGCGAGCAGAAGATCGTGCAGTGGTGAGTAGGGCAGCAGGCAGCCGATTTCCGCGAGACCGGGTGCGATGAGGTCGGAGAGGCCGGATTCTGCCTGTTCCGGCAGCAGCACGATGGGGCGTTGGGCCGACGCCACGAAATCCGCCCGTTCCGGTGTCATATGCAAGGCACGGCGCAGGGTATCGGGATTGCGGAACATCACCGCCAGCGGTTTGGCCGGGCGCGACTTGCGTGCACGCAATGAAGCGACGGCGTCATCGTTCGCGGCATCGCACATCAAATGGTAGCCGCCGACGCCTTTCACCGCGACGATCTTTCCGGACTGCAGTGCGGCGACGGCTGCGGCCAGCGCGGCCTCGTCGCCGTCGGTCGTCTTATCTCCCGAGACGAACTGCAGGTGCGGACCGCACGCCGGGCAGGCGATGGGTTCGGCATGAAAGCGGCGGTCGAGCGGGTCCCCGTATTCCTGCCGGCAATCCGGGCACAGCGCGAAGTCGCGCATCGCCGTATTGGGGCGATCGTAGGGCAGGGCGGTGATCAGCGTGTAGCGCGGCCCGCACTGGGTGCAGTTGATAAAGGGATAACGATGGCGGCGGTTGGTGGGGTCGTGCAGTTCGGAGAGGCAGTCAGCGCAAACGAAACCGTCGGGGGGTAAGTGGATGGACCCTGCATCGGCCGTTTTTGAGGATGCATCATTCAGGCAGGCCTGGGTCGATGCTGCGCTGTCGAGGATGGAAAATCCCTGAATCTGTTCCGCTGCACAGTCCCGGATGGCGAGCAGCCCGGGCGCCGCCAGTGGTGGTGCTTCGCTCAAAAGCGCGTTGCTGAACTGAAGGAGTTGCGCGGGACGACCTTCGGCGTGGATCTCCACCGCGCCATCGGCGTTGCGCACCCAGCCTGTGATGTCGTGCTGGTGTGCGAGCCGGTAGACGAAGGGCCGGAAGCCTACGCCCTGCACCCGTCCGCTGATCGTGATGTGTTGAGCTGCGCGCTCAGGCATCGACGGCTACGCGCACGCCGCCCGCCCACCAGATGCGGCAGGCGCCTTCGTCCGACACCATGCAGGGGCCGACCGGATTGCGCGGGGTGCAGGCCTTGCCGTAGATGCGGCACTGGTTGGGGTAGATCTTGCCAAGTACCACCTGCGCGCAATCGCAGCCGGGTGGCATTTCGCCGGCGCGGCGGCGGCCGGGGTCGGTGTGGTCGGGAAACAGCAGGCGCGCGTCGTGTTGTGCAAAGGCAGGCCTCAGCGCGTAGCCGGAGTTTGGAATGATGCCGATGCCGCGCCAGTTGGCGTCGACGACCTCGAGTGTGTGATCGAGCAGGCGGCGGCCGGTCGGATTGCCGCCCGGGTGGGCGACTTCGCGATAGCAATTGTCGAGAAAGCGCTCGCCGGTTTTAAGCTGGCGCAGCACGGAATAAAACGAGGCGAGCAGTGACTCCGTGCCAAAGCCGGCCACTGCGGCCGGAATCTCGTGCCGGTCGATGACGAAAGACCATTCTTCCGGCCCCATGACCGTGGAAACATGGCCGGGTGCGACCAGCGCGTCGAAGCCGGGGCTACCAGAATCAAGCAGCATCGCGACTGCCGGCCAGGTCAGGCGGCCGGACAACAGGATGCTGAGGTTGTCGGGAATCCCTTCGGCCAGCATGGCGGCCGTCGGTGCCGTGGTGGTTTCGAATCCGGCGGCGAAGAACACCACTGGGCGATCGGGATTGTCTTGCGCGATCCGGCGCGCATCGAGCGGGCTGGCGATCGGACGGATATCGGCGCCGGCGGCCTGCGCCTCGGCCAGAGAGCGCACCTCGCCTTTTTTTACATTGACCGGCACCCGCAACATGTCGCCGAATGCAACCAGGATGACCTTGTCATGCAACGCCAGCCGGATCGCCTGGTAGACGTCTTCCTCCGGGCACACGCATACCGGACAGCCGGGGCCCGGCACCAGTTCGAGCCACTTCGGCAGTGCGCCGCGCATGCCGGCGTGGGTGATCGAACGCTCGTGGCCGCCGCACACGTTCATGATCTTGATCGGGCGGTCGAATTCGAAGGCATGGATCTTGTCCAGCCAGGCGCGGGCGTTGTCCATCAGGCCGTGGCGCGGTGATATTTCATGCCGTCGCTCTGAATGGCAGGGCGGCGCGATTGCCCGATGGCGACGCGCGCGCGTTGTGCCGCAAACTGTTCGCGCAACCAGGTCAGCCAGGCGTCCATACCCATGTCCTTGCGTGCCGACAGCCGCATTACCGGCGCCGGGTTGGCGAGGTTGCGCAGATGCGCCTCGGCCTTGTCCAGGTCGAAATCGTCGAGCACGGCCAGCAGGTCGGTCTTGGTCAGCAGCATGGCATCGGCGGCGCGGAACATCACCGGGTACTTGGCTGGCTTGTCGTCGCCTTCGGTGACCGAGAGCAGGGTGACGTTGAGATGCTGGCCGAGGTCGAAGCTGGCGGGACAGACCAGATTGCCGACGTTCTCGATGAAGAGGATGTCGACGCCGTCGAGGTTCATGTGATGCAGCGCATCGTGCACCAGGTGGGCATCGAGATGGCAAGCGGTGCCGGTGACGATCTGGTGTGCCTGCACGCCCTTGGCGCGGATGCGTTCGGCGTCGTTCTCGGTTTCCAGGTCGCCCTCGATCACGGCGCAGGTGAATTCGTTTTTCAGTGCGGTGAGCGTGGCCTCCAGCAGCGCGGTCTTGCCGGAGCCTGGCGACGACATTAGGTTGATTGCGAGGATGCCGTGCTGATCGAAATGCGTACGATTATGCCCGGCCTGGTCGTCGTTCTTTGCCAGCAGGCCCTTGAGCACGGAGACGGCGGTCGCGCCCTTGGAAACGGGCTTGAATGCGAGGTGCTTGTTGCCGGGAGTGAGGTTGCAGCCGCAGGTATCACACATTTTTCAGAGGCCAGGAGTCAGGATTCGAGGGGCAGGGCGGGCGCCGTTTCGAGTTCGACGCTTTCGAGCAGCAGCTCGTCGCCGGACAGGATTCGAGTATGCCAGTCGCCGCAGGCGCCGCAGAGCAGGCGGTTCATCGCGGCCTCGGTCTCGGCGCCGCAGGTCTGGCAATGTACCCGGATCGGCGCATGGGTGAATTCGAGTTCGGCGTGTTCCATGCGGCTGTCGGCCGCCGCGAGTGGAAAAGCCGTAGCCAACAGGTCAGGCACGACGCCAGCCAGCGGGCCGATGCGCACGCGGATCAGGATGGCGCGGCTTGCCTGATGCTGATCGATCACGGCATCCACCTGTTCGACGAGCGCCTGGGCGACAGACAGTTCATGCACCGCTTTCCTCCAGGATCTGGTCGAGCAGCTCCCAGGTCGTGCGGGCGTCCGATTCGTCGATCTTCTGGATGGCGTAGCCGACATGCACCATGACGAAGTCGCCGACGACCGGCAGCGTGTCCTGCATCATGAACAGGCTGACATCACGCCATACGCCCTTGGCCTGGCAGCGGGCGGTAAAGCCGTCGATCGATTCGATCTGCATCGGAATGGCGAGACACATGGGCGGTAACCAGAATCTACATTCAAACCAGTATATGTGATTTGCCGGCCCTGTGCCGGATCGGAAATATTACAAAATAATGATGGAGAATCAGAAGCTTGAGTGAATTACTTGGTTGTTATTCTAATTTTAAATGGTAGATTAAATCGATGAAAACGCTTGTACTCGGCATCGGCAACACCCTGCTCACCGACGAAGGCATTGGCATTCATGTCCTGCAGGCGCTTGAACCCGAGCTGGCAAACTGGCCCGATGTGACCCTGCTCGATGGCGGCACACTTTCGTTTACCCTGGCGGGACCGATCGAGGAGACCGATGCGCTGATCGTCGTCGATGCCGCCAATATCAAATCGAAACCAGGTGACTGGGCATTGCTGGAGGGGGAGGAGATGGATGCATTCCTGATGAGCAATCGCAAGGCCTCGGTGCATGAGGTGGGGCTGACCGATCTGCGCGTCATCGCCATCCTGGCCGGGCACTGGCCCGAGAAGCGCGCCATGCTGGCTATCCAGCCGCAGACCATCGACTGGGGCGAGCATCCTACCCCTGCCGTCGCGGCCGCCATTCCCCCCGCCTGTACGGCGATCCGTGACTTGATCCGGGCATGGCGCCATGTCATTTGATTCCATTCCCATACACGTCGTTCCGCCGGGTGAACCGGGCCTCACCGGCAATGCGCCGCCGCTTCTGCGCGAATTGCTTGAGATGGTGCGGCGCCTGCTTGAGACTGGCGAGCCATCCGCCATCGATCTGTCCGCGCTGCCGCTGACGCCAGCCGATCTGGACTGGCTGCGCGACAAGCTCGGCACCGGTGAAATCGGCGTCACCCTGCAGGCCAATGGCGAATCCACATTGAACGAAACCGCGTGCCCCGGCGTGTGGTGGGTCACGCATCACAACGAACAAGGCGCGGTGACGTCGCAATTCATCGAAGTGGCATTCGTTCCCGATCTGGTCAAGGCTCATCCCCGGGATGTGGAAATTGGATCGGAATATCTTGAACTGCTGGTATCCGACCTCTAAGGTGTAGGAGAGTTCGGGAATGTTTCTTGTCAGGAGGCACGCATCATGCAGGGTCCGTTGATCGATACGCTTGCGCGGCGAGGGGTGACTCGCCGTACCTTTCTCAAGTATTGCGCGACGCTGGCCTCGATGATGGCCTTGCCGCCGACGGCGGGCCGCGCCATGGCCGAGGCGATGGCGGCTGCGCGACGGCCGTCGGTGATCTGGCTGCCGTTCCAGGAATGCACCGGGTGCACCGAGTCGATCACGCGTTCGCACTCCCCCACCATCGAAGGCATGATCTTCGACATGATCTCGCTGGACTATCAGGAGACGCTGATGGCCGCAGCCGGCCACCAGGCCGAGGAAGCCCGGCAGAACGCGATGAAGGACAACGCGGGCAAATATCTGCTGATCGTCGACGGCTCGATTCCGCTGGGACACGACGGCGCCTATTCCTGCATCGGCGGACGCTCCAATGTGGACATGCTGAAGGAGGCGGCTGCTGGTGCAGCCGCCGTCATCGCCGTGGGCTCCTGCGCCTCTTTCGGTGGCATCCCGAAGGCCAACCCGAATCCGACCGGCGCCGTCTCGGTGTCCGACCTCGTCAAGGACAAGCCCATCGTCAACATTCCCGGCTGCCCGCCCATCCCGGTGGTGATGACCGGCGTGCTGGCGCATTACCTCACCTTCGGCAGCCTGCCGGAGCTTGACGACAAGGGGCGGCCCAAATCCTTCTATGGAGACACCATCCACGACCGCTGCTACCGTCGCCCGTTCTACGACCAGGGCAAATTCGCCAAGACCTTCGACGACGAAGGCGCTCGCCAGGGCTGGTGCCTGTTCGAACTCGGCTGCAAAGGGCCGGTGACCCACAACGCCTGCGCCACGGTGAAATGGAACGGTGGCACCTCGTGGCCGGTGGAATCGGGACATGGCTGCCTGGGCTGTTCCGAGCCCGATTTCTGGGACGGCGGCAGCTTCTACAAGGCGTTGTCGGCGCCGGCCGACCCGCTTAAATTCGCCGCTGCCGCCGCGGTCGTTGGCGCCGGCGCTGGAGTGGCGGTCAGCGTCGCCAACCGGGTCAAGAAAAATACCGCCAAGGCGACGCATGAGACCACCACGCTGGCCGACCTGGAGAAATAGGCATGAATGATCTGCAATTTCTGACCTGGACCCGGGGTCCGGGCCTCGACATCGCCGTCGGCATCTTCCTCCTGGGCGTGCTGTGGCGCCTGATCGAAATCTATACGCTCGGCCGCAAGAAGGATCTCGCCGCACCGCGCCACGCTGCCGGCGCGTCCGGCCTCCATACGGTGTTCCGGCGTTCGTTGCCGCCGCCCGGCATGCTGAAGCGTTCGCCGGTCAGCTATGTCGGCGGCTATATCTTCCACATCGGGCTGGCGATCATCGTGTTCCTGGGCGCCCCGCACATCCTGCTGATCGAGAACCTTGTCGGGCTGTCGTGGCCCGCGCTGCCCTCGCAGTTCATCGGTCTGACGGCCGTGGTGACGATGGCAACGATGGTGGTGATGCTGGCCGACCGCATCAACAAGCCGGTCAAGCGCTTCCTCAGCACCTTCGAGGACTGGTTCACCTGGACCGTGACCTTCCTGCCGGTGCTGACGGGGTGGATGGCGACGCAGCACCTGCTGTTGCCCTACACCCAGATGCTGGCGCTGCATATCCTCTCCGCGGAGATCCTCCTGGTGGTGCTGCCTTTCAGCAAGCTGTTCCACGGCTTCACGCTGTTCGGCTCGCGCTGGTACAACGGCCGGGTCAATGCGCACAAGGGGGTGCCGGTATGAGCAGGGAGCAGGGGCCCCGCTTTGCGGGGATGCGACCGCCCGCGAATACCGGCAGCGACCGACGCGCCGGCTTCGGTGTAAGTGACATCGCGACGGAGGGCGTACGTATGAGCAGGGAGCAGGGGCCCCGCTTTGCGGGGATGCGACCGGCCGCGAATGCCGGCAGAGATCGACACGATAGCCTCGGAATAATTGAACTATTCAAGGAGGAAGCGGTATGAGCGCCTCACTCGAAAAAGGCATCCACGCCCTCAAGGAAGTCATCGACGCGCCCATCGCCAGCTACTTCGAAAGCTGCGTGCACTGCGGCCTGTGCGCCGAAGCCTGTCTGTTCTACACCGAGACCGGCGATCCGAAATACACGCCGATCCACAAGCTGGAGCCGCTGCGCCGTGTCTACGAGCAGGAATATACCTTGCTCGGGCGGCTGAAGAAGGTAGTCGGTCTGTCGAAGCCAGTGACCGATGCCGAGCTCGACCAGTGGCAGGAACTGGTCTACGACAGCTGCACGATGTGCGGGCGTTGCTCGCTGGTCTGTCCGGTGGGCAACGACATCGTCTACATGGTGCGCAAGTTCCGCGAGGGCATGGCGGTGTCCGGCCACGTTCCGGACGGCATCCGGAGCGCGACCAAGCGTACGGTCGAGCTCGGCGGGCCGATGGGCCTGAAGTGGCCGGCGGTCGCCAATGTACTCAAGCACGTCGAAGAAAACACCGGCTTGAAGATCCCCGTCGACCAGGCCGGTGCCGACTACCTGGTGCTGCTGTCGTCGATGGAAATCGTCAACTACCCGGAATACATCGAAGCGCTGGCCAAGATTTTCCACAAGGCGGGCATCAGCTTCACGCTCGCCTCCGATGCCTACGAGGCGACCAACGCCGGCATCCAGATCGGCAACTCTGACCTGGCGAAAGTGATCGTCTCGCGCATCGTCGACGCCGCCGAGAAGCTGAAGGTGAAGAACGTGCTGTCGCCCGAATGCGGCCATGCCTACATGGCGATCCGCTGGGAGGGGCCCAACCTGGTCGGCCGTCCCTTCGGCTTCAATGTCGTGCATGTGCTGGAACTGCTCGATGAACTGCGCCAGAAGGGCATGTTGAAGATGAAGGACAAGCTGAAGGATCCACTCATCCTGCACGACCCCTGTCAGATCGTGCGTCGCGGCGGCGTGCTGCAGGCGCCTGAGCCGCTGATCCAGCAGGTCGCGGAGAACTACATCCCGATCGCCGACAAGCAGAAATTGAACTGGTGCTGCGGCGGGGGCGGCGGGGCCTCCGCGATCCACACCGAGGAGGCGGAAGCGCTGCGCGCCAAGGCTTTCAAGATCAAGAAGCGGCAGATCGAGGAAGCGGGCGTCGACACCATGGTGACATTCTGCGCCAACTGCCGTATCACGATCGAGGAAGGGTTCGACCATTACGAAATGAATACCAAACTGCTCGGCCTGATCGAGCTGCTGGCGGAACACCTGGAGGACTGAATACATGACCACAGCACAACGCGTCGTCGTCGACCCCATCACCCGCATCGAGGGTCACCTGCGCATCGAGGCCGAAACCGACGCCAGCGGCAAGATCACCCACGCGTATTCGGCCGGCACCATGGTGCGCGGCATCGAGATCATCCTGCGCGGCCGCGACCCGCGCGACGCCTGGGCGTTTGCCCAGCGCATCTGCGGCGTCTGTACCCTCGTTCACGGCATCGCCTCGGTGCGTTCGGTGGAAGACGCGCTGCACCGCGCCATCCCCAGCTACAGCATTCCTCACAATGCCGAGCTGATCCGCAACCTGATGATCGCGGCGCAATACGTGCACGACCACGTGATGCACTTCTATCATCTGCACGCGCTCGACTGGGTCGACGTGGTGTCGGCGCTGAAGGCCGACCCCAAGGCCACCTCGGCACTGGCGCAATCGATCTCCGGCTATTCGAAATCGTCGCCGGGCTACTTCGCCGACGTGCAGAAGAAAGTGAAGACCTTCGTCGAGCAGGGCCAGCTCGGCATTTTCGCCAATGCCTACTGGGGCCACCCCGCCTACAAGCTGCCGCCGGAAGCCAACCTGATGGCGGTGGCGCACTACCTCGATGCGCTCGCTTGGCAGCGCGACGTGGTCAAGCTGCACACCATCTTCGGCGGCAAGAACCCGCATCCCAACTTCGTGGTGGGCGGCGTGCCCTCGGCCATTTCCGTGCAGATTGGCGCCGGCCAGGGCAAGGGACCGCATTTCCACGGCGGCCAGGGTGGCACCGCGCTCAACGAGGTGGGGTTGCAGACGATACAGAATGTCATCCGGCAGATGCGCGAGTTCGTCGACCAGGTCTACGTGCCCGACACGCTCGCCATCGCCGGTTTCTACAAGGACTGGGCAGGGCGGGGAGAAGGCCTCGGCAACTTCCTGTCGTTCGGCGACCTGCCCTCGAAGGGTTTCTGGGACACCGACTCCTACCTGATTCCGCGCGGCGTCATCCTCAACCGCGACCTCACCAAGATCCACCCCATCGACCTTGATGCGGACAACGAAATCCAGGAGTTCGTCAGCCATTCCTGGTACAAGTACAGCCAGGGTGACGGCAAGGGGCTGCATCCGTTCAAGGGCGAAACGGAACTCAACTACACCGGGCCGAAACCGCCGTATGAACAGCTCGACGTCGACAAAAAATATTCCTGGTTGAAATCGCCGCGCTGGCAGGGCAAATCCATGGAAGTCGGACCGCTCGCCCGCGTGCTGATGCTGTATGCCAGCGGCAACGCCCAGGCCAAGGAACTGGTGGGCTACACGCTGAAGACCCTGGACGTGCCTGTGGATGCGCTGTACTCCACGCTTGGCCGTACCGCCGCGCGGACGCTGGAATCGAAGATCCTGGCCGACGCCATGCAGGGCTGGTACGACCAGTTGATCGCCAACATCAAGGCCGGCGACGTCCGAACCTTCAACGAGCAATACTGGGAACCCTCGACCTGGCCCAAGCACATGCAAGGCGTCGGCCTGATGGAAGCGCCGCGCGGCGGCTTGAGCCACTGGATCGTCGTCGACGACGGCAAGATCAGCAACTACCAGGCCGTGGTGCCGAGCACCTGGAACGCCGGCCCGCGCGACATGCAAGGCCAGCCAGGCGCCTACGAGGCGGCGCTGCAGGACAACCATGTGATGCACGATCCGAAGCAGCCGATCGAGATCCTGCGCACCATCCATTCCTTTGATCCTTGCATTGCCTGTGCCGTCCACGTGACCGATCCGGATGGCGAGGAACTGGTGCAGGTGAAAATAAAGTGACTTGCCGTAGAGATTTTGAACGTGGAGAGCATGCAATGAAACCGATGAACTACTCGCGCACGATCGTCCTGACTGCCCTCTGCCTGTTTGCGGGCACGGCATACGCGCACCCCGGCCACCCTCCGACCGGTTTCGCCGGCGGCTTCGCGCATCCGTTTCTGGGTGTGGACCACCTGTTCGCCATGATCGCGGTCGGCCTGTGGGCCGCGCAGCAAGGTGGGCGGGCGCTGTGGGCGGTGCCGGCGGCGTTTGTCGGTGCGATGGGCATGGGGGGCATGCTGGCCTGGACAGGGGGGGCGCTGCCGCATGTCGAGACGGCCGTCGCGCTGTCGGTGCTGCTGTTTGGGTTGCTGGTCGCCACGCAACAGCGCGCCTCCGTCATCGTCGGCATGGGCATCGCCGGCGTGTTCGCACTCTTCCATGGCTATGCGCATGGAATGGAAATGCCGCAGGCCATGTCGCCCATACTGTATGCCCTGGGTTTCGTGTTGGCCACGGCTTGCCTGCATGGCGTGGGCATTGCCGGTGGCCTGCTGGGCCGGCGCGCGATGCGGATGGCGGGCATCGGCATCGCGGCTACCGGTGCGGCCTTGCTGGTCCTGGCGTGATCGGACGGCATGCGCCGGGCCATTTCTGAACCGGACTGAAGGAAGTCAATCGGGTGGATGATTCGCTGCAAAGACTGCTCGACGCCGAGGCCCGTGCGCAAGCGGTCATTGATGACGCCAGCCAGGAGCGCCAGCGCATGATGGACGACGCGCTGGCTGCCGTGCGCGGCGCTGAGGCACGTTTCGACGCCGGGCGAGCCGAGTTGCGCGCGCCTTACCTGCATGAAGCGCAGGGACGTGCCGACCAGATGGTGGCCGAGCTGACGCGCAAATACGGCGAGCGTCAACGCATGCTGCGCGAACTGGCCGCCCGCCACGAGTCCGAAGCCGTGGATGCGGCGCTGGCCCTGTTACTCGATCCGACCTTATGAAAGTTTCCCGGACAACCTGAAGGACAGGGCCCCCGAATCGCGTCAGCCCGCTGCCATGTCCGCTTACCTCGATACCCGCGTCAGTCTGTATGCCGGCCGCCTCTGGCCGGACGACGCACTGCAGGCGCTGATCGAGTCGCCGGACGGCGCAGTGGCGGAGACGCTGATCGGGCGAGGCTTGCCGCAACTGGCAACGGGCTACGACAGGACCGCCGGCGCGGCGCATCCCCGTTCGCTGGAACTCCGCATCATTACCCAGATCCTGGACGAGACGCGCGTGCTGATCCGCCCGCTGTCCGGCGACGCACGCGCGTTTCTGATCTTCTGGACCGCGCGTTTCGAGATGTCCAACGTGAAGACCCTGCTGCGCAGCAAGATGACGGGCGAGCGTCCTGCGGCCATCCTCGCCCGACTGATCCCGATGGGCACGTTCGGCCGGCTGGACAACCAGGATCTGGCGCATGCCGAGGATGTCGGCGAACTATTGCGCCGCCTGGAAGCCGGCCCCTACGCCGGTATTGTGCGCCGCGCCCGGCGCGCGTTCGAGCAGAGCCACGATCCGTTCAGCCTGGATGCAGCGCTTGATCGCGGCTATTACGAAGGCCTGGTGCAGCGCGCCCAGCCGTTGGAGGAAACGGTGGGCGCTCCGTTCCGCAGCCTCATGGCCAACCTCGTCGACCGTATCAACCTGGTGTGGCTGCTGCGCTACCGGTTCAACTACGGGCTACCGCCGGCGCAGGTGTATTACCTGCTGGTGGCTTCACGCTACACCCTGCCTAGTGCGCGTCTGCGGGAGCTGGCCGCACTGGACAGCCTGGAGGCGGTGCTGGCCGCACTGCCTGCGCCTTGGCAGACCCGGCTTGCGGGGGCAGCGGACATCCCCGCCGTGTTCGCGCGTATGGAGCACACCGCCGCCGAACAGGCGCTGCGGGTGCTGCGCGCCCGCGCACCCGGGATCGCCCGCGCGTTTGCCTACCTGATCCTGCGCGAACGCGACCTGCGCGCCGTGCGTGCAGTCTTGCGCGGCCGCCATCTCGATTTGCCCGATGACGATATCCGTCTGGCGCTGCTGCGCGCGCGCGCCGAGGAGGGCTGATGCTGCGCGCCGAACCCCTCCTGAGGACTCAATTGATGCTGCTGGCATCCGAGGCGCAGGATGCCGCGCTGACGCTCGCCCGCTTCGGCGTGTTCAATCCGGCGCCGTGCAGGGTGGACGCGCTCGCCGAATCGCCGGCTGCCGACTACCGTGAAGCCTGGCTTGAAGCCGAGGCCCGCCTGGCCAAGCTCCTGGAAGAGTGCGGCGACACCGGCCCCCTGGAACTGCCCGAGGCGGCCGAGGCCCCGTCGCTCGCCGACCTGGAGGAGTTGAACCATTGGCTGAAGGATGTGTGGATCGCCTGTTCCGATTGCCACGAGAACGAAGCGCGGATCGCGGAGGGACGCAGCCACCTCGGTGCGCTGGAAGACACGCTGGCCAAACTGGAAGGGCTGAACGTGAATCTCGCGCATCTGCTGCGGGCCGACAGCCTGCTGGCGGTGAATATCGGCAGCCTGCCGGCGGCGGAACTCAAGCGGGTGACCGAGGCGCTGGCCATGACCGAGCATCTGGTTTCGCGCTTCGATCAGACCGGCGAACAGGTATTTGCGGTGATTGCCGGTCCGCGCGCCCGTCACGACGAGGTGCGCGGCCTGCTGGCCCAGGCGGGCTGGCGCGAATTGCCGGTGCCGGATGAATTGCGCACCCATCCGCAGGCGGCCCGAGCCTGGCTGGAGGCCGAGCGTACCCGAATGAATACGCAGTCCGGCGCCGCCTGCCAGGTCAGGGACGGCCTGCGCGAACAATTCGGCCCGCGCCTGCACGAAGCGCGGCTGCGCCTCGCCCTCGCAAGGCCGCTGGCCGAGGCTGCAGTGACGGGCGTGCGCGGCAAAGGCGGACTGGCCGTGCTCGCGGGCTGGGTGCCCAAGCGTCAGCTGGACGCGCTGCGCGAAACCCTGGATGCGCGTTTTCATGGACGCTACTGGCTCGATTTGCGCGAGCCGTCACCGCGGGACATCGCCGAGGTGCCTTCGCTGGTGCGCTATCCGGCTTGGCTCAGGCCTTACGTGCCGCTGGTGAAAAGCTACGGCGTGCCGCGCTACGGCGAATTCGATCCCGTGCTGCCGTTCGCCGTCACCTACCTGCTGCTGTTCGGCGCCATGTTCGGCGACATCGGCCACGGCGCCGCGATCGTGCTGCTGTCGATGGTGCTTGCACGGCGTCTCGGTAGCATCGCCTGGGTTGGGATCGCAGCAGGCGCCGTGTCGATGCTGTTCGGTCTCCTCTACGGCAGCCTCTTCGGCTACGAGGACATCATCGCACCGCTGTGGCTGTCGCCGCTGCATGACCCGATACGCGTGCTGACGATTGCGGTGGCGTTCGGCGTCGGTTTCATCGTGTTCACGCTGCTGGCCAATGCGTTCAACAAGGGGGTGGCAGGTCGCGCCAGCGAAGCCCTGTTCGATTCCGCCGGGCTGGCCGGGCTGGCGTTCTACCTCGGCGCGGTCGGCGTGCTGGCGAGTTGGGCGGGGGTGCTGGATATCGCCCGGCCTGCCGCAATGCTGGCGGGTCTGGGCATCGTCGTGGTGGCCGCATACAAGTGGGTCGAGGCAGAGGCCGGCTTGGGCGAACGCCTCCTGGTGACCGTCATCGAGACGCTGGAAACCGCCATCAACCTGTTTTCGAATACGCTGTCGTTCATGCGCGTGGCGGCCTTCAGCCTCAATCATGTGGCGCTGGCGCTGGCGGTGTTCACCCTGGCCCATGGCCTTGACGCGGCCGGCCATGGAATCACGCTCGTGCTGGGGAATATCGTCATCATCGTACTGGAAGGCGGCATCGTGGCGATCCAGGCACTGCGTCTGATGTATTACGAGGGGTTCTCGCGCTTCTTCAGCGGAGACGGAAGGGAGTTCGTGCCGTTGCGAATCGAGAAGGCGTGAGGGGTAAGCCGTGAGCAGTGAGCGGAGTTGTCTTCCGCCCGCTGCTCACCGCTCACCGTTTACCGAAAAAAGGAGAAAAACATGGCCTGGATGATTGTATTGATGAGCTTGCCGGTGGCGGCGACGCTGGGCGCGGGCCTCTGGCTGACGCTGAAACCGCGACGCGTATCGGCAGGCGTGCTGAAGGGCGGCCTGCTGGCCAATCTGGCACTGTTCGGGCTAGGGGTCGCCGGTGTCATGCTGATGGGCGTGCAGGAGGTCATGGCGGCCGAAGCGACCGCGACGGCCGCGCGGGAAATCACCCTGGGGCAGGGTCTGGCCTTGCTCGGCATCGGCCTGCCGACCGGACTGGCGGCCATCGCCGCGGCGATGGCGCTGGGGCCGATCGGGTCTGCATCGTTGGCGGTGATCGCCGAAAAGCCGGAAATGTTCGGCCGCACCCTGGTTTACATGGGGCTGGCCGAGGGGATCGCGATTTACGGCCTGGTCATGTCTATCCTGCTGCTCGGCAAGCTCTGAGCCGATGCCGTCTGGATCCGGCAGCCCGTCCGATAGCGCGCGTCTGATTGTATTGGGTAGCGCCGGCCTCGCCGACGGTTTCAGTCTGATCGGCGCCGAAGTGTACGCCGATGCCGAACCCACCACCGTGGAAACGGTGCTGGAGCAACTGGTGCGGAGCGGCGAGGCGGCATTGGTGCTGCTGGAGACCCCACTGGCCCATGCCGGTGGCCCTTGGCTCAATCGCCTGCGCAACGAAGGCGGGCGCATCGTCATCACCGAACTGCCGCCCTTGCCCTCGCCTCAGGATTACGCGCCGGCGGTCGACGACGTGGTGCGGGCCGTCCTCGGACCGGATGCGCTGAAGTAGCTGCAAGTTGCAAGATACAAGTTACAAGGAAAAGCTGGCAACCAGTCTTGTGACTTTCAACATGAAACTTGTTGCTCAAGCTATTGAATATGGAGAAAAAATGGAATCCGACGTGCAGGTCTCCCAACTCGAGCAGGCGCTACTGCAGCAGGCCGGGACGCTGGCGCGCGAACTTCTGCAGAATGCCGAATCGACGCGCTCACGCATGCTCGCCGAATCGGCTGAGAAGCTGAAATTGGCCGGTGAGCATGAAGTACTGGGCGCCAAGGTCGAGGCTGAGCGGCTGGTGCGGCGGCAAGGCCAAGCGGCGGAAACGCGGCTGGCAGCCGAACTCGACCGGCTGCGCTGGGCGCTCACGGAGTCCGCGCTGGCCGAGGTCAAGATTGCTTTCCGGCATCTGGTGCAGGACGAAACACGTTATCTGGACGTGCTCGAAGCCTGGCTGGCCGCGGCGGCGCAAGCCCTGCCCCCGGGCGATCTGGTGGCGGAAGTCCGACCTGAAGACGAAAGGCGCCTGACACCGCGGTGGAATGAAATGCGCGCGCGTGCAGCGCCGGGGCGCAGCGTCACGCTCGCCACGCACGGACAACCCAGCGAAGGCGGCATCCGGGTACGGCTGGCTGACAATCGCGCCCAATACGACCAAACGGTCGAAGCCCGCCACGCGCGCCTGGCCGACGAACTGGCTCGCGTGACGATGGAACGCCTGTTCGCCAGCGCTCCCGACCTTGGCACGCTGATTCACGGATAGGAAACATGGGCAAAATCCTCGAAATCAACGGCCCTCTGGTCAAACTCGAACTGCCGCAGACGGTGCTCGGCGAACAGGTGCGGGTCGGACGCCTGGGCCTGGTAGGCGAAGTCATCAGCCGCGACGGCAATACGGCGCTGGCACAGTTGTACGAGGACACCGCCGGGTTGTGTCCGGGCGAGGAAGCGGAAGGCCTGGGTTGGCCATTGTCGGTGGAACTCGGACCGGGCTTGCTGGGCGGCATTTTCGACGGCGTGCAGCGCCCCTTGCAGGCGATGTGGGAACAGAGCGGCGATCGCATCGCCCGCGGCGTCGCGGTGGCGTCATTGCCGCGCGACCGGCGCTGGCATTTTGTGCCGGATCCCGGGCGTCGTGCCGGCATGCCCCTGTTCGGCGGCGAGGTGCTGGGCACGGTGCAGGAAACCGAATCGATCCAGCACCGCATCCTGGTCCCGCCGCAGGTCCAGGGCGAATTGCTGGAACTGGCGCCGGAAGGCGAGCACACCGTGGAGGACGTGATCGGCCGGGTGAGACTCGCCGACGGTCGCATCGAGAAACTGCACCTGTTCCATCGCTGGCCGGTACGCACGCCGCGCCCGTTCAGGCAGCGCGATCATGCCGTCGCGCCGCTGATCACCGGCCAGCGTATCCTCGACACCTTCTATCCCTTGCTGAAGGGCGGCAAGGCGGCGATCCCGGGCCCGTTCGGTGCCGGCAAGACCATGCTGCAACACCAGGTCGCACGCTGGTGCAACGCCCAGATCGTCATCTATGTCGGCTGCGGCGAACGCGGCAACGAACTGACCGACGTGCTCGAATCCATGCCCACGCTTACGGACCCGCACACCGGCCGGCCGCTGATGGAACGCACCCTGCTGGTGGCCAACACCTCCAACATGCCGGTAGTGGCGCGCGAGGCCTCGATCTATGTCGGCATCACGCTGGCCGAATATTTCCGCGACCAGGGGTACGACGTGGTGATGGTGGCCGATTCCACCAGCCGCTGGGCCGAGGCGCTGCGCGAGGTCGCCGGCCGGCTGGGCCAGATGCCGGTGGAGGAGGGCTATCCGGCCTATCTCGGCTCGCGCCTGGCGGCTTTTTACGAACGCGCCGGACGGGTGGAAACCCTCGCCGGCGACCACGGCTCGGTCACGCTGATCGGCGCGGTGTCGCCGCCGGGCGGCGACTTCTCGGAGCCGGTGACCAGCCATACCAAGGAAATCATCCAGACCTTTTGGGCGCTGTCGAAGGAGCTGGCCGATGCCCGCCATTACCCGGCGGTGGACTGGCTGGAAAGCTTCTCGGGCTACGTGAGTTCCGCTGCGAAGTGGTGGGCGGACAACATCGATCCGGGTTGGGAAGCCGCGCGTGCCGCCGCGCTGGATCTGCTCGCCGCATCCGAGGAGCTGCAGCGCATCGTCAACCTAGTCGGGGTCGAGGCGCTATCTTCCGAGCAGCGATGGACGCTGGAAGCCGCCAGTTTGATCAAGGAGGGCTTGCTGCAGCAGGCCGCCACCGACGAGGTCGACAGCTTTGCCTCGCCCGAGAAGCAGTTCGCGCTGCTGACGGCATTGCTCGATATCCATCGCCAGGGCATGAAACTGGTGAAGCTCGGCGCGCCGGCCCGGCGCCTGATCCAGATGCCGCTGCTGGCCCAGGCGCGACGCTGGAAGAGTCAGCACAGCTCGGACGACCTCGAAGCATTGAAGGCGAAGATTGCTGCGATCCCGGCGGCCTTCGAGCCATTGTTGCTGGAATATGCGCCCGCTGCCCCGTCTTCAGCGATGGAAGAGATCCGGCCATGAAGAACATCGAATTCCGCACCGCCGCTTCCGCCCAGGGGGGGCTCGTCGTCATGGCCGGCGTGCCTGGCGTGGCAGCCGGCTCGCGCGTGCAACTGCGCGACCATGCCGGCCGGGTGCGTTCCGGCCTGGTCATCCGCAGCGCCAATGATGCCGTGCTGGTGGAGGTGTTCGAGGGGACCGACGCACTCGATCTGGAACGAACCTGGGTACGTTTCCTGGAGGAGCCCTACAAGTTGCCCGTGTCGCGCGACATGCTCGGCCGCGTGTTCAACGGTTCCGGCCGGCCATGCGACGGGCGCCCGCCGGTCATATCCGCCGACCGTCGCGACATCAACGGCGAGCCGCTCAACCCGGCGGCGCGTGCCTACCCGCGCGAATTCATCCAGACGGGCATCTCCGCCATCGACGGCATGAATTCGCTGACGCGCGGGCAGAAACTGCCGATCTTTTCCGGCGGCGGCCTGCCGCACAACCGGGTGGCGGCGCAGATCGTACGCCAGGCAAAACTGCTGGGCGAGGAAGCAGCCGAGTTCGTGGTGGTGTTCGCTGCCTTCGGCGCTTCGCACGCCGACGCCCGCTTCTTCCAGGAAAGCTTCGAAGAAAGCGGGGTGCTCAACAAGGTGGTGATGTTCCTCAACCTCGCCGACGAGCCGGTGATCGAACGCCTGCTGACACCGCGCGCCGCCCTCACCGCGGCCGAATACCTGGCGTTCGACCTCGACTACCATGTGCTGGTGGTGATGACCGACATGACCGCCTATGCCGAGGCGCTGCGCGAAGTGGCGGTGCTGCGCGGCGACGTGCCGGCGCGCAAAGGCTACCCCGGTTATCTGTATTCCGATCTCGCCGAGCTCTACGAGCGGGCAGGGCGCATCAAGAACCGGCGCGGCTCCATCACCATGATTCCGGTGCTGTCGATGCCGTCGGACGACATCACCCATCCGATCCCCGACCTCACCGGCTACATCACGGAAGGCCAGATCGTGCTCGGGCGCGAGCTGTCCAACCAGGGCGTCTACCCGCCGGTGACCGTGCTGCCTTCGTTGTCCCGATTGATGAAGGACGGCATCGGCAAGAACTTCACCCGCGAGGATCACCCCCGCGTCGCCAGCCAGCTGTTCGCCAGCTACGCCAAGGCACTGGAAGTGCGGGGGCTGGCCGCCATCATCGGCGCCGAGGAACTCTCCGACGCCGATCGCCGCACCCTGGCGTTCGCCGACGCCTTCGAACGCCGCTTCATCAACCAGAGCGAGGACGAGGACCGCAGCATCCATGAAACGCTCAACCTTGCCTGGGACCTGCTTTCCATGCTGCCGCCGGAATCGCTGATTCGTGTGTCGGAGGAAGAACTGGCGAAATATCACAAGGGGGCAGCGTGATGGAATGGGTGAGGGGTGAGCAGGAAGCGGTGAGCGGGAAACTCCGTTTCACTGCCGTCCTTGCCGCTCACTCCTCACCGCTTACCGCTTACCAACAATGAAAAAACGCCTCCCCGTCCCGCCCACGAAAAGCGCGTTGCTGCAGGTCGGCAGGCAGGCGCGTTTTCTGGAGCAGGGCCGGCAGATGCTGGAAAAGAAACGCGACCTGCTGACCCGGCTGGTGTATGAACGGCTGGCGCAATACCGCGAACTGCGCGCGCAGACCCAGCGCGAACTTGCCGAGGCCTACCGTTGGCTCGGCATTGTGCAGATGCGCATGGGTGAGCAGATGCTGCGCCAGGCGTCGGTTGGATTGAAGCCGGCGGTGACGATCAAGGTGGTGGCGCGTTCCAGCGTCGGTGTGGAGTATCCCAGCGTGTCCGCCGAGCCGCTGCCCTTGCAACCGGTGGGCCTGATGTGGACCGACGTCAGCTTCGACGAAGCGCGTTTGCGATTGAGGGAGCTGACGGTGACGCTGGCGCGGTTGGGCGAGGCTGAAAATGCGCTGTGGCGGCTACTTGCCGCCAGCCGCAAGACTCAGAAGCGGGTCAACGCGTTGAAATACAACATCATCCCGCGCTACCAAGCCACGGTGCAGCACATCCGTGCCGCGCTGGAAGAGGACGAACGCAACACGCTGTTCCAGATCAAGGTGCTGCGGACGCGCAAGCTGGCCTGAATTTCCCTTTCCTGAAACGATCACATCATGAATGCAAACGTCATCGTCTACATCAGTCCCGGCTGCCCCGATTGCGCCGCGGTGAAGCACTATCTCAGAGAGCGTGGCATCCCTTTCGAAGAACGCGACATCACCGCCCCGGGCATGGCAGATGAAGCCAAGTCGCGCTATGGGGTTCGGGTAGCTCCCATCACGGTCATCGGCGCGTCGTTTTTTTACGGAACATTCGCCCAACAGAAGCCACAGCTCGACCGGGCGTTAGCGGGCAGGTGAGCCGGACCACTCACTCGTGGACATGCGTGTGGCCATCGGAACCGTTCCCGTCCGCTGGCTCCATATCGTCGTCTGGTGGTGCCTTGGCGACCATCTCCTTGTATTGCGCAGGGGTCATGCTGGGAAGTTTCTTCAGGAAGGCGACCATGCTCCAGATCGTCGGATCGTCATGACTCATTCCCCAAGCCGGCATCGCGCTCATCTTGAGGCCGTGCTTGATGACCCAGAATGCTTCCCGGGGTTCTACGCTGTCCTTGCTCAGATTGGGCGGCGTGGGATACAAGCCGGGACGCAGTTCGGTATCCCGCATTCCCGGTGCCAGATGGCAACTGGTGCACATTGCGGCATATTGGCCCGCGCCTTTCAGGATCACGTCCGGATCATCGAGATTGGTGGGCAGCGCGATGGCGGAGGCATGGTGTTCGACGGAACGTTCGCGCGCAGCTTGCATCAGCGTGTAGGTGATTTTCCAGTGCGGACTGTCGGCGCCAGGGTTGTATGCGCCCGACCCTATGAATATGCCGGTGCCAAGGATGGCAAGTAATAGTAGAAGCAGTGCTGACTTGACGAGCGTCATTTTCGATCCTTACCTTGAATGACCGACATATTAAGCCTGCCGATGCGGATTCTTAAAGAGCGCATTCCCGAATTGAATGTGCATGGAATCCCTATCATCCAAGCAAACGTGGCGATTTGAAAACGAGTGGATCAAGCGAGCCACTCAAACCGATCAGTCCCGGGAATGGCGTATCTCGTCAGCGATGGACCTTCGCATCTGTGAGTGGATGGCGTGGGAGAACGACGGAACGACCGCGGCGGCGAAGTCTTTGGCACGTTTACCTGACAAGCGCAGCAGCAGTATCCAGGCGCGCCAATATCTCGTCCATCCATTCACGGTGTTCGGGTTTCATCACGCAGGCACGCAGGCAGGTCAGCGTGTCTGTATCCCAGGTTCGTACCGGTGCGCAGGTCTCCAGCATGGCCCTGGGCAGGGTGACGAGCGCCAGATGCAGGTCGTGTTCCCTGGCAGCGGCATGCAAGGCGCGCGCGCGCAGGGATGCCTGGCTGGCAATGTCGGCCCGGACTGCCCAGACGACGATGTCGAGCGGGGGCGGAAAGAGCGGGGCGAAACGCGCGTCGCCGGCCAGGGCATGATACAAGGCCAGGGCAGCCATGCGGCCGGCCGCCAGGTCTTGCGCGAAGGCCCCGCCGGGCACCAGCGGCAGCAGGCGCTGGGTGGCCCACAGCGCCACGGCCGCGGCCCCTGGGCGGGAGCATTCCAGGGAAATTTCGCCCAGATGCGGGTCGTCCGAACTCAGGTAGGTGTAGGGCGAGTCGTGGCGGTAGTGGTGCCTGACGGCGGGATCGCGGAACAGCACGCAGCCGCAGCCATAGGGCTGGAGTCCATGCTTGTGCGGGTCGATGGCGAGGGAGTCGGCCTGCGCAACACAGTCGAACGCCTGCCGGGTGTCGGCGTCCAGGTTGTCAGCCAACGTGAAGTAGCCGCCGTAGGCGGCGTCGACATGAATCCGGAACGTGTGACGCGCGCGCAGGGCGAGGATCCGCCCGAGGGGATCGACGGCGCCGGTTGCGGTCGTGCCCAGCGTGACGACCACCGTGCCGATCGTGCCGTCCTGCAAGGCGTCTTCCAAGGCGGCTGCATCCATGCGTCCATGCGCGTCGGCCGCGATGGAACGGAACGGTACGCCGAGCACGCCGGACAGACGTTCGTGGGTGTAGTGCGCCTGGCTGGAAGCGGCAATCGCCTTGCCGGGATGCTGCTCGCGCGCGACCCAGAGCGCTTCGAAATTGGCCAGCGTGCCGCCGCCGCACAGATGCCCCTGGCTGTCGGTCCAACCGATCATGCGCGCGATTTCGCCAATGGCTTCCTGCTCCATGATCGAACTGGCACGCCCGCCATCGTAGGCATGGTTGTTCGGGTTGAGCCAGAGAGTCAGCGTGTAGGCCAGCCGCGCGACAGGGTGCGGCGGCTTCTGCATGTGCCCGACGTAGAGCGGATGATGGTAGGGCGCGTTGTCCTGCAGCCGGCGGGCTGCGGCGAGCAGGGGTTCGCGTAGTTGCGCAACGTCGAGAGTCTGCGGGACATCGGGTAGATGGCGAAAGCCGTCCGCCAGTACGGCCAGGGCTTCGTCCAGCAGGGCCAGGCTTTCCCGGTCAAATGACATGAAGGTCCTAGGGTTTGAGCAGGGCACGCACCTGGCGTTCGATTTCCGGATGGTCGAATTCGCGGCCGCCCACCGCACTGTAGGCGATACGTCCCTGCGGGTCGATCAGGTAGGTCGTGGGCAGGCCGGAGATTTTCCAGGTTTGCATGATCCGGGCATGCGGATCGAGCAGGATGGGGAACGAAGGCGTCGCGTCCAGCTGGCCGATGAAAGTGTGAATGGTATCGGCATCTTCGCCGATGTCCACCGCAAGCACGACGAACGGTGTGCCGGCCAGCTTGCGTGCAAGGCGATCCATGGATGGCATTTCGCGGCGGCAGGGCGGGCACCAGGTCGCCCAGAAATTGACCAGGACGACCTTGCCCTTGAGGCTGGCCAGGTCGTGCAACTGTCCATCGAGATCCTTCAGGGCCAGCACCGGAGCCGGTGCTTTCGTGGCCTGCTCGGTCAGGCTGTGGGACAAGGCGGGCAGATCCGCCGCGAAGGTCGTTATGCCCATTGTCATGAGCAGAGCGCCCATCATGCTACTGAATTTCATCCGTACACCTCACATTTTCGAGCGTTGTTTTGCGTCCTGCGTCACCCGCGCGCCAGTTGACGATCAGGTTGAAGCGGCTGCCGCGCGGAAGCTGGTAGGTTGTCATGCCCTGATTCCAGTCCCCCGCGTGAAAGGTCTGGGTCGCGGGGAACTGGGCCCAGGCAAATGCGATTCGAGCAGGCTCGGAGACTCCGCGGTCGACCCATGTCGCATCCCATTCAGCCTTGCTGCGGAGGGCGCGAGCCTTGCCGTCGGCGGCGACGTAACGCCAGTCGGCCAGGCGGTGTTCGATCGGGAGGGTGCCGATATTGCGGACGACCGTCATGAAGACGCAGCTGGACGCATAGTCTTCTGCCTGTTCCGGGGTGAAGCCGCGCGCCTGATAGAAGGCCCGCGCCTGATCGGGGCTGATCTGCGTCAGACGAACCTGGATGCCGCGTGTCTCGACCTGCCAGCTTTTCAGGCCGGTTTCAGGATCGCGGCTCGTCTCGGTCGCCCCAGCGGTAATTGCCCAGACAGGCAAAGCGCAGAGGAAATACAGCATGTTCCTGACGCTGCCCTGTTCCAGTCCGTTGCGTGTCTTGATCATCGGTGTCTTCCGATCAGTCCGGTTCGGCCAGCCAGGCCGAGATCGTGCTGGCCCCATGGAAGTCCAGTACCCGGAGGCTTCCGTCGAATGCGTTTGCAAAGGCGGGGAAGCCCTGGTCCACCCAGCCCGACGCGGCCATCGCAAGGGGATCGGTATCGGTGGGCTGTCCATACTTGACCAGCGTGAGATTGTCGGCCGACAGCTGGATCGCCAGCCACGCGGCCAGGCTGTCGGATGTGACGGACCAGTTTTGCGGAAGCTCGGCCGCATGCCGGCACATCTCAGCCGGCATCCAGACGGGCGTGAACCCCTGTCTTAACGCATGGCCGATGTTTCCCAGACTGTCGGCAGGAACCAGGCTGGGGTTCAGGTCGCATAGCATCAGGCCATACTGCTCCATGGCCAGGATGGCCATGTGGTGTGCGGCGGCATCGCTGATCCCGGAATGCGTCTGGACTGTGCGCACGACGTCGGCAAAAGGGCCGCCGCCGGGTACCAGCACGGTTTCGCCGCCTGCGGCGGCCAGCGCCTCGAGGCACTGTGCGAGCTCGGGAACGCGGTACAGGCTGCCGCCCAGTTTCACAACCCGGAGCATTGTCCGTCTTCCAGATGGCCTCCGCATTCCCGCATCAATTTCAACATGGCCGATGCCTTGTCGAGGCATTCCTGATATTCGTCGTCTGCGCGGGAATCGGCGACCAGACCACCGCCTGCCCAGAAACGCAGCGAATGATCCGAGCTGACCATCGTGCGGATGGCGATATTGGTATCCATGTCGCCATTGAATCCCAGCCAGCCGACGGCGCCGCAGTAGACACCGCGACGGTTCGGCTCGAGCTCCTCGATGATTTCCATGGCGCGGATTTTTGGCGCGCCGGTGATGGAGCCGCCCGGGAAGGCCGCACGCAGCAGGCCCACCGCGTCGATGTCCCGGTCGAGACGGCCGGTGACGGTGCTGACCAGATGGTGCACGGTCGCAAAACTCTCGACCTCGAACAGCTTGGGCACGGCCACCGAACCCGCTTGGCACACCTTGCCCAGATCGTTGCGCAGCAGGTCGACGATCATCAGGTTCTCTGCGCGGTCCTTGGTGCTGTCGCGCAGTTCGCGGGCCAGTGCCGAATCGGCTTCGGGTGCGGCGGCACGGGGGCGCGTGCCCTTGATCGGCTTGGTCTCCACCCGTCCCTGCTTCACTTCCAGAAAACGTTCTGGCGAGGAGGAAAGAATGCGCGCACCCGGGAAATTGAGATAGGCCGAATAGGGAGCCGGGTTGAGACGGCGCAGCGTCTGGTATCCCAGCCAGTGGTCGCCGTTGACTTCGGCAACAAAGCGCTGAGCCAGGTTGACCTGGTAGCAGTCGCCAGCGCGGATGTAATGCTGGATGCGTGAGAATGCGTGGCGGTAGCTGTCGGGCGTGAAGTTGCAGCTGACTGGCCCGACCTGGAAAGGACGCCGCGCCGTGACGTGCGGCGTGTCGCTGAACAGAGCGATCAATTCGTTCCAGCTGGCGTCGGTCCGGGCGTCGCGCCCGGAGCCGACGAGCCAGCTGGCGCGTTGCGCATGATCGACGATGACGGCCCAGTCGTAGATGCCGATTGCCATGTCGGGGATGGCTTCGGCGTCACGCGCGTGGCTGGGCAGTTGCTCGATGCGGCGGGCGAGGTCGTAGCCGAAATAGCCGATCGCGCCGCCCGCGAACGGGAGTGCCGTGGGGTGTCCGTCCACCGCGAGATAACGGCGCAGCAGCTCGAAAGGGTCCGCCGGGGAGAGCGTCGGCTGGTCGCGTTCACGAATTTCGGTCATGCCGCCCCGGGTCACCAGCGTGACATAGGGGCGCGCTGCCAGGATGTCGAAGCGTCCCATGGTGGAACGTGGACGTCCGCTGTCGAGAAATACCGACCAGGGTTCGTCGGCGATGGCCTCGAAGCGTTCGGCACTGTCGGGGCAATAAGGAAGAGCGCTTATCCGCATGGTATGTCCGCAGGCGTAATGCCCGGAGGGTGGCGGTGGGTTGTGAGCAGCCGTCCCACCGCGACGGCAGGGGCACATCCGTCAATCATATCCTGATGGGCGCGGGCGGCCAGAATCTGCGAGAAATTGATCACCGGTCGCTCGATCCGGGCAGCGAGCCGCGGGCCGAGGAATCCACCGACGCCTGCGATGACCAGCGGGGCGCCTGCAGCGAGCATCTCGCGCGACAATACCTGCCGCACCGCGCGCCCGATCTGGGCCATCTGGGCATCCGCAAACCAGGCCGCCAGTTCGGCCCACGCCTTGTCAGGCAACTCCCAGGCATCGCGCCCCACCATGCGAGCGAGACGCATCCGGCTGGCTGCGGGGGTCTTGGCACCGCCATCCGCGGCGTCATGCAGATCGGCTTTTTCGGGGAGCAGGCCGAGGATCCGGTAGATATCCGAACTGGTCGCGAAATGCTCTGCCATCAGTGGCGTGAACTGTCCGGCCACCGGGGCTTCGCTTGCCAAGGCCATGAGCGGCGTGCGGGCCACGCCGGTGTAGACCAGTTCACCGGCGGACAAGCGGTCGCGGTCGCTGCTGCTGGGGGTGGCCACCAACCCGTCCCGGATGGGAATCAGGTCCGTGGTGGTGCTACCGATATCGACCAGCAGGGCCTCGCTGATGCAGGTCGAAACCAGGTGGGCCGTGGCATGCCAGTTGGCGGAGGCAACGCGCCCGGCATACTGGCTGGCCTCGATGGCATCGTACCAACCCTGGCCGCCGGCATAGAAATGCACCCTGCCGACGCCCAGGCGCTGACTCAGCAGGGCGACCAGGGCCTGCACACCGGCTTGCCGCGTTTCGAACAGGTCGACCATTTCTCCGGTCATGGTGACGGCATGCACGCAGGCATCGCTTGCCTGCATCGTGGCCTCGATCCGGTCGATGGCCTGGTGCAGATGATCGAGACCGCGCCATAGCGCGCAGGGCACGAGCCAGACGCCGGAGGCCGTGCCGTCGCGCTCGATCCGTGCGGCTTTCAGATGCGCGCCGCCGACATCCCATCCGATCACGGCTTCATTCATGGGCGATATGCGTGTCGGCGCGTTCATAGGGGGCGCGCTACGCGCGTATCGTTCATCAGATTGGCCGGCGGCAACGCGCTCATGGGCTGATGGTCCGGCAGGGCCAGGACTTTCCCGGCAGGATTGAATCCCAGCATCGAGTGAAGACCGGCATAGGAGACGGTGAGGCGGGGATTCACTTCCAGAACCACCGGTCCGCTTTCCGTATCGATCAGGTCGATCCCCACATACCCCCACAGGCCGGGGATGGCGGAGGCCACGCGCAGGGCCAGGCTGGCATAGCGTCCATCCGGATCGGGCAGTGCGTGGGGCGTCACGCCGTGGAAGCGCAGTTGGCCGTCTTCCAGCCGGATGTGCTGCCTGTTGACCGACAGCAATTGGCAGCTGCCCGGCTGACACAACACGGACAGGGATAGCGGCTCGCCAGAAAGAAATGGCTGAAAAACAAATCCCGCGCTTCCTTCTTCCAGCGTCCATTCCTCGGCTGAGGCCTGGTTGTAGAAATACAGGGTGTCCTGACAGCCGGCGCCCTCGTCAGGCTTGGCCACCACCGGACCTTTCGTCGTCATCGGGAATGGCGAGGTGGACGTGGGGACCACGGGAATTCCCGCGTGGCCCAGCCGTTGTGCGGTGGCATGTTTGCTGGCTGCGATGCGCACGGCGTCGGGCCGGCAGCCCAGGAGGCGCTTGCCTGCAGTCAGGATTTCCTGGTTCAGGGATTCGAGGATCCCGGCCTCTTCCGGCGCGACCGGCCATACTGCATCCGACAGCGTGAGACAATGCCGGTAATCCTCACTGAAGCGATGGGCCTCCGTCTCGATGATCTCCACCTTGTCCATGGCAGGCCGAGGCAGGCGGCAGTCCCGCAGCGTCAGCACGTCCACGCCATCGAGGGCGCGCAAGTCGTCGACCAGCGCTTGCCACATGACTTCGCCATCGTGTAAAAACCCAGGCAGCGCCATACTGGCGAACCCTCCTCCCGTCACATACTCGAAAACAAACACTTTCATGCCCGCCTCCCTAGCGCTTATCCCCGTACTCGACCTGATGGACGGGCAGGTTGTGCGTGCTTTTGGCGGCCGGCGCGACGAATACTGGCCGCTGGAATCGGCCTTGTGCGATTCCAGCCGTCCCGAGGCGGTGGTGGAGGGACTGCTCGCACTGTATCCGTTCCGGCGGATCTATATCGCCGACCTGGATGCCATCCTGGGACGGGGCAACCACGGAAGTGTAGTGGAGGGGCTGCAGCGATTGCACCCGGATCTCGAATTCTGGGTGGATGGCGGCTTTTCCGATGCGGCGGCGGCCGAAGCCTGGCACGCGGCAGGTCGGGGACGGCCGGTGCTGGGCACCGAGAGCCTCGCGGTTCTTCCGGAACGCGACGCATGGCCGGCGCAGGGCGTGCTGTCGCTGGATTTCCGGGGGGACGATTTTCTCGGTTCGGCCACTTTGCTGCAATACCCCGAACGCTGGCCCGCGGAGGTGATCGTCATGACACTGGCGCGCGTGGGCATGGATGCCGGGCCCGATCTGGCCCGGCTGACGCAGTTGCAGCGCCTGAATACTGCCTGCCGCATGTATGCGGCGGGCGGCGTACGCCAGATTGACGATTTGGCCGCATTGGCCCGGGCCGGGGCGGCCGGTGTCCTCCTGGCATCGGCCCTGCACGACGGCAGACTCAGTCGCCCTGAGCTTGACGCTTTTCATGCTGCTCATCCCACGTCCGCAGCCAGTGACGCCAGGGCGAGTGTCCCAGCGCCGGATCGGTAAATCGACCCAGCAGCGGCTGGCTGCCCTGGCGCTGCCAGGTTTCCAGATCAGGGCCGCTGTACTGGCACCATGACTGCGGCGTTTCGTACAGGGTCAGCTCGATCAGTTCGGGCAGGAAATCGATGAGCTGTTCCCAGATGTACACGCTCAGCAATTCCGTGGTGGAGCGCCAGGCCAGTTCCGGCCCGGCGTAGTTGAGGGTGTGGTGGTCGAAGCGCTCCACCACGCGGGTGTTGACCACGCGCTTGAGATAGCCGTAATCCAGCACGCAGCCGGTGATCGGGTCGATCTGCCCGCGTACCTTGACGTGCAGAACGTAGCGTCCGCCATGCAGGTTGCTGCATTTGGCGGGATGGTCGGTGAGGAAGTGGGCGGAATCGAACACGACCTCCTTGCTCACTGTGACCTCCGGTGTATCCGGATGGAAACGCGGCCAGACGCCGGGCATGGCTTCGAGCTCGCCGCGCAGGCTGTCCAGCAGGCGCGTCGTATCGGCCTTGGTCAGCGTGCGCAGCAGCGGCGTGCCGGTAGCCAGATGGCGGGTGCGCACGCTCAATTCGCGCGAGAGGAATTCGGCTGCCGCTTCGGCTTCGTCGTTCGAAGCGAAAGGCAGGAATAAAAATCCGGCATGCAGTTCGGCTGCATGAGCCAGATAGGTTGCATATTTCAGGTGTTGTTCCGGTGGAGGCACCCTGGCGGGGAGCCAGGGGCCGACCAGATTGCGTTTTTGAGTCACCAGGCGGTTCTTCGCCACGACCCGGTGGGTGCCAGGCGCGTAGTGATATTCCTGATGAAACCGGAAGCCGTAGGGAGCGAGTTGCGCCAGATCGCAGAACAGCAGATCCAGCCAGGAAACCTCACCCTCGACGAAACAGACCGATCCGGCATCATGGACCTTGCCTGCCAGGCGTAAGCCGGCCAGCACGGCCCGTGCCGTCTCATCAGGCACGGCGACAGGCATGAGCGGGAGCTCCGCCTGCGCGGCGCCTGCCTCGATCCTGTCCGGCGATACCAGCAGGTCGAGCGGCAAGGCGTGACGTAATGCATACTCCTGCAAGGTGAGGCCGCTGCAGGCGAGCAGGTGCCCGTTGTCGAGTTCGCTCACCATGGCCCCACATTCCTTGCAAATCACGCCCGCTCTCCCGATTAGATATGCGCGGCGAAGGGGTGGCCGGCCTTCGCTTTCTGGGCAACCACCTCAGCCGCCTTGGGTACGCCGGCAATAGCGCGCTTGATGGATTGCTTGGTAGCTTCGTAGTTGTAGTCTTGGATTTTGGCGTCGTCCTCGGCTTCCCAGTGGATGAACACGCCCACGCAGATGAACAGATTGTCCGCTTCATCGGCCGGAATGGTGCCGTCTTCCACGCAATCCGCGACAGCCATCGCCACGCCGCGCTGGGCCGGGCCGAACATCTGAACGGCCTGCTTGGCACCCTTGATGGTCACCTTGTTGAACATCATGGTGTTGGGCTTGCAGGGCAGATTGGGCGCCACGACAGCCAGCAGGGAAGTGAAGCCGTCCTTGTTGTTGACGAGGCCATTGCAGAACGCCGTTTCAACGGCGCTGCCGCGCGGGCCCATGATCAGATCGATATGGGCCACTTCGTTGCCTTCGCCAACCAGGGACTCACCGACCATTACGCTATTGATTTTCGCCATCATTTACTCCTTTAGTTGAACAGACTCGGTTTGGTTATAGCGGTTCGCCAGCGCCGAGTCGTCCGTCGGCTGACCACTTGTTGCATGACCAACCAGGTGCTTCAGTAAATCAAACAAACTGAGAGTCCCCCTGGATATGGTTTGGAATACAGGTTGCTTCCCCGTGCAGCAGCCGATCCGCCAGCCATGCCGCCACGGTCAGATCGGCACTCGTGCCAGGGTTGAAACCTGTGGATTTGAGAGTCGTGTCCAGACCCGTCAAATGGGTTTTGGCGCAAGACCAGTCGGCGCATTGGCCCAAGCGGGCAATGCAGTCGAAGGCCATTGTTCGCACGGCGCTCGCTGCGCTGCGACCGTGTTTGCGCCAGATGTGGCTGTCGGAAAAACCGGCCAGAAATCCGAGGTAGGCAGTCGTGACTGCCGCCGTCTCGCTACCCCAGTGCACGCGTCCCTGATGCAGGGAAAGCAGTCCGGGGCCGAGGATGTCGGCATAGCAATGGGTGTACTGATAAGCGATGCGATCCCAGGCAGCGGCTTCCTGCATGGCTTCCAGCAGCGTGACGACCGGCGCTTCCCGGACATCGTGGCGCGGGCTTTCGCCGAGTCCTCCGGGTGCGGCCAGCCGGATGGCCCGGTAGACCCATTCCGCATCATCGCGGGTGAGTGCAGCCAGGCTGCGCTGGAGCCGGTGCGCCAGGATGTCTCCCGGCATGCAATGCTGGGCGGCATGAATGAGCGGCACAGCCAGCAACACGATGCCGAGGTTGGTATTGCAGCCGACTGCTTCCCGGGTTGCTTCGACCGCGCGGTAGATCCGTTCGCCGATCTCAAGATCGGGATCGGCCACATGCGGCGCGGCCGCCTTGGCGCTGATCAGGAAATCCTCAGCGGTCATGCCGTGCCCCGGGGATTCCCAACTCACGTTGCCAGGCTTGAAGGCGGCCACGTCCATCTCGCAGGCGGCAAGAAACAGGTCGGACATCGGCTCGGCGACGGGCATTTGCAGCAGGGCGTTCATGCGCACTGCTCCCGGGATTCCCTGACCACGTGCCGGTTGAGAAAATCATCCACCAGCATGGCGGCGATGTTGTCCTTGACGACGCTTTGCAGGCCGTGCCAGGCCGGAATACTGTTCACTTCCAGCACGTTGAGGCGGCCTTCCGGATCGCGTATCAGGTCGACCCCCGCATAGTCCATGTCGAGTGCACGGGCGGCGTCCTCGGCCAGTCTGGACAATTCCGGGTCGATGGGGGCAGGCCGGCAAGCGGCACCCTGGGCCACGTTGTTGATCCAGCTGGTGCCTAGGCGCGTCATGGCGGCACGGCTGCGGCCACCGATCACGAGTACCCGGTAGTCCTCCCATGAGCCCGACTCGCCGCCGATGTAGCGCTGCAAGTAATACACGCCCCGGTACGCTTCTCCCGGCGGGAGATCGGCGGGAGAAGCCAAGCGCTTGAGACCCGCTCCCTGGGAACCGAACAGCGGCTTTAGCACCAGTTCGTGTCCCAGTGCGATTTCGCGCATGAGCAGGGTACGCGCCTGGGATTCGGACTCTGTTACCCACGTGGGCGGCGTCGGAATACCTGCGCGATGCAGAAGCAGGCTGGTCATGGCCTTGTCCACGCTTTTCTCGATGGCGCGGACCGAGTTGTAGACGGGCACGCCCAGCAACGGCAACACGTGCAGAAAATCGAGACGCAGGATGACCTGCTCCAGGGTTCCGCCCGGCACGCCGCGAACGAACACGCCGTCGGGCAGTTCATGCTCGAAACCGGGTATCGCCACGCCGCCGCTCTGCCCCAGATCCACCCGACAATCCGTCAGCGACAGGTAGTTTGCGACATAGCCTCTGCGCGCGAACGCACGCTTGAGCTGCTTGCCGTGCCAGCCCGGATCGTCAGTAAAGATCGCGATGCGGCGTGTCATGAGAACGAACGCTCCAGCAGGTCTGCGTTGAGCTGGCCGGCGCGGAAACTGCGCCCTGTTCCGAGGCTGGTCACGATGATCTGTGCCGGCGCGAACAGCAGCGGGTCGATCTTGTAGAAATCGTGTCCGGCATTCTTGAAAACCTGCGCGAAAGGCTGACCATAATCCTTGGATGCCTCGCTCGGCATGCGCTGCGCAAGCGCCTCCGCTGCCGCTTCCTCGCCGGCGACAAACAGCTGCACGCGGCCGCCGAAAAGGATCGCATCATTGGTGCGGCCCATGGCGGTCAGGAAATCCGGCGAGGGCGGACAGACCGGGGCCGTGCCCATGCCGTCGACGATGTGATCGAGCGGGAAGCCCAGGAAGTGCGCCTTGTGCAGGGCCACTTCGAGTACGCGGGCCACCACCTGCACGCTGCCGGCCAGGCTGGTGGTGGGCGTCAGGATCAAGGTCAGGCGGTCGGGGGAGACGTCGCACTGGCTGGCGATCTTGTCCAGCAAGGGCAGCGGCGGGATTTTGCCGGTTTCCAGGACCAGGCAGGCCGAGTCCGCGCGATCGCGATAAGCGAGTTCAGCGAAGAGTTCTTCTTTGCCGGCCAGCGCGCGGCCAGGGCCCGATCCCAATGCAAAGAAACTGCCCTTGCCTTCACCGTGCGACAGACTCCATCCGGCGTACTGGCTGCCCAAACAGGCCAGCACCGGCTGCGCGGTGGAAACGGACAACTCCCAGGGCCAGGCGGCCTGGGCGGCGGCCGGGACGAGCGTGACGCGTCCGAGGCCCCCGAGGCAGATTTCGGCTATGCGCCGGCCCGCCTCGATGCCACCCGTCGCCTGGATGCCGGCATCGACGATACGTACGCCATTGTCCTGCCGCGAAACCGCCAGGCGCAGTTCCGCAGCATGGTCCACCAGGTATTCGACCAAGGGGGCTGCGAGCTGGTTGACGCTGGGAACGTGCTTCATCGAGTGTGTCATCAGGCCGGGAACATCTGAGTGGATTGCGCGACGGCAGGGTCATTCCAGCCGGTTGCGGGGGAAGCGAAACGATCCAGCCACTGAAGGATCTCCTGACGCCTGCCGAGCGCCTGGTGCCGGGCGGTGGCTGCATCCGGACCGTCGGCACGGACCGTGCAGACAGGGTCGCCGGCCTCGATCACGCTGTCCGCCCAAGGCAGATCCGCACACCAGGAAGGCCATGCGAAATCGGTCGGGATCAGCAAGCGGGTTTCGGCGTAAACCACCGCCACGGCCATGCTGCTGCCAGGATGAGGAAGACGGGCAGGCAATCGACCCTTGCAGGCTTCGACGTGCAGATCGAACAGGCAGGGCAGCAGCGGTACATCCCATAATTCCAGCGTGGCGGGCGGACGCGGATTCAGTTCCAGTAATACCCAACCGGAGTGGGTAACAATGAAGTCGAGGCCGTTGAGGCCGACCAGGCCGAGCCGAGCGGTGAGCGCCCGAGCCGCCTGCATGACGGCTTCGTCAACCTCGGCCGGGCCGGCATCCATACGTGTTGCACCGGCATAGCTCCAACGTCCGGATGCCTGAGGCGGGGTCGTCAGGGGCTGGTTGAAACCGATTGAGCAGATGTCGCGTCCATTGGCCAGAAACAGGAAGGACCATTCCTCGCCGGCGACCTGCCGCTGGAAATAGCGTCCCGCATCGCTTTCGGGCAAGGCGGATGCGAGGCGTACATGCGTGCCGCCGCACGCACCGGCCTGCTTGGACAGCCAGCCGGTAACCTCTGCCGGACGTGACAGGCGGGTTGCCGGATGGGGAATGTCGAGCGCCGCGAGCAGGCTGCTGAAGCGTTCCGGATCCGCAACGGTTTCCAGAACCTCCGGCGAGTTGCCCAGTACGATCCGTCCCTCGGACAGCTCGCGCAGCAGAGCCGGCTGGGCTTCGAGTCCCGATCCATAGACCAGGCCGAGACAGGCGGCAGGCGGACAGACCAGGTCGGCCGCATCCAGCATGGCGGTCGCGTCGAATATGCCGTTGCGATCCAGGGGCGAGCGTGTCCATTTCAAGGCCATCCCGCAGGTATCCTGGTCGGCGAAGGCATCGATCCCGACGACCGAGCGCTGCGCGCGCGCCGCTGCCTTGGCCAGCACGCGCCCGGACAGCGAAGTGAGCAGGAAGGCCCTAGGCGGCATGCAACCTGGCCTCGCGCAAACAGTCGGCAAAGCCCAGATAAAGCGGGCTGTCCGTGCGCAGCATGGCCTGCAGCAGGCCTTGCTGAACCTTGTATTTGATGTTGCCGATGGCGAGTGGCCCGATTCCCACGGCGTGCCCGGATGCGGCCGCAAACGGCTTGCCATCGTCCATGACGCCGATGCCCTCGATTCCGGCTGGCGGGACTGCATTGATGTCGGCCGCCACCATCAACCGCGCCGCGTGCGCGAGATGCGCCGGCCCCAGCACCTGGACGCCGGCCTTCGCCGTGGCGAGCGCGATTTCAGTATCCGCGATGAGCGCCGCCTTGGCATCGTCGGAACTGGCGTCGATGGGAGATACCGCCACGCCGAATCGAGCCTGGATGGCCTCGGTGGCGGACTGCGCCCGGAACAGGCCATCGTGGCCAGGAAGCGTGACTTCGGCGCCCGCCTGGGCAGCAAGCACGGCTGCAATCATGCCGACCGGGCCGGTGCCGCCGAAAACCGTGACGCGGCGGCCGGCAAGCGTGGTGCCATGGGTACCGGCCAGGGCTTTTTCCACTGCGGCGATCATGGCCGCGGCGGTGGTGAAGGCGCCGCTCGGATCGGCGAAGACCGACACTTCGAAGGGCGGCACCATTGCCTTGCGTGCGGCGTCGAGCATGCCGGCGGCGAGCATGGGGTCGCGTCCGCCGATGAAGATGCCAGTGTGCTTCGCGCCTTTCGGGCCCCGGGAAAAAATCGCGTCCTGGGTAAAACCTGCGATGTCTTCCAACCCCACGCCCGAATACGGGATCACGGCGTTCCAGCCGGCATCGTAGGCCATGTTCACGTCAAACGGGCTCACCCGTGTGCCGGGCGTGGCAAAGTGCAGCAAATAGGGTTTTTCCATTGTTTTCTCCAGCCGTTGTTATCAGGAATGCGCCTGGGCCCGGTACGCTTCGGTGCGGATTTCTGCGCCGCGGTTGCGGCCGGAACACACTATGAACTCCAGCCCTTCGGTACCGAACTCGTTGTACGCGGCGCGTGCCAGGGAACGCGCCTGAATTTCCGAGTCAGTCAATGCAAAACCGGTGGGGCCCCACGAGCTTTGCCCGATGCCTTCGGCGCCGTTCCGCGCCAGCCAGGCCAGCGCGCTGGCCACGTGGTGGCTGGCGAACCGCCCGCCTTGGGCTGGCGCGAAATGGTCGCCAACCGTCTGCTGGATGGCGTGGATGGCGGCGCCGAATCCAGGAAGATCCTGCTCGACCAAGGACGGCATGGCCTGCATCAGTGCGAGCCGGCACAAGTGAGCGGCTCGCGCCTCGGGAAATTTGGGCAGAGCGGCGAAAGCCTGCTTTTCCTGCTCGCCGTGCAAGCCCTTGTAGGTCTTGTCCATCACCAGGATCACGCGCCACTGCGCGGGAAACTCGATGCGCGAAATCACCAGGGGCGGGTCGCCTTCGTCCTTGCGTCCGCCATCCACCACGAATCCGCCCTGCGTAAACAGGCCCAGGCCGATTCCTGAACGCGCGCCTCGATTCAGCTTCCTGGCCATGTCGTGGACAGGCCAGTCCACGCCATACAGCCGTGCGAGCGCCGTGCCGACGGCCAGGGCGAGTTGGGTGCCCGAGCCGAGGCCGGCGTGATCGGGGATGGCCTGGTGGATCTGGACATAGGTGCCGTCCGTAATGCCCATGGCCGCAAGTGACTGGCGTGCGAACGATTCCACCCGCTCGGATTGCGGACCTTCCGCCGAAACCTGTTCGGCTGGATAGGCGGTCAGCGTCGTGGCCAGTTCATCCAGCGACAGGCCCAGGCTGCCGAAGCGCCGTCCCAGTCCGCCGTTGAGGTCAAGAAATCCCATATGAAGCCGTGCGGAGGCTCGTACGGTGACGCTGATCGTGGAGGTATGCGGCATGTGTATATAGTGTGGTGCAAAGCGAGTAAGCCTCTGGAAGCAATTGCTATGCCAGTGGGAAAATGCATAAATAATCAATCGTCTAGCCTTGCATGCGGGGAGTGCCGATGTGACAGACTGTCACGCCGCTCGCATCGGCCGCGTGACATCTTTTATGGAGGGAAGCGACATGCGCTGACAGGAAACTGCCTGCCTGACCAGACACATAGGCGCGGGCATGACCTGCATGGCATGGATCCTGCTAAACGCCTTAGCACTTCAATCTTTTTGAGATATCTATACTCTGTGTCCAGCTCCTCGGTTTGTTGTCCTTTTTGCGGTTTGCTTTGTGACGACCTAGAAGTCTCGCGCGAGGGGGATGGCGTGCGGCTCGAACGCCCGGCGTGTCCCCGCGCATCGCGGCTGTTTTCCATCCCGGACCCTGGCCAGGCCACGATTGCCGGCTTGCCCATCAGCCTGGATGAAGCTTGCCGGTCGGCGGCGATCATCCTGTCAGGTTCGCGCCGCCCGCTGATCGGCGGACTGGGATGCGATGTCACGGGCCATCGTGCTGCCCTGTCGCTGGCGGAAAAGCTGGGAGGGGTGGTCGACCACATGCATGGCCGTGCACAGTTCCGTAATGTGCAGGCTTTCCAGGATGGCGGCTGGGTGACGACCACCCTGTCCGAGGTGCGCAACCGTGCCGACCTGATCGTGCTGGCGGGCACGGATGCCTCGCGTTATCCGCGTTTCTTCGAACGCTGTCTGGCTCCGGCGTCCCAGTTTGGCGAGTTGACGCGCAAGGTCGTGGTTCTGGGCGATCCCCTGCTGTCCATTCCAGATATGGACGGCGTATCCGTTTCGTCCATCCCGATCGATGCGGGCCACCTGGGCGAATTGTTTGCCGTCATGCGTGCCCGGTTGGCTGGGATGCCTCCGCGTGCCGCAGACGTGGCAGGCGTGTCGATCGGGCAGATCGAGGCTCTGCTGGCCGATATGCGTGCGGCCCGCTATGGCGTTCTGGTCTGGAACGCAGCGGAACTGGATTTCCCGCATGCCGATCTGACCATCCAGTCGGCCGTGAATCTGGTCAAGGATCTCAACCAGGCGACGCGATGGTCCGGGTTACCCCTGGGCGGCGACGATGGTGGCACCTCGGCCGCGCAAACCTGTACCTGGCAGACCGGCTACCCCTTGCGCACCGCGTACGAAATCGCCGGTCCGCGCTATGAGCCGCTGCTGTTCGACAGCGACCGTCTGCTGAAAACAGGGGAGGTGGATGCGCTGGTCTGGATATCGGCATTCGATCCCGAACGCACGCCACCTGCCACGGATTGTCCGACCGTGGTGCTGGGTCGAGCCGACATGCGATTTGCCCGGGCGCCGGATGTGTTCATCCCGGTGGCCGTTCCGGGTGTGCAGCACGCGGGCTTCCTGCATCGCATGGATGCGGTGGTGGCCTTGCCCTTGGCGGCGCCAGCACCTTCCAGCCTGCCGAGCGTGGCCCAGGTCCTCGCCATCATCCAGAGGGAGACGAATCATGCTGCGGCTTAAGAATGGCCGGATCTACGACCCTGCGCACGGCGTCGATGGCGAGGTTCGCGATCTCTATATCGAAGATGGCCGCATCGTCGCCGCACCGGGACCGGATGCAAGAATCGATCGCGACATCGATCTCGCCGGCCGCGTGGTGATGGGCGGTGCCATTGATCTGCATACGCACATTGGCGGCGGCAAGATAAACATCGCGCGGGCACTGTTGCCGGAAGACCACCGCCAGGATCCGGTCCCGACCAGCGGCGGCATGCATGCCGGCTGTGGTCACGCGGCGCCTTCCACCTGGACCACTGGCTATCGCTATGCCGAAATGGGCTATACCGCCTGCTTCGAGCCTGCCATGCAGCCCATCAACGCGCGCCACACTCATCTCGAGATGGGCGATACGCCTATGGTGGACAAGGGCGCCTACGCCATGCTCGGCAGTGACGACTTTTTCCTGCGCATGCTGGCCAGCGGGGCGGATCAGCGCCTGATTAACGACTACGTGGGTTGGACCCTGGATGCGAGCCAGGCCATGGCCATCAAGGTGGTGAATCCGGGCGGCATCTCCGCCTTCAAGTTCAATGCCCGCAGCCTGGACCTGGACGAGGCCCATCCCTATTACCGTGTGACGCCCCGGCAAGTGGTGCAGGCGCTGGCGCGGGCCGTGCACGATCTGGGTGTGGCGCACCCGCTGCATGTACACGCGAGCAACCTGGGCGTTCCCGGCAATGCCGACACCACCCTGGCAACCATGGCCGCGGCGGAGGGCCTGCCCATCCACCTGACGCACATCCAGTTCCACAGTTATGGCACCGAAGGCGAGCGCAAGTTTTCCTCCGAAGCCGAGCGCATCGCCGATGCCATCAACCGCATGAGCAACGTGTCGGCCGATGTCGGACAGGTTCTGTTCGGTCAGACGGTGACCGTCTCGGGCGACAGCATGAAGCAGTACGGCAACCATCGCCATGCCAGCCCGGACAAGTGGGTGGTCATGGACATCGAGTGCGATGCCGGCTGCGGCGTGGTGCCGTTCAAGTACCGCGACAAGAATTTCGTCAACGCTCTGCAATGGGCGATCGGTCTGGAACTGTTCCTGCGGGTCAGCGATCCCTGGCGCATCTTCCTGACTACCGACCATCCCAACGGTGCGCCCTTCACCAGCTATCCGCACCTGATTCGCCTGCTGATGGACAAGCGCTTCCGCGATTCGAAGCTGGACGAGATCAACGCCGAGGCCGCCGCGCACAGCCAGCTGCGCAGCCTGGATCGGGAATACAGCCTCTACGAGATCGCCATCATGACGCGCGCGGCACCGGCCCGTTCCCTCGGCCTGACCGATCGCGGCCATCTGGGCGAAGGGGCGGCGGCCGACATCGTGGTCTATCGCGACGATGCCGACCGCGAAGCCATGTTTGCGAAGCCCGAGTATGTGTTCAAGGACGGCCAGCTCATCGTGCGCGACGGCAAGGTGGTGAACGTGGTCAATGGTGCACTGCACGTAGTGAAGCCCGAGTACGACAAGGGTATCGAGAAACCCCTGAAGGATTATTTCGATCGTTACATGACAGTCAGGATGGAAAACGTCCGCATAAGCGACGACGAGGTATGCACGTGCGGCGCCAGCAAACTGATTCCCCATGTGTGCAAGGGGAGGGCGACGTGATCATCAATGGCGTATTCATCGACGACACTTATGCGGAAGCCTTCGGCATGAAGGCAACCCGCATTGTCATCACCGCGGACAATCTGACCTGGGCGAAGCATGCTGCCAACGCCGCTTTCGGCTTTGCCACCTCGGTCATCGCCTGCGGCTGCGAGGCAGGTATCGAGTGCGAACTCTCTCCGGTAGACACGCCGGACGGCCGCCCTGGCGTGGCCGGTCTGCTGTTTGCCGTCTCCACCAAGGAGTTGGCCAAGCAGCTGGAACGGCGTGTCGGCCAGTGCGTGCTGACCTGTCCCACCACGGCCGTGTTCGCCGGCTGTGAAGGCGAGGAATCGCTGCCGCTTGGAAAAAACCTGCGCTATTTCGGCGACGGCTGGCAGATGTCCAAACTCATCGCCGGCCGGCGCTACTGGCGCATCCCGGTGATGGACGGCGAGTTTCTGGCCGAGGAAACGACCGGCCTGATGCGTTCGGTCGGCGGCGGCAATTTCCTGGTTCTGGCGCGTTCGCGCAGCCAGGCGCTGGCCGCCTGCGAGGCTGCAGTAGACGCCATTGCGCGCGTCCCTGGCGCCATCGCACCTTTTCCGGGCGGCGTGGTCCGCTCGGGCTCCAAGGTGGGCTCCAAATACAAGGCGCTTCCTGCCTCCACCAACGATGCCTTCTGTCCGACCCTGCGCGGCGTGGCGAAAACCGAGCTCAGTCCGGGCGTGGACGCCGTGCTCGAGATCGTGATCGATGCCGTCACCGACGCCGACATGCGCGTGGCGATGAAGGCCGGCATGGATGCGGTCTGCGGGATCGGCGCGGCAGGCGGCATTGTGCGTCTGTCGGCCGGCAACTACGGTGGAAAGCTGGGCCAGTTCCACTATCGACTGCGGGAGATTCTGGCATGACGACACTGAGCTTGCGCGCCGTGCCGAACGGGCGTGTCGACATGACTGGCGTACTGCCGGAAACCCTCGCCGGGCGGAGTGCGGACGACATCGGGAAGCAGATCATCCATCTGGCAGGCAGCCCTCTGATGCTGGGCGATCTGTTCGAGGTGGACGTGGACGAAACCGACATGCTGGTGATCCGCACCGATAGCGATCGCCTCGATTGCCTGGGCAAGGGCATGAACACGGGCTGCTTGCGGGTCGAAGGACCGGCAGGACATTACGCCGCGCAGGGGATGCGCGGCGGCGAACTCGATATCCACGGTGATGCCGGCGATGGCGCCGCCAACGGCATGAGGGGCGGCCTGCTGCGCATCCGGGGCAATGCCGGCGACTGGCTCGGTGCCGCATTGATCGGCGACCGCACCGGTATGGCGGGTGGCGTGGTGGCGGTCGAAGGCGATGCCGGCGATCGCCTCGGCGATCGCATGCGGCGCGGCCTGATCCTCGTGCGCGGCCAGGCGGGCGACGCCTGCGGCGCACGGCTTCTCGCCGGTACGCTCGTCGTGGCGGGCGGTTGCGGCACTGAGCCTGGAACCGGCCTGCGTCGCGGAAGCCTGATCCTCGGCCGCAGGCCCGAAGCCATTCCACTGAGCTTCAATGATTCGGGCCGGGTCGACCTGAGCTACCTGGGGTTGCTGCATCGCCATGCGGAAAGCTTCCTGCCCGGGCTGCTGCCGGCTTCCACGCAAGCCCACCGCTACATGGGCGATCTGGCCTTCGGCGGCAAAGGGGAAATCCTGGTGCTGGCATGAAAATGGTGTGTTTGCGCCACGGCGAATCCGAATATAACCTGCGCGGCCTGTGCAATGCCGATCCGGCCGTGCCGGTGTCGCTGACGCCGAAGGGCCGGTTGCAGGCGGCGGCGGCCGCACAACGCTTGCGGGATGTGCCGATCCGGCGCGTATATGTGTCGCGCCTGAAGCGCGCTCACGAAACTGCGGCCATCGTCAACGCGTCCCATTGCGCCGACATCTATGTGGATGGCCGGCTCGACGACCGCAACACCGGCTACGAAGGCCAGCCGGTCGCGCAGTATCTGTCTGCCATGCGCGGCGCAACCGATCCGTTTTCATGGAAGGTGCCTGCAGGCGAGTCCTATGCAGAGATGGTCGGGCGCGTGCACAGCTTTCTCGAAGAGATCGAGCACGACGACGCGTCCGCAGTGTTGGTGGTGGCGCATCACGAGGTCCTGCAGGCCGTGACGGGACATTTCCGGAAACTTAGCCTGCCCGAGATGTGGAATGTCTGGGTGGATCACTGCGAAGTACTGGAATTCGAACCGGCATGACGGCTTTCGTTTGCGGCCGCTTTCACTTCACGCTGGCACGCCCCCTGGTCATGGGCATCGTCAATGCGACGCCTGATTCGTTTTCCGACGGCGGGCTTTATGCAGCCCGTGAGCGTGCCATCGAGCATGGATTGCGTCTGCGCGAAGAAGGGGCCGACATCCTCGATATTGGCGGCGAATCCACCCGGCCCGGAGCGGCCCCGGTGGAAGCCGAGGAGGAGTTGAGGCGGGTGATGCCAGTGCTTGAAGGCCTGCGCGACTGCGGCGCCGCACTGTCGATCGACACCATGAAGACGCCGGT
>QFCS01000306.1_pt1 | contig 84661 bp, 70 predicted proteins | sample 3576561 | NCBI WGS metagenome assembly QFCS01 | reverse complement strand
GACGAAATGGACGAAGCCCAGGGCAACGGCTGGGCTGAAATCCAACCAGACGGCTCCATCAACGGACAAATCTGCTTCCATGGCGGCGACGAGGCAGACTTCAGCGCCCGTAAATGGACTTCTTCAACAGCCTGCTAGAGCTGCGTCATGCCGCCGTCTGCGACAAGATCGATCCCGGTAGAATAGCTGCTGTCGCTGGAGGCCAGGAAGAGCACTGCACTAGCCATTTCCTCGACATGGCCGAGACGGCCGAGCGGCACGGCGGCCGCGAACTGCTTGCGCATTTCTTCGGCGCCCTCCTTTGTCGCATGCTGCGCCGCGATCAGCGGCGTATCGACTGGCCCCGGGCTGAGTGTATTGACGCGAATGTTGCGGTACCTGAGCTCTGCCGCCCAGCTGCGCGCGAAAGATCGTTGCGCCGCCTTGCTGGCCGAATAGGTCGTGTAGGCAGGAATGCCCTTCAGATGGCCGGCCGAGGAAACCAGTACGACGGCTCCGCCATTGTTGAGCAGCGGCAGCGCCTTCTGCACGGTGAAGAACGCACCGCGGACATTGAGGTCGAAGATTCTGTCGAAATGTTCGGGCGTGGCGTCGGCGACGGGTGACGAGTTCGACCGTCCCGGCATTTGCCACGATGATGTCGATCGAGCCTCGTTCGGACGCGATCTGGGCATAGATCCGGTCGAGATCGGCAAGCGCGGAGGCATCGCCTCGGATCGCTGTGACGTTGCGCCCGATTTCAAAGGCCGCCCGGTCGAGCTGCGACTGACGGCGGCCGGTGATGACGACATGGGCGCCTTCCTCGACGAAGCGTCTCGCCGCGGCGAGGCCAATGCCGCTGCTGCCGCCGGTCACAAGGGCGACCTTGCCTGCAAGTTTGGGCACGTTTCTGACTCCGCGTTCATGGCTCGCTCGGGACCGCTCCCGCCACAGATGAGCCATCGCATGCGATTGCTGAAGGAAGCCGCGAAGCATAGCTGATATTCCCGTCGGGAATGCGTCCCCGCCCCTCCGTCGACGCAAAGCCCAAGCGGGAGTCCACCGCGGTGTGCGCACGACGCCGCCGACCCTGCATGCCGACGCGGAATAGATTGTATTCCGCCCGACTCCCTTCTGATCGACAGGCTGGATCGACATCTTCGGGCTGGGCACACCTCATCCCCCCATCCATCAGTTCAAGGAAAGTCTATGTCCAGACTTGCAGGAAAGATCGCGGTCATTTCGGGCGGCAGCGCCGGAATAGGACTGGCCACCGCTGAGCGTTTTGTCGAAGAAGGCGCCTTCGTCTATATCACCGGCAGGCGTCAGGAAGAGCTCGACAAGGCAGTCGCGGCGGTCGGGAAGAACATCAAGGCTATACAGGGCGACGTCACCAAGCTGGCGGACGTCCAGCACATCCACGACGTAGTCAAGGCCGACAAAGGCGCGCTGGATATCATCTTCGCAAATGCCGGCGCAGGCGATTTCGCGCCGCTCGGCCAGATCACCGAGGAGTTCTACGAAGCCGGCATGGACCTCAACGTCAGGGGCGTGCTGTTCCTCGCGCAGGCTCTGCTGCCGCTGGTCCGCGACAAGGGCTCCATCGTGATCAGCGGTTCGATCGCGAGCGCCAAGGGACTGGCCGGCATGACGGTCTACGCGGCCGCGAAGGCAGCCGTGCGCTCGTTCGCGCGGACCTGGACGGTTGAGCTGAAGGGTCGCGGCATCCGCACCAACATCCTGAGTCCCGGGCCGGTGCTCACCCTGCCGCTGCAACTGGCCCCGCAGGAGGTTCGTGACGGCTTCGCCGCCGGTGTGCCACTTGGCAGACTCGCCGAACCGCACGAGATCGCCTCGCTCGCGCTGTTCCTCGCATCCGACGAGGCGGCCTACGTCACCGGCGCGGAGTTCTTCGCCGACGGCGGCTTCGCGCAGGTCTGACCCGACATGCCAACAGCGCCGGAAACGAAATAGATGCCTGGGTTGTTCGACCCGCTGGTCGCGGGAGACCTGCACCTTCCCAACCGCATCGTCATGGCGCCGATGACGCGCAACAGGGCTGTCGGCCACGGCCGCGTTCCGAACGGCATGATGCGGGAATATTATTCGCAGCGCAGCGGCGCCGGATTGATCATAAGCGAGGCGACCTCGGTCTCTCCCCAAGGCGTCGGCTATCCCGACACACCGGGCATCTGGTCGCAGGAACAGACGGCCGGATGGCGCGATGTCGTCGAAAGCGTCCACGCCGCCGGCGGCAGGATGGTGCTTCAGCTATGGCATGTCGGGCGCATTTCCGACCCGATCTATCATGGCGGCGAACTGCCTGTCGCGCCGAGCGCGATCGCGGCGAAAGGCACGGTGAGCCTCGCGCGCCCGAAGCGTCCGTACGTCGTTCCGCGCGCGCTGGTCGCCCACGAGATTCCGGGCATCGTCGAGGCTTTCCGCCACGGCGCGCGAAACGCCCTGGCCGCGGGATTCGACGGGGTCGAAATCCATGGCGCGAACGGTTACCTCCTCGACCAGTTCCTGCAGGACAGCGCCAACCAGCGCACCGACGACTATGGCGGATCGGTGGAGAATCGGGCCCGTCTCATGCTCGAGGTCACCGATGCCGTCGTCTCCGTCTGGGGGCCTGGCCGCGTCGGTATGCACCTGGCGCCTCGCGGCGATTCCCAGATCGAGGGCGACAGCGATCCGGCCGCCACCTTCGGTTATGTCGCGCGCGAACTCGGCAAGCGCAGGATCGCATTCATCTGCGCGCGGGAATCGCTGGACGGCTATCGCTATGGTCCGGCGTTGAAGGCGGTGTTCGGCGGCGTCTACATCGCCAACGAGAATTTTGGCTTGGAGCGCGCGAGCGCGGTCCTGGATGCCGGAGAGGCCGACGCGGTGGCTTTCGCCAGGCCGTTCGTTTCGAACCCGGACCTTCCCGCCCGCTTCCGCAAGGGACTTGCGCTGACGCCGTGGGACGAGACGCGGCTCTTCGGCGGCGGTTTGGCCGGGTACATCGACTACGGGAATGCGGTCTGAGTCGCCGCGCGGATGGGCCTTGGTGCGATCCCGATCGACAGGCTGTCCCGGCCGGCTGCGACGTTCCGGCATGTCCCTTCGCCCTGAATCGGAACGCCGATTGTGTCGCCATCCGCCCGGACACGCGGCCGGCGAGAGGGAACTGCGTGGCTTGCCTGTCGCGGCGGACGCCATTCCGAGCCGGAATAGAACGTATTCTTTCCAACGGTCTACAGGACGGTTTGGTCGGACATCACCTCTTTGAGCGAGGGGCCGTCCGGCCCGGCTTTCAACGCTGTCTCCACGGGAAAACCGAATGTCGAAGCTTGCAGGAAAAATTGCTGTCATAACCGGCGGCAGCAGCGGCATTGGTTTGGCCACTGCCAGGCGGTTCGTCGACGAGGGCGCTTACGTCTTCATCACGGGTCGGCGCGAAGCTGAGCTGAACAAGGCCAGGGATCTGATAGGCAGCAACGTCACCGCCATCCAGGGCGATGTCGCCAGCCTCCAGGACATCGACCGCCTCTACCGGACAGTCGAATCGCAAAAAGGCGGGCTCGACATCGTCGTCGCGAACGCAGCTTTCGTCGAGCAGATTACGCTGCCGAACGTCACGCCCGAACACTTTGACAAGACCTTCAGCATCAACGCCCGTGGCACATTCTTCACGGTGCAGAAGGCCCTGCCGCTGCTGCGGCGAGGCGGCGCAATCGTACTCGTCGGGTCGGTAAACCATCTGAAGGGCACGCCGCAATACACCGTCTATTCCGCGACCAAGGCGGCGGTGCGCTCCTTCTCACGCAGCTGGGCCGCGGAACTCAAGGACCGCGGCATCCGCGTCAACACGCTTAGCCCCGGTCCGGTCGACGCGCCGATCATCGACGGCATGGCGCAGAACGCCGACCAGGGCGCTGAGATGAAGAAGGCGATGGGGCAGGCGATGCCGCTCGGCCGTATCGCACAGCCGGAGGAAATGGCCGCCGCGGTGCTGTTCCTCGCCTCCGACGACAGCAGCTATTCCACCGGCATCGACCTCGTCGCCGATGGCGGCTTCAGCCAGCTCTGACCGGCGCAGCAGAAAGCGAGGTTTGCCATGAAAGACGCAATCAGACATCCCACTGTCGCCATCCTCGGGGAAAGGCAGGACGGCAGCGACCGCCGCGTCGCGCTTGTGCCGGACGACGCACGGAAGCTTGCCGACAAGGTGACGCTCTTCGTCGAGCGGGGAGCCGGGGCACGCGCCGGGTTCCCAGACATCGCCTACGAGCAGGCGGGGGCAACTCTTGCCGACCGTCAGGGCGCCCTTGCCAAGGCGGATATCATCATTTCGGTGCGAGCGCCGGACGTGGAGATGCTGCCCCCGGGCGCGGTGCTCGTGTCTCTGGGCGGTCGAGACGACGCGCTGGTCCGCGAGATCGGGCAGCGCGGCGTGACCTTCCTCGGGCTCGAGAGGCTTCCGCGCATAACGCGCGCTCAGAACATGGATGTGCTCTCGTCGCAGGCGTCGATCGCGGGCTACGCCGCGGTCATCGAGGCAGCCCGGGAGCTCGACGTGCTGCTGCCGATGATGACGACCGCGGCCGGCGGCATCAAGCCGGCGAGAATGATCGCTCTTGGCGCCGGCGTTGCCGGGTTGCAGGCGATCGCCACGGCGCGGCGTCTCGGTGCGGTGGCGCACGGATTCGATGTGCGTTCGGTGGCCCGTGAACAGGTGGAAAGCCTCGGCGCAAGGTTCATCACGGTCGACGACGCCGGAACCAGGAGCGATGCGGCGGGAGGCTATGCGGCCGAGCAGCCCAGGGAGGCTCAGGAGAACTTGAGGCGCAAGCTCTCCCAGCATCTCTCCACCATGCAGATGATCGTCACGACGGCCCAGGTTCCCGGCCGTCCCGCCCCGCTGCTGATCGACCGCGCGACGCTCGCCCAGCTTCGGCCGGGCGCCGTGATCGTCGATCTCGCTGCCGAAACCGGCGGCAATTGCGAACTCACGGTGAAGGATGAAGTCGTCATCCACGACGGCGTGCGCATCCTCGGCCCGACCAACCTGCCCAGCATGTTCGCGACAGACGCAAGCCGTCTCTTCAGCGGAAACGTGCGCGCGCTGCTCGATCATCTGCACAGTCTCGATGCCGGCCTTGAGCTGAAGTTCACCGACGAGATCACCAGCGCGCTGCTTGGCGAGCTGTTGGCCGCGGCTGCCTGAAAGGATCGCATGGAATGGACACCACCACCACGATCCAGCTTTTCGTCTTCATGCTAGCCGGCTTCGTCGGTTTCCAGACGATCAGCCGGATACCGCCTCTGCTTCACACGCCGCTGATGGCGGCGACCAATGCGATCTCCGGTATTTCGCTGGTCGCCTCGATCGTTCTTGCGGGCGCGCAATACGGCGGCGTCGCCACCGCGCTCGGAGCGGTTGCCGTGGCCTGCGCCATGGCCAACGTCGTCGGAGGCTTCATCATCACCGATCGCATGCTGGCCATGTTCAAGCGCAGCGGATCCAAGGAGGGCGCCAACGGCGCGGCGAAATGATGATCGAAACCTTCATTCAGATCACCTATCTACTGGCGGCCTTCCTGTTCATCGTCGCGCTCCGGGCGCTCGGCCGGCCGGACACGGCACGGCGCGGCATGCAACTTGCCGCGGTCGGCATGGCGGTCGCCGTCGTTGCGACTCTCTTTGAAGCGCGGATCGTGACTTATGAATGGATCGTGGTCGGTGCGATCGCGGGAGCCGTGATCGGCTACCCGCTCGGCATGTGGGTGCCGATGACCGCCATGCCGCAGCGCATCGCGTTCAGTCACGCCTTTGGCGCACTGGCGGCCACCCTTGTGGGCGTCGGAGAGTATCTACACTGGCTTTCGGCCGGCGAACTAGCGCGCGGCCAGGTCGTCGCGCTGGGCTTCGAGGTCCTGTTCGGTTCCCTGACCGTGACTGGTAGCCTGATGGCGTTCGGCAAGTTGCAGGAGATCCTGCCGGGCAGACCGCTGACCTTTCCGTTTCAGAACGCCTTCAATCTCGCATTCCTGGCGGTCGGCGTTGTCGCGCTGGTGTGGCTGGTGGTCGACCCGACCAACATATGGGTCGCCGCCGTTTTGCTCGTCGTCGGGCTGTTGGTGGGCATTCTTCTGGTGCTGCCGATCGGCGGCGCCGACATGCCCGTCGTCATCTCGCTGATGAACTCCTACGCCGGTCTCGCCGCCGTGGCGACAGGCTTCGCTATCGACAACAACATCCTCATCGTCGTCGGCGCGCTCGACGGTCTGTCGGGCTTCATCCTGTCGGTGGCGATGAGCCGGGCGATGAATCGCTCGTTCGCCAATGTGCTCTTCGGCGCCTTCGGGTCGCAACCGGCCGCCTCCGCGGCCGGGTCCGCCTCGTCGGCCGGCGGCGAAATGACGGCGATCTCGGCGGAGGACGCGGCGCTGCGCATGGCCTATGCCGAAAGGGTCGTGATCGTGCCGGGCTACGGCCTGGCGGTGGCGCAGGCGCAACACCAGGCGCGCGAACTCGCCGACCTGATCGAGAAGCGCGGCGGCGACGTCCGCTTCGCCATCCACCCGGTCGCCGGCCGCATGCCCGGCCACATGAACGTCCTACTGGCGGAAGCCGGCGTCCCCTACGACAAGCTCGTCGACATGGAGGACATTAACGGCCGCTTCGCCGAAACGGACGTCTCCCTGGTGGTCGGCGCCAACGATGTCGTCAACCCAGCGGCCAAGACCAACCCGGGTTCGCCGATCTTCGGCATGCCGGTACTCAAGGTCGACGATTCGAAGTCGGTGATCGTGCTGAAGCGCGGCAAGGGCACGGGGTTCTCCGGTGTCGAGAACGATCTGTTCGTCGACCCCAAGACGTCCATGCTCTTCGGCGATGCGAAGCAATCGCTGCTGAATCTTGGCCTCGAGGTGAAGAACGCATGAGCGCCGCCGCCGAGGCTCTGCCGTCGAGGCTGGCGCTGCCCGTCATTCTGCTCGCGGTCTTCGTCATGCCGATCGGCATTTCGGGGACCGCCGTCGCGCTGCCTCGCATTGCCGCCGATCTCGGCGACAATCCATTTATGTTGCAAGGCGTGGTCAACGGATTCAATGCCTCGTTTGCCATCTTCATGCTGGTCTGGGGCATCCTCTCGGACCGCATGGGCTACAAGCCGACCTTCATCGTCGGCACGGCGCTGATGGTGGCGGGGTCGATCGTCAGTGCGGCGGCGCCGGACCTGCTCGCCCTGGACATCGGCCGCATCCTCTGCGGTATCGCCGGGGCCGCGATTTTCGTGGGAGCGTCGGCAACGCTTGCCAATGCCTTCGCGGCTCCCGGCGCGCCCGGAATTTCGCGATTTTCGGCTCCACGCTCGGTCTCGGCGGAACGGTCGGCCCTACGCTCGCGAGTTGGCTCACCCCGCTAATCGAGTGGCGGGGCGTGTTCCTGCTTTATGGCGCCGTCGCGGCGGTGGCGTTCTGCTTCAGCAGTCACATACCCCATACGCCGCGACCGACGGCGCGTGCCGGCAAGGCCGTCGATTTCTCGTTGCTGAAGAACCCTGTCTTCCTCGGCTTTGCACTCGTCCCCGTCGCCGATGCCATAGGCTTCATGACCATCTTCACCTACCTGCCGGTGGCCCTGAGCGCCATACACGATATGTCCGCTCCGACAGCCGGCAGCATGCTGTTGCTCATGACGTTGCCGATCTTCGTCAGCCCTCTGCTCGTCGCTGCGATCATGCAGCGCTTCCCCGCGGTGAGCCCGATGTCGGTCATCTATGTGTCGCTCATCGTGCTTCTGCTCGGGGATTTCGGCATGCTCCTGCTCGATCCCGCACGGCCTCTCTCCTGGGTCGTTGTGCCTATGATCCTGCTCGGTTTTGGCTGGGGCCTTACCGGCCGGCCTGGTGGACGGAGCGGCGATCGGCGCCGTGCATCCGGCGAGCAGCGGCACGGCCGCTGGCGTACTGAACTTCTTGAGGCTCGGCAGCGAGGCTGTCTTCATCGGATTCTATGCTGTCGCGGTGCATGCCGTGATTGGTGTGCCGGTCGACAACTCACCCCTGGCCGACCAGATCGCTGCTGGCGGCATCGGATACGGAGAAACCTATGCGACCGCGTTCAGGACGGCGCTTTGGGGACTGATCGTCCTTACCGTCTTGACCATCCTTGCAATAGCAACCTGCCATCGCCGCAGCATTGGATCGAAAGTCCGCTAAGATTATCTGGGCACACGGGTCCACTAGCGCAATGCACCTGGTGCAATCTTGACTATGAGATTCCGCCATAGATCCTACGCTAGGCAGCAACTGGGCGCCGACATTGGCAGCTCTCTAAGCTCAGCTAAGATGCTCGCGTCTTGGGGGACGCGATGAAGTGTGTCCCTGACGCACGATATGGTTGCCGAGTGACACTGTCATCCGACACTGATGATTGATCCGCTTCACAACCGGGACCGGCGACTTGGCTGGATCGGGACGTGCAGGAACGAACGCACTTGCTCGCAGGTATCGATACGCCGCAATTCACTGCTAAAGCGCAATTCTCCGCCTGCAACGAACAACAATATCCTGCTTTGCCTGATAGTGAAATCCAACCGTAGATGATTGAAACTGTTTTCAATCTCGCGGCGGCAAGTGGACGGTCGGCGCGGATGGGCAGGATTTTCGCTGCTTTCTAGCCAAGAACAAGGAATTCTACTCCAGAGACCCATGCTCTCGGGACTGCGCACACCACCAACGGCGGATAGTCAAAACCCAGCCCACAATTTGTGATTGGAATAGCTACGCTATTTCCGTGGCTTGGCCCAACCCACGCCGCCCAGGGCTCGAACGGCACTCAAAACCTGGTCGGTCGGTATCCGCTCGCGCCGCAGCGCCGCCTCGCAAGGCGCTCCGCTGCCGACGAGAAGCGTGGGTTCGGAGCAAACCGTCTTTGCAAAGGTTTCGGAGCGCCCCGGACAGGACCGCTATGAGCATTGGATGGGCAATCAGCAAATCCATTGCGGCCGACCCTCGGCAAGGGCGATCGGCTCCCGCGAGAGCAGCGACGACGACGTGGAGCCGATCGCCACCGTCACGACCAGAATCGAAGGCGTTGAGTTTGGCGAGGGCACGTTTGTCGGCGACTCGCCTGGTGTCCCGGGTCGCGACGGAAGTGGCAGGAGAAGCTTCGCTCCCTTCCTGGGGGCGCTGCTCTCGCGCGCAGGAGGGCCGAGCCTGGGTCGCCCCAGCCCTCTTGCGGTTCTCACCCCTTGCAAAGCCGTAGCGCGTCCCGGCCTTACAGGACGAAGTCGATGGACGTCAGCGGGACGACCCCGCTGAGGACGACGAGCATCTCGGGCATGTGATCGCCTGTCGCATTGACCGCCACATAGGTGTCCATCCCATCGTTCCAGCTGCGGATCTGGCCGCTGCCGGTGAACAGGTTGGAGCCGACATAGGCGAATGCCTGGTCGCCGCCGACGTCGACGCGCGCGTCGATCTGGCTGAAGTCGAGCAGGTCGCCGCGCGTGAAGTCGTAGATCAGGTCTGCGGCGGACATCACCTTGCCGCTGTCCGAAAGCGTCGCGAAGACAAAACGATCGGAACCGCCGCCGCCCCACATCTTGTCGGCTCCGAGGCCGCCTACCAGCACGTCGTTTCCTCCCTTGGTGAGCCCATCGGAGAAACGGTCAGCGATCAGCGTATCGTTGCCGTTTCCTCCGGAGAGGTATTCGTCCCTGTTCGAGCCGCGGATGATGTCGTTCCAGTTCGACCCATCTACCCGCTCGATCCCGGAATAGGTATCGCCCTTGGCGTCGCCTAGCGTGCCCCTGCCGGTGTTGAGGTCGACGCTGACGGCGGAAGGTGCGTTGAAATAGGAGACCGTATCGAACCCCGCGCCTCCCACCAGCGTGTCCGCACCGCCACCGCCGACGAGCGTATCCGCGCCCGCCCCACCGCTCAGATATTGGCTCCCGTCGCCGCCCACGATGTAGTCGCTGAACTTCGATCCGATGACGCATTCAATGCTGGCATAGTGGTCGCCGTTGGCTCCGAGACGGCCCACGCCATTGTTGAGCTCTACCCGCACGCCCTCCTCCGCGAGATCGTAGCGGATCGTGTCGAAGCCTGCGCCGCCGAAGAAGTAGGAGGTCGCATAGGTAAGGTAGCCGGTTCCATCGACATATCGGTTGTCGCCGACCTTCTGGAACGTGTCGTTACCCTCGCCTCCGGCGAAGGTGCCGCCCTGATCGCTGCTGTGGATGATGTCGGCCCCGGCGCCACCGTCGATATAGTCCTTGCCGCCGCCGCTCTTCAGCACATCGTCGCCCGCCCCGCCATCGAGGCGCTCGGCCCTTGACGACCCGGCGATTACGTCGGCGTGTTTCGAGCCTACCACCTTCCAAATGCCGCTGAGTCTGTCACCTTCGGCGTCGCTGCGGTAGCCGCGGCCGGTGGCGAGATCGATGGTGACCGCGCCGGGCGAGTCGAAATAAGTGGCGATCGCCTTCCCGTCCCCGATCAACGTGTCGGCTCCGCCGCGCCCGTTCAACAGGTCGCCACCCAGACCGCCATTGAGAATGTTCGCGCCGTCATCGCCAGATAGCGTGTCGTAGAAGCGGGTGCCGGTTACATTCTCGATGCTCTCGAGCTTGTCTCCGCGCGCTCCCCAGTCGTTGATCTTGGTCTCAAGGTCGACACGAACGCCCTGCGTCTCCAGCATGTAGCTGACGGTGTCGATGCCAATGCCACCCTTCACATGGTCGATCCGCCCGTTCAGGCCGAAGAAGTCGTCGCCGACGCCGCCGTCAAGAACGTTATAGCCCAGGCCGCCGTAGAGCTGGTCGTTACCCGAGCCGCCGATCAGCGTGTTGTCTGCGTCATTCCCGTAGATGATGTCGGCATGATCCGATCCGATCACGTTCTCGATGATGGCGGCGGGATCGTTGATGATGATCTTGTCGCCGCTGGCCTCTCCCCCGGAGAACAGGTTGTTCTGCAGGTCGATTCGGACGCCGGCCCAGGAATGCTCGTAGGACAGCGTGTCGACGCCGAAGCCGCCGATGAACGTGTCAGCGCCGGTTCCGCCGACGAAGGTACTGCGGCCTTCGCCGCCGTAGAATACGTCGTCTCCGGCACCGCCAAAGAAGATGTTGCGGAAATTATCCCAATAGCCGCCTTCGGCATGGAAGATGTCGCGATCGCTGGTTCCGATGACGATGTCATTGCCGCCGCGGGTGAAGTACTCGATACCACCGGGGAGGTCGCTGAAGTTGCGAACGTCATCGCCGGCCGTACCGTACATGCGTGACATGGCATTTCTCCTTCTCTTGCACGTGGCGGCAGCGATAGTGCCCCGCTCACCGCGCCCCACTCGGCCCTTTCTGTTTCACCGGATTGTCGAGGGCAGCATCGGCGATCGCCATCTCGAGGCACCGGGAACCTGTCCGGCGGCATGACAAGCGCGTGAAACAGCGCCGCCGCAAATGGTGCTCCGTCACTCAACGGAGCTGTCTGCGATGCGCGCGTCCAATTCCTTCCAAGAGTCCGAATCGCTGACGGCGCGAATGCGCAGATCGCTCGGCAAAGCGCTCGCCACCGCCGCACTGTTCTCGGCCGTCGGCAGCCTGCTGCAGCTCACCGTGCCGCTCTATATGATGCAGGTCTTTGACCGCGTCCTCGGCGCCCGCAGCCTCGACACGCTGCTCTGGCTGACAGCAATCTCATTGGCAGCCCTGGCGCTGTTCGGCGTGCTGGAAGGCGCGCGGTCGCGCATCATGGGCCGCGGCGCCCACTGGATGGAACAGCGCCTCGCGCCCGACGCCTTCCGGCGCGTCCTTGAGGCGCGGCTGAGCGGCTCGTGTCGCGGCGTCGAGGCACTGCGCGACCTCGCGGCCTGCCGCGTCTGGCTCGCCAGCCCCGGACCGCTGGCGTTGTTCGACGTGCCGTGGGTTCCCGTCTATCTCGCAGTGATCTTCCTGCTGCACCCCTTGCTGGGCGTGGCGGCACTCGGCGGCGCGTTTATCCTCGTCACGCTTGCGTTCGTGGGCGAGCTGGTGGTCGCTCCGCTACATCGCGAGGCGTCCGAGAGGATGGCCGCTGGCCAGCGCCAGGCCGATCTGCTTACGCGCAACGCCGAGGTCATCGACGCGATGGGCATGGCGGAGGCGGCCGCGATCCGTTGGCTGGACGCCTCGTCAGGCTTGGCGACGACTGAGGACCGGGCCGGCCGTGTTAGCGCGGTCCTCCTCGGCGCGGGCCGCTTCGCACGATTGGCAATCCAGATCGTGCTGCTCGGCCTCGGCGCCCACTTGGTCCTTAGACATGAGCTGACCGCTGGTGCCTCAATTGCAGCCTCGGTCCTGGTCGGCCGTGCTCTCGCGCCGGTGGAGCAGGCGATCGGAGGCTGGCGAGGCCTTGCGCAGGCGCGTGCCGCTTGGCGCCGCGTCCGCCAGCTCCTGGAGGCCGCGCCGCTCAGGCCTTATGCGAGACCCCTTCCCGCACCGGCCGGACGGATCGAGGTGGAACGCCTCGTCCACGGGGTCGAAGGCCGCCGCGAGCCGGTCCTTTCTGGCCTCGGCTTCGCCATCGAGCCGGGCGAGAGCGTCGGCCTCATCGGCGCGTCGGGCGCCGGCAAGTCCAGCCTCGCCCGCCTGCTCGTCGGGACGGCCGCGCCGACGGCCGGAAGTGTCCGGCTCGACGGAGTGGAGATCTTCGCGTGGCCGCGCAGCGACCTCGGACGGCACATCGGCTACCTGCCGCAGACGGTCGAGCTCTTCGACGGCAGCGTGTTCGACAACATAGCGCGGCTCCGGCCGGCCGAACCCGATGCGGTCCACGCAGCGGCCAGGCTCGCCGGATGTCACGAGATGATCCTGCGCCTGCCGGACGGCTATGAGACCCGGATCGGCGAAGGCGGCCGCCGCCTGTCGGGCGGGCAGCGCCAGATGATCGGGCTGGCGCGTGCGCTGTTCGGCGCCCCGCGCTTTATCGTCCTCGACGAGCCGGACGCCGGCCTCGACTCCGGCGGCGAGGCGCGGCTCCTCGCCATGCTCTCGCGTCTCAAGGCGATGGGCAGCACTGTCGTGCTGATCAGCCACCGCCCCTCCCTCCTCAAAGGCGTCGACCGGATCCTCGTCCTCGAAACCGGGCGCATCGAGGCCTTCGGCCCGAGCGCCGAGATTCTTCCCCGCCTCGTGCGGCCCCGTCCGACCCCCAACCTCAAGCCCGCGGTCACGAACGCCGCAACACACGCCATAGGAGACGTCGCATGAACCGGCTTCCTTCCTGCACTCTCTCGCCCTCGACCGTGTCCGACGCCCCGCACGTCGGCGCTGCGACATGCGTCGGGCTCGGTTGCCTGACGACGTTCACCGCCGCCTTATTCGCGTGGGGCACGCTCGCTCCGCTCGCCGAGGCGTCGCTCGCCAGCGGCCAGTTCCGCGCCGAAGGCAACCGCCGCATCGTCCAGCATCTCGAAGGCGGTATCGTTGCCGAGGTGCTTGCGCGGGACGGCGATGCCGTGTCTGCCGGCCAGCCGCTGCTGCGGCTGGCGACCGCGCAGTCGGCTGCGGATCGCGATGCACTGGCCGCCACCGTGTGGTCGCTGTGGGCGGAGCTGGCCCGCCTCGAGGCGGAGGCGTCCGGCAAATCCGGGCCGAACTATCCGGCCGATCTTCGGATGAATGCCGACCCGCGGGCGCGTCAGGCGATCGTCGCGCAGGACGGGCTCTTCGCGGCGCGGGCCGGTGCCTATGAGAGCCAGCGGCAGGTGCTCAGCGCCAGGCTTGCCCAGCACGCTGCCGACCTGGCGTCAGCGCGCGAGCAACGTGCCGGCCAGGCCGAGCAGATCGAACTGCTACGCCAGGACGAGGCCGACGCGCACACGCTGTTCGAACGCGGGCTGGAGCGGATCTCGCGGCTGCGCGCCGTCCAGAGACAGATCGCGGCAACCGAGGCAAATCTGCGCGACCTCACAGCCCAGGCCGAGCGCGCCGTCGCCGAAGCGACGGAGACCGAGCGCGAACTCGACCGCCTGCACAAGGTGCGCGTCACCGAGGCAGGCGCCACCGCGATCGAGGTGCGGACCCGGCTTGAGCGCGCGCGCCAGCAGCTGGCGGCCGCCGACGACGTCGCCAGCCGCCACGAGGTGCTGGCGCCAGAGGCCGGCGTGATCCTGGCCAGCCGTTTCTTCAATGCCGGCGCCGTTGTGCGGCCGGGTGAAACGATACTGGAGATCGTCCCCGCTCACGACCGTCTGCTCGCGGAGGTGCGGATCGCACCGACCGATATCGACATGGTGCATGTCGGCCTGCCGGCGGAGCTACGACTGCCGGCGTACAAGCAGCGCTTGGTGCCGAGCATCGGCGGCGAGGTCGTCTTCGTCGGCGGCGACCTCACCGAGGATCCCGACCGCGGCATCGGCTTCTATCGCGCGCGCATCGCCGTCGATCCTGCCGAACTCGCGGCGCTGGACGGCGTCGAGCTGAAGGCGGGCATGCCTGTCGAGGCGCAGATCCGCACCGGCGAGCGCAGCTTCCTGCGCTATCTCGTGCAGCCACTGCTCGACAGCTTCCACCGCGCCTTTCGCGAAGCCTGAGCCGCGCGGGCCGTCCGCCGGCGACGGCAATCGCGTGAAACGCCCCTCCGGCATTCCTCTCGCAACGACATTCCGGAGTGTTCGACATGTTGAACTGGATCGAGATCATCGGCTTCGCGGGAACCGGGCTCACGCTCGCAGCCTGGGCCATGAAGTGCTCGACGCACCTGCGCATCGCAGGCATCGCGAGCAGCGTGGCCTTCCTGCTCTACGGCCTGCTCACGCAGACATGGCCGGTGGTGGCCACCGAGGCGGTTCTACTGCCGCTGAATGCGTTCCGCCTCTGGCAGCTTATCGTCATGCAGCGGGCCGCGCGCGGCGGTTCGGACGAGGAATGGGAATGGCTGCTGGCCCACGGGAAGGAGGCGCGCATAATCTCCGGTACCTCGGTGGCCCGGGAGGGCGAGATGGCTTCGCGCCTGACTCTAATCCGCTCCGGCAAAGTGGTTGGCGCCGGCGTTTCACTCGGCCCGGGCCAACTTGCCGGCGACGGCCTGCCGTTCGACGACGGTCGCCGCGAGAGCCGCACGCTCTTTGCTGAAACCGACCTTGTCGTGGTCACTGTCGACCTCGCCGCACTCGAAAGGCGGGCGCTCGAAGACACGGCGCTCTGCCAGCGCCTGGTGAAGCTGACCCTGAGCGCGCTGCGCACCGACCGGCCGGCAAGGCCATCTACGGTGATCGTGCCATTGCACGTCGTCGAGGCTGCAGGCAGGGTGCGCATATCATGACCATCGCAGCTCGCATTGGAGGCCGCGTGTCGGAATTGCAGACCGGAATGGCCGAGATCATCGTCGTCGACGACGAACCCGGTCTGCGCGAGATGCTCGGCGACTATCTCTCGGCGGCCGGCTACGCGGTGCGTCTGGCCGCCGACGGCTTGGCGATGGACCGGCTGCTACGTCAGTCGCCTGCCCGGATAATCGTGCTCGACGTCAACATGCCGGGCGAGGACGGGCTGACGATCGCGCGGCGCCTGCGCAATCGCGGCGAGCGCGCCGGGATCCTGATGCTGACGGCGCAGGACAACGAGCAGAGCCGGCTGAATGCACTGTCTCACGGCGCCGACGACTACATCGTCAAGCCCTTCGCGCTGGCCGAGTTGCTGGCGCGTATCCGTGCCGTGCAGCGGCGCATGATGGTGCCCGCGGCGCCGCCCGCCGTGCTGACGCCGTTCGGGCGTTGCCTGATCGATGCACCGGCGCGGCGCCTCATCGACCCCAACGGCGACGCGACCCCGATCAGCGAACAGGACTTCGAACTGCTCCAGGCCTTCCTCCGTCACCCGAGGCAGGTGCTTAGCCGCGATCGGCTCTGCGAGCTGGCGCATGGGCGACCGTTGGAAGCCGGCGAGCGTAGCCTAGACATCCGCATCACGCGGCTGCGCAGGAAGATCGAGGCCGACCCGGCGGCGCCGACGACCATCGTCACCCTGCGCGGGACGGGTTATCTGTTCGATCCGAAGGGCTAGCGGCGACATACCTTCGATTGCGCCATAGCGCTCGAGCCATGCTGGCCTACGAAGGCCTGATTCGCCATGAGCGACGCCGAGCGAGGTTTCGCTCCGCGGCTCATCCCTCACGCGAAATCGAGTAGCGGCGCCAGCGTGGCACGCAGCGACGCGAGGTCAACCGGCTTCTCGATCGTCGCGACGTCGATCTCGAGATGGGCGGCCGACAGCGCATCACCCGTCATCAGGACGATGCGTCCGCGCAACGCGGGATTCGCCGCCAGCAATCTTTGCGCCAGCCGGTCGCCCGCCATGTCGGGCATTCGCAGGTCGGTCAGAACTGCGTCGAAGGAACGCGCCGCCGCCGCCTCCAGCGCCGCGGCGGCGGAGTTGACGGCGACGGCGTCCACGCCGTCCGCCTCCAGTGCTTCGACGATATAGGCAGTGATCGACATCTCGTCGTCGACAACCAGCACGCTGCCACGCGACGGACGAGGGGTCGGAGACGTTTTCGGCTCTGTTCTCCCGCCGACGCCGGAGGGCAGAGTGATGCGGCAGGCCGTGCCACCACCGGGCGCGGGGTTCAGCGCGATGGTGCCGCCGTGGGCTTCGACGATGCCCAGGCTCACCGACAGGCCTATGCCCGTACCGACGCCTTGCGGCTTGGTCGTGAAGAAGGGCTCGAAAACACGGCCGGCCACGCTGGGGTCGATGCCGGTGCCCGTATCGACCAGCTCGACGACCGCCTCCCCCGGCCCGCCGCCGGTGCGGATGGTCAGGCGTCGCGATCCCTCGACGCCCATCATCGCCTGCTGGGCATTGAGGATGACGTTCATGAACACCTGGTGCAGTTGGTCGACGTCGGCGAGCACCCTCGGCGCGCCGTCCCGTTCGCGCACCACATCGACGCCATTGCTGCGCAGGCCGTAGGCGACCAGCTCGACCACGTCGTCGAGCACGCGGTCGAGGTCGGCCTCCCGTTTCTCTGCCGGCTTCGAGCGCGCCATCGCGAGGAAGGTGCGTACGATCCGCGAGCAGCGCTCGGCCGCATGGACGATCTCGCGCGTGCGGCGTCTGGTCGGTTCGTCCTGCGCTAGCTCGTTCAGCATGCCGGCATAGCCGACGACGATCGACAGTGGGTTGTTGAGTTCATGCGCGACGCCCGCAAGCAGGGAGCCGAGGGCCGCCAGCTTCTCGCTCTGGTGCAGGGCGTCGCGCTGCCGTACCAGCTCCGCCTCGGTCGCTTTCTGCGCCGTTTGGTCAACAACGAAGATGCCGACACCCGTGACGCCACCGTCAGACCCGCGCAGGGGGAAGCGGATGAAGGTGCTGTCGAGGAAGGGCGTGAACTCCGGATGGTGCCGCTCCTCGATCTCGGTCTCGCCGGTTTCGAGCACGCGCCGCGCCGAGCGGTCCATCGCCTCCGACGTCGGGCCGGGCAGAACCTCGCTCATGCTGCGGCCGTGCAGTTGCGCCTTGGTTATGCGCAGGCGGCGCTCGGCTTCGGGGTTGACCAGCGTAAAGCGTCCCTCTCGGTCGCGTGCCAGGATCGCAACGGGCGCATTGTCGAGGAAATCGGCGAGCAGTGAGCGGCTGATTTCCAGCGCCTCCTCGGCGCGCATGCGGTCGGTCACGTCACGGCCGATCGACTGGATCTCGACCAGAGTGCCGTAAGCGTCGAAGATGCCCATGTTCGTCCACTCCTCCCAGCGTGGCTCCCGGTCATGCGGGAGATATGACCGTACCGAGATGGTGCCGACGGGATTCTCCGGCGTGAGCGAGTCGATGTGCGCGTCGTGGCGGGGCCGATCCTCCGCGATGATGTAGTCGAAGTCGCTGGTTTCCTTGGCGAGCGCGGCTTCGCGGCTCAGGCCGAGCTGGCGGCAGTAGGCGTCGTTGACAAAGGTCGTGCGGCCCGACGGATCGTGCCGGGCGATCAGCTCGGTCTGCGTGTCGACCACCGTGCGATAACGCTCCTCGCTCGCGGCAAGCGCTTCCCGGTCGCGGCGGCCGGCGCTGAACGCCCGGGCGATCGCGTCGGCTTGGCGCCGCCATCGCCGGGGCATTTCCGGCATTGCGGGGTTGCCTCCCGTCGCCGAGGCTTCCGCGAAGGCGGCGAGGCGAATACCCGGCAACACGTAGGCGCGGTTGAGCAGCGCCAGCAGAACGAAGGCGCTTGCCGCCGCCCCGCAGAGGATCAGGATGTGGGAGAGCAGCCGAGGCAGCAACGCCATCATCAGGTCGCGGTCGGGCACGATCGTCACCAGCCGGAACGGCGTCCCCGCGAGCGCCTGCACGAGCTGCCATTCACCGCCGACCTCGCGGAATTTCGGGACTCCCTCAGTAGCTACGGCCGATACGAGGCGCTCTTTCGCCACCCTCCCGTTGCTGGTGCCGAGCACGTCGCCTTTCTCGCCGACCAGTCCGATGAAGCCGATCGGACTGTCCATGTGCAAGAGCACCTCGGACAGTGAGGCCAGCAGGATGTCGGTTCCAACGATGCCCAGGAAACGCTCGCCGTCGTAGACGGGCATGGCATGGCTGACCATGCGGCCGGCGCCGCCAGCGTCCTCGTAGGGAGGGGTCCAGTAGGGCACGCGCCCGGGGTTGGAATCGGGCGTACCCATACGGAAGACGTCGTAGCCGAGCCAGTAGTCGATCAGATCTGGTACGTCGCGCGTTTGCGGCGCGGCGGCCAAGAAGTCCGCCAGACGCGCGCCAGGCAGGATGGTGATGAAGTCGCCCCTTGCCGAAAAGAAATAGCTCCACGAAGAGAGCGAGCCGAGCCGGGCCTCGACCTCCAGCAGTGCAAGGAGATCGAGCGCGGCGTCGACGGGGCCGAGATCGGCGGCAGGGCGGGTCAGCAGGTCAGGGACGGCGATCAGATTGCCATGATCCTGCGACGTCAGCGCCGGCCTCCATTCGAGCCCGCCGGCGCCCTTCGCTGCGACGGCGACGATCTCAGCCGCCCGGCCACGCGACAGCGGCGGACGGCCGGCAGCCTTTGCCTTCTCCATGGAGAGGCGCATGCGCATTTCCATCCTGGCGAGCTGGCGGTCGGCGGAGCGCAGCACGGTCTGCACATTGAAATGCTGCTCGGTGTTCAGCCTGAGTTGCTCCGCCAACAGGGCTTCCCGCTCCTGCCGGAACTGGTGGAGCGCGAGAAGCCCTATCAACAAGGCAAGCGGCAGCACTGCGGCGAGCGCCAGCCACTTCGACGGACTGCGGATCAGCTGACTCATCGGCTCTCCCCGATTTGGGCTAGGAAAGCATGCGGCCGGCAACCGGATAAAGGTGCCCGCCAGAAGGAAGTGCGAAAATTTTGCTGGGACTTCGCAGAATGCCGGCTCGCGCGTCGCGATACGCCGAGCGCATTGAGTCTGTTGCCTCTAAGGTGACACCCGATTCGAGTGAGGGGGCGCAAATGGCATCGCTGCTTCTGGTCGACGACGATCCGGCGCTGCGGGCGATGGTGGAGGATTATTTTTCGGCTGGCCCGCACACCTTGCGTAGCGCCCCCGACGGGCGGGCGATGGATCGCCTGCTGGCCGAGGCGCCCGCCGACCTCGTCATCCTCGACCGGGGTCTGCCCGACGAGGACGGCATTAGCATCGCCCGCCGGTTGCGCGCCGGCGCGCCCGTCGGCATCGTGATGCTGACCGGCAAGGGCGAGATCGAAGCGCGCGTCGAGGGTCTCGAGACTGGCGCGGACGACTATGTCACGAAGCCGTTTTCGCTTTCCGAGCTCGCGGCCCGCGTCGACGCCGTGCTGAGGCGTCGGGCCGCGGAGAGGATGCTGCCGTTCGGGCCGCTTGTGGTCGACCTCAAGGACTGGCGGGTGACGACGGCGTCGGGCGCGCCGATCGATTTTTCGCCGACCGAGGTCGATCTGATCGTCGCTTTCGCCAGCAATCCGGACCAGCCGCTCACCCGCGACGAGCTGCTGCGGCTCGCGCCGGCGCGCGACGATCCCAACGACCGCAGTATAGACAGCCGCGTCGCGCGGCTGCGCCAGAAGCTGGCCGACCTTGAACTGGAGGGCGATCCGATCCGGACACTGCGCAGCTACGGCTACGTCTACACGACGCGTGGCTAGAGCAATTCCAGGAGAAGTGTCAGCCGGTTCTCCGTCCGGAATTGCGTAAAAACAAAGAGATAGAGCATTTCCGCGATTCGGAGAAAAGCGGAAAAGCTCTAGGAGCACGGCGAAGGTCCTTCCCTGCGCACGAAAAGTCCGGCGGCGTCTGGGGACGCCGCCGGACGTGTCGTCGATAAGGTGCGGCAGGCTCAGAGCACGAAGTCCGCGGCCGTCAGCGTATGCACGCCGTCGAGACGGATCGTCATGTCGCTGTACATGTCGGCGTCGGCGTTCACCTGGACAAAGGTGGCGTTGCCGTCGGTGTAGTAGCGGATTTGGCCCATCGCCGTGAACGGGTTGGTGCCGATCAGCTGGAACGCCTGGTCTCCGGCAAGGTCCGGACGCGCATCGATCCGGCTGAGGTCAAGCACGTCATACGCATCGAAGTCGGTGATGCGGTCCATCGTCTTCGCGGTGACGCCGCTGTCCTGCAGGCTGTCGAAGCGGAACACGTCGAGCGACCCACCGCCCACCATGTAGTCCGCGCCGAGACCGCCGACGATCGTGTCGCCGCCGCCGTAGCCACGGAGATCGTCATTTCCCGCGCCGCCATACAGCAGATTGCCGTTGTCGTCGCCGTGGAGGCGGTCGGCGAAGGCGGAGCCGGTGACGTTCTCGATATCGATCAGGACGTCGCCCTGGGCGTGGCCCTCGTAACCCTTGCCGCTCTTCAGCAGGACGACGACGGCAGCGTTCGACTGCGCGTAGCTGGCCGTGTCGATGCCCGCGCCGCCATAGAGGCGATCGGCACCGCCGAGGCCGTAGAGCACGTCGTTGCCGGCGCCGCCGTCGAGCGAATTGGCTTCCGACGAACCCGTGAGGTGATCGTTGCCGGCGCCGCCACGCACCTTCTCGATGCCGTGGTAGGTGTCGCCGAGCGCGGCCCAGTCGCCCTTGCCCGTGGTCAGGTTGACGGAAACCGCCTCGTTCGAGCGGGTGAAGCCCGAATAGTCGACGATGTCCTGTCCTGCCCCGCCGACGAAGGTGTTGGCGCCGTCGGTGTCTGCCAGGATGTCGTCGCCGGCACCGCCGTCGAGATAGTCGTCGCCAGCACCGCCGTGGATGCGGTCGTTGCCCGCACCGCCCCAGATGGAGTCGTTGCCCATGCCGCCGCGGATGATGTCGTCGCCGACGTCGCCGTGGATCCGGTTGTCACCATTGTCGCCGATGATCTCGTCGTTGAAGAGCGAGCCGTAAACATTCTCGATCGAGATGTATTTGTCGCCGGCAGCCTCGCCGCCCGTCCCCTGACCGTTGTAGAGGTCGACCTTCACGCCCGCGGTCGCGCGGTTGAAGTTGATCGTGTCGCTGCCGGCGCCGCCATCTAGGATGTCCGCGCCGGCGCCGCCGACCAGCGTGTCGTCGCCCTTGCCGCCCGACAGGCGGTTGACCCCGTTTCCGGCCCGCAGGTAGTCGTCATGGTCGGTGCCGACCAGGTTCTCGATGCTGATCAGCCTGTCTCCGGCCGCCGCGCCGTAGACGACGCCGCTCACCAGGTCGACGTGGACGCGGGTTCCTTGCCCGGCATAGCTGGCCGTATCCGAACCAGCGCCGCCGTCGAGGTAATCGGAGCCCGATCCACCCCAGAGGAGGTCGTTTCCGTTGCCGCCGTAGAGCCGGTCGTTTCCACCGTGGCCGTACAGGTAGTCGTTGCCGTCGCCGCCTTCGAGCAGGTTGGCGGCCGAATTGCCGTTGATGTGGTCGTTGAAGCGCGACCCCCGGACGTTCTCGATGCCCGAATAGGTGTCTCCTTCCGCGTCCCCGCCCTTGCCGATGCCGACATTCAAGTCCACGCTGACCCCGGCGCTGGACCGGACGAAGCTGATCGTGTCGATGCCCGCGCCGCCAACAATTCGGTCGGCGCCCGCGCCGCCCTCCAGCCAGTCGTCGCCTGCGCCGCCGTCGAGGAAGTCATTCCCCTCCTCGCCGTAGAGCTTGTCGTTACCCATCCCGCCGGCGATCGCGTCGTCGCCGCCGCGGCCCCAGATCTCGTCGTCGCCATTGCCACCCACCATCCATTCTGCGGCTTGAGTTCCAATCTTCTTGACCATGATTGCCGATCCTTTCGTGCAAATTGAACGGACGCGGATGTCGTGCCTGATTGTTTCAGCGGATTGCCATTGGTTGTTTACGGATCGAGGCAAAGGTGCCCGGGGCGAGACGGAAGAACTAAGGTGGTGTGGAAGAGTTGATCAATCATAGTCCTGCTGCGAAGCGATGGTTCTGGTAGCTCGCATCGCACGGCGACCCGCCTGAAGCGTTGAGGTCTCCAGCGCGGTCGCATCCCTGCAGCGGATCTTGGCGAAGGCGGGACGGTCGTTCTGAACTGCCCGTGGTTGCCGCAGGCTGTTTCGTTTAGCCATGCTGCCATGTCTGGCTGCTCCAGCACGGCGTCGTGGCGTCCCTCGGGTTCGCCCGGCGGGATGTTGCCGATGGGGCTCCAGCAGCCGGCGATTATTGAACCAGTCGACCCGGTGACGAGAGGGCGGCCCGCAGTGCCACCGTCGGAGGTTTTAACGGCGTTGCTTCCAGAAGATATCGGGGAATTCAAGTGGCAGAGAACTTTTCTCTGCGGACTACGACCCCCAGCAAGGGGGATAGTCAAAGCTTGGCTCATAAACTTTCGAAAAGGCGACGAAGAGAGTTCTCCGGCTTTCGGCGGCGAGTTGCTAGCCACGCCGTGGGCTTGCGGAACACGTCATCACCAGCGGCTCAGCGCCAGGCTTGCGATATGCTGCGCCGACGCAGTTCCCGGGAAACGACTGATGTAAGGTCAAGGCGATGGCAGAAACTGGCCTGAAGGCGCACCGGCCGGTTGTGTTGCGAAGGCGGTAAAAAACGCATCGCTTGGCGCCTCGCAATGTAGCTATTCCGGACACGGCTGCCCGGCAGCTCCCCATTCCGCGACGTCCCTGACATGGTCCTCGAACGTTCCAGGCGGCGTGCTCCGGCCCTCCCCGGGCTCCCACCCTCGCGGAATGAAACCGTCCAAAGACGCATCATGCCTAAGATGGTCCAGCAAGCCGACGGCATCGCGGCCACCGTTACGGGCCCGATCTCGTAGCTGTTTGCAAATCTCGGTGCCACTCTGGCCGTACCAAAGGAACTCCACGGGAGCCAATTGCCAAGGGATACCGGCTCGTGGCGGCGCAGGCGCCGGGTCGTTTGGTAGAGTAGAAGTCATATGGCAGGTCGAGCAGGGTATGGCCTCAGCGCCAATCCGGCTTACGCCGCCATGGATATTCATGCCATGGACACGATCCTCCTCTTCACCGGCAAGCGTCCAAATCGGAATACCTCCCGCATCGACATGGCAGTTCGCGCAGCGCGGATGGGTAACAACCGCCTCGATCCGTTTCCACGCTTCAAGACCCGCCTTACGGCTGACGCTACCCGACGGCAGCGCGTCCCTGAAACCTTCTGCGTAGACCAACACCGTGAGAGGGGCCATGATCGAAGCAGCGAATGCGACGGCAATTAGGGTTCTGTCCATGCCCGCGCCTCTCAAACGAAGTCGATGAACTTGTTGAACGGCATTTCGCGGATGCGCTTGCCGGTCGCGGCGAAGATGGCGTTGGCGAGCGCCGGCGCCGCCGGCGGTACCGGCGGTTCGCCAATACCCCGCACGGTATAGTCGTTCTCCAGTCCACGCACCTGGATCACTGGACACTGATACATCCGCATTGCTTCGTGGTGATGGTAGTTGGTCTGCTGGACCGACCCGTTTGCATAGGTGAGTTCGCAGTTCATCGCGTGGCCGAGACCCCAGACAACGCCACCCTGAACTTGGTTCTCGAAATTGACGGGATCGACGACCTTGCCGACATCGGCTGCCACCCAGACCTTGTCGATCCTTATGCCGGAATCCGTCATGGTCACTTCGACGATCTCGGCAACTGCCGTGCCGAAGGCCTCGACGAAGGCGACGCCGCGGCCTTTTCCGTTGCCGAGCGGTCCCTTCCAGTCGGCCATGTCGCCGACCGTTTGCAGGAGGGTCCGGTAGATCGGAATCTTGCACATGTCGATGCGCGCCTGGAGCGGATCGAGCCCGGCCGCATGGATCAGTTCGTCGATGAAGCTCTCGGTGAAGAAACCGTTGGCCGAAGCGCCGACCGACCGCCAGGTGGTGGTGGGCGACACACCCTGTACCTCGAAACTCGCCGCGCGGTAGTTCGGGATGTCATAATACATGTTCCAGATACCCACGGCCAATTGGCCGTCGGGGGCATCCGGCGGCATACCCATGCGCTCCAGCAGCTGCTTGAAGGGGGGTGTTGACGCCACCTGGACATCGGCCGCGACGATCCTGCCGTCCTTGACGCTGCCCCGATACCTGCCTATCGCGATCTGCCGCGGGATATCCTGCAGGAAGTCCTGCTCGCGCGAGAAGACGATCTTCACCGGTGTTCCGCGCAGCTGGTTCGCGATCTCGGCAAGCGCCCTGACGTTTTCGAATTCCAGGCGGTGGCCGAAGCTTCCGCCCGACCACTCATTGTGAAAGGTGACCTGTTCGGGTTTCATGCCGATTGCATTGGCCGCAATGTACTGCACCGATTGCGGCGTCTGGTGGCCAACCCAGATTTCCATCCCGTCATCTGTCACGATGCCGATGCCGTTGAGCGGTTCCAGCGGCTGGTGGCCGACATAGGGCGCCCGGTACTCGGCCTCGATCAACGTCCCCTCCTTTAGGCCGGCATCGATATCTCCGTCGTTGCGCCACTGCTTTGCGAGGAATTCCGGAGCGAAGGAGGAACGCACGATGTCCCAGTGCTTCGCTTGCTCGGCCGGGTACTTGGATGGTTCCCAAATGCACTCGACAAGATCCGCCGCTTGCATCGCATACCAGCTGTTGGTGGCGATGACCGCCACGCCGTTCGATAGCTTGAGTACCTGTCGAACGCCGGACATCGATTGCGCCTTGCTCGCGTCATACGACCGGATCGGCTGACCCTTGTTGGGATTGAGCTTGACAGCCGCATAGACCATGCCGTCGATCCTGCGATCGATGCCGAACACAAGCTCGCCCGTCACCTTGGCGCGGATGTCCAGCCGCTCCATCGGTTTGCCGATCAAGCGCCACTGCGACGGGTCGCGCAGCTTGACGTCTGTGACCGGCGGTATTTTCGCTGCTTCGGCCGAAAGCGCGACATATGGAATTCGGGCTCCGTCCGGCAGGATGACGTGGCCGGCTTCGGTGCGGATGTCGGCGACGGCGGCACCGCTCCGCCTGGCCGCGGCGACCTTCAGCGTTTCGCGCGCAACTGCGCCGGCGACGCGCAGCTTTTCGTAGGTATCGGGGATCGCGCTCGAGCCTCCTGTCATCTGCAGGCCGGACTGCCTCAGCCATTCCAGGGCAGCCGCGCGGCCCTCCTCGGCTTCACGGCTCTGGTCCGCCGCCATGAAAGGGGCGATCTCATGTGCGAATCCGGTATTGAAGTAGGCAGGGCTGGGTCCGGCAAAACGGACCTCGAACTGGCCGAGGTCCAGATCCAGTTCCTCCGCGATCATTATTGGCTGAATGGAACCAACGCCCTGTCCGATATCAGCATGCTGGGCAATGAGCGTGATCCCGTCGGGGCTGATCTCAACCCATGGATTGAAGGCGACCGAATCCGGTCCGAGGTCCGCCGCCAGCGGGTTCGCCGCGGCGGGCGAAGCGGGGCTCTCCCGAGCCTGACCATACGACCCGAAGGCCACGCCACCGGCAACCGCGGCGGAGCCAATTATGAGGGTGCGGCGGGAAAGCACCGGCATCGCGCCCATCTCACCTACCTCCGATCTTTTCGGCTGCCGCGTGTATCGCGACACGAATTCGCTCATAGGTCCCGCAGCGGCAGAGATTCCCAGACATGACCTCGTTGATGTCCTCATCAGTCGGTGCGGGTTTCAATTCCAGCAGCGAGATCGCTTGGATGATCTGACCGGTCTGGCAGTAGCCGCACTGCGCCACCTGATGCTCGATCCAGGCCTCCTGCACCGGGTGCAGCTTGCCGTTGCCGACGGCTTCGATCGTGGTGATCGCCTTCCCCGCAACATCGGCTATGCGCGCCTGACAGGAGCGTACCGCCGCTCCGTCGACCTGCACCGTACAGGCACCGCACTGGGCTATTCCGCAGCCATATTTAGGACTTGTGATGCCAAGCTCATCGCGCAGAACCCAGAGCAAGGGCATCTCTGATACCACCTCAACTTGGTGCTTCACGCCGTTGACAACGATATCGAACATCGCAAGCCTTCCCTAAATTTGCTGGTACCTGGCTATTGCACGCACCGTGCTGGCGGCCTCCGCCGCAGGGACAGCCCGCCGGAATTTATTCGTTTTGGCCGGTGGCCGGCGTGGGCCGATCTTCTTCGGTTCGGCCAACGCTTCTTGACCGTCGGCATTTCCTCGATGATGGCGATGCGCACCGCTTTCATCGCAAATGTCTCGTTCAGGGTTGGTTGGAGTGATTGCCGCGACCGCCGCCTGGGCGAACGCAACAGGCGCGCCCGGCGATCGCCGACGGCGATGTTATAGGCAACGCCAAAGCTCGCGGCTTCGGCTTTGCCTGCTTCGAGCATCCGCTTCGCGTCGGAAAGACTGAGGGTGGTTCGAGAACAAGACATCGTCTTCATTGCCACAGGCGCTGTTCGCCGCTCAGATCGACTCTCCCTAAGCTACACGCGAGCCGATGGCGCCGAGGTAAAAAGAGGTTAAATTCGATGGCATTCGAAAGCCCCCGAGCCGAACCAGGGGCGCACGCGTCCGAATGGCAATTCATCAGGGAACCACCAGTGGCCGCATGGCACAATCCGGCAAACCAGACCGCAAGACGTATTGCTTCGGCGACTATCGGTTTATGCCAGACCGGCAACTGCTGACGCTGGGCGACAACCCGCTCCGGCTCGGAACTCGGGCTCTTGATCTGCTCCACCTGCTCGTAATCCACGCTGGGGAAGTCGTGGACAAGGAACAGTTGATTAGGTTCGTCTGGCCGGACACCTTCGTTCATGAAGGCAACCTCAAGGTCAACATCGCAGCCTTGCGTCGCGCCCTTCCGCGAACGGCGTCCGGGCTGTCGTACATCGCCACGGTGAGTGGACGCGGTTATCGCTTTGTCGCGCCGGTGCGCATTTATGGTGGAGATAAGCGACTTCCTCCGGAGACACCCACGGCCGTGGTGCGGGAACTCCCCCCGCTCAACGAGGTCGTCGGTCGCGACGGTGCCGTTGCCGAGCTTGCCGCCAGGCTTTCCGAATGCAGGCTTATCACGGTCGTGGGACCGGCCGGAGTAGGCAAGACGACGCTCGCTATTGCCCTGGGGCAGCATCTGCGCGACCGATTTCGCGACGGCGTCTGTTTTGTCGATCTCGCAGCCATAGGCGATCCGCAGCTCGTCGACTCCACGATAGCGGCGTCTCTTGGCGTCGGCGGCAAATGGACGAACATGCTTGCCGGCATCGTCGAAACGCTTCGCGACCGCCAAATGCTGCTCCTGCTTGACAATTGCGAGCATGTCCTCAGCACCGCTTCGGCGATCGCGGAGCACCTGGCGGTCGCTCTTCCGGACCTTCACGTCGTCGCAACCAGCCGGGAGCCGCTGCGGGCGCGATCCGAGAGCGTCCATCGCTTGTCTCCGCTGCCATATCCCGACGGGCGGAACGGCGAGAACCGCATGGAGGCCATGACCTTTCCCGCGGTCGAACTCTTCGTCAAGCGGGCTCATTCGGCATACGGCTACCCAGTCGACGATGCCGATTTTCCCGCTCTGTCGGCGATATGTCGCCGGCTCGATGGAATTGCGCTGGCGATCGAACTCGCAGCGTCAAGACTGCCGGTCCTGAAGCCGGCGGCCCTGCTGGGCCTTTTGAACGACAGTTTCACGCCACTCGTCGCCGGTTCCGGCCAAACTCCGCAGCGGCATCGGACGTTGCTTGTGACTTTGGATTGGAGTTACCAGCTTCTTTCGAAGGATGAGGCTCGGCTCTTGCGCCTCCTGTCGGTATTTTCGGCAAGCTTCTCCCTCGCCGATGTTATTGGCGTCGCCGGCTACCTCTACAGAAGCATCGAGGAGATCGCGGTGTGCACCGAAAGCCTGGCCGCGAAGTCGCTTTTGTCGGCCACGCACGATGCGAGTGGACCACGCTATCGTTTGCTTGACAGTACCCGCAGCTTCGCCGGCGAACGGCTCGAGGAGGCCGGGGAGGCAGCCGATGCTCTATCGAGTCATGCACGCTATCTCCTCCGGCTGTTCGAGCAGGCCGAGGTGGAGTGGCAGTGGCGACCGAGGAAGGAATGGACAGCCGCCTATGAACCGCGCATGAACGACTTGCGTCGGGCTATCGACTGGGCTTTGGGCGACGGCCACCAATGCGATACCGGCGTGCGCCTGACATGCGCCGCAATTCCGCTTTGGGACGAGTTGTCGACCGTCGCCGAAAGCCGCCGACGTGTCGAACGGGCGCTGCAATGTGTCGAGGCCTTGTCGCGCTGCGATCCCGCCGTGAGGATGAAGCTCACCGCATCCTATGCCTCTGGTCTGAATTTCTCCGATCGCCTCGGTCCCGAAGCTGAAGCTGCCTGGATAGAGGCGAACCAATTGGCGCGGCAGATAGACAATGTCGACTACCAGTTCCGCGCGTTGTGGGGCCTCGGCATATTGCAAAGCTTTACTGGAAGACACCGGCAGGCGATGGCGACTCTGACGCAGTTTGCGCAGCTCGCCGCCGGCCAACAGGACGAACGACAGGTTGCTGCCGAGGGTGAGCGCGTCAGGCTGATGGCAGTATTCTACAGCGGCGATGTCCGGTATGCCAACGATGAACTGAAGCGGCTCGCCCGCGACCAGGCGCCCACTGCGAAGTGCTCGGGCGTGGCCCGCTTCCAGATGGATCGGTTCGCATCGATCCGTGTAGCGTTGGCGATGACGGCCTGGGTCGCCGGAGACCGCGGCGAGGCGGCGGCGCTTCGGGACGCGCTCGACCACAGCGTCGCGCACGACCATCTCGTCTCGCATTCCAACGCGCTTGCGCAGGCTGCCCTTCCCATCGCCTTCTGGTCAGGCGAGTCCGAAATTGCGCGCCGGCATGTCACAGCGCTTGCCCGCAATCTTACGCTGCGGGAAATCGCGATCTGGCAGCCGGTCTGCCGTTTCTACGAGGGCGCTGTGGCTTGCATGGACGGCGAAGCTGAAGGCGTCGGCACGATGCACCAGGCGATCGAGCAACTCATCGCCAACAATTTCCTCGTCCGGGTGCCACTCTATCTTGCAATCCTGGCGGAAGCTGCGTTGCATCGCGGACAGATCGCGTTAGCACGCAACAGCTTGAGCGCGGCTTTCGATCGCGCCGATAGACAGGGCGAGCACTGGTGTAGACCTGAACTGCTGCGCGTGCGCGGCCTTCTTCAGCGGCTGGACGGCGATCTGGCTGGCACCTCGGAAACGTTGTTGCTCGCGGCAGAGACCGCGCGGCAAAGCGGGGCTCTCTTTTTCCGGCTGCGGGCTGCGACGTCCCTGGCAGAACTGTGGGTGGAGACCGACCGGCAAGCGGCGGCAGCCGCGCTGCTCTCGCCCGTCTACGCCGAATTCGACGAAGCATTTCCTTGCGCGAGCGTCGCGAAGGCTCGTCAGTTACTCGATCTTCTCGTGCGGCAGGATAAAGCCTCGCGCACTGGTCTGTCCTGACCTGCGCTAGAGCAATTCCAGGAGAAGTGGAAACCGGTTCTCCGTCCGGAATTGCGTAAAAACAAAGAGATGGAGCATTCCCGCGATTCGGAGAAAAGCGGAAAAGCTCTAACAGCAGCACCTCGATCGCTGCGACCTTGCCCGACCCGCCAGCAAGGATGCCGAAATCTTGATCTGAGACATGGTCTGCTTCTCGCGGCAGCTATTTCACGGCTGCCGCACTCTCGATGAAGGCTGCAACCTCCTTGGGATGCGACAGCATCACCGCGTGGCTGCTGTCGATCTCGACGGTCGTGGCACCGGCCCGTTTGGCGAATGCCCGTTGGAACGTCGGGGGTATCATCATGTCCTTGGTGGTGACCATGAAGTGCGTGGGTTTCGCCTTCCATGCGACCTTGTCGATCGGAGTCTGCACCGCCTCGATGCCCCAGGGAACCTGGGCGACAGCCATGAAGCCGGTTACAGCGGAATCGACATCCGCGGCGAAAGCGGTCGGGAATTTGGCCGGATCGACCAGCAGGTAGCCGTCTTTCGGCGGTAGCAGGGGCGCTCCGGATTCTCCCGGCGGCACAGGCTGCTCAGCAAGCGATGCCACGGACTCCTTGGCTTCGGGCGCGAAGGCGGCAAGGTAGACGAGGCTCTGGACCTTCGGGTTATCGCCCGCCTCGGTGATGACCATGCCTCCGTAGGAATGACCCACGAGGACGACCGGCTTGTTTGCCGCCTCGATCACACGATTGGTCGCTGCAACGTCGCCGCTGAGGCTGATCGTCGGGTTCTGGACGACCAGAACCTCATATCCTTCGCCATTCAGGATGTCGAAAACCGCCTGCCATCCGGAGCCGTCAACGAATGCGCCATGCACAAGAACTATCGACACAGGCTTGTCGGCAGCAAAAGAAGCGACTGGAGAGGCGACGATCATGGCGGCGAGCAATCCCCATATTTTTCTTTTCACAACGATCTCCAAGGCTGGCAACCGCCGTCACGATATCGCAGAGGCTTCAAGGCGGCTGGTTAAAAGAGGTAAAACCAGAATGGGCGTCTTCGCCGAGATCGGTGCGGCAATGTTACGCGGACACCTGGGTTTTCCTGACAGGATATGGCCCAAGCAACAGGATAACAGCGGCGGCGCCGATGAGGAGCAGCGTGCAAGCTTGCAGTATGCCCGAATAGGTGCCTTTGCTGTCGAAGGCATAGCCAAAGAGGCTGGGTCCAACAAAGGCCCCCACGACAAAGATGCCGTAAAGTGTGGCGTATGTGGTGGCGTAGCTCCGCATCCCCAGATAGCGCGCGACCAGGTAGGCCATCAGGTCGAACTCGATCCCGGAGGTGAGGCCAAGCAAAACGATGGCGATGGCGGCCGTCGAGAAACTCACGCTTTCCTGTGAAAGGATAAGGCACGATACCGCGCCCATCGTCAGGATGACGGTGCCTACCGCGGGCGCCCAGAAAAGATCAACCAGAACGCCGCCAAGCAGTCGGCCCGCGACGGCTGCTACGCCGACGAGCGAGGCCAGCTGGACGATTTCGATCGACGACAGGTGAAGCGAGCGAAGTATGTTCTCTATGTTGGGCAGCGGCGCCGCAACGGCAAGCGCCATCGGGATAAAGACGATCGCAAGGAGCCAAAAATAGGGCGAGTGGAAAGCTTCTCGGGCGGTCATGCCTTCTGAGGCTTGCCCTGCCGCAGCTTCAGCGCCAACGTCCTTGCTTTGCGAAGCGGCAAAGCCCCAGAAAACCGAGGGGCATGCGATGAAGACCGGCAACGCGCCCACAACGAGAATTGCAACGCGCCATCCTCCGGTCTCGATCAACAGTTGGGCAAGCGGCTTCACCATAAAAGCGAACAGGCCCGCTCCGGACAACACGATGCCGAGGGCGAGCCCGCGGCGTTCGTTGAAGGCCCCGTTGATCACCCGCGTGAAGACGACCGGTGTCGCTCCCAACCCGGATATCGCTATGGCGAGCCAGGACAGATAATATTGGGTCACCGAGCCGTTGGACGCCGCAAGCGTCATGTAGCTCAAGCCCAGGCACGGCAGGGAGACCGACGCCACCATGCGCGCCCCGAGCCTGTCGATCAGCGTCGCGAAAAATGGACCGATGATCAGAACAGAACCGGCAAGCAGAGACAGACCGCCAAAGATGGTCGCAAACGGCCAGCCAAATTCTTCGGCAAAGATCGGCGCGAACACGCCGATCGTGTAGAATGGAACGGCGGGCAGGCCCAAAGACGTCCCTATCAGACCAGCCAAGACAAGACGCCAGCCGTTCCGGAACTCTTGGACACCCGTCCCCTTCATTGGAGCCATTTCCTGTGTCGGGACCGGAAGGCCGCGATCCTATCGTGGTGCAGCGCACAATGTGTACTTTATCGCCGCCTGTAAGCGACGCAAGGTTGACGACAAGACGACAGGGCAATCGCTTCAGCGACCGGCGCCGCCCCTCACCCCAGCCCTCTCCCGCAAGGGATCTGCCGCTTTCACCCATCTGGCAGGAGCCTTGGACGTGCCCCTCGCGGCCGTCATTCCGGCCGACCGGAGGGAGAGCCGGAACCATTCCGGAACCATCGCGGGGTTGTCGGCGCTGCGGTTCCGGAATGGCGAAGGTGGGCTTGCAGCCATAAGAGGAATATTTTCCTTTCCTTTCGCGCCGATCCGTGTCACACTGCTTTTTCCTGAGCGTGGATACGGGCATGAAGGGTTATTCGGCGGACGACAGACATGAAGAAGCGCTGCGGCGCCTCGTCGCCTTGCTGCTCGCGCTCGCCGGCCTTGCCGAGCGGGCGGCCTGCCGCTCCTGGCCCGTCCGCCGCATCGTGCTCTGGCTGCTGCGTCCCGCCGAGCGGGCGGCGCGGGCGTTGGCCGCGCAGGCCGGATGCCCGGCCTCGCCGCTCTTTCCGGTCGAACGTCTCGTTCGGACAAGGATCACGCGACAAAACAAATCCGGATCGGTTTCCGCGCTCGACGACGGTCTTGGCGGCGCTGCCTGTCTGGCAAGACAGTTTCGTGCGCTCGCCGCCGCTTTCTCGGCATTGATCCACCGGGCGCCGGTTTCGCCTCGGGCCTCCGGTCGGCCCTGTCCCGGCCGCCGGCGCCGCCCGAACGCCGCCTGGCTCGGCCACCTGCTCCTCGCATTCCGGCCGCGCTGCGCCGACACGTCGTGATCGCCCTCGGCGACAGGCAAGGGAAGGCTGGACGCCGGCCCGCGGATGCTCGAATCGAGCCCGCGGATAGCCTTCGCATGGCTTCGCGCTGGAGCATGATCCCGAACCGAAGGTCAGCGAAGCAGAAAGTCGCGGACTTTCGGACAAGGATCATGCGACAAAAAAACCGTGGCCTCGGCATGCCGGGCGAGGTCCTTCGCTGGGAGAGCGCTGGGGTGAGGTGCGGCGCTAGCCTCTGAAGCGATTGCCCTGGACAAGACGGTGTCCGATTCCTCGGAAGCAAAGACGGCGGCTTTCGGGAGGTAGCTTTCGCTGGCTCAAGGTCCGAGATGGTAAAAAGGGGTTCAGGGGTGCTGGCGGCTGTGGAAGGACAGCTGCTTTTATGACAACAAACGGCCCTGACCGCGTCAGCCCGTTCGGCTCCTAGCCTTTGCAAAGGTATCGAACGAGACCGCCAGGACGATGATCAATCCGACGACGATCTGCTGGATGTACGCAGAAACGTTAAGCAGCACGAGGCCGTTGAGCAGGACGCCGATCAGGAGCGTGCCAACCACCGTGCCGGCAATGGTGCCGATGCCACCAAACAGGCTGGTGCCGCCGATGACAACCGAGGCGATGACGGTGAGCTCGTAGCCGGTGCCTGCCACCGCTTCGGCCGAATTCAAGCGTGCGGCAAGCACGAAGGACCCCAGCCCGGCGAAGAAGCCGGTGATGATATAGACGCTCATGATGACACGGCGCACGTTGAGGCCCGCGAGGCGCGCGGCCTCCGGATTGCCGCCGACCGCATAGACCTGCCTGCCATAGCGCGTGTAGCGAAGAACGACATGAGCGACCACCGCAAAGAAGGCAAAGATGATCACCGGCACGGGGATAACCCCGATTCTGCCCTGACCCCACCACACGAAGGCGGGGTCGAAGCCGCTCACGGGACCGCCGTCGGAAAATAGCAGCGCGGCGCCGCGGAAGACCGACATGCCACCGAGCGTCACGATGAAGGGCGGTACCTTGAGCCGCGTAATGGCGACGCCCTGCAGCGCGCCGGCCGCGACGCCGACCGCCATGGCTGCGACGGCGGCCAGTATCCAGCCATAGGCGACCGCGTCGGCGCTTCCGTCGATGACGAAGCGGTTGTCCAGCCCGCCCTTGGCGACGACGGCGGCTACCAGCCCCGCAAGGGCTACGACCGATCCGACCGACAGGTCGATGCCGGCCGTCAGGATGACAAAGGTCATGCCCAACGCCAGCAGCCCGTAGATCGATACTTGGCGCAGCACGTTCAACAGGTTGAACGAGGACAGGAAGCGCGGCTCGAGGATGCCGAACACCGTCATCAGCACGATCAGGAAGATGATCGGCGCGAACCGGGCGGCAATGGCGATGACGTCGGGCCTGTTCATCTTTGCTCCCGCCTGCAGACTGGACACGTCGCTCATGATTTCCTCCCGTTTGTTGTCACGCGGCCCGGGACGACAGCGTCATCATCGTCATCAGCCGCTCGGGCGTCGCCTCGGCCGCGCTCACCTCGCCGGTGATGTGGCCCTGTCGCACGGTCAGTATGCGGTCGCTGACCGCCATGACCTCGGGCAGTTCGGATGAGATGACGATGACGGCGATCCCGGACGCCGCCAGTTCGAAAAGCAGTTGGTGCACTTCGGCCTTGGCGCCGATGTCGATGCCACGCGTCGGCTCGTCAACGATCAGCACTTTGGGACGCATCGCGAGCCAGCGCGCCAGGATCACCTTCTGCTGGTTGCCGCCCGACAGGTGCGCGACCCTCTGACCCGCGCCGGACATGCGGATTCTGAGCTTCTGGCGATAGCTCTCGACCATGTCGCGCTCGGCGGCTTCATCGACGAAGCAATTGAAGCGCAGGATCTGGTCCTGGGCCGTGATCGACATGTTCTCTCGCACCGAAAGGGCGAGGAACAGAGCTTGGTTCTTGCGGTCCTCGGGCACCAGCCCGATGCCGGCGCGGATGGCGTCAAGCGGCGAGGACATGCGTGTCGGCTTGCCGCCGACGACGATTTCGCCGCGGTCGATTCCATCGGCGCCGAAGACGGCGCGCGCGATCTCGGTGCGTCCCGATCCGACGAGGCCCGCTATGCCCAGCACTTCGCCGGCATGTGCGCTGAACGAGATGTCACGAAGCTCGATCGACGCGGTGTCGCGCGCGTTACGGGCGCGGCTGAGACCGCGCACCTCCAGCGCCGGCAAGGCGTCGTGCGGCGCGTCTGACGGCTGCTTCGGAGCGGCTACGACCTCGCGGCCGACCATGTACCGGATGATATCGGCGATCGACGCGTTGGCGATGCTGCCGGCGGCGACATCTTGCCCGTCGCGCAGCACGGTGAACCGGTCGCAGATCTCCTTGGCCTCCTCGAGCCGGTGAGTCACCAGCACGATGCTCAGCCCTTGGGTCTTGAGCCTGCGCACGATGTCGAAAAGCTTCTCCACCTCGGGCGCGGAAAGCGCCGCCGTCGGCTCGTCCATGATGATCAGTCGGGAATTGGTCGAAAGCGCGCGGGCGATTTCTACGAGTTGTTGCTCGGCGACGGAAAGATCGCGCACGGCGGTGGCCGGGTTACGGTCGAGCCCGATGCTGCGGGCGGTTTCACCCGCGTCCTTCAGCATCTTCTTCCAGTTGACGAAACCGGCTCGGGTCGGCTCGCGGCCGATCAGGATGTTCTCGGCGATCGAAAGGTCGGGGATGAGCGTGAATTCCTGGTAGATGGTCGAAATTCCGAGGCTCTGCGCACGCTGCGGAGAGCCTATGTCGATGGCCCGGCCGTCAAACTCGATCGTGCCGCCGTCCTGCCGCTGCGCGCCTGACAGGATCTTGAGCAGCGTCGATTTGCCCGCGCCGTTCTCACCCAGCAGCGCGTGTACTTCCTGCGCGCCGATCGAGAAGTCCACGGATTTAAGCGCCTTGACGCCGGGGAACGACTTCGAGATCCCCATCATGTGCAGGAGAGGCTGGTTCATCGGATGGTTCCCGCTGCGAGGACGCGCAAGACACGGACCGCGAAGCGTGGTGTCCCCGCGGTCCGCCTGTCGTGGGCGAAGCCTACTTCACCTCGCCGAGACGCTCGGCATCATTGATGTTGTCGGCCGTCACCGCGATCGGGGTCAGCAGGGTGATCTGGTTCTCCGGCTTCTTGCCGTCGCGCAGGAAGGCCACCAGCACGCTGACTGCCGCACTGCCCTGGGCGCCCGGGCTCTGCTCGATCGTTCCGGTGAGGCTGCCCGCCTTGATCTGGGCAAGAGCCTCGGGCAAGGCATCGAAGCCGATGACCTTGACCTTACCGACCAGGTCGCGGCCGCGCAGCGCCTCAATGGCGCCGAGCGCCATGTCGTCATTGGCCGCGGTTATCACGTCCGGCGGCGAGGCGAGGCTGCCGAGAGCGGACTCGACCATGGTCAGGGCCTTGGCGCGATCGAATCCCGCCGTGTCTTCGAAAACGATTCTGTAGACGTCGGAACCATCGAGGCTGGTGTGCAGGCCCTTGTTGCGGTCGATCGCAGCGCTGGTGCCGGGCTGGCCCTGCAGGTTCAAGACGCTTGCGCCTTCCGGGAAAAGCTTCTTGATCAGATCGCCCTGGACCTCGCCGCCCTTGACGTTGTCGGCGCCGACATGGGCTAGCACGCCGTCCACCCCGTCGATGCGGCGGTCGACGGTCACCACCGGAACGCCGGCCGCGATGGCTTCCTGGATGGCCGGAGCGAGCGCCGCGGAATCGTTCGGGCTGATGACGATACCGTCGACGCCCTTCGCGACAGCCGCCTCGATGTCGGCGCTCTGCTTGGGTGAACTGCGCTGGCCGTCGCTGACGACCACTTCGATGCCGCCGAGCCGCGTCGCCTCGTCCTTCATGCGGTTCATGATGTGGACCGAGAAGGGCAGCGCCAGGTCGGGGCTGGAGAGCAGCAGCGTCAGCGGCTTCTGCTCGGCGAAGGCCGACGCGCCCCCCATGTGAAGCAGCGCGGCCACGGAGATGCATTTTGCCAGAGACGGCAAGAATTTCATTTGATGGTCCTCCCTTGGAAATGACGAACCTTACAACTCACCACCTCTCAAATTTCCGAAAGATTGTATGGTTCGAAAACAAACATGGCATATGGAAGTGATGTTGGCAAGGCCATATCGCCGTTCAGCCTGCCTTTGACCTCCATCACGCAGAATGCACGACTGACAATATTGACTATTTAGTTTTCAAAAGATACAAACCTGCCAGCCAGCGCAAGAGGATGGGGGGCCGCCGGAAATGGGTGAGGACATAGCATCCGAGTTCAGGCTTGACGGTAAGACCGTCATGGTCACAGGAGCCGGGCGCGGCCTCGGCCGCGCGGTCGCGCTCGCCTGCGCCGCTGCGGGCGCGGATATCATCGCCACGATCCGGGACGCTCGCGCCGCAGCGGGGTTCTCGGAGGAGGTCGCGATGCACGGTCGCCGCTGCCTTGTCGTGCCTCTCGATATCGAGCGCACCGCCGAGATCGAAGCCGCCGTCGCGCGTGCTACGGAGGAACTGGGTGAGATCGACGTCCTGGTCAACAATGTCGGCATCTCTCGCCAGGACCTGGCGAAAGACGTCAAGGAAGTCGATTTCGACGCCATCCTGTCGACCAACCTCAAAGGGACCTTCTTCCTTAGCCAGGCGGTCGGGCGGCGCATGATCGCCCGCGGGTCAGGCCGCATCATCAACATGAGTTCCCAGGCCGGCACCGTGACGCTCCGCGGCGAGGCGATCTACTGCATGTCGAAAGCGGCGCTCAATCATCTGACGCGCTGTCTGGCGGCGGAGTGGGGACCGCTTGGCGTTTCGGTCAACAGCGTGTCGCCGACCTTCACCTGGACGGATTCGACGCGCCCCTACCTGAGCGATCCCGACAACCTTCGCCGGACTGTTGGGCATATCCCGCTTGGCCGGATCGGCGAGCCGCGCGAGGTCGCCTCAACCGTAGTCTTCCTCGCCGCGCCCGGCGCATCGCTGATCAACGGCGCCGACATCCTGGTCGATGGCGGCTGGTCGGTCTCTTGATGCCGGCTGTTCCGTGCGTCCGCTCGATAACCGGGCTCGCCTGGCTTGGGCTGTCGCTTTTGCTGACTTCGCGTCGCAGCCAGCCCCGCGCAAACATCGCGGCAAACTGATCGTCCAAGGAGAACCATGCATGCTCAGAGGTATCGACCCAATCCTGTCGCCGGATCTGCTCTATGCGCTGCGGGCGATGGGCCACGGCCACGCCATTGCGTTTGTCGACGCGAACTATCCCTGCGATGAGGGCGCCGCCCCAATCATCCGCGCGGATGGGAGTTCGGTCACCCAGGTCTTCGATGCCGTGATGACGCTGATGCCGCTGGAGGCGCGGGCCGAGGACGCCGCCTGCTGCATGATCGTCGATGGCGATCCGTCGATCGAATTGCCGGTCTACGGCGAATTCAAGTCGATTGCCGAACGCCACGAAGATCGTCCCGTAGCGCTGAAGAAGATCTCTACGGACGACTTCAAGGAACGCACGCGCCGCGCCTATGCAGTCGTCGTGACCGGGGAGCGGCGGCTCTATGCTAACATCATCGTCACCAAGGGGGTGATCCCCGCCGCGGCATAGCGCTGGGTGCCGGAGTTCGGCAGGCGAGCTTGCAGACCGGTTTGCTTGACGGCGGTTCGCCGCCACCGCTAGTTTCCCGGCCAAGGCGGCTTGCTTGCGCCGTATCGCGAAATTACGGCAAACGGCGCCGAATAGCGGTCCGGTCCCAGAATGCCGGAACCGCAAGCAGGATATGCTGCCATGTCGATGCCGAAAGCGGTAAGGCACATCAACGAGGTCCGTGCTGTCCGCGAGCTCTTTCGGGCTGGACCGCTGTCGCGGGCCGAACTGGCGCGTCGGCTGGCGCTTACCCGCTCCACCGTCGGCAATATCGTCTCGGCGCTGATCGACAGCGGCACGGTCGTCGCGACTGACGGTATAGAGGCCAATGAGGGCCGGACCGGCAGGCCAGGTCTGTTGATTGAACTGCGCAACGAACATGCCTTCTTCATCGGTGCCGAGATCGGGGTAGAGGGTCTCGGTGTCGTCGCCCTCAACCTGCGCGCCAAGCCGGTGTGGCGCAGCAAGGTCGCCTACGGTTCGAACTCCCCGGCGGCGGTGCTCGATCTCCTGCGCGACGCGCTGTCTGAATTCCGCCGCGAGCACAGCGACGGCGCGCGCATAGAAGGCGTCTGCATCACGGTGCCCGGCCCGCTGCACCTCAACGGCACAGTGCTCAGCGCGCCGATCCTCGGCTGGTCCGACGTAGATCTCGACGCGGCGCTGGAAGACCGGCTGGACGATGTCGGCAGCGTCATTATCGAGAACGACGCCAACGCCTTCGCGACCGCCGAAACCTATCTGGGGGAGCGCGATCCGGAGGAGACAGCCCTGTTCGTGCTGCTCGATGCGGGCGTAGGCGGCGGGCTAATCTCACAAGGCCGGCTCGTCCGGGGCGCCCACGGATATGCCGGCGAGATCGGCCACATTCCCGTCGGCGAGCAAGGCTTCGCGGCCAGTTCCGTGGTACCTGGCAGCCTCGAAAGCTATGTCGGCAAGGCGGCAGTCCTCAACCGATTCCGCCATCATGGCGGCAACGCGGAAACGCTGGATGACTTCATCGCCGGCCTAGCCGCCGGCGACCCTGACGCGCGGGCCACGCTCGCCGAGTGGTCGCGCTGGTTGAGCAGAGGGCTGGCGATGCTGGTCACCGTCTTCGATCCGTCGCGCATCGTGCTGGGCGGCAGCATAGCGGCACTGGCCTCCTATTGTGGCGAGGACCTGCGAAGAAACCTGGCGTCGCTGCTGCTCAAAGGTCGCCCGGTGCCGCCAATCGAGACGACCATCTTGGGTCCCGACGTGGTGGCAACCGGCGCGGCCTGCCTGTGCCACCGCGAATATTTCAGCATCGACTCGCGCTTCGTCTTCGGTGCGCAGGCGCAGGCCTAAACTGCTTTGTTCGGAAACCATACAACACCGCCTTGACACAATCGGGTTGATATGTTTGTTTTCAAAACAAATAAAATATGGATGTTTCTTCGGTCATTTGGGAGGAATCGAGTGCGGCCTTCATCCTTAGCATCGGCAGTGAGTTCCCTCGCCGTCCCTCTCGTCGAGTTGAGCATGCGGGGCGCCTGATCATGTCGAAAAAGGAACAAAGGCGGCTCCGGATCGGAGTGCTCGGCGCCGGTCAGATTGCCCAGGCGGCGCATTTCGAGAGCTGCACGAAGGCGCGCAACGCCGATCTTTCGGCCATCTGCGACGTCGCGGAGGATCTGCGCACCCGCATGGCTGTAACCCACGGCGTGGCAACGACCTACGCCGACTATGATGAGATGCTCGCGGACCCGCAGATAGACGCTGTCATTATAGCGACGTCCGATGCTTTCCACGTCCCGGCCTCGATCCGCGCACTCCAGGCCGGAAAGCACGTTCTTTGCGAAAAGCCGGTCGGCGTCACGGTCGAGGAAGCGGATCATCTGAAGAAGGCGGTCGCCGACTCAGGCAAGCTTCTGCAGGTCGGCCACATGAAGCGCTTCGATCCCGGCCTGCAGGCGGCCAAGGCGTTCATCAGCGGCGAAATGGGGGAGATGGTCGCCCTCAAGGCCTGGTACTGCGACAGCACCCACCGCTACGCGATGACTGACGCGGTGCAGCCGCTGGTCGTCACGAGCGCCCGCGCCAGGCGGCCGTCGGTGAATCCCAAGGCGGACCTGCGCCGCTACTACATGCTCGCGCACGGCTGCCACCTGATCGATACCGCGCGCTACCTGGCAGGCGAGATCACCGCCGTTCGCGCGCGGCTGTCGGAGCGCGCCGGCATGTGGTGCTGGTTCGTCGATGTCGAGTTCGCCAGCGGCACGCTCGGCCATCTCGATCTGACCGTCGCCGTGCGCATGGACTGGCACGAGGGCTTCCAGATTTACGGCCGAAACGGCAGCGTCATCGCAAAAACCTACAACCCCTGGTATTACAAGAGCAGCGACGTCGACATCTTCCGCGAAGCGGACGGCGCGAGCCACCGCGTGCTCGGCGCCGACGGTCATTTCTATCGCCGCCAGGTGGAAGGCTTCGCCGACGTGATCCTGCACGGGGCACCTATGGAGGGAGCGACGGTGGACGACGGCGTCGCCTCGGTGCGCGCCATGGTGGCAATCGCCCGTTCGGCCGAAACCCGCGAGCGCGTTGCTCTGGCCGATGTGTCGGGCGGCGTCTGATGCGGCTCGGCATCTTCGCCAAGACCTTTCCGGGAACGACGCCGGAGGCCGTGATTCCGGCCGCCGCCGCCGCCGGCTACGACACCGTGCAATACAACATGGCCTGTTCCGGACTGCCCCCGATGCCCGATGCCGTTCCCGAGCTTGTCGCGCACGCGGTGCGGTCGGCCGCATCGCAGGCCGGCATATCAGTCGTCGCGCTTTCCGGCACCTACAACATGATCCACCCCGACCCGGCGGTCCGACGCCGTGGCCACGATCAGCTCGATGCCGTCGCCAGCGCTGCACGCCTCATGGGCGCGCCGCTGGTGACGCTGTGCACCGGCACGCGCGACGCCGAGGACCAGTGGCGGAGGCACCCCGACAACGACAGTTCCGACGCCTGGCGCGACCTTCGCGAGTCGTTCGATACCGCGGTGGCGATCGCCGACCGCCATGACATCGATCTCGGCATCGAGCCGGAACTCGCCAATGTCGTCAGTTCGGCTGCGCGCGCGCGCAGGCTGATCGACGAGGTCGGCAGCCGCCGGCTCAGGATCGTGCTCGACCCCGCCAACCTGTTCGAAGCAGAGTCGCTCGACACGCAGCGACGCCTCGTGTCGGAAGCGATCGACCTGCTGGCCGACCGCATCGCAATGGGGCACGCCAAGGATCGCACTTCAGACGGCAGCTTCACCACCGCCGGCAACGGCGTGCTGGACTATCGGCACTATTTCGCCCGCCTGAAGGCCGCCGGCTTCGACGGTCCGCTGGTCACGCACGGCCTGTCGTACGCGGAAGCACCGGCGGTCGCCGCTTTCCTGCGTCGTGCGCTTGCAGATGCGGGAATGGAGGTCAGGCCATGACCGCATTCGATGGCCGTCTTTTGCGCAACGGTGTCGCGCTTCGCATCAGCGATAGCGGCGGATCGGGAATGCCCATGGTCTTCCAACACGGCCTGTGCGGCGACGCGACCCAGACGGCGGAAGTATTTCCGACCGACGCCCGCTTCCGCCGTCTGACGCTCGAATGCCGGGGTCATGGCGATTCCGAGGCCGGCGATCCTGCGGTCTTCTCGATCGCGACCTTCGCCGACGACGTCGCGGCCATGATCGAGGCTCTCGGCGGAGGCTCCATGATCGTCGGGGGCATCTCCATGGGCGCGGCCATCGCACTCAGGCTCGCCGTCACGCGGCCCGATCTGGTTCGCGGCCTAGTGCTCGCCCGCCCCGCCTGGGGCACGGAAGCCGCGCCCACCAACATGATGCCGAACGCCGAGGTCGGGCGCCTGCTCTCCACGCTTCCGGCAAAGGAGGCTCGACGGGTCTTCATGGAAACGCCTTCGGCGCGGCGTCTGGCCGAGGAGGCGCCCGACAATCTGAGCTCCCTCACCGGCTTCTTCTCCCGCACGTCCAATGCTGTGACGGCTGCGCTGCTTCAGGCACTTTCAGCCGACGGTCCGGGAGTGTCGCAGGTGCAGGTGCAGGCGATCCGGGTTCCTACGCTGGTCGTCGGGCACGGCCGCGACGCGATCCACCCTCTGGAGCACGCCCGGTTGCTGGCTTCCCTGGTACCGGGCGCGAAGCTGGCGGTCATCACGCCGAAAGCGGATGACAGGCGCCGCTACGTAGATGACTTCCGCGGGGCGCTAGCCGCATTTCTAGAGGAGCTTGCCTGATGCTCCGGCAGATCCAGCCCTCAAACGACCTTGCCATCGGTATCGACCTTGGGGGGACGCAGGTGCGCGCCGGCCTGATCGACCGGAATGGCGTGGTGCTCAAGCGCATCGCCCTGCCGACGGCTGCTGGCGCGGGGCCGGCGACCGTCATCGACCAACTCGGGCAGGCCGCCGACGCCGTGGCAGCAGCCGTCCCGGCGGGGCGGATTGGCGGAGTCGGCCTTTGCTCGCCGGGACCTCTCGACACCGAGCGGGGGCTTGCCATTTCGATTCCGACACTCGCCGGCTTCGTCGACCTGCCGCTCGCCGGCATGCTGGAGCGGCGCATAGGACTCCCTGTCCTGCTCGAGAACGACGGCATCGCCGCAGTCGTGGCCGAATGGCGATACGGCGCGGGCCAAGGCTATTCCAATGTCGTCTATGTCACCGTCAGCACCGGCATAGGCGGCGGAATCGTATCGGAAGGCCGCCCGCTGCGCGGCCGCATGGGCATGGCCGGACATATCGGCCACATGACGATCGTGCGCGACGGCGAACGCTGTTCCTGCGGCAATTCCGGATGCTGGGAGGCGTATGCCTCCGGCACGGCCTTTGCCAGGCGTGCCCTGCTCCGGGCGCAGCAGCTTCCGACCTCGCTTCTCGGTGCGGACGGCGAGCCGGTAGAGGGTCGTACCGTCTTCGCGGCGGCCGCCCGCGGCGACCGTCTCGCCGTCGAGCTCGTGGCCGAAGAGGCAGACATGCTCGGCGTCGGGATCGCTAACCTCCTGCATCTCTATAGCCCCGACGTCGTCATCATCGGCGGCGGGATGGCCAGCGGCTTCGAGGCGCTTCTGCCGGGCATCCGAGCCCGGCTCGCCACGGCCGCCATGCCGCCATTCAGGGACATCCCGGTCGTTGCCGCCGGGCTCGCGGGCAATTCGGGCGTCATCGGCGCCGCCACGCTCATATTCGACGCTGCCGAGACCGAGAGACGGCCCGGCGCTTGATCAAGCTGCTCCACAGAAATCGGGCCGCGGGGATTGGAGACCCGCCACCGACGATCCAACCAAGCCGCCTTGCGATATCCCTTCTCGACATCCCTCGCGCCGCGATCAGAATTAACCCGGCTCTGGAAGTCGGCGATGGATACTCTCCGAGCTGAGACTGGTCACTGGGCGCTCAAAGATGCAGCAGGCAACGCGATGCTCTCCGAGTTGAGCGCCGCCAGCGATAGGCCATCAGTCGATTGATTCCCTATAATCGCGAAGCAAGGATGATCTGTTACCAGATCGGATCACACGGTCGCGACAGGGGTCGCTGGTGACCCGATGGAGCCAGGAAGTCGCAGTGGTGGCGCCGTCAGCAGGAATCTGCTTCGCTTGTGTTCGCGCAACCACTCGGCGAGAGGGGATAGCAGCCATAACTCTCCCAGGTGGATGCCGTTTTTGAACAGGCAATACTCGTGCAGCGGCGCCCTTGCGTAGGGAACCTGGTCTGTCGGGTTCGGCTCATACTCCACCCCAATATTGTCCGACACGATAACGCTCAGACCGGAATCGGTAATCCATTGCAGAAGCCTGGAGTCGCGGCCGTTCAGTCCCGCGCAGGAGTTGTGCAGCACATGAGCCTCCGGGGATTTTTTCATGTCCAGGATGATCCTGTCGAGCCCTGTTCGAATGACCAGCATGTCGCCCGACTCGACCACAACGTTGTCCTGCTCCATGAGCCGCATGAGATCATCGTAGCCTACCGGCCGGTGCTTCAATCCGTAGTGTGCATAGAAGTCGACCAGAACGCCTCGCCCCTGCACACAGCGCTCTGCCATTTTCTCGATACCCAGCGCGTGTGCGTAGGAATTTCCCTCCTCGGGATTTAACGGCGCCTTGTCGTCCGGCCCGATCACATCCACGCCGGCCTTGTAACCATTGTAGAAGCATGCCTCAGGCGTGCCGTCCCCATCTGCATCGAACATGCCCCCTACATGGGCGAAGCTGTCCCATTGGGTCGAGTACTGCGTGTAGAGTATCGCGTAGTCATCACACATCACATCCGTGCTTTGCCAGCCGTCGTCCTGGCCCATGCGGTAGTTGATGTTAGGCTTCCCGTTCCGGGTCGTCGCGTAAAGCGCTGGCGGGCGCCGACGCGGGTTGAGGACGCTGCCGCCGGGAAAGTCGAGTGGAAGGCTAAGGCAAAATGTAAGCCCCACCGTGACCTCGGCCATGGCCTGAAGCACCTGTTTGGGGCCGATGAGATTGAGGCACCCATTCTGGTCGTCAGGTCCGAAGTCTCCCCAGTTCGAATTCAGAGGCCGGTTTAACCAGCGGCGGCTAAGCTGCGTACTACCCTCGGACACTGTCCATCTCCCGAACTAGAATTCACTGAACGAATTTTTTTTCGCCATACGACGGTTGCCCCTCGTCTCTGTCAAGAGGCATTCACGGACGTCGCTCCATCCAAACCTGGCGTCCGTTATTGACAAGCCATCTCCAAATGTATTCATTATGCGCATAAAAATTCGTACAGTGAAATTTTATGGGAGGAATGAGAATATGAGAACGACATGCTTGGCGTTCGCGACGGTGGTGGCTTTGGCCTTACCCGCGGCAGCAAAAGAGGTTGTCATAGCGGGCAGCGGTGGACCTGTGACTAAGGCGCAGGAGGAGGCTGGTCATTTACCGTTCAAAGAGTTGACTCAGATCACCGTTGTCAATGATGACTGGGACCAGCAGGTGGGGACGCTTCGCGCGCAGGTGGAAAGCGGCGCGCCAAAATGGGATGTGGTGCGTCTGACGCAGGAGGCACTTGTCTCCGGTTGTGAAGATGGGCTTCTGGAGCCGATCGATTGGAACTCCATTCCTGAAAAGGCGGATTTCGACGCCGCCGGCATCCATGAGTGCGGCGTCGGCGGAGCCTATGCAGCAATGATCCTTGCCTATGACGGCAAGCAGACGACCGACGCCCCGGCAAGCTGGTCCGACTTCTGGAACACGGAGAAGTGGCCAGGCAAGCGCGGGCTCCGTTTCACACCGGTCGAAATGCTCGAGATTGCGCTTATGGCCGACGGTGTCCAAGCTACCGACGTTTATTCGGTCTTGTCGACGCCTGAAGGACAGGACAGGGCCTTCGCGAAACTGGACGAGCTGAAAAGTAATATCGTGTGGTGGAAGAGCGGAGCTGAATCGATCCAGCGCATCGCATCCGGCGAGGTGGTCATGACGACCACCTGGAATGGCAGGCCGACGCTGGCCAACCGGGACAACAAGGAACTTGATCTACGGATCGCCTGGCAGGCATCTCCCATGCTCGAACTCGAGTCCTTTGCCATCGTGAAGGGCGCGAAGAATATGGATGAAGCCAAGCAATGGGTGGCTTATTCGGCACGCGCGGAACGCCAAGCTGCGTTTGCCAGACTTGTCCCCTATGGCGGGCCGAATCGGAAGATCTACGAGATCCTCGAACCGGAGGTGTTGAAGGACCTGCCGACAGCGCCGCAGAACCGGGAGACGGCGATCGAGGTCGACGCCAATTTCTGGCTCGACAATGCCGACGCGTTGACGGTGAGGTTCAACAACTGGGCTGCGCAATAGAGCGGTCGTTGAGGCAAGGACGCCGATCGGCCGTTTCGCCTGCTGGCGCCGACCGGGCCGGCGCGTTACGCGAACCGGTCACGATACGATAGTGGCGTGCGGCCCGACCATAGTGCATTGACTTCGTCGGCGCGGACCTTCCGAATGTCAAAGCGATCACATTCCCTGTCGGTGCCGGGAACCGGCACCGCTGATCGAACAGCCGAGCCGCCCTTGAGACAGATCGAACTCGCACGAGAACATGCAAAGGTCCTGGCGCCGACGCCCCCGGAACGCCAAGCGGCCGACCTTGCACCGGCAGTCAAGGCGCGGTTCGAGAACGTGTCCAAGAGCTACGACTCGACCCCTGTCGTAAAAAACCTGAACCTTGATGTTCAGACGGGGGAGTTCCTCACGCTTCTCGGCGCATCCGGCTCCGGGAAGACGACGTCGCTCATGATGCTCGCCGGCTTCGAAGCTCCGTCCTCAGGAATGATCTTCCTGAACGGGCGTGCTGTCCAGAACCTGCCGCCCTACCGACGCAACATTGGCATTGTCTTCCAAAATTATTCGCTTTTCCCGCACATGACGATCGCCGAGAATATCGCCTACCCGCTCAAGACGCGGCGGATGCCGCGAGCGGAGATCTCAAATCTGGTAGCACAGGCGCTACGGATGATCAGGCTCGAGGGCATCGGAAGCCGCAGACCGAGCCAGCTCTCCGGCGGCCAGCAGCAGCGCGTCGCATTGGCGCGTGCGCTCGTGTTCAAGCCGGAACTCGTCCTGATGGACGAACCGCTGGGCGCACTCGACAAGAACCTGCGCGAAAGCATGCAAAGCGAGATCGCTCAGCTGCACCAGCAGTCGGGAGCGACTATCGTCTACGTCACCCACGATCAGGCTGAAGCGCTTGCCATGTCCACGCGCATCGCGATTTTTGACCGGGGACAGATCCAGCAGTCTGGCAGCCCGTCGGAAATATACGAGAAGCCGGCGACCTCATTCGTCGCCAACTTTGTCGGACAGAACAACGGTCTGCCAGGGACTGTTCAAGCCCTCGACGGTGGCGTCGCCGTCGTGAAGCTCGACAATGACGCGATGGTCCGCGCTGTGGCCACGCCCCACAGCCTGGTCGGGCGGCGGACGTTGATCTCGGTTCGACCGGAGCGCCTTGAGGTGAGCGCCGCGCTGACAGACGAGGGCGTGCAAGGCACGATCCGCGAGTTGGTTTATCTGGGAGACCAACGCCGGGGGAAAGTCGCGGTTGCTGGCCTTTGCGACGTCTCCGTCACGCTAGACCACCGGTCCAGCTTCCAGGTCGGCGACCATGTGTACATCAGCTGGCGCGTCGGAGACGCGCGCGCGCTGGACGACGGCGCATCGTGATGGCGATCTGCGGTGCCTCATGAGTACTATATCTCACAGCCGTCTTCCGGCCGTGGTCGGGTCCGCTGCTGCGAGCAGCAAGCGGCATCGACGGTTGGGCGGCATGCTGCTCATGTTGCCGCTTGCCATATTCACACTGCTATTCTTCGTGCTCCCGGTCGGGTTGTTCCTGACACGCGCTATCGACAATAGCGAGGTGCCGGCCGCGCTGCCGCGGACCGTGTCGATCATCGGCCAATGGAATGGAGAAGGCTTGCCGCAGGACGAGGTCCTCGCAGCGTTAGTGGCCGACCTGTCGGCGGCGGACCGACAGACAGTCGCCATGCTGGGACGACGTCTCAATTTTCAGCAGGCTGGGTACCGAACCCTGATCAGCAGGACAGCAACCGCTCTCGGTCGCAGCGGCGATGCCGACGAATCTGCTCGCGAGCGGCTGGCTGCGATAGATCCAGCCTGGGCGACGACGGCTCCATGGCGGCTGATCCGGAGTGAGGCATGGCCGGTGACCTCGCTCTATATCCTGTCCGCCGTCGACCTTCGCTGGGAGGACGGATTTGTAGCGGCGCCCGACGGAGCGCGTATCTACATAGACGTCATTACCCGCACGTTCGTCATCAGCGGACTGGTGACGCTTTGCTGCCTGCTGATCGGTTTTCCCTTCGCACGTCTGCTCGCCGCCATGTCGAGCGGGACAGCCAATCTGCTGATGCTGTTCGTGCTTATGCCGTTCTGGACATCGGTCGTGATACGCTCGCTCGCCTGGATAATGCTCTTCCAGTCGCAGGGGCCGGTCAACGCCGGGCTCGAGTGGCTGACGGTGATCGACCAGCCGCCGGAACTGATCTTCAACCGTTTCGGGGTCGTCGTCGCGATGACCCACGTCCTGCTGCCCTTCATGATCTTTCCGCTCCATGCGACGATGAGGACGATCCCGGCAAATTACGTTCGGGCCGCCGCCGCCCTGGGGGCCAGCCCCGTCCGTGCCTTCATCGACGTCTATCTTCCGCTCGTCGCGCCCGGCGTCGTCGCCGGATGCCTGCTCGTCTTCATCATGGCGCTTGGATATTATGTTACGCCTGCGCTGGTAGGCGGTCCAGGCGACCAGATGCTCAGCTACTTCATCGCTTTCAACGTCGGCCAGACGGTCAATTGGGGGCTTGCGGCTGCATTGGGACTTCTGCTTCTCGGCTGCGTCGGCATAGTCTATCTCGTCTACACGCTGGTCCTCGGATCAGCGAGGCGGCACGCGGCATGAGGTCATCGAGGATGGCGATGGGCAGACTTGCCGCATGGGTCTACATCGGGCTGGTCTGTACATTTCTGCTGGCGCCAATGCTGGTCGTCGTTCCGCTATCTCTAACCTCGGGGACGATGCTGGTCCTGCCGACGCCCGGCTATTCTCTGCGCTGGTACGAAGAGGTGTTTTCCAGTCCCCTATGGCTCAACGCGGCCAGGAACAGCGTTGTCATCGGCGTGGCCTCGGCAGGGCTGTCCACCTTCCTCGGAACGTTGGCCGCGCTTGGTGCGGCAAACTCAAGGAGCAGACTCGTCCGCGTCATGGCAGCTCTCATCGTGGCACCGCTTGTCGTGCCGCTGGTCCTGACCGCGGTCGCGCTGTTCTACGTCTTCGCCAGGCTCGGGCTGGCACAGTCCTATACGGGTATCATTCTGGCGCATACGGCGCTTGGGGCGCCGTTCGTTTTCATCCTGGTCGGAACGGCACTCAAATCGCTGGACCCTACGCTGCTTCGCGCAGCCGCGGCTCTCGGCGGCTCTCCAGTGCACGTGTTCCGGACGATTACGCTGCCCATGGTAAGCCCCGGAATCATGAGCGGCGCCCTGTTTGCGTTCGCTGCGTCATTCGATGAACTGGTTATCGTGCTGTTCCTGGCATCGCCCGGACAGCGGACGTTGCCTCGCGAGATATTCTCGGGCATCCAAGAAAACATCAGTCCCGCGATCGCCGCCGTCGCAGTGATAATGATGGTCGTTGCGAGCCTGCTCCTGATCTTGTCGGAGAGCATTCGCCGGCGCGGCGAGAGGATGCGTGTCAGGACCGGCGGTATATGATACGCGCACGACGCCCGCCGCCGACAACTTGCGGAACTTGATCATGACAGCTATGGCCGGGCGCCAAGCCTGCTGGTGCTGTGAGGAAGATCAACCGAAATCTTCAGACCGGGATCGTCAACGAGATCGAGATGTATCTCTCTTAGCTTGATTTTCCAGGTCCCGTTCTGCTTAACCAGCAAGTCCTCATAGCGACCCGCGCTTGCCGTCATGATTCCGTTCTCCGACTCACGGAAGAACAGCATGTAGCTGCTGGCAGTCGCTGTGTTGCCGTCGAGCCGGATGAGCGTGTTGACCGTGCAGTGTTTGCGCGCCGGACCTTCTCCCTTCGCGGGAACGGCGCGCGTGAGAAAGTCCACCACGGCCTGACGCCCTTCGGCCTTGACGACGAGCAAGCTGTGCATGACGCCATCTTCGGTGAACATCTCGCCGACTTCCTGGAAGCGTTGCGCGTCCAGCGCATAGCAATATCGATAGAGCAGATCGCGGATTTCTTCCTTCTCGTTCAAGGCGTTGCACATGCGTGACATCCTCCTCCATTTGATCGGCCGGCGCCCTGAAAGCGTCGCATGGCTTGTTTCTCAATCGCGACGGCCGGACAGACCCATGCGACCTTTGGCCGATAGGTGGCGCCAGGCCGACGCCTTGCAAATCTGGGCTGAGCCGAAGAGCCCATGAAGCCGTATCTGGGAAGTGACGCATCGCCTGCCGCGATGAACCGCTTCTACGTCGCGACCGCCGTTCCTGATTGTCGCTTAGTCTTCCGGGAAAATGGAGTGGACGAGCGCGGGATGACGCCTTAGCGCGCTGCTGATTTCGCCGGCACATCGACGCAGCACCGGTAGCCGGGTCCTCACCAACGTCTCCATGTCGACCGAACTCGTCTCCGTGGAACAGTTGATTGCTGCAATGATGCGTCCCTGGTGATCCTTCACCGGCACCGCAATTGCGATCGAGCCGTACTCCAACTGGTCCTGCAGGGCGGCATATCCATCGCTACGGGTCTTTTCGAGCATGGAGCGTATCTCGTCTACGCCGGTGATCGTTCGGGCGGTGTACTCAGGGAACGCCGCGCGGGCGAGAAAGGCCTCCGTGGCCTTCTGGTCCATTCGGGACAGCAGAACCTGCCCAAGGCTGGTGCAGAAGGCGGGATGCCGGGAGCCGATCCAGACTCGGTAGCGGGCCGCGCGACTGTTGGGCACATGCGCGACATAGAGGATGAAGTCGTCCTCCAGCACAGCCAGGGAGGAGGCGTCCTTGAAGGCGTCCGCAGCCTCCTGAAGCCAGGGCTCGGCGATATCGCGAAGGTTGATGGAGCTCAGGAACGCCGATCCCAGCAGCAGGCATTTCGACCGCAAGACAAACCGGCGGCCGTTGTTCGCCACGAATCCCAGTTCCCGAAGCGTCAGGAGAAACCGTCTCGCGGTGGCGGGCGACAGCCCTGTCTTGTGGGCCACCTCGGTCAAGGTCATCTCCGGAGTGTCAGCCGAAAACGCCTGTATCACGTCGAGCCCCCTCGCAAGGGCCTCGACATACTCACGATTCGACGCGGCAGATGGATCTGGATTGCTTGACATGGTCATGACGCCTCGAATAATGTTCACTCAACGAATGAAATTTCGTACAGTGAATTTTCGTTGTGCGAATATTAGTCCAGCCTATCGAATTAACAAGCCTCCGGAAACTTAGAACGGCGGGGATGGGCGAGCAGGAGGAACGATTGGAAAATAGCGGACAGGCAAGAGCAGGCGGCAGGACCGCGATCGCCAAGGCCTATGTCGATCGCGTCGATGTCAGGGGATTCGATCTCTGTAAGGAGATCATCGGATATGTGGGATTTACCGAGTACTTTTTATTGCTCCTGATGGGCCGCAAGCCCACTCCGAACCTTGTCCGGCTTGTCGATGCGACCTTGGTCGCCATCGCAGAGCACGGGCTGGTTCCATCCGTCCAGGCCGCCCGTATGACCTACCAGGCCGCGCCCAACGCGCTGCAGGGAGCGGTCGCCGCAGGCATCCTGGGATGCGGAGACGTAATCCTCGGCGCGGCAAGCACTGCCGGTGATTTGCTGCGCGTCATTGTCCGTGACGCTGAGGCCAATGGCGATCTGGAGACAGCATGCCGCTCCGCTCTAGCCAATTTGCGCGAACACAAGCAGGCGCTGCCGGGATTCGGCCATCCGCTGCACAAGCCGGAAGACCCCCGCGCTTGGCGCCTTGTCGAATATTCGCGAGAACTCGGGACGGCCGATCGCCATGTCGAAGCCCTCGTGACACTCCACGCCTGCCTGCCGGATAGTTTTGGCCGCGCCCTGCCGCTCAACGTCTCCGGAGCTATCGCGGCGACGCTCCTCGACGGCGGCTTTCCTGCCGCGCTGCTCCGTGGCGTTCCGCTGCTCGCCAGGACCGCTGGTCTTCTAGGCCACCTGCTCGAGGAACAGGACAGGCCTATAGGCTTTAAGCTGGCCGCGGCCGCCGAGCTGGCTATCGCGTATGCCGATCCACGGGCCGACATGGAGCGGAGCGGCCACGCATGACCAAAGTGCTGCGAGATATACGAGTTGTCGAACACGGCACTTTCATAACGGGACCCTTGGCCGGGATGGTGCTGGCCGATCTCGGCGCGGAGGTTATCAAAATCGAACTGCCCGGCACCGGCGATCCCTTCCGGGCATTCGACAACGGCCTCTACAGTCCGCATTTCCAGGCCTACAATCGCAACAAGAAGAGCCTGGCCCTCGATACTAGGCAGACCGAGGGCCGGCGCGTGTTCGACGAACTGATCCGTTCGGCGGACGTCTACATCCAGAATTTCCGTCCGAACGTGGCTGAAAAGCTGGGCTGCGGTGCCGAGCGTCTGATGGCGATCAATCCCCGTCTCGTCTACGGCTCGATCTCCGGCTTCGGACCGGACGGACCCGAGGTCGACAGGCCTACCTACGACACGGTCGCGCAGGCGATATCAGGCTATCTGAGCATGTTCATCGCGCCGGAGGACCCTCATGTGGTCGGACCGGCAGTCGCCGACTCGATCACCGGCATCACCGCAGCATGCGGAATCCTGGCCGCGCTTCATGAGCGCAACAGCACGGGCAAGGGTCGCATGGTGGAAACGTCGATGCTGGAATCGATGGTATATTTCTCTACCGAACACTTCTCGCGCTATTTCGTCACCGGCCAAGTGACGGGACCGTTCGACCGGTCGAAACTTGCCCAGTCTTACGCGATGATGTGCGCCGACGGGAAGATGGTGGCGTTCCACCTCTCGTCTCCAGAAAAGTTCTGGGATGGCCTACTGCGGGCGGTAGGACGGCCGGACATGGCCACGGATCCCAGGTTCGCAGGCCGAATGGACCGCGTCGCGAACCAGCCAGAGCTCCGCAGGGAGCTTCAAGGCGAGTTTTTGAAAAGACCGCTTAGTGAGTGGCTGGTGCTGCTGCGCTCCAACGATGTGCCGCACGCACCGATCCGCGCCGTCGACGAGGTGCTCGAGGAGCCGCAGGTCAAGCACCTCGGGCTTGAGCGCCATATGGTTCACCCGACAGAAGGCGCTCTGCGCGCCATTCGCCGTCCGATCGTCTATGACGGAGACCGGGACGGGATCGAGGTGTTGCCGGCCCCCGTGCTCGACCAGGACGGTCCCGCCCTGAGATCTTTCACCGGCATTGGTGGAGACCGCCCCGCCCGATCAGAGAGAACTCAACGAGACTGAACCGGCCGTGTTTACCAACGGGCGCGGCGATCCGACGGGGCGATGCAGTGTATCGGCCCAGCTTCACGCCCAACCGGGCGCCCCGCAGGCAGCAACCTTTTGGGCAAGGTCAGCCCTTTTGAAATTCGGTCGGAGGATATCCGCTAGTTCGTCGTGTCGGCACGACCCCCGACGATCGCGGCAACGACGGCGTCACCCATCTCCCTGGTGCCGATCCGCCGCATTCCCGGCTGGTAGATATCCGCCGTGCGGTACCCCTCGCGCAGCACGCTGCGCACGGCCCGTTCGATGTGTTGCGCCTCCCCCTCAAGCAAGAAGGAATGGCGCAGCATCATTGCGACAGACAGGATGGCGGCAAGTGGATTGGCGATGTCCTGGCCGGCAATGTCGGGGGCAGTGCCATGAACGGGCTCGTAGAGCCCCTTTCTTTCGGTGGCGAGCGATGCCGAGGGCAGCATGCCGATAGAGCCGGCCAACATGGCCGCCGCATCCGACAATATGTCGCCGAACACATTGCCCGTCACGATGACATCGAACTGCCTGGGATTTCGGATCAGCGCCATCGAGGCGGCGTCAACATACATATGCGTAAGCTCGACATCGGGGTACTGCTCTGCGACCCGGGTCACCACTTCTCGCCACAACATCATGGTTTCAAGCACATTCGACTTGTCTACGGAACAGAGCTTCCCGCGGCGCTGCATGGCCGCCCTGAAACCGGCATGCGCGATCCTCTCAACCTCCGATTCCGCGTAGCGCATGGTGTTGAAGCCTTCGCGTTCTCCGTTGGCGTTCGTCTCGACGCCTCTCGGCTCACCGAAATAAAGATCGCCGTTCAGTTCGCGCAGGATGAGAAGATCGACCCCTTCGACGACTTCGGGCTTCAGGGTCGAGGCCTGCAGCAACTCGGGATAGAGCACGACGGGCCGATAGTTCGCATACAGCTGCAGCGCTCGGCGCAGCCGCAGGAGACCGTAGCCCGCGCCTTCCGCCGGCGGGCGACGCTCGTCCTCCGGAACGCCGGTCCCACCCAGCAGGATCGCGTCCGAACGACGGCAAAGGTCGAGCGTGGCCGGTGGCAGTGCATCGCCACACTCATCAAGTCCCGCGCCCCCGATCGACGCCTCCGTAAGCTCCAGTGAAAGATGGCCGCTGGTCACGGCCTGCAATACCTTGACTGCCTCCGCCGTCACTTCCTTGCCAATGCCGTCACCGGCGAGAACTGCAATCTTCAATGTGGACTCCTGGGAAAACGGCCGTCTCCGGAAGCGGTGCGGCAATGGGTGCTGCGGAACCATACGGTTCCCCCGGAAACGCCTTAAGTCGTCCTTCGGAACAACCGCGTCGCGGACCGCGAAAGCTCCCGCCTATCTCTGAGCGGTCGCGGCCAAGTGATCCGCGAGGGCCCTCACCGGGGCAGGCAGCTTCTGGCCGTGCTGGACGCAGAGGTTCCACTGCCGCGTCGCCCATGGCGCGTCGATGTCGATGGCCACGGTCGCTCCATTCTTCATGTAGCGCTCGGCACATTTTTCCGGGACGAGGCCAATCCCCATGCGCGCCTCGACCATGCAGGACACCGTTTCGAAGCCATTGACACGGATCGGCATGTTCAGCGGCCTCTTCAGCTCGGACGCCGCTCGCAGGACGAGTGAATCGAGAAAGCTTCCTTTCATGGGGCCAATGACGTCGTGCTCCGCCATTTCCTCGAACGTCACGCTGTTGCGCCGGGCGAGCGGATGGTCCCGGTGAACAAGCACCACGAGGCGATCAGACCTGTAGGGGATGACCTTGAGACCTCGGCGTGGAACCACGCCGCCGAACACGCCGATATCGGCGGCATTCTCCGCGACGGCTTCTACCGCATCCTGGCTGGTCCCCTCCTGCAGGTCGATGCGAACGCCGGAATTCGCGGCCAGAAACTCGCTCAGGTCGCGGGGGAAATACTGGATGATGGTCGATACGCTGGCATAGACGCGGACACGCCCGCGTAGACCCGCAGTATGGTCGCCGAGTTCCGATTCCATCTGCTGCAGATCGCGTATGACGATCCGCGCATGACGCAGCAATGAGTGGCCGCCCGAGGTCAGTTCCAATCCCTTCGCGCTGCGGACGAACAAAGGGATCCTCAATCGCGTCTCGAGGTCGGATATGCGCTTGCTCACCGCCGAAGCGGCGATGTGTTCGCGGTCGGCCGCCTTTGAAATGCTGTGCTCCTCGCTGACTGCGACGAACAGCTGCAGGGACAATAGATCGAAACGCATGCGGCCTCCTTCGGCCTCCGGGCTTGCGAAAATCATGGGTGAACGTCGCGATAGTCAAGACATCACTGGCCTTTAGCATCGCAGATGACGACGGCCGTTTTCCGAACTGAGACTTCAGGTCGGCCGGTCCCCGACCAACTATGGACACCGCCGGCCAAGTCGATGGGCCGAACATCTTGCGGAATTTCGTTCCGGGCGGACACATGGCAGGGACAATTTACGAAAAAATCTGGGATGCACATGTCGTCAAGCCACTGAGCGACGATCGAGCCTTGCTTTTTGTCGACCGCCACCTTCTGCACGAAGGCGTGGCGAACTATGCGTTTTCCGGGCTCCTGCAACGGGGGCGCACCGTACGCAGGCCGGACCTGACAATCGGCGTCGCGGATCACGTCGTGCCGACGACGCCACGCCGCCTCGGCGTTGCCTACGAGGATGACGACGCCCGGCAAATGGTCGAGGGCCTGGAACTCCACTGCAGAGCAGCTGGCATCGACGTCTATTCCGTCGGCAATCGGCGGCAGGGCATCGTCCACGTAATCGGCCCGGAGCTGGGCTTCGTACTTCCCGGCACGCTGGTCGTGTGCGGCGACAGCCACACCTCCACTCACGGGGCGTTCGGCGCGCTTGCCTTCGGCTTGGGCATCTCTGAGGTTGAGCGTGTCTTAGCCACGCAGACGATTGTCCAGCGCAAATCCAAAACCATGCGCATCCTGGTGGAGGGCGCCCTCGCAACGGGTTCGACGGCGAAAGACCTAATCCTGTCGATCATCCGCACGATCGGCGTCGCCGGCGGAACGGGACACGTGATCGAATACCAGGGCGCAGCCGTGCGGGCCTTGTCGATGGAACAGCGGATGACGTTGTGCAACATGTCCATCGAGGCCGGTGCCCGCGCCGGAATGATCGCGCCCGATCAGAGCACGTTCGACTACCTGAAGGGGCGGCACTACGCACCGCCAGCCGAGATGTGGGACGCGGCGGTCACAGAATGGGCTCGACTGAAGTCCGAAGATGACGCGGCGTTCGACCAGGACGTAACCATCGATGCGAACGACGTCGCGCCCTTCGTCACCTGGGGTACCAATCCTGGTCACGCGATTCCGGTCACGGCAAGCATCCCCTCCCCCGAGAGCTTCCCCGAGGGGCACCGAGACGGTGTGCGCGGCGCCCTCGACTATATGGGGCTTACACCAGGCCAGGCGCTTAGCGACATCCGTGTCGATCACGTGTTCATCGGATCCTGCACGAACGGTCGCATCGAGGATCTGCGCGCGGCGGCGAGCATCGCCAAGGGTCGCAAGGTGGCAGAGGGAACGAGCGCCTGGGTCGTGCCGGGTTCGGGTCAGATCAAGGAGCAGGCCGAGAGCGAAGGGTTGGATCGAATCTTCACAGAGGCGGGCTTCGACTGGCGTGAGCCTGGCTGCTCCATGTGCCTCGCCATGAATGGCGAACAGCTGCGCCCAGGCCAGCGCTGCGCCTCTACTTCCAACCGCAACTTCGTCGGACGCCAGGGACGCGGCTCACGCACGCATCTGATGAGTCCCGCCATGGCCGCCGCCGCCGCGATCACCGGCAGGCTGACGGACGTCCGAGAACTGATGCGAGACGGGTGATGAAGATAGCCCGCATTCACACCGGCATCGCCGCTCCGCTGCCCATGTCCGACATCAACACCGATGTCATCTATCCCCAGCGGTTCCTGCGCAAGCCGGACAGGGCCACGATGGGAGAATATCTGTTTCACGGACTCAGATACGACCAGAATGGCGCGCCCGACCCCGATTTCGTGCTCAATCGCCGACCCTATTCCTCGGCCACGATTCTCCTGGCCGGCCACAATTTCGGCTCCGGATCGTCGCGGGAACACGCGCCATGGGCGCTGAAATCCTTCGGGATCAGCTATCTGGTTTCCTCGACGTTCGCCGACATCTTCAAGGCCAACTGCATCAACAACGCCATCCTGCCGGCCACAGTCCCAGACGATGTCATTTCCCGTTGCCTGGACGTCGCAGCGGACCCCGCCAGCGCCGAGTTCACCATTGACCTCGTCAGTCGGGAACTCAGGCACGACCGACTCGGCACGATGGCGATCCAAATCAGCGATTCAGATCGTGAGCGGCTGCTCAACGGCAACGACCTGATCGACGCGGCGCTCGGCGAGATCGAATCCATCGAACGACATGAGGCGGCGCTGACGATCGCGTCGCCGTGGCTGGATTTGCGGTTTCAGCGATCCCGTCGACAGTCGGCGGACGACCGGTGACCGCCGAAGTCTCGGCGGAGGTGTCCGGCGCACGTCCAGTATCAGCGCCCTAAAATAACATACCGAACAAGTTCAAGAGGGAGGGAGTAATGAGCAGCAAGAAGGAAAAGCCTGTCCGTTCGGTCACGACGCGCCGACAGCTTCTGGGTTCGTCGCTGGCCTTGACAGCAGTCGCGGGACTGGGCGCGATGCCCGCCAGAGCACAGGCGGGCAAGACGTACAAGTTCCGCATGCAATCGATCTACACCCCTGGCGAACGAGGCTTCACGGAGACTCTGACGACCTTCGTCAACAGGGTGAACCAGATGTCGGAAGGCAGGATCGAGATCCAGCTGTTCAGCGGGGGCACGCTGGTACCCGCCGCCGACACCACTACCGCGGTCGCACGCGGCATCATCGACATGGGGGCCTCAGCAGCTTCCTACCTGACCGGCGTGGAATCCGCACCTTTTGCGTTCCAGGTACCACACGGTCCGCGCAATGCGCAGGACCTGATGATCGTCTGGGAGAGCGGGCTGAAGGATCTTGCCGAGGCGGCCTACGACCGGCAGGGGGTGAAGCTCCTCAGCATGATGATGGTCGGCGACGTTCCGCTATACAGCCGCAAGCCGATCGCGACGCTTGCCGATTTCCAGGGACTTCGCATCCGGACGAATCCAGTCGCCTCGATTTTCACCAATGAACTCGGCGCCGCCAACGTCTTCATCCCTGGTGCGGAGGTCTATATCGGACTGTCGAATGGAACGGTCGACGCCGCGACGTGGGGCACTTATTCCACGATGATCGACAAGAAATGGTACGAGGTGGCCAAATACGTCGTCCAGCCGCCGCTCGTCTATGCGTTCCTTAACGACGACATCACCATGAACAAGGCGAAGTTCGACGAACTGCCGGACGACCTCAAGGAGATCGTGCTCAGCGCCGCACGATCTGCGACTTGGGAACTCTTCCTCGGGAACATGATGGCCAACAAGGCCGCCTGGAAGCTGATGGAGGAGGCCGGCGTGCAGGAGGTCCGGCTGCCGGCTGCCGATCTGGAGACGATGACCGAAAAGGCGAAGGTCGTCTGGGACGACCTCGCCAGCCGGGGCAAGGACGCCTACGCCGGCATGACGATCGTCACCGACTACATGCGCTCGATGGGTTACACCGACTACGACATCTCCAAGCGGAACATAACGGTCAAGCAGTAGCCGCGGGCAAGACGTAAACCGCCACGGCAATCGCCAAGGACCGCAGCTGTCCAGCGCTTCCCGACGAAAGCAATACGGGCGCGCGGACAATACGATCGCGCCCTGCGTTCAGAAGGACGTGACCTGAAAAGCCGCGCGTCGCCTTGGGGGAGAGGTCAACATGGCAAAATCGATACTTGATGTCATCGATAGCATAAGTCTGTGGAGCGGCCGGATCGCGAGCCTGCTCATCTACGTCATTCTCTTGTGCCTGATGTACGAAGTCGTCAGCCGCTACGTCTTCAAGGCGCCAACCTCGTGGGCGCATGAATTCACGGCATTCTGCTTCGGCGTGTACTTCATGTGCGGTGCAGCCTACGCGCTGAAGACCAAGCGGATGATCGCGGTTGACATCCTGTATGAACGAATGTCGCGGAGACTGCGGGCCTGTGTCGACCTCCTCTCCTTCATCTTCTTCGTGCTCGTCTGCTATACGCTGATCTGGTTCGGGACGCACGAAGCGCTCATTGCGTGGCACAATGGTGAGCGGAGCATCGCCAGCAGTTGGGGCCCGCTGCTCTATCCCGTCAAAGCCGCCATTCCATTCGGAACCCTGCTGATGTTCCTGCAGGGCCTGGCGGAACTGGTCCGCCAGGCCAGCGTCGTCTTCACCGGCCACGAAATAGGGGGCGAGTGATGCTCGACGGCCTACTCAGCATCGAACTTCTCAGCCTGCTCTTCTTTCTCACCCTTCTGTTCCTGATCATGGTCGGCGTGCCGATAGCCTTTACTCTGGGCGGCACCGCGGTCGTGTTCGGCCTGCTGTTCTGGGGTCCTGCCTCGCTGCAGATGTTCACCAGCAACACGTTCGGCACGATGCAGAACATCGTGCTGGCGGCCATTCCGCTCTTCCTTTTCATGGGCTGTGTCCTGCAATACCTCGGTGTCGGGGAGGACATGTACAAAGCGGCGTACCATACGCTTGGCCGCATGGCCGGCGGGCTCGCCATCGGTACGGTCGGCATCTGCGCGGTCTTCGCCGCCATGATCGGGTCCAGTGCACCGGCGACCGTCTCCATGGGAATGACGGCGCTGCCTTCCATGCTGAAGCGCGGCTACAGCCCGAAGATCGCAATCGGCTGCATCGGCGGCGCGGGCGCTCTCGGCATCCTCATACCTCCGAGCATCCCGATGATCCTCTATGCGCTGATCACGGGAACGTCGGTCGGCAAGATGTTCCTCGGTGGAATCATCCCCGGACTTCTGCTGATCGTCATGTTCAGCGGCTACATCGCCATCCGGTGCGCCATCAATCCCGCCCTCGGTCCGCCGATATCGCGTGAGACGCTTAGGAAGGAAATCGCCCAGGCCAAAAGCGAGGGTTATTCGTCGCTTGGTGTCTACATGCCCATAATACTCATCGTGTGCATGTTCGCCGCGATGTATGGCGGGATCGCCACGCCGACTGAAGCAGCCGCGGTGGGCGCGCTTGGCTCGATCATAATCGGTATCGTCAACCGGCGGCTGAAGCGTTCCCTCATGGGCACTGCGGGCATGGACACGATCGGACTGACCGCCATGATCATGTGGGTCGTTCTCGGAGGTATCTGGCTCAGTTCCGTCTATCAGGGGATCGGCGCCGCGCAACTTGTCACCAATGTCTTCGCCGAGCTGAACCTCGGACCATGGGGCACACTCATCGCCATTCAGCTGACGTGGTTCGTGCTCGGCTGCCTACTCGATCCCGCGGCGATCCTGTTCATGACCATGCCGCTGTTCTATCCGGTCGTGGTCGCAATGGGTTTCGATCCAGTGTGGTTCGGCGTTCTGTTCATCATCAACATGGAAATGTCCTACCTGACGCCGCCATTCGGCCTGAATCTGTTCTATCTCAAGGCTGTCGCTCCGCCCGACATCTCGATGGGGAAGATCATCGAGAGCTGCCTGCCCTTCTTGTTGATACAGGCGACCGCTCTCATCCTCTGCATGATCTTTCCTCAAATTATAACCTGGTTGCCAAACCTGATGGTCTATTAGACTCGGCCGCCCCTCACGTCGGATGTTCGCCCACGTACCTCAGGGGCGAGGATCTGCGGCCGACGGGTTGGGTGTCCGGGGTTTCTCTCGAACGTCCGGAGTATCAATATGGCCAAGACTGTCTCATCAAAAACGCCACTACCCGGCGATCGCTTGGCGGGCCTGTGGCGGAAACGCTATCGTCATGGCTTGTCGCCGGCGGACTTTCAGATCAACGCCACGATCGAAGCCATCATGTCGCACCGGACCGTACGCAGCTATCTGCCGCAGGCATTGCCGGCTGGAGCCCTTGAGCTGGGCCTTGCTGCGGCACAGTCAGCACCGACATCCTCGAACCTTCAGGCATGGGATGTTGTGGTCGTGAAGGAGCCTGCCCGGAAGATGCGGCTAAGCAAGCTTGCCGGCGACCAGCGCCACATAGTCGAGGCGCCCGTGCTGCTGGTTTGGCTCGCAAATTTGTCCCGTATGCGCAGCATTGCCGCACATCGCAATCACACCTCCGATGGTCTCGACTATCTGGAGAGCTTCATGCTTGGCGTCATCGACGCCGCGCTGGCGGCGCAAAACGCTCTTGTAGCCTTCGAGTCGCTGGGGTTCGGCACTTGCTACATCGGCGCACTGCGCAATCACGCCGACCAGGTGGCAAGAGAGCTTGAACTACCACCGGAGGCCGTCGCCGTGTTCGGGATGACTGTGGGAATTCCGGACGCCGACGTGCAGACCGAGGTCAAGCCGAGGCTGCCGCAGGCGATAGTGGTACACGAGGAACGCTACCGGCAAACGAGCATGGAGGAATTCGAGGCGTATGACGAACGCATGGACGGCTTCCAACGGGAGCAGCGCATGCCGCTTGTTGACTGGACGGAGCAAGTGGCCCGCCGGATCGGCACTGTCGAGGCGCTGCGCAATCGCGATAAGCTTCGGCTTGCTCTAAAGGACATGCATTTCAAACTTTGTTGAATCGCTGTTCCCGACTTCCTGGTCCGTGGAACAAGGTGGCTCGTCCTTAATTGGTCAACGGCAGCGCCGATCGACGCCTTAGTTCAACCAAGGCAGCACGCTAAGAACAAATGTGTTCCGGCCACCTGCGCATGGGATCTTCGCCTTGGCCTGCTGCCGGGGGAGCACATCCAAAAGCGAAATCCCAGGCAGGATAAGTATTCGGGAGCTGAGCTTCAACGCGCTATAATCCACCTGGCACGGCACCGCTGGCAAGCTTAGCGCAACGGCAAACAGCCGAACCTTGATGCCGACATCCTGCATGTGCCAAGTTCGGCGGTGGCCGCGCCAAGCTATTGTCGTCTGTGACCCTATTCGGTACCGGCTGATCGTAGTAGCGCGTGGTGCGAGGATTTGGCGGCCACGCATGCACGCCCGCATCGGAGCGGGATCAACTGCCAGAGGAGACGATGCAGTACATACGTCCACTGTCCATTGAAGACGCCGTTGGAGTGATCTCGAACACTGCAGGCACCGTCGCAATCCTCGCAGGAGGCAGCGACCTCCTTGTGAGGATGATGGGGGGCTTCGTCGAGCCAGACTTGATTGTCGACATCAAGGCGATCGAGGGCTTGAGCGAAATTCGCGAAACGTCCGAAGGCTTCAAGGTCGGAGCTGCGGTTCCGTGCGCGTTGCTAGGAGAAAACGCCGCGCTGAGGAAGGCATGGCCCGGAGTTGTCGAGGCGGCCAACCTAATCGGCTCCAAGCAAGTCCAGGGCCGGTGCACCATCGTCGGCAACCTTTGCAACGCCTCGCCGGCCGCCGACAGCGTTCCGGCACTTGTTTCGGCCGGTGCCAAGGCAATGATCACGGGGCCGAAGGGCGACCGTACGCTGCCGGTCGAATCGATTCCAACAGGCCCTGGCAAGACGTCGCTTACGAAGGGGGAAATCGTGCAGGCCATCCTACTGGAAAAACGCCCTGCGCACTCGGGCGACGCATATTTGCGCTTCATTCCGCGAACCGAGATGGATATCGCGGTGGTCAGCGCCGCAGTGAACCTGACGCTCGACCAGCAGGGCGTCGTGGCGTCCGCACGTGTGGCGTTGGGCGCCGCCGCGCCAACCGTGCTCTTGGTCGAGGAGGCCGCCAAGGTGGTTGTGGGGTCGAAGCTTGACGACGCCACGCTTGACACACTGGCGGCTGTCTGTTCCGACGCGTGCCGTCCCATCGACGACAAGCGCGGCACGATCGCGTTCAGGAGAAAAGTCGCGGGTGTGCTGGCCAAGCGAGCAGCCGCGATCGCTTATGCGCGTGCAGGAGGAAAGTGATGGCTGGCCTGGCAGTTTCAACGATCATCAACGGCGACCACGTCGAATATCTGTGCCAGCCCGACGAGACCCTGCTGGAGGTTTTGCGCAGCCGCCTTGGACTGACGGGCACCAAGGAAGGTTGCGGAACCGGCGATTGCGGAGCCTGCAGCATCATTCTCGACAGCCGGCTCGTGTGTTCCTGCCTTGTCCTCGGCGCCGAGGCTGAGGGGCGGCGCGTCGAGACGATCGAGGGGATGGCGGACGGCGACGTGCTGCATCCGTTGCAGCAAAAATTCATCGAGCACGCCGCGCTGCAATGCGGCATCTGCACGCCCGGCTTTCTGATCGCGGCGAAAGATCTCCTGGCCAAGAATCCCGACCCGACGGAGGAGGAGATTCGCTTCGGCCTCGCCGGGAATCTCTGTCGCTGCACGGGGTACGACAAGATCGTGCGGGCCGTTAAGGATGCCGCTAGCGTGATGAGGGCAGCATGACCGCAGGTTTCGATCCGCGCTATCTGACGCGCAACTTCATTTCGGTCGGCACACGGCCACTCCGTCCCGACGGCATCGACAAGGTGACCGGCCGCGCGCGCTACGGGGCGGACTTCAACATGGCCGGCCAACTGGTCGGACGGATCCTCAGAAGCCCGCACGCGCACGCCGCCATCAGAAAAATCGATACCGCCAAGGCTGAGAAGGTGCCGGGCGTCAAGGCGATCATCACCGCAGCCGACTTGCCTGACCTTACCGACGGCGATACCGGCCTGTACGACGTTCTCGATAACTGCATGGCGCGCAAGAAAGCGCTCTATGACGGCCATGCCATCGCAGCGGTCGCCGCTGTCGATGCCCGCACGGCAAAGCAAGCGTTGAAACTGATCGAAATCGACTACGAGATCCTGCCTCACGTGACTGACGTCGACGAGTCGATGCAGGACTCGGCGCCTGTTATAAACGACGGCATATTCACGGAGGGCGTTGAACCTAGGCCCAGCAAGCCGTCCAACGTCGCCAAACGTAGCCAGTTCGGCCACGGCGATGTGGATGCGGGCTTCGGCACGGCCGATTTCATCGTGGAACGATCGTTCAAGACCGAGCAGACGCATCAGGGCTACATCGAACCACATGCTTGCGTGGCAAACGTCAGCCCTGACGGCACCGCCGACCTTTGGGTCTGCACGCAAGGACATTTTGTCTACCGTCAGCACTGTGCGCAGTTGCTCGGGCTGGAGGCCTCGAAGCTGCGGGTGACGTCCTCGGAGATCGGCGGCGGCTTCGGCGGCAAGACCCACGTGTGGGCGGAGCCTATAGCGCTTGCTCTCTCGCGAAAGGCCGGAAGACCCGTCAAGCTGGTGATGACGCGCGAAGAGGTGTTTCGTGCCTCGGGACCGACCAGTGCAACCTCGATCGACGTCAGGATCGGCGCGCGCAAGGATGGCACCATCACAGCAGCCGAAGCAACGCTGCGCTACTCCGGCGGAGCCTACAGCGGCACATGGGCCGAGATCGGCGCCATGACGGCCTTCGCTTGCTACGGGCTTGAAAATGTAAGGACGGTCGGCTTTGACGTTCTGGTCAATCGGCCGAAAAGCGCGGCGTATCGTGCTCCGTCGGCACCGATGGCCGCATTCGCGGTGGAAAGCGTGATCGACGAACTGGCCAAAGAGGTCGGTATGGACGCCGTCGACTTTCGCGTAAGGAACGCCGCCCAGGAGGGAACGAGGTCGTCTTACGGTCCTGTTTACGGGCCAATCGGCATCGGCCCGACATTGGAGGCGGTGAAAAACCATCCGCATATGCGGGCCTCGCTGGGCAAGAACCAGGGCCGCGGCATGGCCTGTGGCTTCTGGTTCAATTTCGGCGGCCAGACCTGCGCCGACCTGAACATAGGAATGGACGGGACGGTGTCGCTTGCCGTCGGAACGGTCGACGTAGGGGGATCGAGGGCTTCACTCTCGCTGGTTGCGGCCGAGGAGCTTGGCATCGACTATGGCCAGGTCAGGACTGTCGTCGCCGATACGTCGAGCCTCGGTTACAACGACATGACCGACGGTAGCCGCGGCACCTTTTCCTCCTCTATGGCAACGATCTCGGCCGCCCGCAACGCCATCGGGACATTGCGCGAGCGCGCAGCTCAGATGTGGGACATCCCGATCGATGAAGTGGCCTGGGAACTCGGTCACGCCGTTGCGTTGGGTGAGACGCGCGGAAATCTCGGGCGGTTGTCACTCAAGGAGATCGCGGCTGCATCGGGCAACACCGGTGGGCCCATCGCGGGTCACAGCGAACTGGTCGCCGACGGGGCAGGTGTTTCCTTCGCCACACACATTTGCGACATTGAGGTGGACCCTGAAACCGGGGCGACCCGAGTCCTGCGGTACACCGTCGTTCAAGACGCCGGAAAGGCTGTCCACCCGACATATGTGGAGGGACAGTACCAGGGCGGCGCGGCGCAGGGCATCGGCTGGGCGCTCAATGAGGAATATATCTACGGCAAAGACGGACGGCTGCAGAACCCCGGCTTCCTCGATTATCGCATCCCTGTCTGCTCCGATCTTCCGATGATCGACACGCAAATCCTCGAGATTCCGAACCCGCATCACCCATATGGCGTGCGTGGCGTCGGCGAGACATCGATCGTGCCGCCGCTCGCGGCGATCGCCAACGCGGTGTCGAATGCCGTCGGCGTGCGCATGACGCACATTCCGATGTCGCCGCCCCGCATCCTGGCAGCGCTTGAGGCCGAACGGAAGGGCTGATGGTCGAGGTGACGCTTTGGGGCGATCTCGGCAGAGTTGCCGGGAACAGGAGCAAGGTGGAGATCGAGGCGAAGGATATCAGGGAACTGTTTCGCAAGCTTGCGGAACAATTTCCCGCGCTCGAACCCTGGATCGACCGTGGGATCGCCGTCTCCATCGATGGTACTATCTACCGCGACAACTGGGCGAAGGTCCTGCCGAAAGGTGCGGAGATTTATTTGCTCCCGCGTCTTGCGGGGGGCTGACGCGCCATCGCACGATCGAAATTTTGCGACGACCTTCGGGCCGCCCCTGCGACGAATCCTTATCGACGGGCGGTTCTGTTGCCGCGCTGCAGGATCAGTTGCGCGACGACGAGCAGGATAAGTGACGTCAGCAAAACAACCGAGCCTACGGCATTGATCTCCGGCGTGACCCCGCGGCGGATCGATGAGAAAACGTAGATCGGCAGCGTCACGTTCGGGCCTGCGACGAAGAACGTGATTATGAAATCTTCGAACGAGAAAGTGAAGGCGAGCAGGAACCCTGCGAGGATGGACGGCGCGATGAGCGGCAGGACGATCTGACGAAACGTTCCGAGTGGCGTCGCATAAAGATCTTCCGATGCCTCGACGAGGCTCCGGTCCATGCCTTGCAAGCGCGCTCTCACAAGCAGCGCGACCACGGCGATGTTGAACAGCACGTGGGCGGCGATCACGCTCCAGATGCCCATCTCCAGGCGAATGCTCCACATGGTGGCCAGGTATGGGTTGACCATGTCGAAGAAGGATACGAATGCGATCAAGGTCGAGATGCCGATGACGATGCCCGGGACCATGATTGCAATGTAGATCAACGCATCGAAGACATGTCGGATCCAGCCGCTCATGCGCTCCAGGCCAAGCGCGGCAAGCGTACCGATGACCGCCGACAGGAAGGCGGTCGCCATCGCGATTGTCAGGCTGGTCGCCAGCGCTTCGGTGATCAGGGGATTGGAGAAGGCCTTGCCGTACCACTCCAGCGAAAAACCCTGCCAGATCATCGCCTGCTTGCCGGCGTTGAACGACCCACCGACAATGAAGGCAATCGGGGCGTAGAGGAAAATGTAGATCAGGACCGCGTAGATGCGCATGCTCACACCAGTGCCACCCGCCGGGTGCCGGTCCGGCTCAACACGAAGCGCATGTAGAAGACGATGGTCACGAACATGATCGCGACCAGCGCGACGGACACCGCCGCTCCGAACGGCCAGTTGCGCGACTGAAGGAAGAGGTCGACCAAGGCGTTGCCTATGAAGAAGACCTTACCGCCGCCGAGATATTGCGGCAGGATGTAGTCGCCCATCAGCAGGATGAATACCAGCATCGATCCGGTGGCGATGCCGGGCAGCGCGAGCGGCAGCGTCACCTGGAAAAACGTCCGGATCGGCGTGGCGCCGAGGTCGGCCGAGGCCTCGAGCAGACGCTTGTCGAGCTTCTCTAGACTGACATAGATGGGCGGCACCATCAGTGGCAGAAAGCCGTAGACGGCCCCGATCAGCACTGCAGTCGGCGTGTTGATGATTCGTACATTGTCGATGCCGATCCAGGCCAGCCACGCCGGGATGCCTCTGCCGCCGAGCAGCATGATCCAGGCGTAGTATCGCAGAAGCTGGCTTGTCCAGAACGGCGCCATGACGAGCACGAGAAGCGAGACGCGCCATTTCGGGTCGACCCTGACGGCCAGGAAATACGCCATAGGAAACGCGAAGATCGCGGTGAGCAGTGTGGCGAGCGGTGCGAGCGTGAGCGTGTTGATGAAGGCTTGCCCGCGCGCCGCGAGGTTCAGGTAGTTGTCAAAGGTGAAGGCCGGCGAATAGCCGCCGGCCGGCGCCCGCTCTCCGAACGAAAAGACGACCACCACGATCAGCGGCACGATCAGCAGGAACAGGAAGAAGAATCCCGCGGGCGCTACTAGGAGCGCGGTCACGGCGCGGGAGCGGGCGGGCGCTGTGGCCATTGGGTCTCGGTACCGGAGGCTGGAAATCTCTCCCTCCCCTGGTACGGAGGGAGAGGCTTGAATCAGGCGGCCTTGAAGCGCGCCATGATCTCGGCGCGGAGCGGGTTGGTCAGCGTTGCGGCGGCGCCGAACTCAAGCGGGGAAAGCGCGTCCGCCGCGGGATACAGGATCGGGTTCTCCAGCATCTCCTTCGGCACCAGCTTGTTGGTGCGCGAGTCGGTCGAGGGATAGCCGTGCGCTACGACCTCCTTCGCGTTGATCTCGGGCGTCAACAGGAAGTCGATCAGGGCGTAGGCAGCCTCGATGTTCGGCGCACCTTTGGGGATGGCATAGAAGTCGCTCCAGACCTCGCCGCCTTCCTTGGCCAGCACATACTGCATCTCCGGCATGTCGCGCTGTAACTGCGTCGCATCGCCTGTCCAGCACACGCTCATCCAGGCATCGCCCGAAATCAGCGACGGCTTGTAGTCGGAATTGATGCCGAACAGATGTGGTTTGGCCGCGATCAAAAGCTCTTCGGCCTTGGCGAGTTCCTTCTCGTCGTTGGAGTTGAAGGAAAAACCGTAATATTTCAGTGCATTGCCAATCGTGGTGAGCTGATAGTCGTGCACCATGGCGCGGCCCGTTGCCTCGTTCATGGCAAGATCCCAGAATTCCTTCCAGCTCGCCGGTTTTTGCGACATCGACTTCGAATTGTAGACGAAGCCGGTGGTGCCCCAATCCTTCGGCACGGCGTAAGTCTTGCCGTCGATCACGCCCTCGGCGGTAAAGCGCTGCTCCTGCGTCGAGGCGTCGTAGTTCGGAAGCCGGGCGAGATCGAGTTCATCGATGAGGCCAAGCTCCTTGTAGGTAGAGATCGCATAGTTGGTCGGCACAAAGACATCCCAACCGGTAGAGCCTGCCTGCAGTTTCGCCAGCATTTCCTCGTTCGAGCCGAATACAGCGATGTTGATCTTGACGCCGGTATCCGCCGTAAACTTGTCGATGTTTTCCTGGGCAAAATAGCTGGGCCAGGTGGTGAAACTCACCGTACCGGAAAGCGCGGCATAAGCCTTGCGCGGCTTGAAGCCGGGTACCGCACCGCCCAGCACGGCGGTGGCCAGTCCCAACCCGGTGACGCCAAGGAAGTGGCGTCGTGTGACCGAGCCCTTCTGATAACGCCGCAATTCGTCGACGAATTTCTGTGGTGTGATGATGGTGCCGTCTCTGCTCATTTTCTTTTCCCCTCAATTTGCGGCCAATACGATTGCTGCCTCGGGAAGCCACCCCGTTGCGGCGGTATTCCCGATTTCAAAGGTACCGCTGCTGCGTTCCGACTTGCGAGGCGTGACGACCGTGAATTCGCCCAGCCGCTCGTGAACGACGCGGTATTCGGTGTTCTCGCCCAGGAAGATACGGTTAAGCACCTTCACCGACAGATGGTTTCCCAGGCCGGAGGGCAGGTCCGCCTGGCTCGCCGCGATCTCGACGAGTTCGGGACGTACGCTGACGATAGTGTCCGCCGTTGGGCCCGGAAAGAAATTCGACTTGCCGACGAAGTCCGCGACATAGCGGTTCAGCGGCCTGTCGTAGAGGTCGCGCGGCGAGCCCATTTGGCTGATGCGGCCTTCGCGCATGACGCAAACGCGGTCCGACATGGACAGCGCCTCCTCCTGGTCGTGGGTGACGAGGAGAAAGGTGATACCGACGTCCCGTTGGAGGCTCTGCAGTTCTATCTGCATCTCTCGGCGCAGCTTGCGGTCGAGCGCCGCCAAGGGTTCGTCGAGCAGCAAGACCGCCGGGCGGTTTATCAGCGCGCGTGCCAAGGCGACACGTTGCTGCTGGCCACCCGACAACTCGTGCGTTCGGCGCTTTTCGTATCCGTCGAGCCGCACCATCGCCAGCGCCTTGGCAACCTCCCGCGTGAGTTCGCCGCGCGACGGTTTTGGTCTGCGCTGACGCAGACCGTAAGACACGTTCTCACCCACCGACAGATGCGGAAACAGGGCGTAGTGCTGGAAGACCATGTTCACCGGCCGCCGGTAGGCTGGAACATGGGTCATGTTCTTGCCCGAAATGAAAACGCTGCCTTCGCTCGGGTGCTCAAAGCCCGCCATCATCCGCAGGCTCGTTGTCTTGCCGCAACCGGACGGCCCCAGAATCGAAAGGAACTCGCCCGATTTCACGGCGAGGTCGTTTTCGACAACCGCCGCAACGTCACCGAAACGCTTGGTGACCTTCTTGAATTCGATGACGGCTTGTTCCAAGCCCAACCCCCGCGGGCACCCCGACAATATAGTCTTCTCGATGTTCGTACGAAGACCTTCGCTTGGCAAGACTCCTTGGATGGAGCGGCAGGTGGGCATGCCATCGCCTCATTGGCATGGCACGACAATCCGCTTCGTAGCCTTTGGGTGGTGCCGCAAATGAGTGTCGGCGTCCGATTCCCGGAAATCGAGAAGTACGGTCTGGGGCGCAAGGCTGGCGGACTGTAGGCCTCGAAACGATCCAGTTCACGTTTGCATTGTAAACCTTGACATCGGATACTTATCCGGAAACATGGCATAAAGGGAGATGCGGATGGCCGGGATTTCGCTGTCTCGGGTGTATAAACGTTTTGGCAACGTCGACGTGATCCGTGACGTGAGCCTTGAAATCGCGTCAGGCGAACTTGTGGTGTTCCTCGGTCCATCCGGGTCGGGCAAGACAACTCTGTTGCGCATGATCGCGGGGCTTGAGACGATCGACCAGGGCACGCTCCTCATCGGAGGTGTGAGGTCTGAGACACTGGCGCCGGGCAAGCGAGACGTTGCCATGGTATTCCAGAATTATGCGCTCTACCCGCATATGACGGTCGCCGAGAACATGTCGTTCGGACTGCGAAACATTGGCGTCGAAGTGGGCGAGATCCGGCGCCGTATCGCCGACGCGGCGCGCATGCTGGAAATGGAACCGCTTCTTCTGCGCAAACCGGCACAGCTGTCAGGTGGACAACGTCAGCGCGTAGCCATCGGGCGCGCGATTGTTAAAGAGCCAAAGGCGTTTCTGTTCGACGAGCCCCTCTCCAACCTTGATGCTGCGCTACGCGCCCGCACGCGCGTCGAGCTGGCCGAACTTCACCAGCGATTGAAGTCGACCATGGTTTACGTGACGCACGACCAGGTGGAGGCGATGACCCTCGCCGATCGAATTGTCGTCCTTAATGACTGCCGCATCGAACAAATCGGTACGCCCATGGAGGTCTATCAGCGGCCAGCATCGCGCTTTGTCGCGGGTTTCGTTGGCTCGCCGGCCATGAACTTCCTCCCGGTGACGGTGTCCGGCGTCGGCGACCGCCCCAGCCTCCGCATGGGCGACGGAACCCTGATTGCGTTGCCGCCCGGCCATTCGGGGAAGGATGTGTCCCAGCTTGGCGTGCGGCCCGAAGCGCTTCTAGTCACCGCCGAGGACGGCGATACATCGGGCACGGTCAGCGTGATCGAGCGCCTCGGCGAAAGAACTCTGCTCTACGTCAGGCTGCGCGATGGTTCTTTGGTGACGGCGCAGGATCGCGGCGTGTCTCCCGTGCAAAGCGGCGAGATGGTCCGGCTGCAGTTCGACCGCTCCGCGCTGCATCTCTTCGCCGCTGACGGATCGGCCTGGCAGCCCGCGTAGCGCAGTGAACCGCGCGTGGGCCTATGGCTCAGCCTTTGATGCCGGCCGACAGGGTAACCGCTTCGGTGACCCGGCGCTGGAAAAGGAGATAGGCAAGTGCCACCGGCAGCCCGGCCAGCACTGCGGCGGCGAGTTCGCGTGCATAGTAGACGCCGAACGCGTCGTTGACCTGAGTGATGCCGACCGTGATGGTCATCATTTCAGTGCGTGTGATGGCGAGAAATGGCCAGAGAAACGCGTTCCAGGCCCAGATGAAGCAGACGATCGTCAGCGCGGTCGTCACGCCCCAGTTCATAGGCATGTAAACCTTGAACAGGATGGCAAACTCAGAGGCATTGTCCATCACTGCTGCCTCGCGAAAGTCGCGCGGCACCTGGTCGAAGAACTGCTTGTAGACGATGATGATGACCGGATGGATGAGCTGGGGCAGCATGGTGCCTGCCCAAGTGTTGACCAACCCTAGCGAGGCGATCAGCACGAAATGGTTCACGATCAGGGCGGAGATTGGAACCATGAACGAGGCTAGTATAAGCCACCACAATGCGGTCCGGCCCGGAAACCGCAGTTGCGAAATCGCATAGCCGCACAACATGGCCGATCCGACGGTAATGAAGGTGACGCCTACAGCCACGACGATCGAATTGACATACCAGGCGCCGATCTGAGTTGCGGTCAGCGCGTGCAGGTAATGCTGGAAAGTCAGGTGTTCCGGCCAGAGCTCGATGTATGGACGGACCACCTCGTCCTCGGTCTTCAGCGAGGATATAACGCCCCAGTACAGCGGAAACGCCCACAGGATGGCGGCCATCACCGTCACGATCGTAAGAAGCCCACCCCAGAAATTCAGCCGAATCGCAAAGCTTGCGTTCATTGGCGCCGACCGCCGGCATATCGCAGCAACTGGAACTGCAACACGGAGATCACCATGATCAACAGGAAAAGAGTGACGGCCGCTGCTGCCGCCCGGCCGCCCTGGTTCTGCTGGAACGCGCGCTGGAACACATAGTAGACGAAGACCATGTTGTCGTTCGGGCGTCCCCCAATTGAAAACAGATATACTTGGTCGAATATCTTCAGCTGCAGGATGAGTTGAATGGTCAGCACGAGCGAGGTGACCGGCCAGAGCAGCGGCCAAGTGATGCGCCTGAACGTCGTCCAGCGCGTGGCATTATCGAGCGACGCCGCCTCGTAGATCTCCGCGGGAATGGCGCGCAGGCCAGCGAGGAACAATAGGATCGAGAAGCCGGCCGTCCACCAGATCGTCACCCACGCGACTGCGGGCATGAACCATTCGCGCGACTTAAAGACGGGAACACGCCGCATACCGAACCAGTCGAGCACATGCATGGCCACGCCGAATTGGAAGTTGAGTGTCCAGTCCCAGATAAGATAGACCACCGACACCGGCAGGATGTAGGGCAGGAAGAACACTGCCAACACAAACGCTTGGAACCGGCCTTTGAGCCGCGATACCCCGAGCGCGATCAAAAGGGCTATCACCGTACCTGGTACGACCGTCATCGCCACGAAATACGCGGTGTTCCAGGCGGCCCGCCGGAACAGGGGATCCTTTGGAAGTCGCGCGTAATTCTCGAACCAGACCCATTTGCCCGGGCCGATCAGCGGCGCGTCGGTGAACGATATTCGGAACATCTGTAGCGTCGGGTAGACGAAGACGAGCACATATATCGCAACGAACGGCGCGACCAGCACGAGTGCGACAAGCGTGTCCCTGTTCTTGCTACCGGCCACATGACCTCCTCGAAAAGACGGAGCCATCGCAAACGATGGCCCCGAGGTTGCGCGGAGACTAAAGCGCGTTCAAGCCTTCGGTGATGGACGTCACGGCTTCCCCCGGATCCATCTCGCCGTTCAGCGTCGGCACGAAGTAGGTAGACATGACATCGAAGATCGGCCCCGCAATGCCGGCAAGCGGCGACTTTGGATCGAAGATCATGTTTGCGGTCAGAGTAGAATAGGTAGCGTTTGGCTCCATCGCCTTGTATTCGGCCGACGCAGTGACGGGATTGTAGGCGGGTATATGGCCGGCGGTCGCCCAGAACAGCGAGTTCTTGTCGATCCAGGAAATGACTTCAAGGACGGCCGCCCGCTTTTCAGCGGTCATCTCCTTGCCCTGATTCTTCGGAATCGCAAAAGTGTGGCTGTCGGCATAAGTGCAGGGTTTGTTGAAGATTACCGGGATCTCGACTGCGCCCCAGTCGAACAGCTTGCCGTCCTTGGCAAGGTCCGTCATCGTGGGGACCTCCCATACGCCGTTGATCATCATCGCGGCCTTGCCGGAAGTGAACAGCGCTACAGTCGCGGGATAGTCGGTGTAGGTCGACTGCAGGCCTGACTTCGTCCAGTCTGCCAGCACGCCGAGCGCATTCTTCAGTTTCTCGCCGTTGTCCCCGGCTAGGAATTTCCCGTCGGTCATCAGTTCGCCGCCCTGCTGGCACACCAGCGAGTAGACCGTGCGGAACATGAAATTGCCGTCGGCCGTTACGCTCCCAAGAGGAAACTCGACACCCGCATCCTTCAGCGCCTGCAATGTCGCCGTGAACTCGTCCTTGCTGCCCATACCCTTCGGCCTGCCGTCGTCACCTAGAACACCGGCCTTCTTGAGCAGGTCGCGGTTGTAATAGAGCACGATCGGATGCGTATCGAGCGGCACGGCGTATTGCTTTCCGTCCACCGTCACGGCTTCCCAGGTCGCTGTCGCGAAATCGGTCGAAGAAATGCCCATCTTCGACATGTCGTCCGAGGTGATCTCGTCCAGAACGCCCTGCGTCACCGCCAGGGGAATGCGGCTGGCGTGATATGTCATCACGTCAGGCGCTTCGCCGACCGCCACCGATGTCTGCACTTTGGCGTAGAATGGAGTACCCCATTCCAGCGTCGTGGCGTCGATCTTCACCTTGCCGGCATGCGCCGCATTGAAGTCGGAAATCATCTGCTTCATGCGCACACCGTCGCCGCCGCCCAGGAAATCCCACCAAACGACGTTCTCCTCGGAATGCGCTGCCGCGGCCCAAAGGCCGCCGGTGGCGACCAGGGTGGTCGCCATCAACCTGCGAAAGTTCATGTCCGTCTCCTCCCAAGTGCGGCGGCTGACCCGCTGTCGCACCTGTCATGCTACACAAAACGGCTCCGAGTGCAACCGACTACACGGTATGTATCTGATTGTCAGATACATACCGTTAGAGGGTGATAACTATCATCGAGTAGGAGTGCGGGGGGAGCGAGAGCATGATGCTACCAGCGTCGACGCTGACACCGTTGCCGGTCGTCGGTGCGACATTGTCCGGTGTGTGCATCGAATTGGTGGCTTTAAGATCGTCGTGACGGATGATGGTATGCTTCGCAGACTTCGCGGAAAAGCGATCTAGGGTTAGATCGGTATCGATTGATTCCGAGGCATGCCTGTTGATGGCGAACAACGTTATCGTGCCGCGGACGGTGTCATGCACGCCCGCAATGTCGAGCCAGGGGACCCGGTCGGCCGCCGCGGCGTCATAAGTCGGCACATCGACGGCAAGCCGAAGAGCCGTACCGCGCCCATGCCTGGAGGCCAGCATGAAAGGCCAATAGATCGTCTGTCGCCAAGCCGCTCCCCCCGGCTCAGTCATGATAGGCGCAATGACGTTGACCAGTTGCGCTATGCAGGCGATCCGCACGACATCCGACCGCCGCAGGAAGGTATTTATGATACACCCGACCTGCAGGACATCCTCGAAATTGTATATGTCCTCCAACAGGCGCGGTGCTTCCGGCCAGTTCCAGCCGCGCACTCGTTCCGCATCCTGTTTGCGCTGATGGTACCAGACGTTCCATTCATCGAACGAAATTTTCACGTCCCGCTTGGAGCGCGTCTTCGCCTTCACGTAGTCGATAATTCCCGACACTGTGACGATGTAGCGATCCAGCTTCTCAGGCAGAGCTAGGTATTCTTCAGTGTTATTTTCGTAATTCTCAAAATACATATGAAGCGAAATATAATCGACCTGAGCATAGGTCGCCTCCAGCACTGTTGCCTCCCATTGCGGATAGGTCGGCATATTTGAATGCGAGGAGCCGCAGACTACGAGTTCCAGGTTCGGGTCCAACCCGCGCAGGGCCTTGGCTGTCTCGTTGGCGAGATGGCCGTATTCGGCAGCGGTCTTGTGGCCTACCTGCCAGGGGCCGTCCATTTCGTTGCCGAGGCACCAGAGCCGGCAGTTCCAGGGGGCCTTCCGGCCGTTCTTCGCGCGGAGGTCGGACCAGTAGGTGCCGCCCGGGTGGTTGACGTACTCGACGAAAGCACGCGCCGCGTCGAGCCCGCGCGAGCCGAGGTTGACCGCCAGCATCATCTCGGTGCCGGCCTTCTCCGCCCAGTCCGCAAATTCGTGGATGCCGACCTCGTTCGTCTCGGTCGTGCGCCAGGCGAGGTCGAGCCTTTTGGGGCGATGCTCCTTCGGCCCAATCCCGTCCTCCCAATTATAGGCCGAGACGAAGTTGCCGCCCGGATAGCGGCAGATCGGAGTGTCGAGTTGACGCACGAGGTCGATAACGTCCCGGCGCATACCCTGCCCGTCCGCTCGTGGATGACCGGGCTCGTAGATGCCGGTGTATACGGCGCGGCCCAGGTGCTCGAGGAATGAGCCGTACAAGCGCCTGTCAATGTCTGCGATTGTATATGCTGCGCTGGCCGTCACCTTGGCTTTCAATGCTACCTCCCCGGACTGCCTTAAAATCCACTCGGCGGGTCTATATCAATTTTTCAGGTATATTTGCGCGAGCAGTTGCTGGCCGTCAAGGCGGGGGCGGCGCTTGCGACGTCAGGCCTTGACCAAACGCAATACGATGTCGCGGCTGTGGTTTCCGAATCCGCTACCGAATATGTTCACGCCGCCCGGGTGGCGCGCGTCGTCCTTGACACCGATCCGCAGACGGATCGATCGGTGCGCGTCGAGTTGCAGGTCGCCCAAGGCACAGTTCGAAACTTTGCGCCCATCGCAGAACGTGCCGTCCGTCGTGACCCGCCAGTTCTTGAGATCGCCATATTGCGATCCCTCGAGTTTCCACCAGTCTGGCGTGAATTTCGCACGCTTGTCGCCGTAGTCGGCGGGAGCGGTCCAGGTGTCGATCTCATGACCGTTGATCGCGACGGTTATGTCCGACGGCCAGTTTTTCGAGGTTCCTGGCACCTCGGATGACAGTTCAAATGCGACTTCGACGGCCGCCACGCGCGAATTGGTCAGGGTGGCATTGTTGGGGAACTGATACTCCACGAAGCCTCGGGTGAACCAGAGAAGGCCGGCACGCATGCGGTCGGGATCGAGAAATGTGTCCGGCACGTCCAGCAGGCCGATCACGCCGTCTTTGGAGCACAGACCGCAAGGGGCGGTGACTTCGCAGCGCGTATAGAGGCCGAGCGGCATCGCCACTTCGATAACGCCGGCGTCCCGGGCTGGGGTACGATCCTTGAACGCGATGAGAAGCTCTGTGAACGTCGAATGGCATACCTTCTGGCTACCCTTTCTTGCCTTCTCCGATCGTGTCTGGATCAGACCGACGTCCACAAGCACCTGGATATTGGCCGAGATGGTGGACTGGGGCAGGCCCAACTCCTCCGCCACCTGGTTGACGTTCTTCGGACCATCTCGATGCAGCAATTGGAGGATGCGGATACGAACTTCGCTGGCAAGGCTCTTGAGCAGGTCGATCCGCTCCAGCGGATCAATGACGACAATTTGGTTGGACATGGGCCCCCGGCGAGAAATCCCAAGATTCCTATCGGATCGGCAGATATAAATAAAGATCGGGTGCAGCACGAGGCTGCGACCCTGAATGTTCAATCAACGATCGCGGGCACTAGCCTCACGTTGAAATCATTCAGCGCTGCCAGGGAGGTCGGCGTTTATGATTCTGCTCCGTGACGGGCCGAAGCTTTCGCAGCACCTGCAATGCCCCGGCTATCGGACGTTGAATGGATGGCTTCAAGATCAGAGAACTATGAGTCCAAGCTCTCCCATCGACTCGGATGTCATCTGTGCATAGGGCCTGAAGCTTCTCGCCGCGGCCTGTTCAAGTTATTGGGCCGCTAAACCGCGTCGGTGGCGACGTTAAGATCCATCCATCGATCGTACCGAAACGGGTGAACGAGAACGCCCCGACCCTGATGATCGCCGGCTGACCGGTCGTCACGAAGCTTATGTGACGTTCGGAAGGTGGGCGGCGGTTTCCGAAACGACAAGCATGAGTGCAGCACCGGCTGCGCGATCTGACTATTGTCGTGATCGCCGCGGCCCGGATCCGTGCGTCTATCCGGCTTCTGATCATGACGAGGCGTCACGGTTCCATCGGCGGCAGCGACAAATGCAACGGTCTTGCCAGCGTCATCAAGCTCTCCGGTAGGCCTCTTGGGCCGTACCGGAGAAGGGGGATTTACCTACGAGTGGAGAGATACAAGGTCTCTTCATCGTCCCGCTGCCTGCCGCCCAGCGCCGCCGCCGCGCTAGCGATCAAAGCACCTATGATCAGGGACAACGCGCTGACGAGGGCGAAGGTAGCGCCTGCCTTGCGTGCCGTATCGGCTGCCTGCTGAGCCGCGACCTTCGCCTGTTCGGCCTGGGCGATGACGGCATCGACGCGCGCCGTTGCGTCCGCCTCGGATAAGCCCGTGCGGGCTGCGACAAGTTGAGCCAGATAGGCTTTGTCCTCGGCCGAGACTTCGCCGGCTGCTGCGCTCGCTATCAGAATACGCGAGGCCTGGGCGGCAGCAGCGGCGTCACCTTCCGCACCGGGGGCTGCAAGCCTGGCCGGGTCGCTGGGGCGGAAAAGCGTATCGACGAAGTAGGACGTCGCCTCCGAGCCGCTTCCGCCGCCCGCGTTGGAGGCTGCACCCGCGGATGCGCCGATGGCAGCACCGGAGGCTACGGTGGAAACCGTCTGGACACTGGTGCCGATTGCCGACGAAAGCGCCGAGCCGAGAACGAACACCACAAGAAGCGTTGCGAGAGCCCACGTCATGAAGCCATGCGCCGTGTCGCGAAAGAAGGTTTCGTCGGTGTGGATGCCAACCCATTTGGTACGCAGGCGTCCGGTCAGGTAGCCGCCGACACCAGACGACAACCATTGCACGACGACCAGCCAGATCGCGGTGGAAACCGCGAAAGTCGTTACGCTCGCACTCTCGTTGGACCATGGGGAGACCATCGTAAGCCCCAGACCGGAGCCCACCAGCATCAGGACGAAGGTAAGCGTTGAGGCAGCGAAGGCGCCGGCGATGATCGGCCCCCAACTGACAGCGGAAGCGGACGATTCCACGGACTCCAGGGGCCCCGCGACGTGGGCGGTAGTGTAGGTGCTTGCCATGATGTCCCCCTATCGCACGAACAGCGCGAGAAGGATGATGATCGGGATCGGAACGCCGAGAAGCCAAAGCAGAATGCCGCGACCCATGAGATGGTCTCCTGTGAAAGTATGCGTGAAAACAGACAGCCACCGCGGAGTTGCCGGGTGGCTGCTTGATAGGGTTTATGCTGCTTTTGCCATGTCGTTTACGGACGCATCCGCCAGGTCGGTCAGCGCCTCGTCCGTCATGGACTCTTCGCCGAGGGTCTGGTCCAGCAGCTTGGCGGCGTCCTGCATGCCGAGCACTGCGGCCCAACGCTTCAGAGTGCCGTAGCGTGTGATCTCGTAGTGCTCGACCGCCTGCGCGGCTGAAATGAGACCAGCGTCGATCGCCGCCGTGCCCTTGAAGCTCTCGATGATCTCCTCACCTTCGGAGATTATGCCTTCGATAGCGTCGCAGGTCTTGCCTTGGGCGCGTTTGCCCATCAGGTCGAAAACCTGCTGGAGGCGCTCGACATGTTCCTCGGTCTCGTCCTTGTGCTTCTCAAACGCCGCCTTGAGATCCGGCGACGAAGCGGCGCGCGCCATTTTCGGGAGCGCCTTAAGGATCTTCCTCTCAGCGTAATAAATGTCTTTCAACGTATCGTGGAAGAGATCTTCCAACGTCTTTTCTTTTGCCATTTGAGGTTCCCTTCACCTGGATTTGTAACGTCGGGCGACCGCCGGCGGCTTGCGCGGCCTAAACATTCGCATTGCAATTTTGTTCCGTATCTTCCGGGCTATTCCATCCCGTTTGCCTCGCATGGCGGAGGGAGCGCCATCCAGCGCGGGAACTCCTTGCATTCCAGTCGCCAATTCGAGGGGTGGTCGCGGGAGGCTTGCAGCGCGCAGAGAGAATCCTCGCAACGGTACTGGTAGCTCTAAAGTCCTTGAGCGTTGACGACGTCCACCACGGGCTCAAACAGGGCTGAATAATTGTCATGCGGGCGGCCGCCGGCACAGAAACTGCCTGTTTTACGAGGACATCAGGGGAGGCAGGCCGGCGGCTGGTGTTGCCCTCAGTAGACAACTGTGTTGAGCGTCACCTGGACGGGCGAGCCGAGCCCAACCTGGGCGCTACCACGCGCCAGCAGCCAGCCGTCGGCGCGTTCGAGGCGCGCGACGATCCGTAGCTTTGACGACGCGGTCGGGCCTGCGGGCGCAGACATGGAGAAGGCGATCGCCTTTGAGCCGCCATCGCTTTTGATGCGGATGTCCGCGACGCGACGGCGTGCGGTCTCCGGTGTGGTATGATCCTCAAGATAAATCGCGAGATCACCTTTCGGGACAACCGCATCACCAGCGAAGGTTACGGTGCCGCTAACAGCGGCGGATTGCGACGCGGCTGGGCCGGCGGCCGCGGCAACGGCCGCAAATCCCGCAGCCATCAATACCGTGCGGCGATCAGTCGGGCGTTTCATCAAACTCTCCATGCATCGCCCCGCAAACCCCTGAGGTGGTGCATTGCCGCTTGGCTTGTCATGCTAAAAACGCGCGGCAACTGTGTAGGCTGGGCAGGGCACCCGGAAGCGCCCCGCCCATCTGGCGTCAGATGATAACGAAGTCGTTTGCCGAAAGGTTCAGGTTCGCGTTCAGCTTCGCAAACTGCACGGCCGCGAGGGCTCCGGAACCGTCGGCGTCGTAAAACAAGGCGCCGCTGTCGGTGTCGTAGACGATGCGATCGCTAGCATCCTGCGCGACACCGGCCGCGCTCTTGAAGAACGCACCCAAAGCTAGCGCACCTTCGCCGCCGACATTGGCGAAGATGAGGTTGTCGAGCAGGATGGTGTCGTCGGCGACCTTGAAGTCCTTGATCCAGTCGACATTGCCGTTACCGAGCGCGGTCGAGAAGCGGAAGAAGTCCTCGCCGACGCCGCCGGTAAGCGCGTCGGCCGCCAGCCCGCCGTCCAGCAGGTCGCTGCCGCTGCCGCCGTTGAGCGTATCGGCACCCGCGATGCCGGGCTGGGCCGGCGCGGGCGGAAACTCTACCGATACGTTAAGCTTGTAAGTCGATCCTTCCGGCACGGCTTCCGTCCAGCCCGAGGGGTCGGGAGACGTGTCCGTCCAGCTGCCTTCCACGATGTAGTACGTACCGGTTTCCTGGACGACGAAGACCGTGCTCGAATCGCGGGTGCTGGTGGAGCCGGGATCACCGCCGCCATCGTCGTTCTCCGCGACGATGTTGCCGTCGCTGTCCAGCAGCCGGACCCAGCTGTCGTGGTCGTTGGGATCGGCAATTCCGTCAATGTCTATGGTGATGACCGTGCCGGCCGCCAAGTCGATGCTGTAATAACCGCCGTTGCCGTTGCCGGTGGCGTTGACGGTGGTGTGCAGGATCGTGGTCGAATCGAAGATGTCCGGGTCGGCGGTCAGCGAGAAGTTGTTCGAGATGTCGAAGGCGTTCGCGATCGAATTGTTGGTCGCCTCCGGTCCGAGCGTCGCGTAACCGGTGCCCATGCCCGGTTGTGGAGGAGCATCTCCCTGATAGGCGAAGTCGCCGAGCAAGATATCGTCGCCGCCCCCGCCGTCGATCCTGTCGGCGCCGCCCTGGCCGGTCAGCACATTGGCCGCGCCGTTGCCCGCCAACCGATCAGCGAAGCCCGAGCCGGCGAGATTTTCGATCGAAATGTAGGTGTCGCCGGCTGATTTCCCGCCACGCAGGTGGAGCGTGACACCGCTCGTCGCGTCGGCGTAGTCGGCCGTGTCGCTGCCAGCGCCGCCGTTCAAGCGATCCGCGCCGCTACCGCCGGTTAGGGTGTCGTCGCCGGCTCCGCCGGAGAGTTCGTTGGCCTTGCCGTTGCCGATGAGGTGGTCGTCGTGGGAGGAACCTACGGCATTCTCGAAGCCGGCGAGGATGTCGTGCCGGATGATGGTGCCACGCCCGACGATCTGCACTGGGCCGTCGGCATCGCCACCGCTGGCCGTGCCGTTGGCCAGATCGACGGTCACGCCGCCGGAACTGCCGGCATAGACGACCGTGTCGATACCCTCGCCACCGTCGAGATAATCCTGGCCGGCGCCGCCGATGATCGTATCGTTGCCGGCTTCGCCGTAGATGATGTCGCCGTCATTGCCACCATCCAGGATGTCGTTGCCGCCGCCACCGTTGAAATAGTCACCGCCGCCCTGGCCCCAGAAGTGATTTGCGGCCGACGTGCCGATGAAGCGGTCGATACGGTCGTCGGAGCCGATCAGGTTCTCGATGCTGTAGAAGGTGTCACCCGAGGCGGTACCGCCGCTGGCGACGTTTGTTTCGAGGTTGACCAGCAGCTGGAAGGGGCTCTCCTTGCTGTAGTCGACCGTGTCGATGCCCGCGCCGCCCCGGAAGATGTCGATGCCGTCCTGGCCGCTCAGCGTATCGTTGCCGTCGCCGCCGTCGAGGATGTCGTTGCCCTTGCCGCCCAGGATGGTGTCGTTGCCGCCGCCGCCATACAGCGTGTCATTGCCGTCGTCGCTCTCGGTCTGGTCCTCGAGGTCCTCGACGTCGATCGTGTTGTTGATGTCGCGGCTGGCGAGCGAGTCGCGGCCGCCGATGATGAGGTCGTCGCCGCCCTGGCCAAAGATGGTGTCGTCGCCGCCGGCGCCGTCGAGCGTGTTGTTGCCCTTGTCGCCGAAGATGATGCTGGTCATCGTGTTGTCGCCGATGACGGGCGGGGGCTCGCCACCGCCTCCCGGCTGCGGCGTCGACTCGTCGGCGTAGATGATGTTTTCAACGTTGGCGATCTTGCGGATGTGAAGGTGCCGCGACAGCAGCACGACCGTGTCGTTGCCGCCGTTGGCCTCCTCGCGCACGATATCGTCGATGGAGTCGACGAAGTAAACATCGTCGCCCCCATTGCCGGCCATGCGATCTGCGCCGCCGCGCCCGTCGAGCACGTTGGCCCCGTCGTTGCCGATCAGGATGTCATTGTAGCGGCTGCCGATGCCGTTCTCGACGTAGTAGTCGGTCTGGTCGGCGTTGTGCCCGGCGAAGATCGACACGTTGTTGCTGTGGCCGTTGACGCTGGAGAACTGTCCGGCGCGCAGGTCGAGGATCGTTCCCGCCGTCGAGCCGGAAAAATCGATGGTATCGGTCCCGCCGGTGTCGTGGATGACGAAACCGATGTCGTGCTGCATGCCCGACGCGGTGAGCTGGTAGCCGGACTGCTTGCTGCCGAAACCGTAGACGTCGTCGCCGGTGTTCAGGTCGATGTGCTGGTAGGTGCGTACCCCGTTTTCGTCGACGGTCGAGAAGAAGCGGCGGATGACGGCCTCGATGTCCGCCATCAGCGGCGTCGACGCCGACCAGCGGGTGGTCTCGCCGACGTCGATCCCGTCGAAATAGGACATGACGCTGTATTGCTGGCGATCGTATGTCCAGGTGGCGTTGTTCAGATAGTTGATCTGCACGCCGCCGGGACCGCTGTAGTTGTAGAGCCCGGGATGGTTCAGGCCGAATTCATGACCGAACTCGTGGATGAAGGAATCGAAGACATAGCCGCCGATGTCGGTCTTGTTGGGTTCGGTGTCGTGAAACCGCTGGCCGATGCTGACGTAGCGATTGCTCGAATAGGCGCTGCCGTCATCCGGCTCGCCCAGTTCCGGGCTGACGACTTCCATCCAGTCCGTTTCGCTGTCGAACGGCGCGTCGTCGACGATCTCGAATTTCAGTGGCGTGACGGACGCCCACATCTCCAGGGCGCCGATGGCGGCGGCCTTGTAATCCGGGTGGTCGTTGAGGTCGTAGAGATTGATCCTCAACGTTCCCGCGGCGATCTCCGGCGTCAGGCTGCGGTTCAACGCCCCGAGATAGTCGAGAAAGGCGTCATAATCCTCGCTCTTGCCATAAGGATTGTCCGGGGTCTGATCGTTGACCCACCACTGGTAGCTGGTTTCGCTTGGGTGCGGCATCGTACGCTCCTCCGACGACTGCGCTGCTCACGGTCATGCCGTTCGCAGGTGCCAATCCCACACGCTTTGCGTGCGGCAGCCCCGTCACCCGGCCGCGATAGTGTTGTCGGAATCCCTGCCTGTCTACCCCAAAAGACCATGATGAGGGGTGACGCAGGGTAACGATTGCAGGCTTGGCGAGTGCCCTTCCTCGGGTAAATGAGCCTCCAGAAAGTTGCAGCGGGCATAGAAAATGACGGTGTCTGGCGAGCGGCTGCGACTTATCGATTTGGGCCCTGCCGGGCCAACACACCGGCGATACGGCGCCTGGGTCCTACGCCCTTGGCCTTTCCTTTTTTGGATCGTAGTGGGCGAACGGGACGACGCGGGCGGGGAGGCGTTTCTGGTGGCCGTCGAGCTTGCCGATCTCGACCTCGGTGCCGATGCCGGCATGGGCGACGTCGAGGCGG
>QFCS01002372.1_pt1 | contig 84675 bp, 80 predicted proteins | sample 3576561 | NCBI WGS metagenome assembly QFCS01 | reverse complement strand
CGTCTCTTCCAGGCTCGAGGCTTGCGATTCGGTCCGCGACGACAGGTCGGCGTTGCCAGAAGCAATCTCCCGTGAGGCAACGGCAATGGTCTCGGTGCCGGTCCGTACCTGGCCAACGATGGTCACCAGGCTGGCGTTCATGTCCTTCAGGGCCTGCATCAGCTGGCCAACTTCATCCGTGGAGTGAACGTCGATACGCTGCGTCAGGTCGCCTTCGGCAACGCCTCGCGCAAGCTTGACCGCTGCATCCAGCGGACGGGTGATGGCACGGATCAGGATGAAACCGAACCATGCGGCCAAGGCCAGACCCAGGACGATGGCCGCGACGGCAATCACCCGGCTGGTCTCGTAGCGGCTACGGGCCTGCCCGAATTCATTTTTAGCGACCGCGCCCTGCAATTCGATCAGTTTGAACAGGGTTTCGCGGGCAGCCGAAAACTTCGGACCGGCATCCTTGGATACGTTTTCCTTGGATGCATCGAAGTCCGAGTCCATCGCCAGCTTCATGGTCACGTCGCGCGAGGTCGCGTAAGCCTTCCATTGCGTATTGAAACTGTCCGCCAGCGTCTTCTCGTCCGAAATCATGGCCGTACGCGTGTATTTGGCCCAGAGCTTGTTGATTTCCACGTCCAGCTGCTGCGTGTCCGCATTGGCCTTGTTGGCCACATCCGCCCAGGGCGCCGTCGCGGCAATCAGGGCGTTGGTACGGGTCCGGTTGGCCATGTCGATAAGGCGCCCCAGATCCATCAAGGGAACGGTTCGATCCTCGTATACGGTTTTCAAGCCTGCATCGGTTTTACCCATACCACTCAAACCGATCCCGCCGATCGCGAGCAGCAGCGCCGCCATGAAGGAGATAAGGATGACCAGGCGCGACTTGATGGTAAGGTTTCTGAACATTTCAGACTCTCCGAATGATTGGCTATGTAGGCAATGTCACGATCGATCAGGCTGCCAGCTTCTCGATCAAGCCCATTTCAGCGCTGGACATCAGCTTGTCGATATCCACCAGGATCAGCATGCGTTCGTCGAGCGTGCCAAGGCCGATGAGATAGTCCGTATCGAAGGTCGTCCCGATTTCCGGAGCGGGCTTGATCTGTTCCGGCGTGAGCGTCGTCACGTCGGACACGCTGTCCACCACCATGCCGACGACCCGCCCGCCAATATTCAGGATGATCACCACCGTGAACTGGTCGTAGGTCGGCGTGCCCAGGTCGAACTTGATGCGCATGTCGACGACCGGCACGATGGTGCCGCGCAGGTTCACCACACCCTTGATGAAGTCGGGCGCATTGGCGATCCGGGTCACCGGCTCGTAGCCACGAATCTCCTGCACCCGCAGGATGTCAATCCCGTACTCTTCGCGGCCGAGGGTGAAGGCCAGAAATTCGTTTCCGGCGCTTTCCCCTGCAGCTTCCATGCTGGTCTGTGTTTGCGTGGTATACGACATGGTTCTTGTCCTTAAATCTGGCCTTAGAAGAAAACAGGATCGGCGTTGAGTTGACGGCTCGACCGTAACAGGGCGGACACGTCGAGAATCAGGGACACGCCTCCGTCGCCGAGGATCGTGGCGCCGGAAATCCCGGCCACCTTGCGGAAATTCGATTCCAGGTTCTTGACCACGACCTGCTGCTGCCCGACCAGGCTGTCGACCAGCAGGGCCGCTTTCTTGCCGTCGCTTTCGAGGATGACGATGATGCCCTGCGACGGGTCCTCGAACCGGGGATCGATCGCGAAGATCTGATACAGCGGGATCAGCGGTAGATATTCCTCGCGGACCTTGACCACCTTGCCCTGGCCGGCGACTTCCTTGACGTCCACCGCAGCCGGCTGCAGCGACTCGATGACGTAGCCCAATGGCAGGATGTAGATTTCCTCGCCGACCTTGACCGACATGCCGTCGAGAATCGCCAGCGTCAGCGGCAGGGAAATGGCGATCGTGGTGCCGGTTCCCGGGATCGAGCGAATATCGACGGTCCCGCCCATCGCGGTGATGTTGCGCTTGACAACGTCCATGCCGACCCCGCGTCCGGACACGTCGGTCACCACTTCCGCGGTGGAGAAACCGGGGGCGAAGATCAGTTGCCAGACATCGGCATCGGGCATCGTGTCCGAAACGGGCAGGCCTTGCGATTTAGCCTTGGCGAGGATTCTGTCGCGGTTCAGGCCGCCACCATCGTCGCTCACCTCGATCACGATGTTGCCGCCCTGGTGCGCGGCCGACAGAACCAGCTTGCCGGCTTCGGTCTTGCCGCTGACCTTGCGCTTGTCTGGCATCTCGATGCCGTGGTCGACGCTGTTGCGGACCAGATGGGTGAGCGGATCGACGATACGCTCGATCAGGCCCTTGTCGAGTTCAGTGGCGGCACCCCGCGTGACGAACTCGACCTTCTTGCCGAGTTTGGCAGCCAGGTCGCGTACCATGCGGGGAAAGCGCGAGAACACGTAGTCCATCGGCATCATGCGGATCGACATCACGGCTTCCTGCAGATCCCGCGTGTTGCGCGCCAGCTGGCCGGCACTGTTGAGCAGCCGCTCGTGATGCAAGGGGTCGAGCGCGGCGATGCGCTGTTCGATCATGGCCTGGGTGATGACCAGTTCGCCGACCAGATTGATCAACTGGTCGACCTTCTCCACGCTGACACGGATCGAAGACGACTCCTGGCTGGCCCCTTCCTTGTCGGTGGCACGGCGGCCGTAATTCTTGACCTCGCCGGCAGGCACGGCGGCGGCATCAGCCGCCGGGGTGGACACTTGCGGAGCCGTAGCGGGGCTATTCTCCGGTTCGAAGATTCCATAGCCCGGGTCTTCGGCGGGCGTGCCGGGCACTGCGTCGGCGGATGCCGCTGTAGGCGCAGCGTGATACGTGATCTTGAGATCGTCCGGGTCGAGCACGAACGAGCAGATGGCGACGATATTGTCCTGGCTCTCGCCAGTGGTCAGGATGAACACGGCGCGCTTGTCATCCAGGGCTTCCTGCTCAATCGTACCGAGCAGGCCGAGTTCGGTCGCCAGTGCATCGACGTCCTTCTGGGGTACTTCGGGCAATTCGATCCGGAAACGGCAATTGCCGTCCACATCCACGACCGGGGTCGCCACGGGTTCGGGTGCTGTGGCGACGGCCGGCGCCGGTGCGGCAACCGGCGCATCGGCCATGGCCCCTTGCGACAATGCCTTCAGCCGCTGGCATACGTTGTCGACCGCAGCCTGGTCGACGCTCGAACCATGATGATGGCCATCCATCTGCATGGTCAGCACGTCCTTGGCCACCAGGAAGGCATCCACGTGCTCGGGCGTCAGCGCCATTTCGCCCTTGCGGATGCGATCAAGCAGCGATTCCAGCATGTGGGTGACTTCGGTGATATCGGTAAACGCGAAGGTGGCGGCGCCTCCCTTGATGGAATGCGCAGCGCGGAAGATCGCATTGAGATCCTCGCTGTCCGGCGCCGACACGTCGAGAGCCAGCAGAAGCTTCTCCATTTCGGCGAGCAGCTCGTCTGCCTCGTCGAAGAACACCTGGTAGAACTGGCTCATGTCAATTGTCATTTTTTGAACTCCGTCATGTTTCGCTGCGTACCCTGTTGTCGAATCTTCAGCCGATCAGTTTTTTCACCACTTCGGTCAGACGCGTGGGATCGAAGGGTTTGACCAGCCAACCGTTGGCGCCCGCCGCCCGGCCCATTGCCTTGATGTCGTCGCCGGACTCGGTTGTCAGCATCAATATCGGCACGCTTTGGTAATTCTTCATGGCGCGTAATGCCTTGATCAGGCTCAGGCCATCCATACCCGGCATGTTTTGGTCGGTCAGCACCAGATCGACGGTCTGCTGTTTCGCCTTGTTCAGGCCGTCTTCACCGTCGATGGCCTCGATCACGCCATAGCCGGCCGCCTTCAGGCTGAAGGAGAGCATCTGGCGCAGCGAACCCGAGTCATCCACTGCAAGTATTGTTTTCATCGTCTTTGCTCCTGCTACGTTCGTTAGCGGGACATGCCCGCGCAATGCCTAATCTCAAAACAGTTCGATGTCGCCGCTTTCCATGTGGCGCTGGTTGACCGTGCTGCGCAGGGCGCCGGCCAGTTCGCTGCAGCGTGCCCCGACCCGGTCGCTGATGCGATTCAGCATGAGCAGCATTTCCTCGCTGCCGCTTTCCGGCAGGTCGGCTTCCCCGTTCGTGCCGAGCTCACCGAATACGTCGCGCAGTCCCGCCAGGTGCTGCACCATCCTCCCGATGAGCTGGCTGGTCATGTCCTGGAACTGCAAGCCCGTAACGGCGGCGCCGACATGCTTGCCGATCTCTTCGCGCAGCATCTCCAGGCGCGCAGCCTGCTCGGGCGCCGGTTGTTCCGCCGACAGCATGCTCTTGAGGGTTTCCTGCTGCAGGTCGATGGCATGATGGATCGCCACGAAACTGGTGCACAGCTTCTTGATCGCCTCGTTCAGCAATACATCCATCTGCACCAGGTCGCGCTCGACCTCGGCCAGATGCTGGTCCCCGTGCGTCGACACGCCAGACAGCAGGCGCATGACCTGGGTTTCCATCAGATCGGGCGGGGGCCCTTGGGAAAGGATGCCCATGCCTACAGGAACTTGAAGAGCGACAGGCTGGAGGTTTGCGCAAACGATTTCTGCGCAGCTTCCAGCGTGGTTTGCTGCCGCGACAGATCGGTCAGCGCCTTGGTGTAATCGAGATCCTGCAAACCGGACAGGGTCTGGCTGTACTGGAGACTCTTGCTGGTGCCCGCATTGTCGAGCGAATCGAGCTCCTGCATGCGCGTTCCGACCGATGCGCGCACCGTGGACACGTTGTTCAGGGCCGCTTGCAGATCGCTGTTGGCAGTCGTCAGCGCGGCGTTCAATCCGGTAGTGCCCGGGGTATTCAGTCGGGTAATGAGATCGTTCAGGGTCTTGAACATATCCTGCCCTCCCCCCTGGAACACGCCCTGGCCCGGGCTGCTGACCGCCATCTGGCGCGTGGCGTCGACCTGGATCAGACGCTGCCCCTGGTCGCCCTGGTACTGCACGCCGGAGGCGGTCTGGACAAAGGGGGGCGTCGACGTCTGAAAGCCTGAGAACAGGTAGTTTCCCTGGCCATCGCGGGTATTCGCCAATCCCATCAGCAGGCCGAGGCTGCTTTGCAATGCGGTCGCAATGGAAGCACGCTGGCTGTCCCCGAGCGTTGGGTTGCCAGCCGAAATCGCGGTGGTCTTCACTTCCTGCAGCAGATCGGTCACGCTCGACAGCGTGCCGTCCACGGCGGCGAGCGAATCCTTTGCATAGCCGCGGTTGGCGCCGTACTGGGTATTGATCGACTGCGACTGCGTCACTTCGAGCGCCCGCGCCGCCGCGACCGGATCGTCCGACGGCGTGAGGATGCGGCGATCGGCGGCAACCTGCTGCTGCGTCTTGTACAGGGCGGCCTGTGCATCGGCGATGCGGGCGGCGCCATTGTCAAACAGAGTCTGGGTACTGATGCGCATGTTCGTTATCGTCCAATCGAGAGCAGAACATCGAACAACTGGCTGGCAATCTGCATGACCTTGCCGGCCGCCTGGTAGGCCTGTTGATAACGCAGCAGATTGGCCGCCTCTTCGTCGAGGTTGACGCCCGACTCGTTCTGCGCCGAGAGCGTGGCCTGGGAAAGCAGATTGCTGGCCGCACTGCTGGTCACTTCGAGTTCGCGGGTCTTGTTGCCGATCTCGCTGATGAACTGCGAATACGCGCCCTGGTAACTGGTGGTGCCGTTGCCCAGCGTATTGCTGGTCTGCAGGTCGCCCAGCAGCAGGGCATTGCGGCTGTCGCCCACGCCGCCGCTATTGGATGCCACAGTAAAGCTGTCGCCTGCGGCGGGCGTGCCGCTGATGGCGGTGCTCCAGCCGTTGTAGCTGATCGTTGCGCCGGGCGTATACGTCAGGCCCGTCGGATTGCCCGTGCCCGTGCCCGTCACGTTGTAGGTCGTGGCTGACGTGAACGTGATCGTGACGGGCTGCTGCAGATTGGCATTGGGCGGGGGCGGCGTGTTGACGCTGCCGGGGCCGATGGTGCCGGTACCGGTATTGCCGCTGGTCGCGGTGGCACGGATCGGTGCGGCGGCCGCGAGCAGGGCCGGGTCGCTGATTGCCACGCCGATGCCGGATGCGCCGTTGAAGGTGGGACGGATCAAAAAGCTGTCGCCTGCAGCGGGGGCGGTCGACACGTTGATGGTCACGCCGTCCACGGTCTGCGGCAGGGCGGCGGGCGCAAAGGTCGTCGCGGTATTGTCGGACAACCGGGTCAGCGTGTAGTTGCTGCCGTCGTACTGCAGGCGGTAGTCGCTGGTGGTCAGGGCGCCGGCATCGCTGATGCTGGCGGTCACGGTGGCCGAACCGGTATTGCCCGTATTGGCGTTCACCACCGGCGAGGCCAGCGTGAACAAGGCACCGCCCAGGTTGCCGTTGAGATCCTGGCCGAGGCTGTGCTGGGCATTGACAGTGCTGGCCAGCCCGATGGCAACCCGACCCAGTGCATTCTGTGCCGGTTCCAGCGTTTTGCTGCGGAACTCGGCCAGGCCGCCCAGCTGCCCGCCCACCAGGCTCGACTCGCTGAGCGGGATGGTGCTGCCGCTGCTGGACTGGTAGGCCACCACGATTTTCGAGAGATCGGTCGCGGACGCCACGCTGACCAGCTTGGACGTCGTCGTGCCCACCACCAGCGACTGGCCGTTGCCGATGAACACGTTGTAGGAACCGTCACCCTGCTTGACGACCGTCGCCTTGATCTCCTTGTTCAGATTCAGAACCAGCTGGTCGCGCTGATCGAGCAGATCGTTGGGAGGCTGGCCGGTCGCCCGCTGGGCCTTGCCGATCGAGTCGTTCAATTGCGCAATCTGCTGGGCATAGCTGTTGATGCTGCTGACGCTCGACTGGATCTGGCTGTTGACGCCCTGGCTGATTTCATTGAGTTGCCCGGCCAGGCTCTGGAAGCGTCCGGCCAGCGTGTCGGCTGACGACAGGACGGCCTGGCGCGCGGGAACGTTCGACGGATTCGAGGCCATGGCCTGGATGCCGCTGAAGAAATCCTGCAGGGACGGCGACAGACCGGCGGTCGGGTCGGCCAGCATGTTGTCGATCTGCTTGATCTGCGTGTAGTACGTGTCGAGCCCGCTTTGCGACGCCTGGGCGGACTGCACCTGCACACCCAGATATTCGTTGTACACGCGCTGGACCGTGGATATCTGGGTGCCCTGCCCCATGAAGCCGAAGCCGAAGTTCTGCGGCTGGGCCGCGCCCTGTATCACAACCTGGCGGCTGTAGCCCGGCGTCGACGCGTTCGCGATGTTATGGCCGGTCGTGCTCAGTCCTGCCTGTGCGGCAGCGAGGGCGCTCTGACCGATACTGAGAATGCTGGTAGCCATCTATCTGGTCGCCAAGGTTATGAGGGAAGGAATATAAATACGCTTGATAGGTGAATCGGTCGGCCTGTGCTTTTCTTGAGTCAGGTCGTTTCTACCATCCGGATCACGCCCATCAGCTTCTGGGCGTAGCCCGGATCGGTGGCGTAGCCCGCCTGCTGCAGCCCTTGGGCGAAACCGGCGGCATCCTGGCCTTGCGCGATCGCGTTCTGGTAGCGCGCATTGCCGCGCAGCAGGTTGGCGTAGTCGCGGAAGGCGTCGGCATAGGAGTCGTAGGCGCGGAAAGTGTCCACCTGCTTCTGCGGCTTGCCGTTGACGTATTCGGTGGTGACGATGTCGACAGTGCGGCCTTTCCACGACCCGCCCGCCTTGATGCCGAACAGGTTATGGCTGTTCTGGCCGTCGGCCCCGCGGATTTCGCTGCGTCCCCAGCCGGTTTCCAGTGCGGCCTGGCCCATCATGAAGCTGGCGGGAATGCCGCTGCTGGCGCTCGCCGCCTGGGCATGCGGCAGCAGCTTCTGCACGAAGGCCTCGACATGGGGAGGGTTATCCCCGCTGCGGGTGGCGATCGGGGCTGCCGCTTGCGTTGCCGTGCCGGGCCCAGACAACTCCCCGGACGTTTGGGCACGTAGCGGCGGGGCATTCAATTCCATTCCGTTTTGCGGGGGATTCAGCGGCAGGCCGGTCGGCGCGGCTCCATCGGACGACGCTCCGTCGACACCGGGTGCATTCAGGGTGCGCGAAAGCTGGCGCACCATCATGTCGGCCAGTCCGATCCCGCGGCTGGCAAGCTTCTGTGTCAGTTGCTGGTCGAGCATTGCGGTGTACATGCGGGTCTGTTCGCTGTCGAACATGCCGTCCTGCGGCGACGCTTCGCGCATGCTCTTCATCAGCATGTTCATGAACACCGCCTCGAACTGCTGCGCCGCCGCCTTCAGCGCCTCGGGCGAGGACTGCTTGGCCTCCAGCTTGAGCTGGTTGACGCCCTGGACGTCAAGCGCGAACTTGGAGGTGAGGTCGGCGCCGCCTATCATTCTTCAGATCACCTCGAGTTCCGCATGCAGTGCGCCGGACGCCTTCAGGGCCTGCAGGATCGCCAGCAGGTCCTGCGGCGTCGCGCCGATGGAGTTCAGCGCTTTCACCACGTCGGCGAGCGACGCGCTGCCCTTCACCAGCATCACTTCGCCTGGCTGCTGGCGGATCTCGATCTGCGACTGCGAAGTGACCACCGTCTCGCCCTTCGAGAACGGCGCAGGCTGACTGATGACCGGCTGGGTATTGATGATCACCGACAGGTTGCCGTGCGACACCGCGCTGGGGTCGAGCATGACGGCCTGGTTCATCACCACCGAACCAGTGCGCGCATTGATGATGACCTTGGCCATGGCCTGGGCCGGGTTGACGTCGAGGCTTTCGATCGCGCCCAGGAAGGTCACGCGTGCATCGTCTCCCACCGGCGTCCTCACCTGGATCACGCGCCCGTTCAGCGCACGCGCGGTGTCCTTGCCGAAGCGGGCGTTCACCGCATCGACCACACGGCTGGCCGTGGTGAAATCGCTTTGCATCAGTTCAAGATTGATGGTGCCGGATGCGCCCAGCACCGTGGCGACGCTGCGTTCCACAGTCGCGCCGCTCGGGATGCGCCCCACGCTCAGATGGTTGATCTGCACCTTGCTGCCGCTGGCCGACGCGCCGGCGCCGCTGACCACGAGGTTGCCCTGGGCCATCGCGTAGACCTGGCCGTCGGCGCCCTTCAGCGGCGTCATCACCAGCGTGCCGCCGCGCAGGCTCTTGGCGTTGCCCATCGACGACACCGTGATATCGATGGCCTGTCCGGCCTGGGCAAACGGCGGCAGATCGGCGGTCACCATCACCGCCGCCACGTTCTTCAACTGCATGTTGGTGCCGGGCGGCAGGTTGACACCCATCTGCATCAGCATGTTGGTGATGCTCTGGGTGGTGAACGGCGTCTGCGTGGTCTGGTCGCCCGTGCCGTCGAGGCCCACCACCAGGCCGTAGCCCACCAGCTGGTTGACGCGCACCCCCTGGATGGCAGCAATGTCCTTGATGCGTTCGGCCTGCGCGACGCTGCTCAGCACAAGCGCAGCCAGCAGAAACAGAGACGAAATCCTCATGAGGGCCACCATTTACAAGGGAATGAAACTGAGGAAGAAGCGCGCCAGCCAGCCCATCACTTCAGCCGAGTCGAACTTGGCGCTGGAACGGTATTCGATGCGCGCGTCAGCCACCTTGGCCGACGACACGGTATTGCCCGCCTGGATAGTATCGGGCTGTATCACACCGGACAGACGGACATATTCGGTGCTCTTGTCGAGCGCGATCTGCTTCTCGCCGGCGACCACCAGATTGCCGTTCGGCAGCACCTCGGTCACGGTGACGGTGATGTTTCCGGTAAAGAGATTGCTGGAGTCGATTGCCGACTTGTCGTCGTATGAGGTCGACGAATCGGCCTTCACGCCGGCGCCTTGGAAGGTCTTGAGCGGCAACCCGGCGACGGCGCTGATCGACGAATCGACCGCGCCGGTTTTCGCCCCATTGGACGACGCCTTCTTGCCGGCCTGCGTCTTCTCGTTGATGACGATGGTCAGCACGTCGCCAACGTGGCGCGCGCGCCGGTCTTCGAACATGGGGGTGTAGGAAGCGACCTGGTAGATGGCGCCATTGCCGGCTGCCTGGGTGGGTAGCGCCTGCGGACGCGCCGTGGTGGGCTGCTGGATGATGGACGACGGCGTAGTACCGCAACCTGCCAGCCCCAGCAGCATCCCCGCACATCCCACGATACGCGACATCTTCATGGCAAACCTCAGAGCTGGGTCAGGCGCTGCAACATCTGGTCGGATGTCGTGATCGCCTTGCTGTTGATCTCGTACGCGCGCTGGGTCTGGATCATGTTGACCATCTCTTCCACCACGTTGACGTTCGAGGTTTCGACGTAACCCTGATTGAGCGTGCCAGCACCGTTGCTGCCGGGTGCGTTGGAACTCGGCGTGCCCGATGCGGCGGTTTCGGCGTAGAGATTCTCGCCCAAGCTCTGCAGACCGGCGGGGTTGACGAACATCGCCAGTTGCAGGGTGCCGACGGTCACCGGCGTGGACGAGCCCGCCTGCTGCACCGACACCGTACCGTCGCGTCCGATGGTCAGGGTCTGCGTGTCGGGCGGAATGGTGATGGCCGGTTGGACCGCGTAGCCGCTGGACGTCACCAATTGGCCATTGGAATCGGCCTGGAAGGAGCCGTCGCGCGTGTAGGAAGTCGTGCCGTCCGGCATCAGCACCTGGAAGAAACCGTTGCCCTGGATCGCCACATCCTTGGCGTTGCCGGTCTGCTGCAGATTCCCCTGCGTGAAGATGCGCTCGGTGGCCACCGTTTTCACGCCGGTGCCGATCTGCAGGCCGGAGGGCAGCTGCGTCTGCTCGGACGACTGTGCGCCGGGCTGGCGGATGGTCTGGTACAGCAGATCCTCGAACACCGCGCGCGCGCGCTTGAACCCGCTGGTGCTGACGTTGGCGAGGTTGTTGGAAATCACGTCCATTTGCGTCTGCTGCGCATCCAGACCGGTTTTGGCAATCCACAGTGAGCGAATCATGTCGGTTCCTTCAAGAATTACGGGATCAGTTCATCGACAGCAGCTGGCCGGCCTTGCTGTCGTTGCTCTCTGCGTTCTGCAGCAGCTTCATGTTCATGTCGAACGAGCGGGCCAGCGAGATCATGTTGACCATGGCGTCGACAACGTTGACGTTGCTCGATTCGAGCGCGCCGCTGACCACCTTCACCTTGGGATCGGCTTCCGCTGTCTGACCATCTTTCATGCGGAACAGGCCATCGTCGCCGCGCACCAGGTCCGCCGTGGGTGGATTCACCAGCTTCAGGCGGCCCACCGAGGTCAGGCCGGTGGCGGCGGAGCCGTCGGGCACCAGCGAGATCGTGCCGTCCTTGCCGATGGCGACGTTGCGGCCCGGCGGGATGGACAGGGGGCCACCGTCGCCCATGACGTTGAGGCCGTCATGGGTCTGCAGCACGCCGTTCTCGTCCAGCTTCAGGCTGCCGTTGCGGGTGTAGGCTTCGCTGCCGTCGGCCGCCTGCACCACGATCCAGCCATCGCCCTGCACCGCCACGTCCAGCTCACGGCCGGTCTGCTGGATCGCACCAGAACGGAAATCGCTGCCGGTGGTGGAGTCGACTACGAACGCCCGGGTGGGCAGGATCGCTCCCTGCACCGGCACCGCGCGGAACTGGTCGATCTGCGCACGGAAGCCCGTGGTGGTCGCGTTCGCCAGGTTGTTCGACGTGGTCGCCTGCTGCTCCAGCGCGTGCTTCGCGCCGGTCATGGCGGTGTAGATGAGACGGTCCATACAGCCTCCTAGAATTCCGCCCCCAGATCAAAACTGACTTTGTCGCCTTCGCCTTGCCGTGCTGCAGCACTGTCTGCGGCTCGGCTTCGTGTCATTTTTGACCTGGTAACGGAATTCATAATGGATTAGTGAATCAACGCAGGTTGACCAGGGTCTGCATCACCGCATCCTGGGTCTTGATGGTCTGCGCATTGGCCTGGTATACCCGCTGCGCGGTGATCATGTTGACCAGCTCGGCGGTGAGGTCGACGTTGGAATCTTCCACCGCAGACGATTGCAACACGCCCAGGCTGCCCGAGTTGGGCGTGCCGACCAGCGGCGAACCCGAGGTCGAGGATTCGGTCCACATGTTGTTGCCCATCTGCTGCAGGCCATTGGGGTTGGAGAAATTCGCCAGCACCACCTGGCCCAGCACGGCCGACTGGCCGTTGGTATAGCGGCCCAGGACCACGCCATCGGAGCCGACGTTGAAGCCGGCCAGGCGGCCCGAGGTATAGCCGTTCTGATCCAGCGTGTTGACGCTGAACGCGGAGCCGAACTGGGTGGTGCCGGTGTAATCGAAGGTGACAGGGAAAGGCGAGGTCGCACCCGTTGCCGTGGCCGGCACGTTGATGGCCGCAAGTGGCATCGCGGTCGTCAGGGCGCCGCTGGCGTTGAAGTTGAGCGTGGCGACCGGGCCCGCGCCGATCTGGGTTCCGTCGTTGGCCGCATACACATCCCAGGCGCCGGACGGCCTTTTCACATAGTAGGTTTGCAGCGTCTGGGAATTGCCCAGGCTGTCGTAGACCGATACCGCGGTCGAATTGTGGAAGGTGGTCGGGTCGTTCATGTTGAACGGCGTGACGGTTCCGTCGATCGGCGTGCTGCCCGAATCCAGGTTGAGCACGGCGGTCACGTCCGTGGTGATGTTCGGCACCAGGTCGGCCGTATTGATCCGGATCGGCGACGGTGCGCCGACCGACAGCACGCCGCTCGCATTCGCCGTATAACCGGTCAGCTTGGCCCCGGTCGGGTTGACGATGTAGCCGCTCTTGTCGAGTTGGAACTGGCCGTTGCGCTGGTAGGCGATCTCGCCATTGGTGTCCATGCGGAAGAAGCCGCCGCCGTTGATGGCCATGTCCAGCGGATTGTTGGTGGAAGTGATGTTGCCCTGGGTGAACTGCTGGGTCACCTGCGAGACCTTGGTGCCGATACCGACGTTGGAGCCGCCGGCACCCGTCAGGGAGTTGGCGTAGACGTCGGCGAACTGGGCTTGGGACTGCTTGAATCCGACCGTGCTCGAGTTGGCTACGTTATTGCCGATGACGTCCAGGTTCTTTGCGGCGGCGTTGAGTCCGCTCAATCCTTGCTGAAAACTCATGTTCTGCTCCTTGTGATGATGGCTGGCGGCTTATCCGGCACGCCGACTCGAACTACTCAGAAAATCTGCCGGATATCGGCATACCCCACATTCGTATTGCCCGCCAGGTTCAATTGCACGCCCTGGCTATTCTGCGAAACACTGTTGACCGTCCCCAGGTTCAGGGCGGTGCTGTCGATTGCCTGGCCGCCCTGGACGGCATCGATCTTGAAGCTGTACTTGCCCGTAGGCGCGGTCGTCCCACTGTCCGTCAGGCCATCCCACGCCACCACGTTCACACCCGCCTCGCGCGAACCCAGGGTCAGTTTGCGCACCAGGGAGCCCGATGCGTCGTAGATGCTGGCCGTGACCTTGTCGGCGGGACGCGACAGGTCGAATCCCATGACGTTCTCGAGTTGGGCCGGGCTGATCACATCGCCCGGAACCAGGACTGTCCGCCCGATCAGGCTGGCGGCCTGCGACATCTGGTTGGTGCCCAGACTGGCGGCCATCGCCTGCAGGCTGCTGTTCATGTTCTCGATGCCCTGTACCGTGCTGAGCTGGGCCATCTGGCTGGTCACCTGCGCGTTGTCGAGCGGATTAAGCGGATCCTGATTCTTCATCTGGGCCACCAGCAGGCTCAGGAAGCGGTTCTGCGTATCCGCCACGCTGCTCTTCGAGGACGTGGATGCGCTTGCGCCAAACAGGCTGTTTACACTACTGGTGTCTTGTACGGTGCTCATGGTTGTTCCTCGTTATCGCTGCTGTTTACTGTCCCAGGCTCAGAGTCTTGAGCAGCAGGGTCTTGGCGGTGTTCATCATGTCCACGTTGGACTGGTACGAGCGCGAGGCGGAGATCATGTTGACCATTTCCTCCACCACATTGACGTTGGGCATGGTCACGTAGCCTTTCTCGTCGGCGAGCGGATTCTTGGGGTCGTACACCTGCTTCATCGGTGACTGATCCTCGACCACCGCAGCCACGTTCACCCCGGTCGCGCCGTTCTCGCCCACCGGCGTGGCGGCGAACACGACCTGCTTGGCCTTGTAGGGCGTGCCATCGGCGCTGGTCGCGCTGTCGGCGTTGGCCAGATTGCTGGCAACGGTATTCAATCGCTGCGACTGGGCGTTCATGGCCGAGCCGGCGACGTTGAAGATATTGGACAGTGACATGCGCTACACTCCTTATCCCTAACCTCGGATCACAGCCATCAGACCCTTGATCTCGTCGTTGATCTGGGCCAGGTTGAATTCATAATGAATGGCGTTCTCGGCGAAGGCGGCGCGCTCGGTGTCCACGTCCACCGTGTTGCCGTCGACGCTGCCCTGGGCCGGGGTGCGGTACAGCAACCCGGCTTCCGCCGCCACGCCCGGGTTGCCCGCCAGATGGCCGGGGGCCGTGGTGGCCAGCGCCGTACCGTCGGTCGCGGACGTGCCCTGCAACGCGCTCTGCAGGGCGGCCTTGAAATCCAGGTCGCGCGCCTTGTAGTTCGGCGTGTCGGCGTTGGCGATATTGGAAGCCAGCACCTGCTGGCGCTGCTCGCGTATGCGTAGCGCCTGGGTGTTGAAATTCAGCATGTCATCAAGCCGGTTCAGCATGGTTTTCACCTCTTTCTGCCGCAAAGCCTTTTTGCGATGACTGCATCCTAGGTACTCGCCTGTCCATTCAATCGAACGATAAAGGGCACAAAGCCCGTTCATTTCGCCGTTTAAGATGGGGCAACGCTCCCTACAATGCGGCAGTGTGAGAAACCGAGCCAAGGAGTCGACATGGCCTTCAAACGTATCCCGACCCTGGCAGGCCGCCTGGGAGCCGGTGTGGCATTCGTGGCCGGCCTGGTTCTGCCCGCCGTGGCCCCCGCAGCGGACCTGCAGGACCCGGCCGCCATCCAGGCGCACGCCGAGCAGTTCCTGAAGAAACAGACCGCCGGCCTGCCCGGCAAGGTGACAATCCAGGTAGCCGCGCCGCGCGCCGCGCTGCCAGCCTGTTCCGCATTCGACGCCTTCCAGCCCACCGGCAGCCGCAGCATGGGGAAAACCACGATCGGCGTGCGCTGCCTGGCGCCCAGCCGGTGGACGGTCTATCTGGCGGCGCAGATTCGCGTGATGGGGTCATACGTCGTGACCCGCGAGCCGCTGCCCGCCAACCACATCCTGAGCGCAGCCGACCTCGCGCTGCGCGAAGGCGATCTGGGCAGCCTGCCGGCCGACGTCGTCACCAATGCCGACGACCTGAAGGGATATCGCACGGTATCGGGTGTGGCAGCCGGAGCGCCGCTGCGCAACGCGCTGCTGCGCGCCCCGCTCGCCGTGCAGCAGGGGCAGAGCACCCGCCTGGTGATGAACGGACCGGGCTTTTCCATCCAGAGCGAAGGCCAGGCGCTGGCCAACGCCAGTCGGGGCGACCGGGTCCGAGTGAAAACCCCTTCCGGCGAAGTGGTCAGTGGCGTGGCGCAGGACGGCCAGCAGGTGGTCGTCGCCTTCTAAATCGGGTAGATTAAATCGGGCAGACTTCAGAAAATCCGTAAATTGACGTTACTGAGTTAGCTTAAAAAACCGAGCACCTGCCCGATCAGGAAACTGCCATGAAAATCGATCCCGGCCTGAAACCGATCACCCTGCCGAATTCCGTCGAAACCCGTACCGGCAAGGCCGAAGACGCCAAGCCTGCCGACGCCCAGAAGACGGATGTCAACCTAAGCCCGCGCGCCCTCCAGCTGAAACAGCTGGAATCGCAACTGGCGGCGATTCCGGTCGTCGACCGCGCACGCGTGGACAGCATCAAGCAGGCCATCACCCGCGGGGAATACACCATCAATACCGGGAACATCGCGGAAAACCTGCTCAATTCGGTCAAGGAAATGCTCCATGTCGCCAAGTGATCCGTCCTCCCGCCCGGCCCTGATCGCCAAACTGGCGGTGGAGAGCACACTCTGGCAAGCCCTGCTGAATGTCATGGGCGAAGAGGAACGCGCACTGGTGGACGGCGAGGCCGATCGCCTGGCGCCGCTGAACGCCTCCAAACTCGCACAGCTGCAAACGCTCAGCAACCTCGCGCGCGAGCGCTATGTCGAACTGCAGGCCGCCGGTTACACACCCGATCTCGCCGGCATGGGTACCTGGCTGACCCAGCATGGTCAGCCCCAACATCTCGCACGCTGGCAGCAGCTGTGCGACATGGAGCAACAGGCGCGCGCCCTGAATCAGCGTATCGGCACGCTGATCGATATGCGTCTGGCCTCCACCCGCCAGGCGCTCAATGTACTGGTCCACGCCGCGACCAATCAGAACGGCCTGTACGACCAGGCCGGCCAGTCCGTTGCTGCCAGCAAGGGCAAGCCCCTGGCAGCAGCCTGAGCCTGCGCCCCTGGCGCTAGCGTTCGAAACGTCCGGGCGCGATCGCCCGCATCAATTCGGTTTCCAGCGGCCGGGGCTGGCCTGTCATCTGATCGGCCAGCGCCTCGCCCAGCACCCCTGCCCACACGACCCCGCGCGAGGCATAGCCCGCCGCGACATACAGCCCGGGCTGCCCGTCGACTGCGCCTACCAGCGGCAGCCGATCCGGCAGGGTGGCGCGCAATGAGGCACGGCCGCTCACCTGCCCCACGGCCACACGCTCGCCCGCGCCCGGCAGGATCCCCTCCAGCCGGGCCAGGTTGGCGAGATCGCTTTCCAGGCGCGGCATCGTGTCGTCGTCATCGTGTTCGTAAGTGGCGCCGACCAGTGGTTGTGCACCTGGCGCCACATAGCCCTCACGGGCGATCACCCGCCGGATGTCCGGCAGGCTGCCGGGGGGCAAGCGCGTGATCTGGCCGCGTACGGTATTGAGCGGCCAGCGCTGCTCCGGCACCAGGCCCAGGGTGTCGCGCGCGTTTGCCAGCACCACGGCATCGGTCTCGGCCAGTATCGTGCCTTCCCGATCCACGACGTGCCATCCCGCCGCAACGCGTACCACGCGCGCAACGGTGCAGTTCGCCTGCACACGGATGGCCGGATGGTCGAGCCAGGCACGGCACAGGCTCCCTGGAACCACCCAACCCGCTGTCGGGTAATACACGCCTGAGGCTGCCACCGGCCAGTTCGCCAGTTCGCGTGCTTCGTCCCGTTCCACCCAATATGCATAATCGGTCGGCGGCATCGTGGCCGCCAGCGCCTGCTGCTGCTTCACAGCCGCTTCCGTATTCTTGGCCAGATGCAGCACGCCGCAGCGCGCCCACTCGACGCCATCCAGCATGGCCCATGCGCGCAGGTCGTGCAGGAAGGCCGCCCGTGTCAGGCGCGTAGCGCGGTTGTCGTCGCGCGAGATCACCGGCCGGAATACCGCCACCGGATTGCCCGAGGCCGCTTGTGCCGGCGAATCGGCGCGCTCCAGCACGGTGACCGCCACGCCGCGCTGTGCCAGGGCATGCGCCACGGCAGCGCCCGCCACGCCGGCGCCGACGACGGCGACATGCCGCGGCGACGCAGATTCGGCCCGACTGCTTTCCCTCTGGAAACGCGCGCGCAGGCAATGCCGCTTGCGGCCGTAGCCCGTCCGTTTCTCACAGTCGAAGCCGATCCGCCCCAGGCCCTCGCGCACCGACGCCGCCACGGTATAGGTCGCAGCCATCGCGCCAGGCCGGGCCAATGGCACCAGCGCGTCGAACAGTGCCGGCTGCCACAGGTCGGCATTGCAGTCGGGTGCGAAGCCATCCAGGTAGAACGCGTCCACTTTCGCCTGCACCTGCGGCAGGCAGTCGAGCGCGTCGCCCAGCATCAGGGTGAGCTGCACCCGCCCGCCGTCGAGTGCGATGCGATGGAAGCCCGGCGTCAGCGTCGGCCAGTTCGCCAGCAGTTCTTCCGATAGCGGCGCGAATTCCGGCCACTGCGCATGCAGCCGCGCCAAATCCTCTGTGCGGAATGGGTGTTTCTCGACCGACAGGAAATGCAGCCGTGCACAACGTGCCGGATCGTCGTGCCAGACCGCCCAGGTCGCCAGAAAATTCAGCCCGGTGCCGAATCCGGTTTCCAGCACGACAAAGCGACTGCGCCCTGCCCACGCCTGAGGCAATCCGCAACCCTGCAGAAACACATGGCGCGCCTGCCCCGCGCCGCCATCGGCCGAATGGTAGATGTCGCCGTAGGCGGCGGAATACGGGACGCCGTCCTTGAATTCGAGACGGGCGGGGACGATGGTTTTCAGCATGGTCGAATGTTACATTGGGGCGGTTAATTGCTGCTTCACCCCATCATGTTCAAACCCACAACCTGGCTTCGTCTTGTCATCATCGTGCTGGCGGTCGCTGCGCTGGCCTACGCGGGCTGGCACTTCACCCGGCCGCAATCACCCGCAGTCGAACTCGCCACGATTGCACGCGGCACGGTCGAATCGACCGTGGTCAACACCCGCGCCGGCACGGTCAAGGCCTGCCGCCGTGCCAAGCTCGCTCCGGTCGCAGGCGGGCAGATCGTCAAGCTGTGGGTGAAGGAAGGCGAACGTGTGAAGGCGGGGCAGCCGCTGCTCGAACTGTGGAATCGCGACCTCGCCGCGCAGCGTGAACTCGCAACCCGCCAGTTGACCACGAGCGAGGAACGCCGCCGCGAGGCCTGCATCATGGCGGACAACGCAAGGCGTGACGCCGAACGCACCGCACAACTGGCAGCCAAGGGATTCGTCAGCCCGCAGAGCACCGAAAATGCCCGCGCCGATGCGCGCGCGCGCCAGGCGAACTGCGATGCGCTCGCCGCCGACGTCAAGCGCGCGCAGGCGCAGATCCGCGTCACGCAGGTCGGGCTGGAGCGCACCACGCTCACCGCGCCGTTTGCCGGCATCGTGGCGAAAATCACCGGCGAAGTCGGCGAGTTCACCACGCCCTCGCCGCCCGGCATTCCCACCCCGCCGGCCGTGGATTTGATCGACGACAGTTGCCTGTACGTGAGCGCGCCGATGGACGAAGTCGACGCGCCGAAACTGAAGCCCGGGCAGCCCGCGCGCATCACGCTTGACGCCCTGCCCGGCAAGGTCTTCAACGGCCACGTCCGGCGCATCGCCCCGTACGTGACCGAAGTCGAGAAACAGGCGCGCACGGTCGACGTCGAGGTCGATTTCGACACGCCGCCGCACGATGCCCTGCTGGTCGGCTACAGCGCCGACGTCGAAGCCATCATCGATCATCGCGACAACGTGCTGCGCGTACCCACCCAGGCAATCCAGCAGGACGGCAGCGTGCTGGTGCTGGGCAAGGACGGCACGCTGGAAACGCGCAAGCTGAAGACCGGACTGGCCAATTGGGCATTCACGGAAATCACCAGCGGCCTCGACGCCGGCGACCGCGTGTTGCTGTCTTTCGACCAGGAGAACGTCAAGGCCGGCGTGAAGGTCACCCCAAAATGATCCGCCTCACCGCGATCACACGCGTGTTCCGCATGGGTGACCAGGAAGTACGCGCACTCAACGGCATCGACCTCGACATCGCGTCAGGCGAATACGTATCGATCATGGGGCCATCGGGCTCGGGAAAGTCTACCCTGCTCAACGTCATCGGCCTGCTCGACCAGCCCAACAGCGGCCGCTACGAACTCGACGGCAGCGACGTCACCGACCTATCCGAGACCGAGCGAGCGCGCGTGCGCCGCGAGAAGATCGGCTTCGTGTTCCAGTCCTTCCATCTGGTACCGCGCCTGACCGCGGCGGAGAACATCGAGTTGCCGCTGATGCTTGAGGGCATCGCCCCGGCCGAGCGCACGGCCCGTGTCGACGCCGCACTCGACGCCTTCGACCTCAAGGACCGCGCGCACCATCGTCCGGCCGAGCTCTCCGGCGGACAACGCCAGCGCGTGGCGATCGCGCGCGCCACCATCCTGCGCCCCACCGCACTGCTGGCCGACGAGCCGACCGGCAACCTCGACCACCGTATCGGCACCGAAGTGATGGAACTGCTCGAGGGCCTGCACCATGCCGGCACCACGCTGATCGTCGTTACCCACGACCGTGAGCTCGGCGCCCGTGCGCATCGCCACATTGCGATGCGCGATGGCGAGATCGTCGCCGACGAAAAATGAACCTGCGCGACACGCTGACCCTCTCCTTGCAGACCGTGGTGAGCTACCGTACCCGCTCGCTGCTCATCGTACTGGCGATGGCGCTGGGAGTGGCGGCGGTGGTGGTGCTGACCGCGCTCGGCGACGGCGCACGGCGCTATGTGGTCGGGCAGTTTTCCTCGCTCGGCACCAATCTGGTCTTCGTCCTGCCGGGCCGCGCCGAGACCTCGGGCGGCTTCCCCGGCGCCGCGCTCGGCCAGACGCCACGCGACCTGACCCTGGAAGACGCCCGCTTCATTGCCCATCTGCCGCAGGTCAAGCGCATGGCACCGCTCAACGTGGGCGTGGCCGAGCTCACGTCCGGCGGCCGCCTGCGCGAAGTGACCGTGCTCGGCAGCACGTCCGAACTGCTGCCGATCCGGCACATGAAGCTGTCGCAGGGCAGCTTTCTCGCCCACGGCTCGGAACGCAGCGCACAGATCGTGCTGGGCAGCACGCTTGCGCACGAATTCTTTCCTGACGGCGAGCCGGTCGGCCAGCGCATCCGCCTGGGCGACAGCCGCTTCCTGGTGTCCGGCGTGCTGGCCCCCCAGGGCGAGTCGATGGGATTCAATTCCGACGAGATCGTCATCATCCCGATCGACTACGCGCAGGAACTGTTCAACACCAACACGCTGTTCCGCATCCTGGTCGAGGCCCGCAGCCGCACCGACATCGAGCCAGCCAAGGCCGCCATCGCCCACGCCCTGAAGCTGCGCCACGACGGCGAGGAGGACGTCACCGTCATCACCCAGGACGCGATCCTCGCCACTTTCGACCGCATCCTGCGCGCGCTGACCCTGGGCGTGGCGGGCATCGCCGCCATCAGCCTGGCGGTCGCCGGCATCCTGGTGATGAACGTGATGCTGGTCGCGGTGGCGCAACGCACCTCGGAAATCGGCCTCCTGAAAGCCCTCGGCGCGCCCGCCGCCGACATACGCCGCCTGTTCTTCGCCGAGGCGCTGTGGCTGTCGCTGGCGGGCGGCGCCATCGGCTACGCGCTGGGGAACCTCAGCGCCTGGGGAATCCGCCTCGCCTATCCCACACTCCCCGCCTGGCCGCCGCACTGGGCCAGCCTAGCCGGCGTCGCCACTGCGATTCTCACCGGCATCATCGCCAGCCTGCTGCCCGCCGCGCGCGCGGCGCGGCTGGACCCTGTTCTGGCGCTGAGCGGAAAATGAGTTTCATCGACACCCTGCGCTTCGCCCTGCACGCCTTGACCGCGCACCGGTTGCGCACCTTCCTGTCCGCCACGGGCATCGCGGTCGGCATCGCCGCGGTGATCCTGCTCACCTCGATCGGCGACGGCATCCATCAATTCGTGCTGTCCGAGTTCACCCAGTTCGGCACCAACATCATCAATGTCAGCCCGGGCAAGGTCACCACGCACGGCGCCTCGGTGGGCGCCATCGGCAGCGCGCGGCTGCTGACGATCGAGGATGCGCTGGCGCTGAAGACCTCGCGCTACGCGCAGTACACCAACGCGGGCGTGATGGGCAATGCGGAAATCCGCGCCCACGGCCGCAGCCGCCGCGTGACGGTGTACGGCGAGGGGCCGGACTTTTCGCGCGCCTTCAACATGCACGTGGCGGTCGGCCAATACCTGCCCGCCGACGATCCGCGCAATCCGCGCGCCTATGCCGTACTGGGCGCGAAAGTGCGAACCGAGCTGTTCGGCACAAGCAATCCGCTAGGTGCCTCCCTGCAGGTCGGGGCGTCGCGCTTCCGCATCATCGGCGTCATGGCACCCAAGGGCCAGGTGCTCGGTTTCGATCTCGACGACACCGTCTACATCCCCACCGCGCGCGCGCTGGAAGTCTTCAAGCGCGAAGGCGTGATGGAAATCCACATCGCCTACCGGCCCGGCGCGCCGCTCAAGGCGGTGGTCGCCGACGCCAAGCGCATCCTGATCGCGCGTCACGGCCGTGAGGATTTCACCCTCACCCCGCAGCAGCAGATGCTCGACACGCTCTCCACCGTGCTCGAGGTGCTGACCTTCGCCGTCGGCGCGTTGGGAGGTATTTCACTTCTGGTTGGGGCGGTCGGCATGGTCACGCTGATGCACATCGCGGTGGCCGAGCGCGTCGCCGAGATCGGCCTGCTCACCGCCCTGGGCACCACGCGCGCCCAGATTCGCACCCTGTTCCTGATGGAATCGACTGTGCTGTCCACTCTGGGCGGACTCGGTGGACTGGCCGTCGGCGCGAGCATCGCCGCACTGCTGAAGCTCACCGTGAGGGATCTGCCGGTCAACACGCCGTGGGACTATGCCTTCGGCGCGCTGGGGGTGTCGGTGCTGATCGGGCTGGCGGCCGGCGTGGTGCCGGCGATGCGCGCGGCACGGCTCAATCCGGTGGATGCATTGCGGACCGAATAAGGCCCCTACACCGCGACCATCCATCCGTGGTGCCGCACAGGCAAGCCGCCCACCCTGCAGAAAACCCGATTGACAGTTGTCCTACAAGCGGGTGCGCCATTCACCTATACGGCCGGAACGGCACTCCCATTAAATTTTCATCTGCGTCGCCGACATCACAGCGTCCCCGCTCGGTGCGTAGCCAGCAGCCACGCTGCATCGTTGGCTCCCATCCATTCCGTAAGGAGATCCTCATGAAACACGTATCCAGTATTGCAGCATTCGCCCTGGCTTCAGGCCTTGCCCTGCTGGCAACCGGCTGTGACCGTAAGCCTGCAGATCAGCCGGCCAATGCAACCAGCCCGACGACGGGCGAGAAAATGGACAATGCCATCGACCATACCAAGCAGGCAACCCAGGAACTGGGCAACACGCTTGAACAGAAAGCCGACCAGGCAGGCCAAGCTATCGACGACGCCACGATTACGACGTCGATCAAAGGCAAGTATCTGGCCAACGACACCCTCAAGGGGCTCGATATTTCGGTTGAAACGGACCATGGCGTGGTGACGCTGACCGGTACGGTACAGAGCGATTCGGCCAAGGAGCTCGCCACGAAGATTGCTCAGGGCGTAGAGGGTGTGGCAAGCGTCAACAACCAGCTCACCGTCAAGTAAGCCGTTCGCTCCTTGGAACCGGCCAGAGCTTTCCGCCTGTCATGCGGCGCGTCATGAACGACCGGGAAACTCGTTACGCTCGCCAGCGATACCGAGGTGCTCGGGCAACAATTCGTCGCTTCCGTCCATGTCTTCCACTTCGTCATAACGCAGGGGTCGGACGCGTTCCTGCAAGAAACCGCCGCCCATTATCTCGGCCAAAATCACCCTGTGGTCGCCAGCCGGATATCCTGCTACGACGCGGCAGTCGAGATAGGACAGCCCTTCATCTAGTATCGGAGCGCCTGAGGGGGCTGCGTGCCAGGCTACTGCGCTCAGTTTGTCCTCGTCCTGGGCGCTATGGTTGCCGAAGAAGTCTGCGAGGGCGCATTGGTCGCGCTGCAATACCGTCACTGCGAACACGCCGCTTTCCACGAGCAAGGGATATGAAGCATTGTCGGGATTGACGGCAATCGCCAGCATGGGCGGTTGCATGGACACCTGCATGACCGACGAGGCGGTGAAGGCATTCCGCAGGCCGCCCTGCCCCACGCCCACTACATAAACACCTTGGGTCACAGTCATCAGCAGACGTTTGACGGGGTTTTCTATGCTCATGTTTACTCTGCCGGCATGGGCGCGGCACTCGGTGACCGAGCTCGCACTATGCCCGGATACGCCCGCCCGGACGAATCGGCATTATCCGAAACGGACGTAAGACCATTCCGGTTGCGCGAGCGAACCGGAAGATGCGGATTCCTCGTTCGGCTTGACTCGCCTTAACCTGCTTTTTATAACCCGAGCCGGGTCAGGCCGTCATTACGGCTCGTATCCCTCGCGATGCGTCGCATTGATGGTGCGCAGCAGTTCACGGAACGGGATGTTACGTTCGTGTTTCTTGAACAATGGCATGAAGGACAGGTCCTCGCCCGATCCCACGCCCGCATACTTTCCGGACGCCATCGATTCGTGCAGGTCGCGCAGCATCTTGTCGAGGTCGTCCAGGAACGGGGTGTAGATCGACGCCTCCTCGTCATCGTGTTCCAGGCAGGCACGCAGTTCTTCGACTTCGTACACCGCTTCGTGCACCAGGTCTGTCAGCTGGTTGAGGTCTTGGGCTCTTTTCATGTTCGTGTGCGTATTGGACAAAACGTAAGGATACCGCCGCTTGGCGGGCGGTGCGACCGTCATGGAATTTGAGCGCAAGTTTCGGATTGCGGCACGGCCCAAACCGGCTGACACTGTCACTCCCGCGCCCTGTTGAACGTCATCATGGATACCGAATCTGCCTCCCCGCCGAACGCCGCTTTGCCTGATACCGCGCAGCTTGCGGAGCAACGCTGGCAGGCCGTGGTCCGCCGCGATGTGCTGGCGGACGGCGAATTCGTCTACGCAGTTCGTACCACCGGCGTGTATTGCCGGCCTTCGTGTCCCTCGCGCGCGGCGAAACGGGAAAACGTGACGTTCTACGAGACTGGCGACCTTGCCGCCGCGGCAGGCTACCGCCCCTGCAAGCGCTGCCAGCCGGATGCGCCCTCACAGCAGCAAACCCGCAGCGTGCTCGTTCGCCAGGCCTGCCAGGCCATCGAGCTCAGCGCGTCCGCACCGTCCCTCGCTCAGCTGGCGCAGCACGCCGGGATGAGCCCGTATCATTTCCAGCGCGTCTTCAAGGCCGTGGCCGGCCTCAGCCCAAAGGCCTATCACAAGGCCCTTCAAGCCCGGCGGGTGGCGGCGTCTCTGCAATCCGCGCCGTCGGTGACCGAGGCTCTCTACGATGCCGGCTTCAATTCGGCCGGGCGCTTCTATGAGGCCGCGCCCGCGCTGCTCGGCATGTCGCCGGGCAGCTACCGCAAGGGTGGCGCGGGCGAGCACATTCGCCATGCCGTCGTGCCCTGCTCGCTCGGCTGGGTCATCGTCGCCGCCACCCGCAAGGGCGTGTGCGCCATCGAGTTCGACGAATCGGCCGAAGCGCTGGAAGACCGCATCCGAGCGCGCTTTCCGCAGGCGCAGTTCGAGCCGGCCGACGCCGGGTTTCAGCGCTGGATCGCCCGCGTGCTGGATTACATCGAGCAGCCGCGCGGCGTGCTCGATCTGCCGCTGGATGTCCAGGGCACGGTCTTCCAGCGCCGTGTCTGGCAGGCCCTGCAGGCCATTCCTGCGGGCGAGACGTCCACCTACAGCGAAATTGCCGCACGCATCGGCCAGCCCCGGGCCTTCCGCGCGGTGGCGCATGCCTGCGCCGAGAACGCCGTGGCGGTGGCGATTCCGTGCCACCGCGCCGTGCGCGCGGATGGCAGCCTGGCGGGCTACCGTTGGGGCCTCGCGCGCAAGGCAGAACTGCTGAAGCGGGAACGCAAGAAATAAGCGTCGCAGGATGCCCGCCCTTTCATTTCTTGCGATACTCCGGCATCGACAACGATCGGGCGGCTAAGCGCTGCCCAACCGGGCACACTTCATGGAAAACCTGCTGTACTGGGTCGGCCTGTCTGCCGTCGCGGTATTCGCGCTCACCGGTGTGCTCGATGCCGGGCGCAAGAACATGGATCTGGTCGGCGCCGTGATGGTGGGAACGGCCACCGCGCTGGGCGGCGGCACGGTGCGCGACCTGCTGCTGCAACGCCCGGTGTTCTGGCTCGGCGAGCCGGTATATCTGTATGTCGCGCTGGCGACGACGCTCGTCGTCTTCTTCGCCGTGCGCGGCCTGCGTTTGCCGCCGCGCCTGTTCCTCATCCCGGATGCCATCGGCCTGGCGCTGTTCACCATCGTCGGCACCCAGATCGCGTTGGATTGGCACGCGCCCTGGCTGGCGGCGAGCCTGCTGGGAATGATCACCGGCATCTTCGGCGGCGTGGTGCGCGATGTGCTGTGCAACGAGGTCCCGCTGGTATTTCTGCGCGGCGAGCTTTATGCGTCGGCCGCCTGGACCGGCGCCCTGATGATGATCGGTCTGCAAGCCCTGGGCCTGGCGCCCGTGGTCGCAGCCTGGGCGGGGATGGCGACCGTCCTGGGTCTTCGACTGCTTGCCATGGCTTTCCGGATTACGCTGCCCACCTATTCGGCACGCAAGTAGTCCCGCCAAATGAAAACGGGGACCGAAGTCCCCGTTGATTTGCGCGGCGCGACCGCATCAGTTCGTGTAGCGCTTTCTGCGATGAACCGCGAAACCGACCAGCCCCAGGCCAGCGAGCAGCATGACAGAGGTCCCGGGTTCCGGAACCGCAGCCGCCAGATTGACCGCGGCATTCTGGGCGCCGAGGTAATTGCCGAGATCGACGGTCTTGCTTGGGTCGTAATACAGCGGGTCGTTGGGATCATTGGGATGCGAGTCGCTGAACGTCACCAATGCCTCATGGGTTTCCGGATCGTACACGCCGGAATACTTGTAGAACTCGTAGCGACGCAGGATCGATGCGGCATTCGGGCCCACCGGCACCCCGTAACCGCTCTCCAGCTGACCGGCGAGCGGATTGCCCGGATCTGTCTGCAACAATTGCCACTCGACCTCGGTGACGGCCTGTTCGACCTTCGGATTGCCCCCCACCAGTTCTTCCAGCGCGATCGGATCCGCAAGCTCCGTGGTGAACACCTTGACCCAGATGGCTTCACCGAACTGGGCTTCATTCGCGGCTGCCGGCGCCTGGATTTGTGCAACCACAAGGGGCGGATTGCCGGCGACCGGAGCGGGGATCACGTTCCAGACGGGGGCCGGAAGATTGACGACCCCATTGTTCAGGACACCCGGCGTTCCGGTCTCGACCAGCCAGCTATACGTGGTCTTGCTCGCATTCGCGGTCGTGCCGACCCCGAAATGATCGCACGGCGTCGCGGCACTGTAGCCCACACCGCCCCCGGACCAGCAGTTGTCACCCGGCGTGATGAAGGTGCCGCTTGGCGTACCGTAATCCCAGCTACCCGTATTGCTGTCGAACAACCCTTGATAGGTTATTTTCGTGCCGAACGTCAAACCGTTGGAATACTCGGTGATCGTGGGTGAGCCATAGCGCTCCACGCTGGTGAGCGGATCGAACCCGCGGCCACTCGGAAAGCCTCGACCCACCCCCCCGAAGGTATCGGTGATGTCGCTGCTGTGCAAGCCTTCGAGATCGATTTCGAAGCCATGGGCGGTGAATCCGGTGTCGTTGATCACGTCAAAATTGCCCAGACTGCCAAACACTGAAGCAGCGCCAATGCCAGGCGTGATTGCCATGGATGCAGCCACAGCCATGGCGCAGGTTCTTGATTTCAACATAGGTAAGGCTCCCTGAATTTAGTCGTATGAAGTGCATGCCCCTGCACGGCGGCCTCGCCCCCACCCTGCCAAGAGAGTGCAAAGCCCGCTGGCTGCCATCCAGCATGATTATTTATAGATAACATTATCTTATTATATTTATTGACCAACTCGATGTCCATACCGAGAGGGAACCTGGCTCACCACGTCATCAGAATTTCAATTAAAAAAACAGGGATGAACACCGTTATTCCTTATGGAGATATGCAGTGTTCAGCGGAGGGGGCATGGGAATCAAAAGCGATATCGAATATGCCATTTATTCACATGGCGCGTGGAAAGCCAGATTCCGGAGTTTTCTGAGTGGCAAGGCGGGGCTCGACTTGTCCGCGATCAGCCACACCGAATCCTGCAAACTGGGGAAATGGTTGGCGGATGAAGCCCGCAGGATGCTGTCGCCGGAAGACCACGTGAAAGCCTGCGAACTGCATGCCCACTTTCATCGAGTGGCCGGTGACATCGTCCACAACATCAAGCAGAAGAATTTCAGCGCCGCCCGTCAGGCGCTTGGCCCGGCCGGCGCCTTCGATCAGGCCAGCCATGAGATGGGCGCATTCCTCCGCACGCTAGCCCGGCGTAGCCGTCCAAAACCGGCCAACAAGACAACGGAAGACGGGGCAGTCGCTGAGCCGGCAGGCACGCCCCAGGCGAGCGGCTAAGGCGGGCCGCGTTCAGACACGACCGGGCCCACGCGCATTTCATGCACGCAAAAAAACAGGGGCACGCGGCCCCTGTTTGCAATGCACCTGAAACGACTCAGCGCTTGACCGGCTTGGCGGCGATTTCTTCCAGCCTGCGCGCCTTGATGACCTGGCCGTTCAGTGCGGCGTCCTTGGCGCTTCCGCCGTAGGCAACCACCATCAGCTGGCTGTAGTACATCACCGGGATGTTGAACTTGGTGCCATAGCGCTGGTTGATCTGGCCCTGGTAGATCTCCACGTTGGCCTGGCATAGCGGACATGGCGTGACGATCATCTCGGCGCCGTGGTCATAGGCCGACTCGACGATGTCCTTGATCTGTGCCTGCGCCTTCTCGGGCTCGGAGAACGCCAGCGCACCGCCGCAACAGGTCACTTTCATGTCGTATTCGGGGATCGATTCGGCACCGACCATCTCGACCATTTTGTCGAGGTACTGGGGATTTTCGAACGACTCGCCGTCCACGCCGAACGGGCGGTTGGTCTGGCAGCCGACGTAGCCCGCGATCTTCACGCCTTCGAGCGGACGCACGACGTGCTTCTTCATTTCGTCGAAGCCGAGGTCCTCGATCAGGACTTCGACCATGTGGCGAATATTGGGCATCTCGTTGATCGTCAGCCCGGCTTCCTTCAGCGCTTCGCGGGTGTCGGCCATCAGCGTGTCGGAGTGCGTCAGGCGCTCGCGGGTTTCGCGTGCGCCCAGCCAGCAGGCGGCGCAGGTGGCGACGATTTCCTGGCCGGGGAGGTTCTTCTCGGACAGCGCGAAGTTGCGCGCATTCATCACATGGCGCGGCAGCTCGCCGGCCTCGGCGTATCCGATCGAAGCGCCGCAGCAGTTCCAGTCGGGAATCTCGGTCAGCTTGACGTCGAGCGTCTTGCACATCGACTCGACCGAGGTCAGATAGTTGGAAGCGGAGGCGCCCTTCTGCGACGAGCACCCCGGGTAAAACGCGTATTCATGTTTGGCCATATGTCTCTCCTCAGCCCGCCATCTTGGCGGCCTTGCGGCTGCGTTCGATTTCGTAGGCTTTTTTCAGCATCGCCTGGATGCCTTTCTGGTCCTTGCACTTGTGGCCGCCGAACAGTTCGAACGGATTGAGCCGCTTGGCCTTCAAGAGGCCAATCGCCACATCCTTCATCTTCATGCCCTCCTTGATGCCGGCACCCAACCCGTCCTTGAAATACAGACCCATCGACAGCTTGAGTTCGTTGACGCGTCCCGTATGGGTGCAGTTCTTCCAGAACAGGCCGCTGAAGAAGCGCGTCGGCTGCATCTTCGGTGCCATGCCGAGCCGGTGCGCGTATTCGGCGATGCCGTGCATGATGTGGGTGATCGGCAGCTTGCGCGGACAGCGCACGATGCAGTTGTAGCAGGAAGTGCAGTTCCACATCGAACTGCTGGTCAACACTTCCTCGCGCTTGCCTGCGCGGATCATCATGAAGAGTTCCTGCGGCGGATGTTCCCACGCGCTCTGGAAGTTGGTCGGGCAGGAACCGGAGCAGACGCCGCATTGCATGCACATCTTCACCCAGTCGCCCATCTCAACCTGTTCTTCGATTTCCTTCAGGAAGTTGTTGCGGTATTTCTCCGCCAGTGCGGTGTTTGCGCTCATGGTGGATCTCCTGTTAGAAGCCTTTGAACGGGCTGGGGCCTACGGCAACCAGCTCGGCGGCATACTTGTTGATCATGTCGGGTACCCGTTCGATATCGGTGATGGCGACTTCGAGATCGCGCACGCGCTCCGATTCGAGATTCAGCGTCTTCAGCGTGTCGTCGATCTTGGACATCCGTACGCGCCCCAACTCGGAACCCTTGACGAAGTGGCATTGATATTCGTCGCCGGATTTGCAGCCCATCAGCATCACGCCGTCGTAGCCGGCGTTCAGCGCATCGGTGATCCAGATGGTGTTGACGGAACCGAGGCAGCGGATCGGAATGATGCGCACGAAGGCCGAATACTCGTTGCGGCTCATGCCTGCCATGTCGAGCGCCGGGTAGGCGTCGTTCTCGCACGCCAGGATCAGGATGCGCGGCTTTTCCGAGAACTCGTCGGGGATGTCGACCGCCTTGATCTGCGCGCCGACCGTGTTGACCGAATAGTTCTCGAACGAAATCACACGCACCGGGCAGGCGCCCATGCAGGTGCCGCAACGGCGGCAGCGCGATTCGTTGAATACCGGGAAGCGCTTCTCGTCCTCGTCGATGGCGCCGAACGGGCATTCCACCGTGCAGCGCTTGCACTGCGTGCAGCCTTCAAGGCGCACTTTCGGGAACGACAGGTCACCCGAGCGCGGATGCGCGGCGCGGCCGAGCTCGGCATTTTCCAGTGCCTGGATCGCCTTCAGCGCGGCACCGGTGGCATCCTCGCGCGCCTGCGCGATGTCCATCGGGCGGCGCACCGGACCGGCGGTGTAGATGCCGGTCCGGCGGGTTTCGTAGGGGAAGCAGATGAAGTGCGAATCGGTGAAGCCCTGCTTCAACTGCGGCACGTCCGGACCCTGACGGTAGGTCAGGTTGAGGATGGAAATCGGCTTCACTTCCACTGTGCCGACGGCTGAGGGCTCGCCTTCCTGGCCTTCGACCTGCGGCTTGGTCAGCGCATCGATGTTGATGCCCGAGTTCGCCACCTGGCCGGTCGCCAGCACCACCAGATCGACATCCACCATCGACGCATCGGTGTCTCCCAGGATCAGGTCGTTGAATTTGACCGTGCTGGTATTGCCGTTCGGCACCACTTCGGCGACCTTGCCCTTGGTGAAGATGACGCCCTTTTCCTGTGCGCTACGGTAGAAGTCCTCGCCGTTGCCGGGCGTGCGCAGGTCGGTGTAGATGATGGTGGTATCGACGCCCGGATTGGTGTCCTTGAAGTACATCGCCTGCTTGATGCTGGCGTTGCAGCAGAAGCCCGAGCAGTAGGACAGGTGCGTGCCGGTTGGGTCGCGCTGGCCGGCGCACTGCACGAATACCACCGATTTCACCGGCTGGTTGTCCGAGGGCCGGCGAATGATGCCGTCTCCTGCCGCAGCCGCTTTCGCCAGCGCTTCGAGGCCGGCCTGGTCGATCACGTTGGGCGACTTGCCGCCGCCGAGTTCGGGCAGCTTGTTCATGTCGTACAGGGTGAAGCCGGTAGCCTGCACGATCGCGCCGATGTCTTCGGTGTGCGTCGCACCCGATTCGGTGGCGATGTCGACCACGAAACGGCCCGGCGCACCATCGGTTTTCGCGATAGTGGCATTCAGATACACCTTGATGTTGCTGTCGCCCATCACCTGCGAGGCGAGGTCGGCCACGCCGGTATCGGCCGGCGACTTGAACGGCTCGTGCACCGGCGTGCGCTTGTAGAGCTTGCCGGCCCAGCCACCGAGTTCGCCGGATTTCTCGACCAGCACCACCGAATAACCGGTCTTCGACGCTTCGATCGCGGTCGTCATGCCAGTGACGCCGCCGCCCACCACCAAGAGGGTCTTGCTGGTGCCGGTGTTGGTGTTGCCGCCGGGCGCGGTCATCGCCTTCACTTCTGCGCAGCCCATGCGGATGTAGTCTTCCGCCATGTCCTGCGTGGTTTCGCGCGCTTCCTCGGTATCGGGACGGATCCAGACCACGCCTTCGCGCAGGTTGGCACGCGCCACCGCGTTTTCGGGGAAGAAGAACGCTTCGGTCTTGGCGCGGCGCGAGCAGGCGCCGATCATGATGTGAGTGACGCCTTCATTCGCGATGTCGTTCTTGATCATCGCCACGCCGTCGGCGTTGCACAGGAAATCGTGCGACTTCGCCAGCGGCACCTTGCCGTCCTTCTGTGCGATCTTGACCAATGCGTCCGTATCCAGACGCTCGCCGAGTCCGCAGCCCTTGCAGATATACGCTGCGACTTTGATGTCAGCCATTGTTTACGCCTCCGCCTTTGCTACTTTGTTGACCACCTGGATGGCGCGCAATGCCGCCGCGGTGGCCGATTGCACGGCACGGTTCACGTCCAGCGCATTCGACGCGCAACCGGCGCCGAACACGGCGCCGTTGGCCGGGTCGGCTTCGATGAAACCGCTCGAATCGGCGACGATGTGGCCGGGAATGTTGATGCCCTTGACCGAGGGCTCCATGCCCACCGCCAGCACCACCAGGTCGTGCGGCGTGGTGTAGCGCTTGTAGCCTTCGGTATCGACGCCATGGCACACGGCGTTGCCGTGCTCGTCTTCGGTGATCTTCGCGACCTTGGACTTGATGAAGGTGACCGAGGGATCGGCCTGCACTTTCTGGTAGAAATCCTCGAAGCGGTCGATGGCGCGAATGTCGATGTAGTAGATGGTCGACTTGCCGTCTTCCGGATACTTCTCGCGCACGTAGTGCGTCTGCTTCAGCGACGCCATGCAGCAGATGCGCGAACAGTGGCGCAGGTGGTTCTCGTCGCGCGAACCGGCGCACTGGATGAAGGCGATGTTCTTCGCTTCCTTGCCGTCGGACGGGCGCAGGATCTTGCCGCCGGTGGGGCCGTGGATGTCGGCCAGGCGCTCGAATTCGACGCTGGTGATGACGTTCTTGAAGCGGCCGTAGCCGTAAGGCTGAATCTTCGCCGCGTCGTAGGGCTGCCAGCCGGTCGCCCACACCACAGCGCCGGCCTTGACCTGGATCGTCTCCTCTTTCATGTCAAGGTCGATCGCGCCGTATTTGCAGGCGGCCTTGGCCTTGTCCGCATCGGGGGTACCGATGATCGCGGGGTCCAGCACATAGCGCTGCGGGTAGGCCATCGCGTTCGGCAGGAAGGCGGCCTTGTGCTGGCCGAGGTTGTAGTTGAACGGATCGTCCACCATCGTCTCGACCGCGCGCCCGCAATCGCCGCAGGCGGTGCAGTTCTCGTTCACGTAACGCGGCTTGACCTTGACGGAGACGGTGTAGTTGCCCGTGCTGCCTTCGATGCCGGTCACTTCGGCCAGCGTCAGCACGCGCACGCGGGGGTTGTTCTTGAGGCGGCGCAGGTTGATTTCCAGACCGCAGGTGGGGTGGCACAGCTTGGGGAAGTAGCGATACAACTGGGAAGTCCGGCCGCCCAGTGCGGGATTTTTCTCAACCAGGACGACGTTCTTGCCGGTTTCGGCCGCTTCGAGCGCGGCAGTCATGCCGGAAATCCCGCCGCCCACCACGAGAATCGTCTCGTTGGTCGCAACATGCTCCGTCATTGTTGTTTCCTCCATCCGATGGATGCAAAATCATTTGAAACCGCCCGAAAAGCCACCACGGACGGTCGGGCGTTTCGCCCATAAGTGAATCCCTGAAATGGTACTCCGAAGGCCATGCCTGCCGCCACGGCCAAGTGCGCATTCTCAATCGAAGTTTTCTATGCGGGAATAAGGGGAAGTGTTTTCAGCCGGACGTGCTGGCTGTATTTGATACCCAGGGTGGGACAATACGTAGTTACGTCCATTTCCATTTCATGGTTAAATTTTTATCCGGCATTTGAAAAGTTCGCGGCAAGCGCCGCCCCCACGCCGCCGGTACCCGGGGCAGCCCGACCAACGCGCGAAATGCTGAGACATAGGCCGGCCGGCCGCGCGAAATAGCTTAAAATTGCGGCTTGCTTCATATCCGCTAGTCCTCCCGATGGAATCCACTCCAACCGCGCCGGCTCAACCCGGCGACCCGGCTTTGGTGCGCGACGTCAAGAAACGCCGCACCTTCGCCATCATTTCCCACCCCGACGCGGGCAAGACCACGCTGACCGAGAAACTGCTGCTGTTCGGCGGCGCTATCCAGATGGCCGGCACGGTCAAGGCCAAGAAGAGCGGCAAGTTCGCCACCTCCGACTGGATGGAAGTCGAACGCGAACGCGGCATTTCGGTGGCCAGCTCGGTGATGCAGTTCTCGTATGGCGACTGCGTGTTCAACCTGCTCGACACCCCCGGCCACAAGGACTTCTCGGAGGACACCTACCGCGTGCTGACCGCCGTGGACGCCGCCATCATGGTGGTCGACGCCGCCAAGGGCGTGGAGGAACAGACGATCAAGCTCTTGGAAGTGTGCCGCCTGCGCGACACGCCCATCATCACCTTCATCAACAAGATGGACCGCGAGGTACGCGAGCCGCTGGAACTGCTCGATGAGATCGAATCGATCCTGAAGATCCACTGCGCACCGGTGACCTGGCCGATCGGGATGGGCAAACGCTTCCATGGCGTCTACCACCTGATCCACGACGAGATCCTGCGCTTCAAGGCCGGCGAGGAAAACGCCGACCAGCAGTTCGAGTCGCTGCAGGGTCTGGGCGATGCCGCGTTGCGCGAGATGTTCCCGCTCGAAGCGGATACCCTGCTGTCCGAAATCGAACTCGTGCGCGGCGCCGGCGCCACCTTCGATCTCGACGACTTCCTCTCCGGCAAGCAGACTCCCGTCTTCTTCGGTTCCGGGATCAACAACTTCGGCGTGCGCGAAGTGCTGCGCGCGCTGTCCGACTGGGCGCCGTCGCCGCTGCCGCGCGAAGCCATCGAGCGCACGGTCGACCCCACCGAGCCCAAGTTCACCGGCTTCGTGTTCAAGATCCAGGCCAACATGGACCCGCAGCACCGCGACCGCATCGCCTTCTTCCGCGTCTGCTCCGGCCGCTACACGCCCGGCATGAAAGTACGCCACCGCCGCACCGGCAAGGACATGAAAATCGCCAACGCGGTCGTCTTCATGGCCAACGAGCGCACCCGCATGGAAGACGCCGTGGCCGGCGATATCATCGGCATCCACAACCACGGCCAGCTGCACATCGGCGACACCCTCACCGAAGGCGAGGCGCTGCAATACAAGGGCATTCCCTACTTCGCCCCCGAACTGTTCAGTCGTCCGCGCCTGCGCGACCCGCTGCGTGCCAAGCAGCTGAACAAGGGGCTGCTGGAACTGGGCGAAGAAGGCGCGGTGCAGGTGTTCGAACCCTTCGCCGACAACACGCTGCTGATCGGTGCGGTCGGACAATTGCAGTTCGAAGTCGTCGCCCATCGCCTGAAAACCGAATACGGCGTCGACGCCAGCTTCGAAAACGCCGGCATCTATACTGCGCGCTGGGTCACCTGCCCCGACGCCCAGCATCTGGCCGAATTCACCAAGGCCAATTCGCTCAAACTGGCGAAGGACGTCGATGGCAACCTGGTGTATCTGGCGGATACGCGTGTGAACCTGAGTCTGGCGCAGGAGCGCTGGCCCAAGGTCGCGTTCCACGATACTCGGGAGCATGGGCAGGTGATGAGTTGACCTGGACGGGCCGGCCTGGCCGGTCGTCCCGAAGACGCAGCCGCTACAGCGCCCACCCCGCCAGTTCCAGCGCCCCGCGCACCACTGCCGCCACGGCAAGCGCCACGCCGATGGAAAGCGCGACCGAATAGAGCGCGTCGCGCCGGCCCAGCAGCTTCAGCATCATGGCGAAGGTGGACACGCAGGGCACGTAAAAAGTCAGGAACACCAGGAAGGTGGCAATCTGCGTGGTGTCGAGCACGCTGGCCAGTTCCTGCGTGCCGAGCGCCTGGAACACCATGAGCAGCGACAGCTCCTTGCGCAGCACGCCGAACAGGATCGGCACCCCAAGCGCCACCGGCAGCCCCAGCCACCATACCGTCACCGGCGTGAGCGCGAGATTGACCCAGGCATCGGCACCGTAATGGCTCAGCAGCGCCAGCACCACGCTGCCCGCCACCAGGAGCGGCAGCACGATGGTGACGATGTCGCGGCTGCGCTCCCAGGTATTGGCCAGCAAGGCGCGCAGGGTGGGCACGGCGTAAGCGGGAATTTCCTGGATCATGCCGGGTGTGGTTTCGGGATAGCGGCGTTTCAGGAGCTTGCCGACCAGGCTGACGACGACAGGGGCGAGCATGAAGAGGGCGAACACGCCGAACCCGCCGAGGTACTTGCCGCCCACTGCCAGGATGATGGCCGAGCGCGCCGAACACGGCAGGAAGGTGATCAGCAGCGAGGCCACCGTGCGGTCACGGCCGTGGGTGACGGCCGCGGTCGCGGCCAGCGCAGGCACGTTGCAGCCCAGCCCCATCAGGAATGGCAGGGCGACGCCGCCGTGCAGTCCCAGCCGATGGAAACCGCGATCGACCACGAAGGCCACGCGGTGCATGATCCCCGATTCCTCCAGCCACACCAGCAGCAACACCAATGGAATCATGTAGGGAATGACGATGCCGGCGAGGCCGATGAAGCCGTCGAGCACCGCGCGGCCGAGCACGCCCGCGAGTTCGGTCGGCTGCCACGGCTCGGCCCACGCAATCAGGCGCGCGACCGTCAGACTGTCGAGCACGGCGCTCACCTCGAACACGAACAGCAGCACCAGCGCGAACACCGCCAGCGTGCCGACGAAGCCCCAGCGCGGATGCAGGAAAAGATCGTCGGCCCACACCTGCCAGCGCGGCGGCGCGCCTTCCTGGCCGGGGCGGGTCGCCGCCTCCGTCAGCAGGGCGGCGCGGTGATGGCGGTCGGCATGCAGCTCCTCCGCCAGCCGGCGTGGCAAGGCGGCGTCGGCGATGGCGCGCGCGGCGAGCAAGGCCGCGTAGTGACCGGGGAAGTGCGCCTGCAATTCCTGCGCGAAATAGCCGTCGTTTTCCGCGAGCTGCAGCGTCAGCAAAGTCTCGGGGACTGCGAAGGCCGCCGCCACGTCCGGCTGGCGGGCGATTTCGGCAATGGCTCGCAATTGCGCTTCGATGTGCGCACTGTAGGGCGGAGCCGCCGGATGCGGCTGCAGGAATCTTGCTTCGCGGGCGACGTGCACCACGGTGGTATACAGATCGGCCAGGCCGATGCCCATGTGTGCCACGGTCGGCACCACCGGCGCGCCCAGCTGGGCCGACAGGGCGCGCACATTGATGAAACGCCGTCTGGCACGCGCTTCGTCCATGCGGTTGAGCGCAAACACCATCGGCCTGCCCAGCTGCATCAGTTCCAGCGCGAGCTCGAGATCGCGTTCCAGCGCCGTGGCATCCATCACCACCAGCAGCACGTCGGGGGCGGCAAACCTGTTGTCGGGCTGATGCGCTTCGTGCTGCGCGATGGCCGGCCAGCGGTCGCCCCACAGCAGATACTTCAGCGTCACACAGGCGTCCGCATCCAGATGGTGCAGGCCGCCGATGGCGGGCAGGGCAACCAGGGAAATCTGGTCGATCCCCACTTCGACCAGGCATTCCTCATACGCAGGCCCGATGCCGGCCAGACGCTCGTGGTGCGTGGACGTGCTGGCGGCCGCACGAAAAATGCTGTGCTTGCCGCTGCCGGTGCGGCCGACGATGGCCACGCGAGGGCGCCTGGCACCGCGCAGCCCGGGACCGTGAAGGGGAAAGCTATGCGGGGGCGAAACCATGAGTTGAAAACGCTCAGCTTTCCCTGAACAAACGGATCGCCTCGTCCAGTCGTTGCACGGCATGCACCGTCATGCCGGCGATCTTCTGCTTGGGCTGGTTGGCGGCTGGCACGATGGCCTGTGTGAAGCCGAGCTTGGCGGCTTCCTTCAGGCGTTCCTGCCCGCGCTGCACCGGGCGGATTTCGCCGGCCAGGCCGACTTCGCCGAACATCACCAGCTTGTCGGGCAGGGGCTGGCTTCTGAGCGAGGATACGATGGCGGCGAGCACGGCGAGGTCGGCGGCGGGTTCGCTGATCTTCACACCACCGACCGCGTTGACGAACACATCCTGGTCGAAGCAGGCAATGCCGGCGTGGCGGTGCAGCACGGCCAGCAGCATGGCGAGCCGATTCTGTTCCAGGCCGACGGACAGGCGGCGCGGACTCGGCGCATGGCTGGAATCGACCAGCGCTTGAATCTCAACCAATAGCGGACGCGTGCCTTCCTGCGTCACCAGCACGCAGGAACCGGGCACCGGCTCGCCGTGGCGCGACAGGAAGATCGCCGAGGGATTGGAGACGCCCTTGAGGCCTTTCTCGGTCATCGCGAACACGCCGATCTCGTTGACCGCACCGAAGCGGTTCTTGAACGCGCGCACGAGCCTGAACGACGAGCCGGTGTCGCCCTCGAAATACAGCACGGTGTCGACGATGTGCTCGAGCACGCGCGGACCAGCGATGGCGCCTTCCTTGGTGACATGGCCGACGAGGATGATCGCGGTGCCGGTCTGCTTGGCGTGGCGCGTGAGCTGCGCTGCGCATTCGCGCACCTGTGCCACCGAGCCGGGCGCCGAGGTCAGCGCCTCGGAATACACGGTCTGGATCGAGTCGATCACCGCGACCTCGGGCTTCATCTCGGTCAGTTGTGCGAGGATGGCTTCGAGCCGGATCTCGGGCAGTACCGGCAGGTTGGTCTCAGGCAGGGAAAGCCGCCGTGCGCGCAGCGCAACCTGGCGCGCCGACTCCTCGCCGCTGACGTAGAGCGTTTTCAGATTGCCGGACAGACCGGCCAAAGCTTGTAAAAGCAGCGTCGACTTGCCGATGCCGGGGTCGCCGCCGATCAGCACCACCCCGCCCGGCACCAGCCCGCCGCCAAGCACGCGGTCGAGCTCGCCGATGTCGGTGGCGATGCGGCTTTCCTCGGAGGCCTCGACGTCATGCAGGAATTGCGCGGTGCTGGTCGCCGCCAGTCCGGCGAAGCGCGGCTTGGCCGACTCGGCGATGGTTTCGACCAGCGTGTTCCAGGCATTGCAGGACGGGCACTGGCCTTGCCACTTGGGTGACTGTCCACCGCATTCGGTACAGGTGTAGATCGTCCTGGTTTTGGCCATCCGCTAACCCGCTACTTACGCGGCGGGGAATACACCCGTCGACAGATACCGGTCGCCGCGGTCGCAAACGATGGAGACGATGACGGCGTCCTGAATGTCTTTGGACAGCTGCAGGGCTGCCCACAGCGCGCCACCGGACGATACGCCGGCGAAGATGCCTTCCTCGCGCGCCATCCGGCGCGTGGTTTCCTCTGCATTCAACTGGCTCACATAGATCATGTGGTCAACCCGGTCGTAGTCGCAGATCTTCGGCACGTATTCATCCGGCCACTTGCGGATGCCTGGAATCTGCGAGCCCTCGGTCGGCTGCACGCCAACGATCTGGATTGCCGGATTCTGTTCCTTGAGGTAACGCGAACAGCCCATGATGGTGCCGGTCGTGCCCATGCTGGAAACGAAGTGGGTGATCCTGCCCTGCGTGTCGCGCCAGATCTCGGGCCCGGTGGTGCGGTAGTGCGCCTCGGGATTGTCGGGGTTGGCGAACTGGTCGAGGATCTTGCCGATGCCCTGTTTCTCCATGGCGATCGCCAGATCGCGCGCGCCTTCCATGCCGGCCTCCTTGCTCACCAGCTGCAATTCGGCACCGAACGCACGCATGGTCTGCTGGCGCTCGATCGAGGCATTCTCGGGCATGAGCAGGATAAGCTTGTAGCCGCGCATGGCTGCCGCCATCGCCAGCGCGATGCCGGTATTGCCGCTGGTCGCTTCGATCAGCGTATCGCCGGGCTTGATCTCGCCGCGCGCCTGCGCGGCGTCGATCATCGAGAGGGCCGGGCGGTCCTTCACCGAGCCGGCAGGATTGTTGCCTTCGAGCTTGACGAGAATGATGTTGCTGGTCGTGCCGGGCATGCGCTTCAGGCGCACCAGCGGCGTGTTGCCAACCGTATCCTCGATGGTCTTGTAGGTACTCATGTCTTCAACAGGTGTTCGATGTAGCGGGAAGTGCCTTCTTCCACGCTGTAGAAGGGCGCATCATACCCCGCCCCGCGCAGCGCGGAGATATCGGCCTCGGTATAGCTCTGGTATTTGCCCTTGAGCGCGTCGGGAAAAGCGATGTAGCTGACGAGGCCCTGGGCCTGCATCTGCTCCAGCGTCAAGGCCGGCTGGCCTTCGGATGCCCGGCAGGCGTTCACCGCCGCCACCGCGACATCGTTGAAGCTCTGGCAGCGCCCGGTGCCGACGTTGAAGATGCCCGACACATCCGGGTGGTCGAGGAACCACAGGTTGACGCGCACTACGTCCTCGATCGAGACGAAATCGCGCCGCTGCTCGCCGTTGGGGTAGCCGTCGCAGCCCTCGAACAGCTTCACCCTGCCCTCGGCGCGGTACTGGTTGAAGAAGTGGAACGCCACCGAGGCCATGCGTCCCTTGTGCTGCTCGCGCGGGCCGTAGACGTTGAAATAGCGGAAGCCTGCGATCTGCGCCGTGCGGTCGTTCCAAAGACGGCGCACGCTCTGGTCGAACAGGAACTTGGAATAGCCGTAGACGTTGAGCGGCGACTCGAACTCACGCGATTCGGAGAACACGCGCCCGGCGCCATAGACGCTCGCCGATGAAGCATAGAGGAACTGTGCGCCCTCGTCCTGGCAGAACTTGAGCAGCGCGCTGGAGTAACGGTAGTTGTTCTCCATCATGTAGCGGCCGTCGGTTTCCATGGTGTCGGAGCACGCGCCTTCGTGGAAGACCGCCGCCACGGCGCCGTCGAGCACGCCCTCCTCGACCAGGTCGAGGAATTCGGCCTTGTCGAAATAGTCGGCGATCTCGCAGTCGCTCAGGTTCCTGAACTTGTCGGCCTTGGTCAGGTTGTCGACCGCGATGATGTTGGTCTCGCCGCGCGCGTTGAGTGCCTTGACGAGGTTGGCACCGATGAATCCGGCGGCGCCGGTGACGACAGTGTACTGGCTCATGCTTCTTCTCCAAAGACTTCGTCCGCAGTGGCGACAGCGGTGCCGAACTTGCCGACCACGATGCCCGCCGCCCGGTTGGCCAGGCGCACTGCCTCGACCCCGCTCGCGCCAGCAGCCAGGGCCACGGCATAGGCTGCGATGACGGTGTCGCCGGCGCCGGAGACATCGAACACTTCCTGTGCCCGGGTGGCCTCGTGGTGCGCGCCAGTGGCGTCGAACAGGCTCATGCCTTCCTCGCTGCGCGTCACCAGCAGCGCATCCAGCTGGAAGCTCGCGCGCACCGCCGCGGCTTTGTCGGCGAGTTCGGCCTCGGTTTTCCAGCTGCCGGCCACGTCGCGAAATTCGCTGCGGTTGGGCGTGATCAGAGTGGCTCCAGTGTAGCGTGCCCAGTCGTCGCCCTTGGGATCGACCAGGATGGGCTTGTTCGCCGCGCGCGCCAGCTCGATCATGCGTGTGACGTGCGTCAGCCCGCCCTTGCCGTAGTCCGACAGGATCACCACGTCGCAGTCGGTCAGCAGCTGCGCATAGGCTTCCAGCTTGGCAGCCAGCACCTCGTGACCCGGCTGGGTCTCGAAGTCGACGCGCAGCAGTTGTTGCTGGCGTCCGATGACGCGCAGCTTGGTGATAGTGGAAAACGCCGGGTCTTCGTGCAGATGCACGGTGAACGACTCGGCCTCGAGCAGCGCCCGCAGGGCCTGCCCGGCCTCGTCGCACCCCGCCACCGACAGCAGCGTGACCTGCGCACCCAGCGCCGCGGCATTGCGTGCCACGTTGCCGGCGCCGCCGATGCGGTCTTCGTTGCGCGTGACATGCACCACCGGCACCGGCGCCTCGGGCGAGATGCGCGAGACGTCGCCAAACCAGTAGCGGTCCAGCATCACATCGCCCACTACCAGGATGCGGGCGCGGCGGATGGCGTCACGCAAGGACATTACTGGCGTCCGATCGGCAGATAGTCGAATCCCATCTCGCGCATCGCCTGCGGTTCGTAGAGATTGCGGCCGTCGAACACCAGCGGCGTCTTCAGCAGCGCTTTCATGGTGTCGAAATTGGGGCTGCGGAAGACCTTCCACTCGGTGACGATCAGCAGCGCGTCGGCGCCTTTCAGTGCATCCATCGGGCTGTCGACCAGCAGCAGGTCGGCACGCTCACCGTAGATGCGGCGCGTTTCCTCCATCGCCGCCGGATCGTAGGCCGACACGCTCGCGCCCATCGCCCACAGCGCTTCGAGCATGGTGCGGCTGGGCGCCTCGCGCATGTCGTCGGTATTCGGCTTGAACGCCAGACCCCACATGGCAAAGCGCTTGCCCTTCAGGTCTTTTCCGAAGCGGGCGGTCAGCTTGTTGATCAGGATGTGCTTCTGCGCGTCGTTGGCCTCTTCCACCGCATCGAGCACGCGCAAGGAGATGCCGTTTTCCTGGCCGGTGCGGCGCAAGGCCTGCACGTCCTTGGGAAAGCACGAACCCCCGTAGCCGCAGCCGGCATACAGGAAGTGATAGCCGATGCGCGGATCGGAGCCGATGCCATGACGTACCTGCTCGATGTCGGCGCCGAGTTTCTCGGCCAGTACGGCCAGCTCGTTCATGAAGGAAATGCGCGTCGCCAGCATGGCATTGGCGGCGTACTTGGTGAGTTCGGCACTGCGCACGTCCATCACCGTCAGACGGTCGTGGTTGCGCTGGAACGGCGCGTAGAGCTGGCGCAGCAAGGCCGTGGCGCGTTCGCTGTCGGTGCCGATGACGATGCGGTCTGGCTTCATGAAATCGTCCACCGCCGCCCCTTCCTTCAGGAATTCGGGGTTCGATGCGACGTTGAATTCGATGGCTACGCCGCGCTTGGCCAACTCCTCCGTGAGCGCAGCACGCACCTTGTCGGCGGTGCCGACCGGCACGGTGGACTTGTCGACCACCAGTTTGTAGTCGTCCATGTGGCGGCCGATGTTACGCGCCGCGGCCACCACATATTGCAGGTCGGCCGAGCCGTCCTCGTCCGGCGGGGTTCCGACGGCGATGAACTGGATCTGGCCAAAGGCCACCGACTCCTCGATGTCGGTGGTGAAGGACAGCCGGCCGGCAGCAACGTTGCGCTTGACCATGTCCTCCAGCCCTGGCTCGTAGATCGGGATGCCGCCGGATTTCAGGATCTCGATCTTGTTGGGATCGACGTCGAGGCACAGCACTTCGTTGCCGACTTCGGCCAGACAGGTCCCGGTCACCAGGCCCACATAGCCCGTTCCAATTACCGTGATTTTCAAAGCGTCTTCTCCCTAAGAATTCTGTATGTCGGACTGTATCTGTTTGAGCGCAGCCAGCGGATCGGCCGCGGCGGTGATCGGGCGCCCGATCACCAGGTCGGTCGCGCCGGCACGTAGTGCTTCTTCCGGCGTCATCACGCGGCGCTGGTCGCCCACTTCCGCGCCGGCCGGTCGGATACCCGGCGTGACCAGACGGAAATCCGCGCCCAGATCGGCGCGCAGCATGGACGCTTCCTGCGCCGAGCAGACCACGCCATCCAGCCTGCAGGCCCGGGCCAGATGCGCCAGACGCAACACCTGATCGGCCGGCACATCGGCCACGCCGACCTCGGCCAGATCCTCGGCGCGCATGCTGGTCAGTACCGTCACGGCAATCAGCAGCGGCCGCTGCGCGAGGCCTGCCAGCGCGTCCTGCGCCGCCGCCATCATGCGGCGTCCGCCCGAGGCATGGACGTTCAGCATCCACACACCCAGTCCCGCTGCCGCCTTGCAGGCCGCCGCCACCGTATTGGGGATGTCGTGGAATTTCAGGTCGAGGAATACGTCGAACCCGCGCGCCACCAGCGCGCGCACCAGTTCCGGCCCGGCCACGGTGAACAGCTCCTTGCCCACCTTGAGCCGGCACAGCGTCGGATCGAGTTGGCCTACCAGCGCCAGCGCCGACGCCGCGTCGGCAAAATCCAGCGCCACGATGATCTTGGTCGAATTCACGCCATCCCTTCCACTTACCACTGACTGCTCCCCACTCACGCTTCTCCTTCGCTCCGCTCGGGATCGAAGCTGTCCCAGCGCCCGCAGGCCGGGCAGCGCCAGAAGAACTGTTTGGCCTTGAAACCGCAACTGCCGCATTGGTAGCGCATCATGCGCTGGCTATGCGCAGCCACCAGGTTTTTTTCCACCTGCAGCAGTTCGCGCACCTCAGGCTCCGCATTGACGAGCTCGGCTTCGAGCAGGCGGTCCAGCGTGCGCAGGCTGGGATTGCGCCGCAATTCCTCGCGCGCAAGCTGGCTGGCTGCAGTGGCGCCTTCGATTTCGGCTACTGCCAGATACAGCGCGTTGAACACGTCCGGCGATGGCTGCCGGGCATACAGGGCGCGCAGCCACTGCACGCCTTCTTCCAGCCGCCCCAGCTGGCGATAACTGCCGAGTACGCGATCCACCACCAGTGCCATGTGCGCCGCACTTTGCGTTTCGACCAGGCGCCAGTCTGCGATGGCGGCCTCGTGCCGTCCCGCCGCCGCGTCGAGGTCGCCCGCCATCAGGTTGGCGCGCACCGACTGGCGGTTGCTGGACAGCGCCTGCTGCAATTGGGCGGCGGCGGCTTCGGAATTGCCCCGGGCCGATTCGAGCAGCGCCAGTTCGCAATGGAAATGGGCGATGTCGGCGTTGAGCGGCTTGCTGGTGTCCTTTTCCAGTACATGGGCGGCGTCGATGGCCTTCTGCCAGTCTTTCTCCTGCACGTAGATTTCCAGCAGGTAGGTGCGTGCCAGACCGTGCTGTGGCGTTTTCAGCAGCCTCGTGAACACCTGCTCGGCGCGATCGAGCAGGCCCGCCTTGAGGTAATCCTGGCCCAGTTCGCTCATCGCACGCAGACGCTGCTCCTCGGCCAGGCCTTCGCGCTCCAGCAGGTTCTCGTGCATGCGGATGGCGCGATCGAGTTCGCCGCGCCGGCGGAACAGACCGCCCAGCGCAAAATGCAGGTCGATGGTTTCAGGTTCGAGCTTGACGACCTCGAGAAAGGCCTCGATGGCCTTGTCGGGCTGCTCGTTGAGAAGAAAATTCAGGCCGCGGAAATACGAGTTGGGCAGCGCACGCGATTCGGTCACCACCTGCCGGATGTCCACTCGCGCAGCCAACCAGCCCAGCACGAAAAACAGGGGGAACGCCAGCAACCACCAGAACTCGAATTCCATGGGGTTTATACGACGGGCAGGTCGGTTTGCGTGACCGTATCCAGTTCGACCGCCCGCGGCTTGCGGCCCAGTTCGCGCCGCAAGCGGAATAGCGTGGGCAGCAAGGCGAGCACCCCGATCAGGGCGCCGAGGATGAACGCCAACCCCAGCATGACGATCAGCGGCGCCTGCCACACATAATCCAGATAGGAATAAAAAGTCACGCTATGGCTGTTTTTCAGGGCAAAGCCCAGCACCAGCAGAAAAACCAGCAGTTTCGCCAGCAGGCCCAGATAGTGCGTGAAATTTTTCATGTATATACGCCAGGAAGTTCGCCCATTTTACCCGCGCGGCGCCAATCGCCAAAGAAAACGGCGCCTTGCGGCGCCGTCTTGTTGGTCTTGCTGTCCTTGACCGGATCTACCGGCCGCGGGCCGGCCATGAATGCGAAGGCGCCGAAGCACCTATAACATCGCACGCGCCCGCCACCACCACGCCTAGAGCGGAAAATCCACCCGGTCGCGCAACTCCTTGCCGGCCTTGAAGTGCGGCACATACTTGGCCGGCACCTGCACGCGCTCGCCAGACTTGGGGTTGCGCCCGAGACGGGCGGGACGAAAGCTCAGACTGAAGCTGCCGAAACCGCGGATTTCGATACGCTCCCCGCGCGACAGGTTTTTCGCCAGCGCATCGAGGATCGTTTTCACCGCCATTTCGATATCCGCAACCGAAAATTGCGAATGCCGCGCCGCCAGTTGAGCAATCAGCTCGGACTTGGTCATGGATTACTCGGCGTTCTTGTTATCGAGCTTGGCTTTCAGCAGTGCGCCGAGGTTGGTCGAACCGCTGGCCGCCGCTGCGGATTCGGCCGAGAATTTCTTCATCGCCGCATCCTGCTCGGTCATGTCCTTGGCCTTGATCGACAGGTTGATCACACGGTTCTTGCGATCCACGTTAATGATCATGGCCTCGATCTCGTCGCCTTCCTTGTAGTGGCTGCGCATGTCTTCGACGCGGTCGCGCGAGACTTCGGATGCACGCAGGTAGCCTTCCATGTCGCTGTCCAGCTGCACGGTGGCGCCCTTGGGCTCCACGGTCTTGATGGTGCCCTTGACGATGCTGCCCTTCTCGTGGCCCGACGCGTAGCTGGTCAGCGGATCGCCTTCGAGCTGCTTGATGCCGAGCGAAATACGCTCGCGCTCGAGGTCGATACCGAGAACCACGGCTTCCACGTCCTGGCCCTTGCGGAAGTTGCGCACGGCTTCTTCGCCGGGCACGTTCCATGACAGGTCGGACAGGTGAACCAGGCCGTCGATGCCGCCGGGCAGGCCGATGAACACGCCGAAGTCGGTGATCGACTTGATCGCGCCGCTGACCTTGTCGCCCTTCTTGTGGTTCATCGAGAAATCCTCCCACGGGTTCGACTTGCACTGCTTCATGCCCAGCGAGATGCGGCGCTTGTCCTCGTCGATGTCGAGCACCATGACTTCGACTTCGTCGCCCAGCTGAACGATCTTGGAGGGGCTGACGTTCTTGTTGGTCCAGTCCATTTCGGAGACGTGCACCAGGCCTTCGATACCCTCTTCAATCTCGACGAATGCGCCGTAGTCGGTCAGGTTGGCGACCTTGCCGAACATGCGGGTGCCCTGCGGGTAGCGGCGTGCAATGCCAACCCACGGGTCATCGCCCAGCTGCTTGATGCCGAGCGACACGCGGTTCTTCTCGGTGTCGTAGCGCAGGATCTTGGCTTCCAGTTCCTGGCCGACGTGCACCACTTCCGACGGGTGCTTGACGCGGCGCCAGGCCATGTCGGTGATGTGCAGCAGGCCGTCGATACCGCCCAGGTCCACGAACGCGCCGTAGTCGGTGATGTTCTTGACCACGCCCTTGACGATGGAGCCTTCCTTCAGGTTCTCCATCATCGCTTCACGGTCGGCACCCATGGTCTCTTCCAGCACGGCACGGCGCGACACCACGACGTTGTTGCGCTTGCGGTCGAGCTTGATGACCTTGAATTCCATTTCCTTGTATTCGAAGGGCGTGGTGTCCTTGACCGGACGCATGTCGACCAGCGAACCCGGCAGGAAGGCGCGCAGGCCGCCCACCAGCACCGTCAGGCCGCCCTTGACCTTGCCCTGTACCATGCCGGTGACGATGCGGCCTTCGTTCATCGCCGCTTCCAGATCCAGCCACGCGGCCAGTTTCTTGGCGCGCTCGCGCGACAGCTTGGTGGCACCGAAGCCGTCTTCGATCGACTCGATCGCAACGGCAACGAAATCGCCGACCTTGGCTTCGATCTCGCCCTGGTCGTTCTTGAATTCTTCGAGGGGAATCAGGCTCTCGGATTTGAGGCCGGCATTCACCGTCACGAAGTTGTGGTCGATGCCGACGATTTCGGCGGTGATGACTTCACCCTGGCGCATTTCCTGGTGCTCGAGGGATTCCTCGAACAGGGCGGCAAAGCTTTCCATGGACTCGGGGGCGGAAGCAGCGGTAGCAGTAGACATTAAAAACCTTCTTGTCCGTCGGTGAGGACGGGGTTAGTTGCACATCGCCAGCCTGCGGGCGCAGGTCTGACACGAGTAATACTTCTAATACTTCATTGCTTGCTGTGGTAGTGCGCCAGCACCGCCTGCACTGCCGACTCGATGTCCATATGGGTCGTGTCGAGCAACAGCGCATCCGGCGCGGGTTTCAGCGGTGCAACGGTGCGGGCGGAATCGCGCGCATCGCGGGCCTGCATATCCGCAACAAGGGCCGTTAGACTAGCAGAGTTCCCCTTTTCGATCAACTGCTTATAGCGCCGCTCGGCACGCGCCTCGGCGCTGGCGGTGAGGAAGACCTTGGTCGCCGCATCGGCAAATACCACGGTGCCCATATCGCGCCCATCCGCCACCAGCCCGGGCGGCTGGCGGTAGGCACGCTGGCGGTCGAGCAAGGCCGCGCGCACGCCCGGCAGGGCCGCCACTTTCGAGGCACCCTCGCCCACCGCTTCGGCGCGGATCGCGTCGGTCACGTTTTCGCCCGCCAGCCAGACCGAGCCGTCGCGGAACGTTGCCGGCAAATGGCCCGCCAGTTCCGCCACGCGCGCCTCGTCGTCCAGCGCCACGCCATGCTTCATCGCCGACAGCGCGGTCAGCCGGTACAGCGCGCCGCTGTCGAGAAAGTGAAATCCCAGCGCGACTGCCACCCGTTCCGCCACGGTACCCTTGCCCGAGGCCGAGGGGCCGTCGATGGTGATGACCGAGATTGGGCTGGGCGCTGCGCTCATTGGGCGATCCCCGCAAATATCTTGAAATACGTCGGGAAGGTCTTGTTCACACAGGCCGGATCGTTGATGCGCACCGGCACGCCGCCGAGTGTCGCCAGCGACAGACACATCGCCATGCGGTGGTCGTCATAGGTATCGATGACGGCATTGGGGATGAGGTGTTCCGGCGGCGTGATGCGGATGAAGTCGGCCCCCTCCTCCACCGTCGCGCCGACCTTGCGCAGTTCGGTCGCCATCGCGGCAATGCGGTCGGTCTCTTTCACCCGCCAGCTGGCGATGTTCCTGAGCGTGGTCGGGCCGTCGGCGAACAGCGCCGTCACCGCCAGCGTCATCGCGGCGTCGGGAATGGCGTTGCAGTCGAGGTCGATCGCCTTCAGGCGGCCATTTCTGGGTGCTTGCGCCTCGATCCAGTTCGGCCCCATGTCGATCTGCGCGCCCATTTTCGCCAGCGCATCGGCAAAGCGCACGTCGCCCTGCACGCTGTCGCGGCCCACGCCCTGCACCCGCACGGGACCACCGCCGATGGCGCCCGCGGCGAGGAAATACGACGCCGACGAGGCGTCGCCCTCGACCCAGATTTCGCCCGGGCTCCGATAGCGAGCTGCCGCCGGCACGCCGAAGCCTTGCCAGCCGTTGCGCGCGATATCCACGCCAAAGCGGCGCAGCATCGCCAGCGTGATCCCGATATAGGGCTTGGAAATCAACTCGCCCACGACTTCGATCGTGGTATTGCGCTGGCGCAGCGGCAGCGCCATCAGGAGGCCGGTGAGGAATTGGCTCGATACGTTGCCGCGCACCTCGGTGGTGTCGCCGGCGATCTCCACCGGATGGATCTTCAGCGGCGGAAAACCCTCCTGGCCGAGATAGTCGATACGCGCGCCCAGCTTGCGCAAGGCGTCGACCAGATCGCCGATCGGCCGCTCGTGCATCCGCGCGACGCCTTTCAGCACATACTCGCCGCCCGACAGTGCGCACGCGGCGGTCAGCGAACGGAACGCCGTGCCGGCATTGCCCAGGAACAGCTCGGCCTGCTTGACCGGAAACGCGCCACCCACGCCGGTGATCTCGTAGTCGTCGGAATCGCTCACCCGCGCCACGCCGACCCCCAGCGCCCGCAGGGCATCGAGCATGACCCGGGTGTCGTCGGAATCGAGCAGTGCGCGCACGATAGTCGTGCCTTTCGCCAGCGCCGCCAGCAGCAACACGCGATTGGAAATACTTTTGGAACCCGGCAGGCGTACCGTGCCGCGCGCCGCGGTGCTTGCGGGCAGATCGAGAAATTCCATCAAGAGTCCTGAGTCTTCATCCAGTGTTCGCGTGCCGTCCGGGCCCGCGAAAAAATCTTCAACAAGACATCGCCATCTTCTGCATCGACTGCCTGGCGCAGAATCTGCAACGCGTCCAGATAGGCATCCAGTTCTGCCACCACCGCATCCCGGTTCGCCAGTGCAATGTCGCGCCACATCTCCGGGCTGCTGCCGGCAATGCGGGTGAAATCGCGGAAGCCGCTGGCGGCGAAGCGAAAGAAGGCGTCGCCGTCGGCACGCTGTGCCAGATCGTCCACCAGAGCAAATGCCGCGAGATGCGGCAGATGGCTCACCGCCGCGAACACGCGATCATGTTGCGCGGCGTCCAGCGTCTCGACCTGGGCCCCGACCGCTTCCCACAGCGCGCGCACCGTGGCAATCGCACCGGCGCGGGTCTCGGCCTGCGGCGTCAACACCACGCGCTTGCCCTGATAGAGATCTGCGCGCGCAGCACCGGGCCCGCTTTGCTCGGAACCCGCGATGGGATGGCCCGGCACGAAATCGGCAAAACGCGTGCCGAGCGCGACGCGCGCCGCCCCGACCACGTCAGACTTGGTACTGCCGGCATCGGTGACGATGGCGCCGGGCTTCAGGTGCGGCGCCAGGTTTTTCAATACGGCTGCGGTCTCGCCCACCGGCATCGCCAGCAGGATGCAGTCTGCCTGCCCGGCTTCTGTCCAGTCCACGGCGCGGTCGATCAGGCCGAGTTCGCGTGCGACGGTGAGCCGTGCGGGATTCCGCCCGACACCCAGCACCTCGCCCACCGCACCCGCCTGTTTCAGTGCCAGCGCGAACGAACCGCCGATGAGTCCGGTGCCGACGATGGCAAGTTTGCCGACGATCACAGGCAGGCTCTCCGACCGCAAGGGTCAGGCCGTGGTTCTAAAGCCGCTGAAGCGGCAAGAACCACGCTCAGCGCGTCGAGGAAGCGGGTGTTCTGCCCGGCCAGCCCTACCGACACGCGCAGGAACTCGGGCAGGCCGTAATTGGCGACCGGTCGCACGATGACGCCGCGCTTCAGCAGTTCGGTGTTGATGCGCGCGGCGTCGCCGACTTTCGCCAGCAGGAAATTGCCCTTCGACGGCACGATGGCGACCTTCATGTCTGCCAGCCCGGCCGCCAGCTGCGCCATACCCGCTCTGTTCAGCGCGTAACTGCGCAACAGGAAGGCGATGTCGTCGAGCGCGGCTTCGGCGGCGGCAAGCGCAGGCGCGTTGACGTTGAAGGGATGGCGCACCCGGTTCAGGAGGCCGATGACGTCGGGATGCCCGACGCCGTAGCCGACGCGCAGACCGGCAAGGCCATAGGCCTTGGAGAAGGTGCGGCTGATCAGCAGATTCGGGAAACGCTCGATCCATGCGAGGGTGTCGCAGCGGTCTTCCGTCGGCAGGTATTCGCCGTAGGCTTCGTCGAGCACCACCAGCACCTGCGGCGGCACGGTTGCGAGGAAGGCCTCGATTTCCGCCCACGGCAGAAAGGTGCCGGTCGGATTGTTGGGATTGGCGATCCACAGCACACGGGTATCGTCGCGGATGGCCGCGCGCATCGCCGCGAGGTCATGGCCATAGTCCTTCGCCGGCACCGCGATGCCCTGCGCGCCCACGGTTTGCGTGGCGATCGGATACACCGCGAAGGCATGCTGCGCATAGACTGCGGAGGTGCCCGGCGCCAGGAGGGCGCGCGCCGCCATGTCCAGGATGTCGTTCGAGCCGTTGCCCAGCACGATCTGCTGTGCCGCAACACCCAGCTTCGCCGACAATTTCGACTTCAGCGCAAAACCGGCTCCATCGGGATACAGAGCCATGTCATGCAGTGCGTCCTGCGCCGCCGCCAGCGCCATGGGACTGGGGCCGAGCGGGTTCTCGTTCGACGCCAGCTTGACGATGTCGGCTTCGTCCAATCCCAGTTCGCGCGCGAGTTCGGAAATGGGTTTGCCGGGCTTGTATGGGGCGATCGCACGCACGTACGGCGGCGCTAATTCACAACAATCCATCACGAGGCGACGGGGTAGGAACCCAGAATCTTGAGGAAGGCGGCGCGCGTCTCGATTTCGGCAAGCGCTGCCGCCAGGTTCGCATCCTGGCGGTGGCCCTGGCAGACGACGAAGAAGAGGTATTCCCAGTTGCCCGAGCGCGCCGGGCGCGATTCGAGCTTGCTCATGGAGATGCCGGCATCGGCGAGCGGCTGCAGCAGCTTGACCACCGCGCCCGGCTCGTTCTTCGTGCTCATCACCAGCGAGGTCTTGTCGCGACCCGAGGGCGGGGAATCGTTTTGCCCCAGCACCAGAAAGCGGGTGGTATTGCTGGCTTCGTCTTCGACGCGCGCTTCCACCACGTCAAGGCCATACAGTTCGGCGGCGGCTTCGCTGCCCAGCGTGGCGGCATCGGGTTCGGCCGCCGCGCGGCGTGCCCCTTCGCTATTGCTGACCACGCTGACGCGTTCGGCATTGGGGAGATGGCGAGCCAGCCACTGCTGGCACTGGGCAAGCGATTGCGCGTGGCCATACACGCGCTGGATGCCGCCCAGCCCGCCATGTTTTCTCATGAGCGTCTGATGGATCGGCAGCATGACCTCGCCGCAGATCTTGAGCGTGCTGATGACGATGAGGTCGAGCGTGCGGCCGATCACGCCTTCGGTGGAGTTCTCCACCGGTACCACCGCAAAATCGGCACGCCCGGTTTCCACCGCCTGGAAGCAGGCGTCGATGTCGGCCTCGGCGAGCGCCTCGGCCTCGTGGCCGAAATGCTTGTGGACCGCCTGCTGGCTGAACGTGCCGGCCGGACCGAGATAGGCGATGCGAGTGGTCTGTTCCAGCGCGCGGCAGGCGGAAATGATCTCGCGGATCAGGCGCTCGACCGCATCGCCCGACAACGGGCCGGGATTGGTCTCGCGCAGGCGCCGCACGATCTGCGCCTCGCGTTCGGGACGGTAGATCTTCTCGCCGTTCTTGGCACGCCCGACCTGCTGGGCGATGCCCGCCCGCTCCGAGATCAGCTGCAGGATGGCGTCGTCGATGCTGTCGATGCGCGCACGCAGCGCGCCCAGCTCAGTCGGCGCGCCCGGCGCGCTGTGTGCGTCGTCCGTCATGCCGGCAGGTAGCGTACGGCCAGCACCCCGGCAATCGCAGCAAGCTGCTGCATGACTGCAGCGGTGGCGGCGCTGTCGATGTCGACCAAGGTATACGCCATGTCGCCCTTCGACTTGTTGACCATATTGTGGATGTTGAGTCCGGCGGCGGCGAGCACCGACGAAATCTGTCCCACCATGTTGGGCACGTTGGCGTTGGCAATCGCGATGCGGTATGCGGATTCGCGAGGCATGCTGACGTTGGGGAAGTTGACCGCGTTGAGGATGTTGCCGTTTTCCAGGTAGTCGGCGAGCTGTTCGGCCACCATCACCGCGCAGTTTTCCTCGGCTTCCTCGGTCGAGGCGCCCAGATGCGGCAGCGCCACCGCCTTGGCGTGGCCCTTCAGCGCGTTGGCCGGGAAGTCGCAGATGTAGGCATGCAGCTTGCCGGCGTCGAGCGCCTCGATCACGGCGGCATTGTCGACCACGCCTTCGCGCGCGAAATTGAGCAGCACCGCGTCCGAACGCATCATCCCCAGCCGCTGGGCGTTGACGAGGTTGCGGGTGGTGTCCAGCAGTGGCACGTGCAGGGTGACGAAGTCGGCCATGCGCAGCACGTCCTCGACGCTCTCCGCACGCCTGACCTGCGACGGCAGCCGCCATGCCGCGTCGACCGTGATCGCCGGATCGAAGCCGACGACGTTCATGCCGAGTTTGATCGCCGCCTCGGCAATGTAGGAACCGATCGCGCCGAGCCCGATCACGCCCAGCGTGCGGCCCGGCAGCTCCATGCCGGCGAACTGCTTCTTGCCCGCCTCGGTCGCCTTGTGCATCTCCTCGTCGGTGCCCGAAAGTCCCTCGACGAACTTCAACGCCGGCACCAGGTTGCGCGCGCCCAGCAGCATGCCGGCGATCACCAGTTCCTTCACCGCGTTGGCGTTGGCACCGGGCGCGTTGAACACCGGCACGCCGCGTTCCGACAGCTTCTTCACCGGGATATTGTTGGTTCCTGCGCCGGCACGCGCGATCGCGCGCACCGAGGCGGGGATGTCCATCTCGTGCATGTTGGCCGAGCGCACCAGGATGCCATCCGGGTCGGCCACGTCACCCCCGACCGTATAAGCCTCCGGCAGCCGCGCCAGTCCGCGCGCGGAAATGGCATTGAGCGTGAGGATCTTGCGCGGCTCAGCCATGGCTTTTCTCGAATTCGCGCATGCAGTCGACCAGCGCACGCACGCCCTCGATCGGCATGGCGTTGTAGATCGAGGCACGCATGCCGCCGACCGAGCGGTGGCCTTTCAATTGCAGCAGGCCGCGTTCCTTGGCGAGCTTGAGGAAGGCCTCGTCGAGCGTGGAATCCTTCAGGGTGAACGGCACGTTCATCAGCGAGCGGTTGTCCTTCGCCACCGGCGATGCGTAGAAGTCGGTCGCATCGAGATAGTCATACAGCAGGCTGGCCTTCTCGCGGTTGGTCTTCTCCATCGCGGCGAGGCCGCCGCGCACCTTCAGCCACTTGAACACCAGCCCCGCCGTGTACATGGCGAAGGTGGCCGGGGTGTTGTACATCGAGTCGTTGTCGGCGTGGATCTTGTAGTCGAACATGGTCGGGGTGCCTTTCAGCGTCTCCCCGATCAGGTCGGCGCGCACGATGACGATGGTCAGCCCGGCCGGGCCGATGTTCTTCTGCGCGCCGGCGTAGATCAGGCCGAATCTCGACACGTCGATCGGGCGCGACAGGATGGTCGACGACATGTCGGCCACCAGCGGCACGCTGCCAGTCTCCGGCGTCCAGAACATCTCCACGCCGCCGATGGTTTCGTTGGGCGTGTAGTGGACGTAGGCCGCGTTGGAATCGAGCTTCCACTGGTCCTGCGTCGGCGCGTAGCTGAAGTTCTTGTCCTCGCTCGTCGCCACCACGTTCACCGCGCCATATTTCTTCGCTTCCTTGATGGCCTTTTTCGACCATTCGCCGGTGTTGAGGTAATCGGCGCCGGTTTTGCCGCGCAGCAGGTTCATCGGCACCATGGCGAACTGGCTGGACGCGCCACCCTGCAGGAACAGGACCTTGTAGTTGGCGGGGATGCCCATCAGTTCGCGCAGGTCGGCTTCGGCCTCGGCGGCGATGCCCATGAACTCCTTGCCGCGGTGGCTCATTTCCATCACCGACATGCCGGAACCGTGCCAGTCGACCAGCTCGGTTTGCACCTGTTGCAGCACATCCTTGGGCAGCACGGCTGGGCCGGCACTGAAGTTATAGATCGTCATGCGTGTATCCCCTTCATTCCTCTTCGTTGTCGGTTTCAGCCAGTTTTTCCAGGCTGATCAGCGTCTCGCCCTTGTCCAGGTTGATCAGCGTGACGCCTTGCGTGGCGCGGCTCATGGCCCGGATCTCCTTGACCCGGGTACGGATCAGCACGCCGCCGGTGGTGATCAGCATGATCTCGTCGTCCGGCTTCACCAATGTTGCAGCCACCACCTTGCCATTCCGTTCGCTGGTCTGGATCGCAATCATGCCCTGCGTCGCACGCGCGTGTCGGGTGTATTCAGCGATCGGCGTGCGCTTGCCGAAGCCGTTCTCGGTCGCGGTCAGCACGAAATCGTTCTCGTCCTCGGCCACCAGCAGCGAAATCAGCTTCTTGCCCTTGGCGAGCTTCATGCCGATCACGCCGCGCGCGGTGCGGCCCATCGGGCGCACGTCGTTCTCGTCGAAGCGCACCGCCTTGCCGCCGTCGGAGAACAGCATCACATCGTGGCGGCCGTCGGTGATCGACGCGCCGATGAGGAAATCGCCCTCGTCCAGCCCCACCGCGATGATGCCGGCGGTGCGCGGACGCGAGAAGTCGCTCAAGGGCGTCTTCTTGACGATGCCGTTGCTGGTCGCCATGAAGACGTATTGATCGTCGTCGAAGGTCTTGACCGGCAACAGCGCGTTGATCTTCTCGCCATCTTCCAGCGGCAGCAGGTTGACGATGGGCTTGCCGCGTGCCGCACGGCCGCCCTGCGGCACGTTGTAGACCTTGAGCCAATACAGCCGGCCACGGTTGGAGAAGCAGAGGATGTAGTCGTGAGTATTGGCGATGAACATCTTCTCGATGAAGTCTTCATCCTTGGTGCCCGCTGCCTGTTTGCCTCGCCCGCCGCGCTTCTGCGCACGGTAGTCGTCGATCGGCTGCGACTTCATGTAGCCGCCGTGCGACAGCGTGACGACCATCTCTTCCGGCTTGATCAGGTCTTCCATCGACATGTCCTGCGCGTTCTCGACGATGGCCGAGCGGCGCGCGTCGCCGAACTGCTCCTGCACCTGGGTCAACTCCTCGCGGATGATCTGGGTGATGCGCGAAGGATTGGCCAGGATGTCGAGCAGGTCGGCAATCTTCGCCATGATCTCCTTGTACTCGCCGATGATCTTGTCCGACTCGAGGTTGGTCAGGCGCTGCAGCTGCATTTCGAGGATGCGCTGCGCCTGTATCTCGGACAAACGGTAGCCGTCGGCATGCAGGCCGAACTCGGGGCCGATGTTCACCGGACGCGAATATTCGGGGTCGATGCGCGCCAGCATCTCCTCGACCATTGCCGACTTCCAGGCGCGGCCAAGCAGGCGCTCCTTGGCGATCACGGGGGTTTCCGAGGACTTGATCAGCTCGACGATCTCGTCGACGTTGGCCAGCGCCACGGCGAGGCCTTCGAGGATGTGGCCGCGTTCGCGCGCCTTGCGCAGATCGAACACGGTGCGGCGGGTGACGACTTCACGGCGGTGGCGCAGGAAGGCGTCGAGCATTTCCTTCAGGTTGAGCAGGCGCGGCTGGCCCTCGATCAGCGCCACCATGTTCATGCCGAAGGTGTCCTGCATCTGCGTCTGCTTGTACAGATTGTTCAGGATCACGTCGGCGTTTTCGCCACGCTTCAGCTCGATGTAGACGCGCATGCCCGACTTGTCGGACTCGTCGCGCAGGTCGGCAATGCCGTCGATCTGCTTCTCGCGCACCAACTCGCCGATCTTGATCAGCAGGTTGGCCTTGTTCACCTGGTACGGCAGTTCGTCGATGATGATCGCCTGCTTGCCGCCCGCCTTGTCGAGGTCCTCGACGTGGCAGGTGGCGCGCATCACCACGCGGCCGCGGCCGGTGCGGTAGCCGTCACGCACGCCGGAGAGGCCGTAGATGATGCCGGCAGTCGGGAAGTCCGGCGCCTTGACGATGGCGATCAGCGACTCGATGTCGATCTCGGGGTCGTCCAGCAGCGCAAACAGCGCGGTGCAGATGTCGGTGAGGTTGTGCGGCGGGATGTTGGTCGCCATGCCCACCGCGATGCCGGACGAGCCGTTGATCAGGAGGTTGGGGATCTTGGTCGGCAACACCAGCGGTTCCTGCTCGGATCCGTCGTAGTTGGGGCCGAAGTCGACCGTTTCCTTGTCGAGGTCGGCCAGCAATTCGTGCGCGATCTTCGACATGCGAACTTCGGTATAACGCATCGCCGCCGCGTTGTCGCCGTCGACCGAGCCGAAGTTGCCCTGGCCGTCGATCAGCGGGTAGCGTAGCGAAAAGTCCTGCGCCATCCGCACCATGGTGTCGTATACCGCGGTATCGCCGTGCGGGTGGTATTTACCGATGACGTCGCCGACCACGCGCGCCGACTTCTTGTATGCCTTGTTCCAGTCGTTGCCCAGTTCGTTCATCGCGAACAGCACGCGACGATGTACGGGCTTCAGGCCGTCGCGCACGTCCGGCAGCGCACGTCCGACGATCACGCTCATGGCGTAATCGAGATACGACCGCCTCATCTCCTCTTCGAGGCTGACCGGGAGGGTTTCCTTGGCAAACTGTTCCATAACCGGTTTTTTATTTATTCAGGCTTTAAAGCACGCGATTTTAGCATGGCCGGGAGGCTCGGCCGCCTTTGCCAAACCACGGCCAAACAGTGAGAATGCAGGCCACCATGAAAGCCCCCGCCGACCTTCTTCTCCTGCCGCAATGGGTGGTACCCGTCGAATCGGGGGGGCCACTATCCGACCATGCCGTCGTCGTGCAGGACGGCTGCATCCTCGACGTGCTGCCCGCCGATGCCGCACAGGCCCGCTACGACGCCGTGCAGACGCTCCCCCTGCCAGGACAGGCGCTGATCCCGGGTTTGGTCAATCTGCACGGCCACGCCGCGATGTCGCTGTTTCGCGGCTTCGCCGACGACCTGCCGCTGATGGCCTGGCTCAACGACCGCATCTGGCCGGCCGAGAAGAAGCACGTGTCCGAGGCCTTCGTGCGCGACGGCACCCTGCTCGCCGTCGCCGAAATGCTGGCGGGCGGCATCACTACCTGCAACGACATGTATTTCTTCCCCAAGGCCGCAGGCGAAGCCTTCCTGCAGGCGGGGATGCGCGCCACCCTGGGCATGATCGTGCTGGAATTTCCCAGCGCCTACGCTTCGGACGCCGACGACTACCTGGCCAAGGGACTGGCCCTGCGCGACGAACTGAAGGACGAACCGCTGCTCGCCTTCGCCTTCGCCCCGCACGCGCCCTACACCGTCTCGGACGCCACCTTCGGGCGCATCAACACCCTGGCCGAGCAACTCGGCCTGCCCATCCACACCCACATCCACGAAACCGACGACGAAATCCGGGACAGCCTGAAGCAATACGGCGTGCGGCCGCTGGAACGGTTGGCGCGCCTGGGGCTGCTGGGGCCGAATTTCATCGGCGTCCATGCCGTGCATGTGAACGAGGCCGAAATCGGACTCTTGGCGCAGCACGGCTGCCACCTGGCCCACTGCCCGACGTCGAACCTGAAACTGGCCTCCGGCATTGCGCCGGTGGCCGATCTGCTGCATGCAGGCGTCAACGTCGGCCTCGGCACCGACGGTGCCGCCAGCAACAATCGCCTCGACCTGTTCGGCGAAATGCGCCTGGCCGCCCTGCTGGCCAAGGGCGCCAGCGGCGACCCCGCCATCCTGCCCGCCGCGGCTACCCTGCGTGCCGCCACGCTGGACGCTGCCCGCGCGCTCAACCTCGACAGCCAGATCGGCAGCATCGTCCCCGGCAAGCGTGCCGACCTGGTCGCGGTCGACTTGCACGCCCTGTCCGGCCAGCCGGTGTTTGACCCCGTCTCGCACCTGGTTTACGTTGCGGGACGCGAGCACGTCACCCATGTGTGGGTCGACGGCAAGCTGAAACTGAATGACCGCCGTCTGGTCAATCTCGATATCGACGACCTGACCGCCCGCGCCGCCTACTGGCGCACCAAACTCGCCCCACAAGGATAGCCATGAGCAACGTCGACGCTGCCGAAATCGCCAAGTTTTCCGAACTCGCCCACCGCTGGTGGGACCCAAACTCCGAATTCAAGCCGCTGCACGAAATCAACCCGCTACGCCTGAAGTGGATCGACAAGCAGGCACCCTTGGCCGGCAAGACCGTGCTCGACGTCGGCTGCGGCGGCGGCATCCTGGCCGAAGCCATGGCCGCCGCCGGCGCCACGGTGAGCGGCATCGACCTCTCCGAGAAAGCGCTCAAGGTCGCCAAACTGCACCTCTACGAATCGGGCCATAGCGTCGACTACCAGCTGGTATCCGCCGAAGACTACGCCGCGCAGCACGCCGGCGAATTCGACGTCGTCACCTGCATGGAAATGCTCGAACACGTGCCCGACCCGGCTTCCATCGTCGCCGCCTGCGCCAGGCTGGTGAAACCAGGCGGCTGGGTGTTCTTCTCCACGCTGAACCGCAACGCCAAGAGCTATCTCTTCGCCATCGTCGGCGCCGAATACGTCCTCAAGCTGCTGCCGCGCGGCACCCACGACTACGCCAAGTTCATCCAGCCCGCCGAGCTCGCCCGCATGACGCGCGAAGCCGGGCTCGACACCCAGGAACTGATCGGCATGACGTACAACCCGCTGACCAAGATTTACAAGCTGGAAGCCGACACCGACGTCAACTACCTGATGGCGACGCGCCGGGGGGAGTAAAGCTGTGAAGCTCGAGAACATCCGCGCCGTCCTGTTCGACCTCGACGGCACCCTGGTCGACACCGCGCCCGACCTCGGCCACGCGCTCAACCTGCAGCGCACGCGCCACGGCCTGCCGCCGCTGGCCGACGAGATCATCCGCCCGCAGGCCTCGCACGGCGCACGCGGCCTGCTCGGCCTCGGCTTCGACCTGCATCCCGACGACCCGCACTTTGCGTCCATGCGCGAAGAATTCCTGCAGCTCTACGCCGACAACATCTGCCGCCACTCGCGGCCCTTCCCCGGCATCCTCGAATTGCTCGAAGCGCTGGAGCAGCGCGGCCTCGCCTGGGGCGTGGTCACCAACAAGCCGGCGCGCTTCACCGAGCCGCTGATGTCCATCCTCGACCTGGCCGAGCGCGCCGCCTGCATCGTCTCCGGCGACACCTGCCCGCAGCCCAAGCCGCACCCCGCCCCCATGCTCGCGGCCGCCGAACTCTGCAATGCCCTGCCGGCACAATGCCTATACCTGGGCGACGCCCAGCGCGACATCCAGGCCGCCACGGCCGCCGCCATGCCGGCGCTGGTCGCCGCCTGGGGCTATCTCGATGCCGCCGACCAGCCGCACACCTGGGGCGCCCACGCGGAGATCCATCGCCCGCTCGACACCCTCGACTACCTGGCGCCCTGAACCATGGACTACACCCTCCTCAAGCACATCCACCTCACCACCATCGCCATCACGCTGACGCTGTTCCTCCTGCGCGGCGTCTGGATGATGGCCGACTCCCCCCGGCTGCGGGCACGCTGGGTGCGCATCGTCCCGCATGTCAACGACACCCTGCTGCTGATCAGCGGCTTCGGCCTCGCCATCATGCTGGGCCAGTATCCGCTGGTGGACGTCTGGCTCACCGCCAAGCTTTTCGCGCTGATCTTATACATCGTGCTCGGCACCATCGCCCTCAAGCGCGGCAGGACCAAGCGCACGCGCATCGCCGCCTGGATCGCCGCCCTGCTCGTGCTCGGCTACATCGTCGCGGTTGCGGTCACGCACAACCCCTTGCCTTTCCTGTAATTGAATTCCCCTTGATTGCGTTCGAGCTGAACCCTTCGACAAGCCAGCCCGAACGGGAGTTGAGACTTGCCACGATTTATCCCCCGCGCGGGAACTTTCCCGCCACCCCGCCCTCTATGCGGTACACTTGTTGCAGCAACACACATGGGGCCGACCTGGCTTCGACGTGGGTCGCAAAGCAGCGTAGGGCATACCGAGGGTCAGAGCACCTCGTAAATCCAACTGAAAAACTTTAGTCGCAAACGACGAAAACTACGCCCTGGCCGCTTAAGGTCCAGGACTCACACTAGCCTGTTCATGGGCTAGGCCGGGTCAAACCGGCAGTGAGTTAATTCACATGAAATCGTGCTTGTCCGGGTCGCTTGGGCAGGTGCAAAATCCAAGGCGACTCGGCGAAATCCAGCCTGTTCGGCGGGCGTGATGGAGCTTAAAGCTTAAAAACACCGGACTAAGTATGTAGAACTGCCTGTAGAGGGCTTGCGGACGCGGGTTCGATTCCCGCCGGCTCCACCATTCAATAAGGTTTTTGCTGGAAACGTACGGCGAATTTCCTTAAAAAACAATAATAAACAGTTACGACATGTCACCATGCGTAACGGTGAATTACCAAAATTTGTTGGCATGTATGATGGCAACCGATATGATCTTCATGTCTGTTGCCAACAAACGATACATCTCAACAATGACGGCGCTTTCCGATCTGTTCGTCCGGCAGGTGAAGCCGGATTCCAAGCCCAAGAAATATTCCGATGGCCGCGGCCTGCTCTTGTATGTCTCCCCGTCTGGCGGGAAGTGGTGGCGCTTCGTCTATCGTTTCGAGGGCAAGCAGAAGCAGTTGAGCCTGGGCGTTTACCCGGACATCAGCCTGAAGGAGGCGCGCGAGCGTCGCGATGCCGCTCGCAATCTCCTAGCGAATGGGGTAGACCCCAGCGAGAACCGGAAGGCAGCCAAGGCGGCCAGGGCCACCCAGGCTGAAAACAGCTTTGAGACGGTGGCGCGCGAGTGGTACGCGAAGCAGCAAGGGAACTGGAACGAGAGCCACGGGACCCGCATCCTGCGGCGGCTTGAACGGGATGTTTTCCCGTGGATCGGCAGCAAATCCATCGCCACAGTCACCGCCCCGGATCTGCTGGCGGTAGTGCGTCGGATCGAGGCCCGCGGGGCCATAGAAACTGCCCACCGGGCGATGCAAAATTGCGGGCAGGTGTTCCGCTATGCGATCGCGACCGGACGCGCTGAGCGCAACCCTGCGCCCGATTTGCGCGGCGCCTTGCCGCCAGTGAAGACCACACACATGGCAGCGATCACGGACCCCGCGAAGGTTGGAGCGCTCTTACGCACGTTCGATACCTACGAGGGCACGCTTATTGTCCGGTGCGCTCTTCAGCTTGCGCCGCTGGTATTCGTGCGCCCTGGCGAGCTGCGAAAGGCCCAATGGGCCGACATTGACTTTGAGGCAGCGGAATGGCGGTACACCGTCAGCAAGACAAACACACCGCATATTGTGCCGCTGAGATTGGGCGAGTGCATTTTCAGTTTGTTCATCTTTTTCCTCTTGCCGCTCGAACTCATTGGCTCAATCGTTCAAGCTCGTTTTTCAGCTTCCGCAGGTGGGCTCCCCGTTGGCCTTGACGTAGTTCAGTAGGTCCATGCGGAAGTCGTTCAGGCCCAGGTCGGTGATCGAGATGCCGGTCTTGAGGTCTTCCAGCTCGATGACTTCTTCCTGCAGGCGCCGCAGTTGTTCCTTGCGGTAGGCCACGTCATTGGCCTGCGCGCTGAGCACGTTGTCGTCCCCGGTGGCGGTGACGTCGGCGATCATCATCCGGTTTTCGACGCGCTCCTTGAGGTTGATGTATTCGTCGAGCGAGATGTCGGGCCAGTAGTTGACGAGCTGGATGCTGGCGTTCGGCGAACCGATGCGATCGACGCGGCCAAAGCGCTGGATGATGCGCACCGGGTTCCAGTGGATGTCGTAGTTGATCAGGTAGTCGCAGTCCTGCAGGTTCTGGCCTTCGGAGATGCAGTCGGTGCCAATCAGCAGGTGAACCTCGTTGGCCTCATTGGGCAGGACGACGGCCTTTTCCTTGGACCGTGGCGAAAACAGCGTCAGCAACTCCTGGAAGTCATAGCTCTTCGCGAGCGTGGACTTGGGCGCTGCGCTGCCGGTGACCTTGGCGCTGTGGATGCCCTGGTTGGCCAGCAGGTGCGGTGCGAGATTGGCGTAGAGGTAGTCCGCGGTATCGGCAAAGGCGGTGAAGATCAGCACCTTCTTGTTGCCGGGGTTGATCGGGTTGGCGATTTTCTCCAGCACGTGAGCCTTCAGGTGCTGGAGTTTGGCGTCGTCTTCGGGGGTGACCTTGTTCATCGAGGTCAGCAAGGCGTCGATGATTTCAAGATCGGCCTTGAGCTCGTGCTCCCATGACGGCAGGTCCATGTCGGCCAGGCTGATCCTGATCCTCGCCCGCAAAAAACACTACCCGCCCGGTGTGGGCCGGCTCAAGGCCCACCACGTCGCCGCCGGCGACGCTGCAGGCGATAGCCATGGCCCCCTCAAGCGCCCAAAAGCTCTTGCCGGTCGCGCCGGGGGCGATCAACGCGCCAACGGTGCCGGCAAGGAAGCCGGACCAGATAAAGTCGAGGCGTGGGGGCTCGGTCTCAAAACCCCGTGCGATGTCGAACTCCCTCCATGCCGCCGTGTCCGCACAGGGGGAAAGGACTGGGGGCCGGGTGCTCATGCCGCCTCCCCAATGGCCAGGACCGCCAGAGCCGTCGCGGAGACAGCCTCCGAGAAGTTCAGCGCGCCCAAAACGCGCGCCAGCGAGACCGACTCTCCGGAGTCGCCGACAAGAAGATGGTCCGGGCCAAGCTCGTGCGGCTCGCCCAAGGCGAGCGCCGCCGCGACCGCGGCGCAAGCTGCGGCGGAAAAACCAAGCGCATCTAGAACGAGGCCCAAAGCAACATGCTCGCCAAGATGGCGCGCCTTCATGGCCCCCAGCCTTCTGGCGAGGCGGCGAGCGACGGCGCGAAAAGCGATCGTATCCGCGTCGCTCGCGCGCCCGCCTTTCGGGGTGCGCCCGATCCGGCAGCGAAGATCTGCAATTTCCACCTTCGTTTCGTCGAGGCCGTCCCTAAAGGCCCGGACGGCCGCTTCGTCGCGCACGTCCGCAGCCCGGGCGCCGGCGTTCACGATGTGGCGGCGGCGCTTTTCGGCGGCGCGGTGCTGGGCAATGGCAAAAGACGTCACCATCATTTGGCACCCCCTCCCCGGCTGGGGCGGATTTGGTGGGATCCGTGGCGCGCGCGCACCCAAGCGTCAAGCTCCTCCACCAGGATCGCTGATTTTTTGGCCGAAAGCTTAAAGATGCGCGGGAAGGTTGGATCATCCCGATGGAACGCGTAGACCGTTTTTTTTGACACGTCGAGACGCTTTGCCGCCTCGGCGATGCCGACAAGCAATTGCTGCAGTGACATTTTTTTCCCGTAAAAAAATTTGTCGCGAGGCCGACCGAGGGCGGCAACGTTTTTCGGGAAGGGGCTTGGGCGCGTGCGACGGGCGCGCTTGTGCCCGCGCTAGGCGCGCGGGGCGGGGACGACGCGTGGCGTCAGATTGACGCCGGGATCGGCGGCGGGAATGGGGTCTGGGGGTAGGCGGTCGAGGGGGGGGCGGAAATCCGATTTTTCGGACTCACGGAGCGCGATGTCGCGCTTTTTTTCGGGTGCGGCCTGGAGGGCAAGCGACTCGACGAGAATCGCTAGGTCGCGCCCCGCGATCGACTTCGCGAGAACAGCACAAGGGTGAGCGTTTCTGGAAATGGGCCACGGCCGAAAGGCGCGCCGGGGTGGGCGATTGTCCCCACGCTCGCCAGCGCGCCAAGCGGCGCGATTGGGGACAACGGGCTGCCCCCACTCGTCGTAGAAAAATTGCGCGCTTATCGTGCCCACGAAGGAAGAATCGGAACCCTGCGCGAAAACTTTAGAGCCTAGTGCAAAAAAATTGTCTTGATGATGTTACAACCGGGCAGACATCCAGCACAAAAGCATTGTTGGCAACTTTGATGGCAACCATGTCATCAAGAATGATGCGACCCACTATATTTAGACGATTATTGAACCATGTTCGTTTGCCGCCGGCCCACCAGAATTCGATCCCCGGTGGTCCAAAGAAGGCCATGATTCTTGTTAAACACAAGGATTGTGGCCTTTTTATTTGCCTGTGACGTCCAGTAAGCCTGGTGAAATCCGACGAGAACTGACGGTACTACCGGATTCATCTGATGCGGTTACCGATAGGGGTTACAGATGGCCCGCACAGGCAGTTACGCGGTCGCCACGGGCGAAATCTTAAATTGCCGTAATTCAAATCAGGTTTAGTCAAAGCCCAGGCCGGAATTTATGCCTGCAATGAAACGCCGACCCTTATGACGGGGAACCCCACTGTCGCCTATTCGGCCAGAGGCAACACCGGCCTTACGATTGCCTGCGCCCACTGTGCTCTCAAGACCCGTACTTGGAGGCGTGCTATCCGAGGGTACTGCGATGGACGATGCGTTCTTCCATGCCGTCTACCTCGCCAACAACGAGTTAGCATTTCCTTCCTGATTCCCGATGCCCCATGAGTCAACGAAAAGCCACGAGGAGTGCTGGAAAACCTGATGCCTTGCGGACAGCGCCTCCCACGTGTTCGCCTTGACGCGCAAGCGAACCATCGAATCCTGAAGGTCTGCTGATGTACACATGGCCGCGACCGGTCAGGTTCGCGTGGCCGTCGGATTTACGGCTTCTTGGGCGTGGTGTATTTGACCACTTTATGGAACGGCTCCCAGATGGTGTCATATCCGACGTAACCCTTCTCGTTCGGCGCTTTTTGCCGGGTTGTCAGAAAGCGGGATCTGCCTTCCGGAACCGGGCGTTTGGTTTTGGTGGGTTCGCTCATGTTTTACCTCGTCTCATTGGGATAATGGGGGTTTGGAAACCCAATATCAGGCAGTTTGCACACCCTTCAAACGGGAACGGCGCGACAGTTGTTCAGGTCAGGGGGCGCTTCCACCTTGCCGCCGTACCGGATTTCCTCGTCGGTGGCATCACGGACCAGCAGGATCTCAAGCTTGAAAATCACTTCCCGGCCGCACAGCGGGTTGTTGCCGTCGATCGTCACGGTTCTGGAGTCCACCCGGGTCACGAGAAAGCTCTTGGTTTGACCGTTGTCGTTTTCCATGAGGATGGCCGTGCCGACTTCACGGTAGGCCTCGGGGACGTTCGCGATGGCTTCGACGATCACGAGGGCTTCGTCCCGCGGGCCGTAGATGTCGTTGCAGTCGATGTGCACCTCGATGATGTCGCCCTCGGATTTGCCTTCGAGCGCGTCCATGACCCGGGGCGACAGGATCTCGTTGACGCCATGGACATAGCCCAGCGGAAACTCGACCATCGTCAGCACCTGGCCTGTTTTCCGGTCGATGACTTTGTAGGTCAGCTCGACATATTTGTTGGCTTCGATGACGGCTTTCATGACTATCCCGATTTTCAGAAAATGGAGGCGGCAAAGATGCGCACCTCGCCCTGTTCGTAGCCCAGCACCAGCCGCCCGAGCCATTCGCCTTCCTTCTTCGTGCTGCGCACCCGGTACAGCACGGTGACATGCTGGCCGCGCCGGATGATGCCCAGGTAATCCCAGTCCGGGCGCAGGCTTCGGGTCAGCTCGCTGTTGGCGAACTGTTTGCCGAGTTCGACTTCGTTGAGGCCGAGCAGCAGGTCGTAGGAGAACTTGCGGATGAATTTGCCGTAGAGCCCCTGGTTGGAATATTTGATGAGGTCGCGCCACATGGGGTGGGCGATCTCCAGGATCGCTTCGTCCGTGTGCTCGATGATGTTCATCGCGGTCTTGGGTGGGGCCTGAACGACAGAAGTGGTCATGGGCAATTCCTGTGGCAATTTCTGTTGGGGTCACGAAAAAAACTGCGCAAGCAACGTGCGGGGCTTCCGGATGGCCGGCAGCGGCCCTCGGGCGCGCCGGGGTTGCGGCTTACTCCTCCTTGCCGACGAGGTGGTAGCACGGAGCCTTTTCCATGGTGTATTCGCCGGTCTCGGGATCGCGACGCGATACGGTGAGGACGTGCCAGTTGGCGTCGTCGAGCTTCATCGCGTCTCCGCGGTAGTAGTACCCCGGCCAGCGGGTTTCCTTGCGGAACAGGGTGTGCTGCATGACCGCTTCGGACGTGAGGTGGCGATGCTTCAGCTCCCACGCGCGCAGCAGTTCGTGGATGTCCTCGGCGGCGATCTTGTCGAGGTCTTCTTCCATGATCTTGAGTTTCTTCAGGCCGATCTGCAGCAGCTTGTCGTTGGTCATGTAGTTGACCGTCGCCCCTGCGCAGTACTCGTCCATCAGCTTCTGCAGCCGGTCCAGCCCCTGTCTGGGGTTGATGTAGTGCGGGTTGACGCTGCCCGCGGTGATTTCGTTGCGGTAGACCCGGTAATGCTCCAGCGGCTTGAAGATTTCTTCGGCGCGGCGCTGGATCTGCGCCTCGGAAACCTCGATGCCTTCGGCCTTGCCGTCGTCGATGTACTTGCACGCCGCCTTGGCGGCCAGCCGGCCTTCGGTGAACGAGCCCGAGGAGAACGCGTGCGGCGTGCCGCCGACGGCATCGCCGGCGCCGAACAGGCCTTCGACCGTGGTCATGCGGTTGTAGCCCCAGAAATATTCGGGCGGCGAGACGTCCTCCGGGCCTGAACACCAGGCGCCGCAGCCGGTCGCGTGCGAGCCCATGACATAGGGCTCGGAGGTGGTCAGCTCCGGGTTCTCGTACTTCGGATTGACGTCGGTCGCCGCCCACAGCACGGCCTGGCCCACGGTCATGCCGAGGAAGTTGTGCCAGCCGATCTCCTCGAGGTGCGGATCCTGGAAGGCCTCCATCGTCACCATGTGGATGGGCCCGCGGCCGGCGTTCACTTCGGAGATGAATGCGTGATTGCGCAGACAGGTCGGAATGGGTTTGTGGGACAGGTGCTGGCCTTCCGTATCCAGATATTCCTTGCCGACCATTTCGGTGAGCGCCGGGAACCACTTCGACTCGTACTCTTCCCCGTTGCAGTTCTGGGTGTAAGTCTTGAGGTGCAGGAAGTAGGCCCCCACCGGACCGTAGCCGTCCTTGAATCGCGCGAGAACGATGCGGTTTTCCATCTGGGTCATTTTCGCGCCCGCCTGGATCATCAGGCCGTAGGCCGAACCCGACGACCACGGCGCATACCAGACGCGGCCCGCGCCCTCGCCGACCGAGCGCGGCTTGAAGATGTTGGAGGCGCCGCCCGCGCCGACGATCACCGTCTTCGACTTGAAGACGTGGTAATCGCCGGTACGGACGTTGAAGCCGACCGCGCCGGCCACGCGATTCTCCTTGGCGTCGTCCATGAGCAGATGGGTGATGCAGACCCGGTTGAAGACCTTGTCGGCGGATTTCTTGGCGGCCTCGGCGACGATGGGCTTGTAGGATTCGCCGTGGATCATGATCTGCCAGCGCCCCTCGCGCTGATAGTGGCCGGTCTTGGGGTCGCGCATGATCGGCAGGCCCCACTCCTCGAACTGGTGGACGGCGGAATCGACGTGACGCGCCATGTCGAACAGCAGGTCTTCGCGCACCATCCCCATCAGGTCCATGCGCGCGTAACGGACGTGATCTTCAGGCTTGTTCTCGCCCCAGCGCGTACCCATGTAACAGTTGATCGCGTAGAGGCCCTGGGCCACCGCGCCCGAACGGTCCATGTTGGCCTTTTCGGCGATGACGATCTTCTTGTCCTGCCCCCAGTAGCGCGCTTCCCACGCAGCGCCCGTGCCGCCCAGGCCCGCGCCCACGACGAGGACGTCGATGTTGTCTTCGACCACCGTGTTGTAAGCCATCAGTAGTACACCCCTTCCTTCATGACGAGACCGTTCGATTCCAGCGTGTGCAGATCGCCTTCGTCCATGCGGATGTATTTGGGCTCGTTGAACAGCAACTGGCTGTCACGCATCGCCTGGCTCGGCGCGGGCACGGTGGAAAGTTGCGGGATGTGTTTGCCCCAGGGCTTCGTCGTGATCGGCGCCAGCAGCTCCATGTCCTTTTCGCCGTTGCGGAACTTGATGCGCCAGGCAATGACGCCTTTTTCCTCGTCGCGGCGGACGCGCACCGAATGGCCCAGCGGGGCGAAGTCGGCGTAGCCGCGCACATCGATCGCGTCCTGCGGGCAGGCCTTGACGCACGAGTAGCACTCCCAGCACATGTTCGGTTCGATGTTGTAGGCGCGCCGTGTGACCTTGTCGATGTGCATGATGTCCGACGGACAGATGTCGACGCAGTATCCGCAACCATCGCAACGCGTCATGTACACAAAGGTAGGCATGGGGTTCCTCTCGATCCTGCCGGGTTGACCGGGCTATCAGAAATGGTTGGGCGCTTCACGCTTGATGCCCAGTCCCATGTTGGGCGGATTGGCGCCCATGTAGGCCGGGATATCCGGAAACCTCGCCTGCACTTCAGGATCCGCTACGTCGTAGATCGCGGGCATGTTTTCTCTCGAACCATCCGCCTTGATGACGCGCTTCTGGAAAGCGGCCGCAGGCTTGAAGAACATGTGTGCGAACTTGGACCAGTATACCGAGCCGAAGAGCAGGGTGCTGAAGGCGACGAACAATACGAAGAACAGCCTGTTCAACTCGCCGGCGCCCATGGAGAAAGACCAGAGCAGCGCAAAGCTGGCCATGCCAAGCAGGCCGACAATGAAAAGGTCGCCGCGCCCGTTCAGCCGATACCACTTGACGCCCTCGGAGGCGACGTCGACGCGGATGCTGAACCAGAACCAGTACCCCCCCAGGCACAGCATGGCCGCACCCAGGTGCCACAGCAGCGGCACGACGGTCGGCGCCGGATAGTCCGGGGTCGGATAGGCAAAGATCAGGATCGCCGTGGTGACCACAAAAATGATGAAGCCGTACATGGTGAAGAGGTGCGAAATGCGGCGTTTGGGATTGTTGAATTCGCCCGAGGTCAGTACCTCCTTGGCGACGGTCTTCAAGGCCAGTGCGCCTTTTTCACCCGCGCTCAGTGTGCGCGTCGCGTTCTTTTTGGCCGCCCTGGCATTCTCGAAAAAGTACCGGGCGCTTTTCTTGTGCAGCATGTCGAGTACCGTCCCGACCACCACCAGAACAACCATCAGCACGACGTAGGTCTGCATGGCAGCCGGGGGGATGAAGGCGGCGAGTTCGGCGAAAGGGTTGCTAGCGATCATGGGTTCAGATCTCCTCAGGTCTCAAAAATACGAACACGAGCCCTTCGTATACGAAATAGCTAGGCGCCTACCGATGCATGCTGCAGAACACACTGCCTCGAGGCCCCAAATCGCTATTCGCTGTTGTCCGATGATTGGGTATTCCTCGGCCGGTCCACATAGCGCAAACCAGTTATGCACCATAGGGCTGGCAAATTTATTTGCAAGGGGAAATTTGTCGGCCGAGAACAAGGAGCGGCGAACGTCGGTGGTTCTCAATGCGGAGATTTTCTATTCGTCTCACCAAGCAAGCCACTTATTCGCGGCTTAACATCCCGTTGCCGGCGCCAGCCCGGATGGTGTCAGACGAAACTTACGACAGTATCGGCATGCTCCGACAGGCCTGTTATCCGTATCCGGCGGGCGAGAGGCGTCGGGGGCGTCGATCCCGACGTCGGCAACATCGCAAAATCCGCGACGATATGCTTGATTTTAAAGACAATCTGTCCGGCTAGCCTTGTTTGGCCCTCGGAGTTGGTTACCCGCTTGCCAATCTACCGAGTGCGAGTGGCTATTCAGACTGAGTTCGTTTCCAGCGTCAGCAAAGCGCGCGACCCCTGCCGTTCAATCACCCTGAGGCCACCGACGTCTCTGCCCGAACAAGAGACAGCCAACAACCTCAAATCATGCGCTCTCCTGAGGGTTACTGTAGCGGGACAAACTGCCTGCGGCCCAGCGCCCGCCATACTTCGCTCATGAAGCGGCGCTGGTTGAAATCCGACTTTTCCATGATCTGGGTGACGCGGCCGTTCAACGCGTGTTGATCTTCCGCCGTCAGCAGCTTGGCAGTGAGGACGAGGATGGGGATCTTGGCCGTTTCGGGCTGCGCGGCGAGCGCCTCCACCACTTCGAAGCCGCTCACCTCCGGCATCATCAGGTCGAGGATGATCAGGCTAGGCAGATGGGTTTGCGCCATCGAAATGCCTTCCGCTCCGCCAGACGCCTGCAGCACCTTGAAGGGGAAGGATCTCAGGTAGGCCATGGCGAGTTCGACCGCATGCGGATCGTCGTCTACGACCAGGATGGTCTGCGGCTTGCCGGCTTCGTCGGTGCGCCCGAGCCCGAGCCGCTCCAGTGCGGCATCGAGGCCATCCTTCAACACGGGCTTTTGCAGCACCTCGGCGGCCCCCAGCGAGAAGCCCTTGCTGCAGTCGGCGACGATCGACATGATGACCACGGGGATCTGCGCGAACTGCGGGTTCTGCTTGATCCGGGCGAGAAGCTCCCAGCCGTCCATGTCGGGCAGCAGGATATCAAGGCTGATCAGGTCGGGCCACGGCGGCTCGTTCAGCATGGAGAGCGCGATCCGGGCCGAAGCCGCGCGCATGACTTCGCAGCCGTTGGCCTCCAGTTGCATGCGGATGAGATCGGCCGCCTGGTTGTTGTCCTCCACCACCAGCACCCGCGGTGCTTCCGCCACCACCGGCATGGCATCGGGCCGGACCAGGATGGCCTGCCTGTCTGATTCGCCGGGCGTGTCGCGGTAAGGCAGCCATACCGTAAAGCGGCTGCCGCGGCCGGGCAGGCTGGCCACCCGCACGGCGCCGCCATGCAGCTCCGCCAGCTTGCGTACCAGCGCCAGACCCAGGCCCGTTCCTTCGAAACGGCGGGACAGCGAGCTGTCGATCTGAACGAAAGGCTGAAACAGCCGCGCCATGTCGTCCGCCTCGATGCCGATGCCGCTGTCGGACACGTCGATCTGCAGGAAGGCATCGACGTTCTCGGGAAGCGGCGTGCGCACTTCGGGCAGATCGTCTGCCCGCTGCAACGCCGCCTCGCGCGTCACCACGCCGGCATGCAGCGTGACCGCGCCGCCTTCCGGCGTGAATTTGACCGCATTGGAAAGCAGGTTGTAGACGATCTGCTTGAGCTTGCGCGGATCCAGCCAGCACGGCCCCATCTCCTCGGGCACTTCCAGCTTCAGGCTGATCCGGTGCGCCAGCGATTTCTCCTTGACGATGGAGAGGCTGCCGCCCAACAAGGGGATGGGATCGGTTTTCTCCAGTTCCAGGTGCATCTTGCCCGCCTCGACCTTGGATAGATCGAGCACGTCGTTGATGAGCGCGAGCAGATGCTGGCCGCTGTCGAATATGTCGCACAGATACTCGTGCTGCTTGTCGTTCAGTTCGCCGACCAGGCCGTCGCGCAACACTTCCGAGAAGCCGATGATCGCGTTGAGCGGCGTGCGCAGCTCGTGACTCATGCTGGCCAGAAATTCGCTTTTGAAGCGGGTCGATTCCTCGGCGGCCTGGTGCATCTGGATGAGCAGGCTTTCCTTTTCCTTGGCTGCGCTGATATCGTCGATCATCCAGATCGCGCCGTCCGGATAAAGCTCGGGATCCAGCGGCTTGTGGACGACGTGCGCCCAGAACGGAACGGCCTGGCGCTTCAGCTGGATTTCGGTATCGAAGATCACGCTTGGCGCACGTTCCTGCCCGGAGTCGCCCCATAGCGTCCCGCTTCCTGCCGGCTGCAGCAGCGAGCGGATCGGCGTGCCCACCAGCGCGTCAGGCGAAACCGTGCCGAACAGGTCGGCCGTCTTGGGATTGGCGCGCACGATGCGGTTGTGGGTGGAAAAAACGACGCCCACCTGGATGTTGTCGAGGATGGTTTCCAGTTCCAGGGTGCGTTCGCGAACGCGCTTCTCGAGCTCCGCGTAGACCTGTACGTTCTCCAGCGCGACCGCCGTCGTGTCCGCGAGCGCCTGCAGCACCTTCACCTGTTCCGGACTCGGCTGATGCCGCTCCGCCCAGTAGTTGCCGATGGCGCCCACCGGATCCAGGGTGCGGATCGGCACCATCGCCAGGCTTTTGACGAAGGTGGGGCGATAGGCATCGGCGGGAATGCGCGAATCGGCGTAGATGTCCTCGATCACTGCAGGCTGCCGATTCAACATGGCCCAGCCGCTGATGCAGACATCCATGGGAAAACGCTGCCCTTTCCACAGGGGGCTGATCGCATCCTCGTCGGCATAGAAGCATTTGTCGCCGTCGCGCAGCACGAAGGTTGCGCCGTCGGCGCCGGTGAGCGCACGCGCCGCATGCTTGACGATGTCCATCACCGTGGCCAGGTCGCGCGCCATCGACAGGCGTTGCACCACCTCGACCAGCTGTTCCATCGCATGGCCGTACCACAGGGCCCGCTCTCGGGCGTTTCCGGAGTCTGTCGATTCTGTCATGGCGAGGTTCGTGTCGGTGTGGTCGGGGAGGTGGGTGCGCGCGCCATCGCTCAGTCGGTGTGCGATTGGTAGATGTCGTTGAATACGTCGGCGCAGCGGGTAAACGCAGCCAGTACGGCAGGATCGAAATGGCTGGGGTGGGTCCGCTCGTCTCCCTCGACGATCAGGCTGAAGGCTTGCTCGTGGGTAAACGCGAGCTTGTAGGGACGTACGCTGCGGAGCGCGTCGTACACGTCGCAGATCGCCATGATCCGCGCTTCCAGCGGGATGGCTTCCCCCGCAAGCCGGCCGGGATAGCCGCTGCCATCCCATTTCTCATGGTGATTCTGGGCAATGGCCGCACCCATGCGGGTGTAGGGCGAAGTACTCCTCCCGCTGCCCAGGATCCTGGCGCCGAGTTCGGAATGGGACTTCATGCTCTCCCACTCCACCGAATCGAGGCGGCCCGGCTTGAGCAGGACCATATCCGGCACGCCGATTTTGCCGATGTCGTGCAGTGGGCTCGCATGATAGATCGTCTCGACGAAGTCCTGCGGCATCCCCAATTGTCCAGCCAGATGCTTGCAATAGTGGCTGATGCGGCGGATATGCGCACCAGTTTCCTCGTCGCGGAATTCCGCCGCGCGCAAAATGGTGTAGAGCGTGTCGAACTGGCTTTCGACGAGTTGCTCGGTGCGTTCCCTCACCTGGACTTCCAGCGTGTGGTTGTAGTTGGCGAGAAAATCGCTGTATTCCTTGAGCCGCAAGAGGTTCCGGACGCGTACCCACAATTCCGCGCGGTCCACCGGCTTGGTGAGGAATTCCTCGACGCCGCTCTGCAGGGCGGCCAGCCTCGATTCGCGTCCCGACAGGGAGGTCACCATGATGATGGGGATGGCCCGGGTGGCATCGGCGGCCTTGAGTTCCGCCGCGACCTGAAAGCCGTCCATGCCCGGCATCATGGCATCGAGCAGGATGAGGTCCGGTTTCTCCGTCGTCGCCCACTGGAGGGCGGCTTCGCCGGTCTGCACCTCGAACGTGCGATAGCCTTCGGCTTTCAGCAGCAGCGAGAGATGGGCCCGGTTCTTGGCATCGTCATCGACGATCAGGATGGTTTTTTGTATGACGGCGGCGTCCATGTGTGCCTATTCTCCCTGCAGGTCTATGGTCGCGTCGGCGGGCAGCGCGGCCGCGATCGTTTCGAGAAATCTTCGGTAATTGAAGGGCTTGGCGATATAGCCGTCGCAGCCCGCCGCCCGGATTTTGTCCTCGTCGCCTTTCATGGCAAAGGCAGTCAGCGCAAAAACCTTGCTATGCCGCAAGCCGGCATCTGCCTTGATCACTTGGGTGGCGGCGAGCCCGTCCATCCCGGGTAGCTGAATATCCATCAGGATGATGTCAGGCCGATGCATCCGCGCCAGCGCGATTCCGGCTTGCGCGTCGCTCGCCTGCAATGCCGTGTAGCCGGCGTTTTCCAACAGAAAGCTCGCCAGCTTCATGTTGTGGGGGTTGTCTTCAATGATCAGGACAGTTGCCACGGTACATTCCTTCAGCCTTCCGGTTCGGACTGTCCTCCGCTTTAAATTTTTTATTCTGATGTTCGTGTCGATGCGGCCGGCCAAGGCCAGCGCACACCTCGATTACAACCAGCATAGGCCATCTCATCGAGAATAACGGTCATGGTTCCGTCGCGCGACCCTGCCTCTTCACGTCATGTCTACCCCGATTGCGCGGTTTATTAAACAACAGGGTACCGCTGTCGGTCCAGCCGGCATGCGCACGTTACGCAACGCGCATCAAGCGGTCTTGCTTGGCGGCAGCAAGTTGTTCCTGGTTTCAGCCACGCTGGCTCTCGATCATTTCTGCGTGGCGTCTGTACCAGAGCAGCCTTCTCATAAAACAAGTTGGACATCGAATTCACGAAACGCCGGCGCCTGATCCACAGCACACCAGGCGGCTTACGGCCGCAGAGGACCACCTATCCAACACGACCAAAGCGCACGGCATGGAAAATGGCATTGGCACGACGCACACACTCATAACAAAAACAATGTGTTACAGAAAAACCTACCCATTTGGGGTAATCCCGAGAAAATCAGTCAGGTATTGTCTAGACTGGAAAAGGTCTTCCTTAATTCTCTGGAGACTGCCATGTCTACTCGCCCCCTCCATAACACCCCCATGCTCGACCAGCTCGAAAGCGGACCGTGGCCGAGCTTCGTGACCGGCCTCAAGCGCCTGGCCAAGGACAACGGCATGATGGCCGACCTGATCGGTCAGCTGGAAACCTCCTACGAAACCCGCAAGGGCTTCTGGAAAGGCGGCACGGTCGGCGTGTTCGGCTATGGCGGCGGCATCATCCCGCGCTTCACCGAACTGAAGGACGAATCCGGCAAGCCGCTCTTCCCCGAGGCCGCCGAATTCCATACGCTACGCGTGCAGCCGCCTGCCGGCATGCACTACACCTCCGACCTGCTGCGCAAGCTGTGCGACGTGTGGATCGACAACGGCGGCTCGGGCCTGATCGCCTTCCACGGCCAGTCCGGCGACATCATGTTCCAGGGCGTCAGCAGCGATAACGTGCAGGCGGTGTTCAACGGCCTCAACGAGATCGGTTTCGACCTCGGCGGCGCCGGCCCGGCGCTGCGCACCTCGATGTCCTGCGTGGGTTCGGCGCGCTGCGAAATGTCGTGTTTCGACGAGGCGCGCGCGTTACGCACCGTCATCAACAACAACCTGGACGACATGCACCGTCCGTCCCTGCCCTACAAGTTCAAATTCAAGTTCTCCGGCTGCCCGAACGATTGCGTCAACGCCATCCAGCGTTCCGACATGGCCACCATCGGCACCTGGCGCGACAACATCCGCGTCAACGAGGCACTGGTGCAGGACTATTACAAGGTGCACGGCATGCACGACCTCTACAACGACGTCGTCGGCCGCTGTCCGACCAAGGCCATCACCGTCGTACCCGAGGATCAGGTCAGGGTGGACGCGCACACTTCGGTTGCCAAGCTGGGCGACGGCAATGCGCTGTGCATCGACAACAAGAACTGCGTGCGCTGCATGCACTGCCTGAACGTCATTCCCGGCGGCCTGCTGCCCGGTAACGACAAAGGCGTGTCCATCCTGGTGGGCGGCAAGGGCGTGCTGAAGATCGGCGCCACCATGGGCAGCGTGATCATTCCGTTCATGAAGCTGGAAACCGACGAGGACTTCGAGAAGCTGAACGAACTGGCCCGCAACATCCTCGACTTCTTCGCGGAGAACGCGCTGGACCACGAGCGCACTGGCGAAATGATCGAGCGCATCGGACTCTCCAACTTCCTCGAAGGCATGGATATCCCGGTCGATCCCAACATGATCAAGGAGCCGCGTTCCAACCCTTACTTCCGTTCCGACGACTGGGACGAGCAGGTGGCCAAGTGGGTGGAATACAAGCAGCAAGCAGCCTGAGCGAGACGGGTATCGTCGGATGACGCCGCCCGCGCTTGCGCGGGTCCCGGCGCGGGCGGCTATCTACTGGGCCAGGCGGGCCTCACAGCCCGACAACCTGGGCGTGCAACCCTCGCTCCTGGAAGCGATGGAGCAGGCTGGACGCCCGGGTGGCGTCCGTATCGTAGACCACCATGATCATATGCGTTTTTTCCGGGCGATGTCCCACCGAGATCACGCCCGCATCATGGCGGATGCCCTCCTCGAGACGATGCAATGCCTCGTCGTCGAGCGTTTCGTTGATGTGTACAAGCACGTCATTCAGCCTTGCGTTCATCTTGCTCTCCTTATCGAAAACGGGAGAAAAACACGGCTACTTGCCGCGGACGAGCAGGACCGGCTTGCTCGCCACACGCACGATTCCCTCGGCGACGCTTCCCAGTAACAGATGGCTCAGACCGCGCCGGCCATGCGTCCCGACCACGATCAGATCGGCCGGCCAGGCGTCGGCTTCGCGCGCCAAGGCATCGGGGATGCGATCGCCCAGTCTGTCCAGTTCGATCAGCCGGGTGTCGGCCTCGACGCCGGCCTCGGCTGCCGTGGAAGCTGCCTTGCCGAGCAGCGCTCGCCCGCTGGCGACCAGCACGTCCCAGAGTTCCGCCGTGTTCGGGAATTCAGACCAGTTGAGGTTGACTTCATCCACCACGTTGACAATGCGCAGGCGCGATCCTGCCGCCCTGGCGAATTGAATGGCCTCGTTCAGCGCCAGTTCGGATGTCTGGCTGCCATCGATCGCCACCAGAATGGACTTGTACATGATGCACCTCGCTTACGTGCGTACGTCCGGGAAAGCCGGGCGCCTCACAGCTGTCCGCCCTCATCACGACAGGCTGCAGACCGTGTGAATTCATCATAGTCCATTGATTTCCGCCCGACGCTGCCGGGCGGCAAGCGCGTGACGGCAGACGCTACGTTTACGAGTCGGCGCCTTCGCGCAATTCGTCCATGATCTCGTCCATATCCTTTTCCCAGCGTTCCAGCACGGGTTTCAGGGCCGGATCCGGGAAAAACTGCTGCAGCGCCTGCGGATGGCTCGCCACCAGGATGGCCTGTTCGCCTTCTGCAAAAATCGTGATGTTCAGCGGCAGGAAGGGGATCAGTTCGGGATGGGCGGCCGTCACCTGCCGCACTTCGTCCAGCTTGCCGAAATACACTACGCGGTACATGTCGCTCTTGAATTCGCGCCGGGCCAGGTTTTCGTTCACCTGTTGCAGGCGGGTGATCGTATAGCCACGGGACGAAATGGCGCTTTGCAGCAGCGTCATCGCCTCGGGAAAGGGGGCGTTCATGCGCGCCATGATCAGGTCTTCCGCCAGGGCGGGAGAACCAAGGGCAAGCAGTGCCAGGACGGCAACGCCCATTTTCTGCATCAGTTTCTTCATAGCGTCGACTCCTCCATGATGGCGGTGTAGTTCTGCTTCATCTGCTCGCACAATTCATTCAACTCGGAATTGTTGAACAGCCGGCTCAGCACCTTGGGGTTGACCGACATCACCTGGACCTTGCCGTCCGGCTTTTCCAGGATGGTGATGCGGCAAGGCAGGAACATGCCGACACGCGGATCGATGGCCAGGGCCTGGTTGAGCAGGCTGATGTTGCAGAAATAGACGATGACCTGTTTCGGGTTTTCGGTTTCCGGCTTGGTCAGGCCATATTCCAGCGTCTGCACCCGCCCATAGAAGAAGTTGTGGGTGGTCACCGCCGTCTTGACGTTTTCCACGGTGGTTTTCAGGTCGTAGGGCGAGTCGCGAACGATCACTGGATTCTCCGCCTGCAATACCTGCGCCGAGCCCGCAAGCGGCTGCTTCTCGAAGCTGCGCACGTAGCTGACGATGTCGTCGATGTCCTTTTCCTTGAGTCCCTGCTTGAGGAAGGAAACCATCGGCGTGCCTTCGCGCCCTTTCATCAGCGTGGCCTTGATCATGGCGTCGGGCGCCGCGGCCAGGAAACCGGGATTGTGCAGCGCCGGCGCCATGATCGGCAGGTCGCGCGGACGCGAGAACGTCACCCCTGTGCCTTTTGCACCTTCGCCATTGACGCCGTGGCAGGCGACGCAGTATTTCTGGAACAGCTGCTTGCCGTGCGTCGGATTGCCCTGCACCGGTTTATCCGAATAGGTGACGGCCCGTCCGCTGTTCCAGGAGCGCACGTAGCCGACGATGGCGTCGATTTCATCTTCCTTCAGGCTGGAAAAGGTTGGCATGACCCGGCCCGGACGGCCAAGGTGGATGGTCTTGCGCAGGTAGTCGTCGCTGATGCTGGCCTGGAACGAAGGCAGCGCGAGGGGAATGCCGATGCCGCCCGTGCCCTTTTCGCCATGGCAGGCGGCGCAGTTACGCGCATACAGCTTGGCGCCATTCAGATCCGCCTCGGCCTGCGAGCAGCCCAATCCGCCAAGCAGGATCAATGCAAGTAGACGAAGCAGCATGAGCGTTTCTCTCCGTTCAATAACAATATATAAATATCCTAATATTTATTCTAAACCTGTAAATCCCCAAAACAAACCGGTTTCGCGCGATTGATTGCCGGGGCATGCAAAAATACGCGCAGGCAGTGCTCGCCGTCGCCCCGCCTGCCTATCTGCTATAGCCGTATCGATCGGCTTTGCAAAGCCGGGAAGCCATGCAAAACCGCGTCCATCCGGCGCTACGATATTCCACGCATCCCTTTGAACGCACAACTGATGAAAGAACTGATCAACTGGTTGCCTCCCGAACTGGCCTCGTTGCCGCGCTACGTCGTGGCACTGGCGATCGGCCTCCTGATGGGCCTGGAGCGCGAACGCAATCCGGCGGCGAAGGCAGGCCTGCGCACCTTTGCCCTGACGGCGTTGCTCGGCGTGCTGGCGGCACACCTCGCAACGACCCTGGGCGAATTGTGGCTGATCGCGGTGGGGTTGTTCCTGGTCGGCGCGATGATGATCGCAGCCTATCTGCAATCGCCGCCCCAGGACGGCGACCCCGGGACGACGACCGTGGCGGCGCTGATGCTGTGCTACGGCCTCGGCGTGATGGTGTGGCACGACGAAATCCAGCTGGCGGTCATGCTGGGCATCGTTTCAACCATGCTGCTGTATTTCAAGCCCGAACTGCGCGGCTGGAGCCAGCGCATGAGCCGCCACGACCTGCTGTCGGTCCTGCAGTTCTCGGTGCTGGCGCTGATCATCCTGCCGCTGGTGCCGAACCGGAATTACGGCCCCTATGGCGCGCTCAATCCCTATCAGATCTGGTGGATGGTGGTGCTGATCGCGGGCGTGGGCCTGGCGGGCTATGCCGCGCTGCGGCTGGCCGGCCAGGAACGGGGCGCGGTGATGCTGGGCTTGCTGGGCGGACTGGTGTCGTCCACCGCAACGACCCTGGCCTTCAGCCGCCACGCCCGTGCCAGCCGGGACATGATGCCGATCGCCGTGATCGTCATTGTGCTGGCCAACCTGGTGGTGCTGGTGCGCCTCGGCGTGCTGGCCGCCGTGCTGGCGCCAGGGGTGTTGCCGCACCTGCTGCCTGTGCTGGTTGGCGGGCTGGCCGGTGGCACCCTCGGTGCCGCATTCGGGGTACGCCACTTGCAGCCGCAGGGTGCGCTACCTCCTCTGGCGATGGCCAACCCTACCGAACTGCGCACGGCTTTGGGCTTCGGCCTGATGTATGCGATGGTCCTGCTGGCGGCAGCCTGGCTGTCCGACTGGCTGGGAACGCGCGGGCTGTACGCCGTGGCGCTGGTATCGGGGCTGACCGATGTCGACGCCATCACCCTGTCCAGCCTGCGGCTGTATAGCCTGGACAAGTTGACGGTGGCCATGGTGGTCAATGTCGTCACGCTCGCCACACTGGCCAACCTGTTCTTCAAATCGGCCCTTACCCTCGTCATCGGCGGCTGGAAGATGGCGCGTCACGCGATCGCCGGCATGGGAACGGTGGGGCTGGGGATGGTCGCCGCCTGGGCTATAATGCAGGGTTTTTCCGCCTAGCCACAGCACAATCATGGAAGCCGAAAGCCTCAATCAGATCGAAGCCAAACTCGCCGACCTGGGCGAGCGTGCCACCCAACTCAGGGGGTTTCTTTGACTACGATCACAAGAAAGATCGTCTAGAAGAAGTCATCCGCCTGTCCGAAGCCCCCGACTTCTGGAACGACGCCGCCCGCGCCCAGGAACTGGGACGTGAACGCAAGTCGCTGGAAGGCGTGGTGCAGGTGCTAGACCATGTGGCGTCGGGCCTGAAGGATGCCGCCGAGCTGTTCGAGATGGCGCGCGAGGAAAACGACGACGACACGCTCGCCGCCGTTCAGGCCGACATCGCCGGCATCGAGAAGGACGTCTCCACGCTGGAATTCCGCCGCATGTTCAACAACCCGGCCGACCCCAGCAACTGCTTCGTCGACATCCAGGCCGGCGCCGGCGGCACCGAAGCCTGCGACTGGGCGTCGATGCTGCTGCGGCAATACCTGAAATACGCCGAACGCAAGGGCTTCAAGGCCGAACTGCTGGAAGAATCCGAAGGCGACGTCGCCGGCATCAAATCCGCCTCGATCAAGATCGAGGGCGATTACGCCTACGGCACCCTGCGCACCGAAACCGGCGTCCATCGCCTGGTGCGCAAGTCGCCGTTCGATTCGTCCGGCGGCCGCCACACCAGCTTCGCCAGCGTGTTCGTCTATCCGGAGGTCGACGATTCGATCGAGGTGGACATCAACCCTGCTGACCTGCGCATCGACACCTACCGCGCGTCCGGCGCCGGCGGCCAGCACATCAACAAGACCGACTCGGCGGTACGCATCACCCACCTGCCCACCAACATCGTGGTGCAGTGCCAGAACGACCGTTCGCAGCACAAGAACCGCGCCGAGGCGATGTCGATGCTGAAGTCGAAGCTCTACGAAGCCGAACTGCGCAAGCGCCAAGCCGAGCAGGACAAGCTCGAAGCCGGCAAGTCCGACGTCGGCTGGGGCCACCAGATCCGCAGCTACGTGCTCGACAACTCGCGCATCAAGGATCTGCGCACCAACGTCGAGGTTTCCGCCACGCAGAAAGTGCTTGACGGCGATCTGGACGTGTTCATTGAAGCGAGCCTGAAACAGGGCGTTTAAGCCCGCGCATTCCTGGGAGACGCCATGCGTACCGACACCCCCGTCACGCTGTTTCTCAAGGACTACGCCCCGCCCGCCTGGCTGATCGACTCGGTCGATCTTCACGTGGCGATTTTCGCCGGCCATGCCGAAATCAAAAGCCGCCTCGCCTGCCGGCGCAATCCGGCGGCTCAAGCGAGCCCGCTGGTGCTGAACGGCGAAGCGCTGGAGTTGATGAGCGTGACGCTGGATGGCGCCGCGCTCGACCCGACACGCTACGCCTGTGTCGACGACCGGCTGACGATCGTCGCGCCGCTGCCCGATACGTTTCGGCTTGAAACCACGGTGCACATTCATCCGGACCGGAACACCCAACTCTCCGGCCTGTACAAGTCGAAAGACGGCTACTTCACCCAGTGCGAAGCCGAGGGCTTCCGGCGCATCACTTTCTTCCCGGACCGGCCGGACGTGATGGCGACATTCAGCTGCACGGTGGAAGCCGACCGCGCACGTTTCCCGCATCTGCTGTCCAACGGCAATCCCGCCAAAGCCGGCGCGTGCGAGGACGATGCGACGCGGCACTGGGTGCGCTGGGAAGACCCCTTCCCCAAACCCGCGTATCTGTTCGCACTGGTCGCGGCCAAGCTCGACGTGCTCGAAGACCGCTATACCACCGCCTCAGGCCGCCCGGTCAAGCTGGAAATCTACGTCGAGCCCGGCAAGCTCGACCAATGCGGCCACGCCATGGCGGCGCTGAAGAAAGCCATGCGCTGGGACGAGCAGCGCTTCGGCCTGGAATACGACCTCGACCGCTACATGATCGTCGCCGTCGGCGACTTCAACATGGGGGCGATGGAAAACAAGGGCCTGAACATCTTCAACACGAAATACGTGCTGGCGCGCCCGGACACTGCGACCGACGCCGACTACCAGGGCATCGACCGCGTGGTCGCGCACGAATATTTCCACAACTGGACCGGCAACCGCGTGACCTGCCGCGACTGGTTCCAGCTGTCGCTGAAGGAAGGTCTCACCGTATTCCGCGACCAGGAATTCGGCGCCGACACCCATTCGCGCGCGGTCACCCGCATCCAGGAAGTGCGCGCCCTGCGCGTCGGCCAGTTCCCCGAAGACGCGGGGCCGATGGCGCACCCGATCCGGCCGGCCTCCTACGCAGAGATCAACAACTTCTACACCGCCACCGTCTACAACAAGGGCGCGGAAGTCATCCGCATGATGCACACCCTGCTCGGGCGCGACGGCTTCCGGCGCGGCATGGATCTCTATTTCGAGCGCCACGACGGCCAGGCCGTCACCTGCGACGACTTCGTCGCGGCGATGCAGGACGCGTCCGGCGTCGACCTCGCACAGTTCCGCCGCTGGTACGCGCGTGCCGGCACGCCGCGCCTGCATGCCACGGGCGCGTATGACGCCGAGACCCAGCGCTACACGCTCGCGCTCACCCAGCACCTCGCGCCCACCGCCTACGAAAAGCGCCTGGCCGAATCGGGACAGCCCGTGATCGATGGCGTGCTGCATATTCCCGTCGCGTTCGGACTGGTTCTTCCCGACGGCCGCGACGCGCCACTGCAACTTGCCGGTGAGCCCGCGGCTTCCGGCACCACGCGCGTCCTGTCGCTGACCGCGCCCACTCAGACCTTCGTCTTCGAAGCCATACCCGCCGCCCCCGTCGTCTCGCTGCTGCGCGACTTCTCGGCGCCGGTGCAACTGGAATTCGAGCAGACCGATGCCGAACTCGCGCACCTGATGGCGACTGACTCCGACGCCTTCAACCGCTGGGAGGCCGGCCAGCGACTGGCGACGCGCGTGCTGCTCGCCGGCATCGCAGCCGGCGGTGTCGGCTGCGACTGGATACCCGACGCCTTCGTTGCCGCCTGCGGACGCGTACTCGACGACGGCTTGCGCGGCGACCCCGCACTCGCCGCCGAAGCACTCAACCTGCCCGCCGAGACCGTGCTCGCTGAAGCCGTGGTTGCGCAAGGCGGCATCATCGACCCCGACGTCATCCATACCGCGCGCGTGGCCCTGCGCCGCCACCTCGCCGCCCGCCTGCGCGACTCATTCGAAGCCGTGTGGACGGCCCTTGCCCCCGCCGCAGCCTACGCACCCGACGGCGCGCAGGTCGGTCAGCGCGCGCTGCGCAATGCCTGCCTCGCCTACCTGGCCGAAAGCGATACCGACTATCTGAAATCGTCTGTCGTGCCGCGCCTCGCCGTCCAGCTCAAGGCTGGCGGCAACATGACAGACGAAATCGCTGCGCTCGCCACACTCGCCAACCTCGACTTGCCCGAGAGAGAAGCGGCACTTGCCGACTTTTACACGCGCTGGCAAACCGAAGCCCTGGTCATCGACAAGTGGTTCTCCGTGCAGGCCACCTCGCGCCTGCACGGAACCGTCACCCACGTACGGGCGCTGATGCAGCACCCCGCCTTCGACCTGAAAAACCCCAACCGCGTCTACGCCCTGATCCGCGGCTTCTGCGGCGCCAACCCGCGCCACTTCCACGCCGCCGACGGCAACGGCTACGCCCTGGCAGCGGATGTGATCAGCGAACTACAGGCCATGAACCCGCAGGTGGCGTCACGCATCGCGCGCAGTTTTGACCGCTGGCGCCAGTTTGACGCCAGCCGACAGGCACATGCACGCGCCGCGCTGGAACGCATCGCGGCGGTCGAGGGGCTGGCGAAGGATGTGGCAGAGGTGATAGGGAATGCGTTGAAGGCTGGATAGTCAGCCAAACAGGTACTTGTTGGCTGAATTGTTGGGGCTACCATCGCCCCTTGGCTGCCAACCAGGCTGATCTTAAGGGGTGCCTGGTATCGGCCTTTTCGGCCAGTCATGCTCTCCACAACCGGACACCCATCAAAGTCCGCTTACAACGATGCAAATTGGCATTTTTGAACCACAGACCGTCACAACTTGCAGTTCAAATGTCGGTAGTAAGCTGCGGATTCAACCGGTGGATGCAACAGATTGGCTAAATCGTTCGGCGGGTGTTTCGTAGTTTAGTGTTTTCCGTGGGCGCTCATTCAATCGTCTCGCCACTGCATTGAGCTTGGCTTGCGAGTAGACCGACAGGTCGGTT
>QFCS01001067.1_pt1 | contig 84837 bp, 77 predicted proteins | sample 3576561 | NCBI WGS metagenome assembly QFCS01 | reverse complement strand
GACGGGAGACGGGAGACGGGAGACGGGAGACGGGAGACGGGAGACGGGAGACGGGAGACGGGAGACGGGAGACGGGAGACGGGAGACGGGAGACGGGAGACGGGAGACGGGAGACGGGAGACGCAAAAGGAGAAACCCGGCCGGCTCGGCACGCAAGCGATTTCGCCGCAGCTGCCGCTTCTACGTATCCCGTCTCCGGTTCCCCAGCTCCCGGCCCAAAAGCAGGCGCACGGTCAGGCCCTTGCCCTGCGGACCGTCTTCGAGAAGCAGTTCGCCGCCGTGCGCATGTGCGATCTCCTGCGCGATCGCCAGTCCCAGGCCGCTGCCTTCGCCCCGGGTTCCGCGCACGAAGCGGCGCAGCATGGTGTCGCGCTGATCGGCCTCAATACCCGGACCGTCATCCTCGACAAGGATCTCGGGCTGCGGTCGGCGCCGCAGAGCGAGTCTCAAGGTTCCCGGGCCCGGGTGATAGTTGATCGCGTTGTCGATCAAATTGTTGAGCGCATCGCGGATCAGATCGGCGTCGCCGTCGATCCACAGCGGCCGATGCTCGTCCTCGCAGGCGAACTGCATGTCGAGCCCACGCGCGAAGGCGCGCGGAGCCCAGTCGGCGCCGGTTTCCTGCACCAGGGCGACGAGGTCGATGCGCCGGAACGGCCGGTCGCCGCTGCTGTCGGGTTCGGCGCGGGCCAGCGAGAGCAGCTGGTTGGTCAGCCGCGCAGCGCGCTCGATCGAGGCACGCAGGGCGCCGAGCAGCGGCGCGATCTCGTCCTGCCGGCTTTCGCGAATCACCGCCTCGGCCTGCAGCTTGATCGCGGTCAGCGGGGTGCGCAGCTGGTGCGCCGCATGCGCGATGAAGCGCTGCTGCGCGGTCACCGCCGATTGCAGGCGCGCGAGCAGATCGTTGAGCGAGCGCGTGAGCGGCAGCACTTCTTCGGGCACGCCCTCGTCGGCGATCGGCGAGAGCTCGCGATGGCTGCGCGCCTCCAGCCGCTGCGCGAGGCTGTGCAAAGGCAGCAGGCCGCGGCGGATCGCGCGCCGCACGACCGCGGCGGTGACGCCGATCAGCAGCAGCTGCGGAAGCAGCGTGCTCGCCAGGATCGCGCTCGCCAGGCCGCTGCGCTTGCGCATGGTCTCGGCCACTTCGACATGCACGATTTCACCGTAGCGGCTCGCCGGAAGCTCGATGCGGGCGATGCGCACGGGCTCGTCGTCGATCTCGCCGTCGTAGAGCAAGGCGCCGTGGTAGTCGTCGACATCGCCGATGACGTCCGGCATCGGCTGTGTTCTGCCGGCGATGAGGCCCTTGCGTTCACCGCTGATGCGGAAGTACGTGGTATCGGTTTCGTCCCATTCGAACAGGCGCTGGGTCGGCGCCGGCAGATCGACGAAAGGCCCGTCGTCGGTGCGCTCCACTTCGAGCGCGAGCGCGCTGGCCGAATCGAACAGCCAGCCGTCGTAGACGCTGTCGGCGAAGTAGTTCGCGAGCCCGTAGGACACCGCGCCGCCGAGCACCAGCACGGCGCTCAGCGGGCCGACCAGCGCGAACAGCAGGCCCGAGCGCAGGCTGTGGCGAGGCTCAGGACGGCTCATCGACCTGCAGCAGATAACCGAAGCCGCGCAGCGTCTGGATGCCCGATCCGGATTGCTCGATCTTCTTGCGCACGCGATGCACGTAGAGCTCGACCGCGTTCTCGGACATGCCGCTGTCCCAGCCGTCCACCGATTCGAGCAGCTGGCGTTTGCTGACGACGCGACCGTGGCGCAGCATCAGGCATTCGAGAATCGCGAATTCGCGCGGTGAAAGCTCCACCGGATCGGCATCGATGAAGACGCGGCGCTCGACCATCGACAGCCGCAGCCGGCCGATCTCGACGTCGCCTCCACGCCGGGCCAGGCCGCGTCGGGTCACCGCGCGAATGCGCGCTTCGAGCTCGTCGAGATCGAAGGGCTTGACCACGTAGTCGTCGGCCCCGAGATCGAGCCCGAGCACGCGATCGGGCGGATCGTCTCGCGCGCTCAGGATCACCACCGGCGTGTGCTGGCGCTGCTTGCGCAGCCGGCGCAGCAGCTCGGTGCCGTCGATGTCGGGCAGGCCGAGGTCGAGCACGATGCAGTCGTAGCTGCCGTCGACGAGCGCGCCCAGCGCGGACTGGCCGTCGTGGCTCAGGTCGACGATGTTGCCGTCGCGCTGCAGCGCGCGCTGCAGGCTCAGGGCGATCGGCCGGTCATCTTCGACGACGAGCAGGCGCATGGGAGAACCATTGAAAGAAGACGGTATTTTCGACGCCGGGGCGGACGAACGCAAAAGCCCATAAAATCACGCCCTTCTCGTTCAGGCAGGTGCGGTCACGGTGCATTCGCTGCAGCAAAATTCGATCGGCGCGGCATCCGAGGCCGTGTCTCGTCCGGCCCATCGGCTCTCGGTCGCGCCGATGATGGACTGGACCGACACGCATTGCCGGTCATTCCATCGCCTGCTCGCCCCACATGCGCTGCTCTACACCGAAATGGTCACCACTGGCGCGCTGCTGCATGGCGATGTCGAGCGCCACCTGCGCTTCGACGCGAGCGAACATCCGCTCGCGCTGCAGCTCGGCGGTTCGGAGCCCGACGCGCTCGCCCGCTGTGCCGCACTCGCCGAGCAGTGGCAGTACGACGAGGTCAATCTCAATTGCGGCTGTCCGTCCGATCGCGTCCAGGAAGGCCGCTTCGGCGCCTGCCTGATGCGCGAGGCCGATCGTGTCGCCGATTGCGTACGCGCGATGCGCTCCGCGACCGACCTGCCGGTGACGGTCAAGCATCGCGTCGGTATCGATGACAGCGAGGATTACGCCTTCATGCGCGGTTTCGTCGAAACCGTCGCCGCAGCCGGCTGCACGACCTTCATCGTGCATGCGCGCAAGGCCTGGCTGCAGGGCTTGTCTCCGCGCGAGAACCGCGAGATCCCGCCGCTGACCTACGAGCACGTCTACCGGCTCAAGCAGGAATTTCCGCAGCTGACCGTGCTGATCAACGGCGGCATCCGCACGCTCGATCAGTGCCGCCAGCACCTGCGATACGTCGATGGCGTGATGCTCGGTCGCGAGGCTTACGAAAACCCTTATGCGCTCGCCGGGCTCGATCGCGAGCTGTTCGAAACCGACGGCGACATACCGACACGCGAAGAGATCATGAACGCTTATCTGCCCTACGTGCAGCGCGAGCTCGACCGCGGCACCGCGCTCAACCGCATCACTCGCCATATCCTGGGGCTCTATCGCGGCCAGAACGGCGGACGTGCTTTCCGCCGCCATCTGTCCGAACACGCACACAAGCCCGGAGCCGGCCTGCGCGTCCTTCAGCAAGCGATCGGGCTCGCGAATCCGCGGCGCAATGCGGAGGCCGCCTGATGAGCCGCCTTGTCCGCAGGCTGTGCCTGTCGGCGCTGCTGAGCCTTTTCGCCTGCGGTGACGCGCTCGCGACCGAATATCCACGCGTGAAGCTCGAGACGACGATGGGCGACATCGTCTTCACGCTCGATGCTTCGAAGGCGCCCAAGACGGTTGCCAACTTCCTCGGCTACGTCAAGAGCGGCTATTACAACGGCATGGTGTTTCACCGCGTCGTTCCGGGCTACCTGATCCAGGGCGGCGGCTTCGACGCCAACATGAAGCGGCGCCCGTGGAAAGCGGCCATTTCGAACGAATCAAAGAACGGTTTGCATAATGTGGCCGGCAGCGTTGCAATGGCACGTGCCGAGGATCCGAACTCGGCCACCACCGAGTTCTTCATCAATCTGCGCGACAATCCCGAGTTCGATTATCCCAGCCACGACGGCTGGGGCTATGCGGTATTCGGCCAGGTGACCGAAGGCTTCGATACCGTTGGCAAGATCATGCGCAGCCCCAGAGGCGATCCTCAAAATCTCGTCCTCATCAACAAGGCGGTGATACTGAAACCCGCCACCCAAAACCCGCTAGAAGAGAGCACACCACAATGACCGATTCGACCCAGCCCGTGAAGGTTCTTCTCGAAACCTCACTCGGCAACATCACGCTCGAACTCGACGCCGAGAAGGCGCCGAAGACCGTCGCCAATTTCGTCGACTACGTGAACAGCGGCCACTTCGACGGCCTGGTGTTCCACCGCGTGATCCGCGGCTTCATGATCCAGGGCGGCGGCTACGACGAGCAATACGCGCAGAAGCGCACCAAGTCGCCGATCGAGAACGAAGCCAAGAACGGCCTCAAGAACAAGCGCGGCAGCATCGCGATGGCGCGCACCAACGATCCGCATTCGGCGAGCTCGCAGTTCTTCATCAACCACGGCGACAACGATTTCCTCGACTACCCGGGCCAGGACGGCTGGGGCTACGCGGTATTCGGCAATGTGACCGAAGGCCTCGACGTGGTCGACAAGATCGCCGAGACGCCCACCGGCGCGATCCGTCCGTTCGGCCGCGACGTTCCGGTAACGCCGGTGGTCATCAAGTCGGCCAAGCTCGCTTAAGTCTTCGCTGTTGAAAGTCCTGTCACGGTGACGACGCTGCTGCTGTCGGATCTGCATCTGCCGGCAAGCGCGTCGACGCTGCGGCAGGACTTCCTGCGTTTTCTGCAAGGCCCGGCGCGCAAGGCCCGGGCCGTGTACCTGCTCGGCGATGTCTTCGAAGCCTGGATCGGTGACGAAGATGGCTTGGCGCATTACGGCGATGAGATCGCGGCGCTGCGCGCGCTGTCGGAAGCGGGCGTGCGCGTGTTCTTCCAGCACGGCAATCGCGACTTTCTCGTCGGCGAGCGCTTCGCCCAGGCCTCCGGCGCAAGCTTGCTGGCCGACCCGAGCGTGGTCGACATCGAAGGCCGTCGCACGCTGCTCACGCATGGCGATCTGCTGTGTACCGACGATATCGGCTATCAGCGTTGGCGCCGTTTCTCGCGCAATGGCGTCGTGCAATGGCTGTTCATGCGCATTCCGGGTGGCCTCAAGCGTGCGATCGCCGATCGTCTGCGTCGCGGCAGCAAAAGCGCCAAGACGCGCAAGAGCACGGCGATCATGGACGTCAACGATACGGCCGTCAGCGCCTGCTTTCTGCGCCACGGTGTCGATCGCATCATCCACGGGCATACGCACAGGCCCGACGTGCATCACGAACTCATCGACGGGCGCACATGCGAACGCATCGTGCTCGCCGATTGGCGAGAACACAGCCGCGAGTATCTCGAAGTGACGCGCGAAGGCTGGAAGCGCGTCGACATCGCAGCGAGCTGAAACGCCTCAGAGCCCCGCGAGCAGTTCGGGCGGCAGTTCGTTGCGGCTGAAGCCGGCCGCCTGTCGCGCCGGCCAGTTCAAGGGCGGGCGAATTCGCGTATCGGATTCGGCGAGCAGCTTGCGGAAAGTCGCATCGGGTTCGAGCGAACGCTGCGCGCAAAGCCAGCGGAACCAATACGTGCCGATGGCGACGTGGCGCACTTCCTCATCGAGGATCACGCGCAGGATCGCGACGGTCTGCGCATCGCGCATTTCCGTGAGCCGATGGATCATGCCCGGTGTCACGTCGAGCCCGCGTGCTTCGAGTACGCGCGGAACCAGCGCCATGCGCGCGAGCACGTCGTACGCGGTTTTCTCGGCTGCCTCCCAAAGGCCGTTGTGTGCCGGAACATCGCCATAACGATGACCGAACGTGGCGAGCCGTTCGGCCAGCATCGTGAAATGACGCGCCTCGTCCTTGGCCACGCTGAGCCAATCTTCGTAGTACTGCGCCGGCATATCGGCGAAGCGCAGACAGGCATCGAGCGCGAGGTTGATCGCGTTGAACTCGATGTGCGCGATCGCATGCAGCAGGGCTGCGCGCCCCGCATCGCTGCCCAAACCGCGCACGGGTACCTCGCGCGGTGAAACCAGTTGCAGGCTTTGCGGACGCCCCGGCTGCCAGGTTTGCGGACGCGGCTGATGCGCGATATCCGCATCGAGCTTGCCGATGGCGCCGACCATCGCGCATTTGGCCTCGGGCTCGCGCTCGATCAGCGCAAGCCAGAGGGTTTCGATGGATGGCACATCGTTCATCGATCGGTCACGCGGCGAGTCGGTTCGAGCTCACTTTTCATACGGCGGGCAACAAAAAAGCGGACCTTGCGGCCCGCTTCAAAGACACCACGCTTACTTGGAAACGTGCTGGTTGACCAGTTTGGTCATCTCGAACATCGTCACCTGATCCTTGCCGCCGAAGATCGGCTTGAGCTTGGCATCGGCGTTGATCGCGCGACGGTTGGTGGCGTCCTGCAGGTTGTGCTTCTTGATGTATTCCCAAACCTTCTTGGTCAGGTCAGCGCGAGTGATCGGAGCGGAGCCGACGACCTCGGCGAGCTGGGCGCTCGGCGTCACGGTCTGCGAAATGCCACCACGAGGAGCAGCCTTCTTGGTGGCTTTGTCGTCGCCTTGCTTGGTGCTGGCCATTGAAATCTCCTTATTAGAGCGGGGTATCAAATTCTTGGGGGGAACCGCGTAGCGGTGCGCAAGCTTACACGGGAGCGATGGCTTGCGCTAAAAAACACCCACTGGATAACGCATCCGGCCGCTTCCGCGCAAGTTTTTCAATGTTTCGCATACGCTCGAAGGGCGACAGCGGATCGCGGGTACGCAATATCCGATGCACAAATCCTTTTGCAAGGACAATGAGACTTCTCTTATCCGCCTTCGGCGCGCGAAAAAGCCCGCCGCAGATCGGCAATGAGGTCTTCGATGTCTTCGAGACCTACCGAGATACGGATCAAACCTTCGGTAATCCCCGCTTCTGTACGTTGCTGTTCGCTGATGCGTCCATGCGTGGTGGTCGCAGGATGCGTGATCGTGGTTCGCGCATCGCCGAGATTGCCCGTGATCGAGCAAAGCCGCGTTGCGTCGATCACGCTCCACGCCGCTTGGCGCCCGCCTCTGACTTCGAACGACACGATCGAACCAAAGCCACGTTGCTGGCGCTTTGCAAGTTCATGTTGCGGATGCGATGCGAGCGAAGGATGCAGGACACGGGACACGATCGGCTGCTGGCTGAGCCATTGAGCCAGCTGGCACGCACTCTGTTCGTGCGCCTTCATGCGCACCGACAGAGTCTCGAGGCCTTTCAGGAAAACCCAGGCGTTGAACGGCGAAAGGCAGGGCCCCGCCGTACGCATGAAACCGTAAACATCCTTGCCCACGCGTTGTGCATCGCCCACGATCGCGCCACCGAGGCAACGTCCCTGCCCGTCGATGAACTTGGTCGCCGAATGCACGACGTAATCGGCACCGAGCTTGAGCGGTTGCTGGAACACCGGCGTCAGAAAGCAGTTGTCGACCGCGAGCGCGGCGCCATGCTCGTGCGCGAGCGTCGCGAGCGCTTCGATATCGACGAGCTCGGTCAGCGGATTCGATGGCGTTTCGACGAAGACCAGCTTGGTGTTCGGCTTGAAACCGGCGCGCCAGGACTCAATGTCGCTCGGCGTCGCATAGCCGATCTCGATACCGAGCTTGGCGATGTAGTTGTTGAACAGATTGATTGTCGAGCCGAATAGACCCTTGGACGCGAGCAAATGATCGCCCGCCTTGAGCATGGTCAGCACCAGCGTGAGAATCGCCGCCATGCCACTCGCGGTGGCGACGCAGGCTTCGCCGCCTTCCATGCGTGCAAGCCGCTTCTCGAAGGCCTGTACGGTCGGATTCGTGAAGCGGCTGTAGACGTTGCCTTCGCGCTGGCCGAGGAACGTCGCCGCCGCTTCGGCGGCGCTGCGATAAACGTAGCTCGACGTCGGATAGATGGCCGGCGAATGTTCCATCTCGGGACTACGCAACTCCGCGTGGCGAATGCCGAGCGTGCCGAAGCCCCAGCTTTCACTGGGATCGATGGAGTCGATGGGGTCCTGATCGTCGATGCTCATGGCGGTTCTCTTCGCATGGGCACCGCAGTGCCCGCTGCTCAAAAAAGCAAAACGGGCCTGCTGTCCGTTTAGCCGAATTTATTCGCGATGAAGCTCTCTCGAACTTCGATCGCTGCGCCCGCAAGCAGGTTCAAATCGGCGCGAGGGTGAAGTCTAGGCCGCCCAAACTTAGGTCGCAACGGCTTCACTACGCTCCAGGGAAGTGCTGTCCAGGCGTAGCGAGCGACGGCAGGTCGGGTGAGGATGGAGCGCAGGAACCAGAGCGTGCGAGTAGTACGTGAGGATTCCGAGCACCGCCCGCGCCCGAGAGGCCGAGCGCAGTAGCCTGGACAGTGCTTCCTAGCCGACGCCCGCGTTCTGCAGCTCTATCACCGACTGCGGACCGCGCGAGCGCTTGAGCTTGGCCGCGTCGGAACGGAACAGTTCCAGCTGCGACAGGTATTCGGCGCTGATGTCCTGGGTGATGTATTCGCCCGTGAACACCGAGCAGTCGAAGCGCTCGATCTGCGAATGCTTGTGGCGCACCGCGTCGATGAGATCGTTCAGATCCTGGAAGATCAAACGATCGGCACCGAGCAGCTTTTCGAGCTCCGGCAGGGTGCGCCCGTGCGCGACCAGTTCACTCGCGGTCGGCATGTCGATGCCGTAGACATTCGGGTAACGAACGGGCGGCGAAGCCGACGCGAAATAGACTTTCTTGGCGCCCGCATCGCGCGCCATCTGGATGATTTCCTGCGAGGTCGTGCCGCGCACGATCGAGTCGTCGACGAGCAGCACGTTCTTGCCGCGGAACTCGACGTCGACCGGATTGAGCTTCTGGCGCACGCCCTTCTTGCGCGCGGCCTGGCCCGGCATGATGAAGGTGCGGCCGATGTAGCGGTTCTTGATGAAGCCTTCGCGGTAATTCACACCGAGGCGCGCGGCCACTTCGGCACCGGCCACGCGCGAGGTGTCCGGAATCGGGATCACCACGTCGATATCGTGCTCGGGCCACTCGCGCAGGATCTTCTCGGCGAGCTTGATGCCCATGCGCAGGCGCGCTTTGTAGACGTAAATGTCGTCGATCACCGAGTCCGGACGTGCGAGATACACGTACTCGAAAATGCACGGCGAATAGATGGGGTTGTGCGAGCACTGGCGGCGATGCAGCTTGCCTTCCATGTCGATGTAGATCGCCTCGCCCGGCGCGATGTCGTCGAGGAAGTCGTAGCCGAGCGCATCGAGCGCGACCGACTCGGACGCGATCATGTATTCCTTGCCGTTGGGCGTGTCGCGAGAGCCGTAGCAGACCGGACGGATGCCGAAGGGATCGCGGAAGCCGACCAGGCCGTAGCCGCTGATCATCGCGACTACCGCATACGCGCCGCGGCAGCGACGATGCACGCCCGACACGGCGGCGAAGATGTCCTCGGCGGTGAGCTTCATGCGGCTCTGCACGAGCAGCTCGTGCGCGAACACGTTGAGCAGCACTTCGGAGTCGGATTCGGTGTTGAGGTGACGACGGTCCTCGGCGAACAGCTCCTGCTTGAGCTCTTCGGCGTTGGTCAGGTTGCCGTTGTGCGACAACGAAATGCCGAACGGCATGTTGGTGTAGAACGGCTGCGCCTCGGCGGAGCTGCTCGCGCCTGCGGTGGGATAGCGCACGTGGCCGATGCCCACCGGTCCGCGCAGCCGCATCATGTGCTCATCTTTGCTGAAGACGTCGCGCACCAGGCCGTTTTCCTTACGCAGGTGCAGGCGCGAGCCTTCGTTGGTGATGATGCCCGCCGCATCCTGACCGCGATGCTGGAGCATGGTCAGGGCGTCATAGAGTTCCTGATTGACGCTGTTGTGGCCGTAGATGCCGACGATGCCGCACATGATGACCTCGGGGATAAACCTAAAGGGATGTCGTACCGGAGACGGGCGCGCCCTCGCGCGAACCGTCCGTCTGCTCGTCCGGCAAGCCGGCGGGCAGTTCTGAATCTGTGGACTGAATCTGCAGAATCCAGCGCTCCGGAATCAGGGTCTGCAGGCCATCGGCGAGCCACGCGAAGCGCGGCATCAGCGTCGATTGCGACCACCAGGGATCCTGCTTGAGAGGGGTCAGCCCTCCGATCAGGATGAAGGCGCCGACGAGGAGCCCGCCGCGCAGCAGGCCGAAGCCGCCGCCGAGCGTGCGATCGATCGAGGAAATGCCGTCGTTGCTGCGCATCACCCGCACGATCAGGGCGGTGACGATGCCGCCGGCCAGCAGCCCGCCGAGGAACAGCAATGCGTAGGCGGTGATCTTGCGGACGGACGGAACACTGATGAAGGCTTCGAGCCAGTGCCCGAACGGGGCGGCGAAGCTCAGCGCGAGCCAGAACGCGAGTACCCAGGTCGCGAGCCCGAAAACCTCGCGGGCGAAGCCACGCACCAGCCCGACGATGACCGATACCAGCAACACCGCCAGGATGCCGTAATCCACCCAGATCATCACGCGTCCGACTTGCAGCGAAGACGCATTTTACACCGTGTTGAACTCAAACCGAGGTCGCCGTCGCGAATCCGGCTCACACGGGCGTAGACAGCAACGCCGAAGCCCTGCCCTTCGGCGGCTGCCGAAGGGGCTGTGCGATTCGACATCGAAGCGAGTCCGTCGAAGGATCGGCGGCCGTGGGATCAGAGCAGCGGAGCCGTTCAGCCCAGGCGGGCGAGCAGGGCTTTTTCGACGGCCGAGCGTTCGGCCGGCACTTCGACCACGCCCTGCAGGCCGCCCTTGACGATGATGTCCGGGTCCTTGAGGCCGTTGCCGGTGAGCGTGCAGACCACGGTCGAGCCCGGCGCGATCCTGCCGGCCTTGATGTCGCGGATCGCGCCGCACAGCGAGGTCGCCGAGGCCGGCTCGCAGAACACGCCGTCGAGCTCGGCCAGGCGGCGCTGGACCGCGAGGATGTCAGCGTCGGCGCATTCGTCGAACCAGCCGCCCGACTCCTTCTGCACCGCCCAGGCCAGATCCCAGGACTGCGGATCGCCGATGCGGATCGCGGTGGCCACGGTTTCCGGATCGCGTACCGGCCCGCCGCGCATGAACGGGGCGCTGCCCGCGGCCTGATAGCCGACCATCTTCGGACGGTTGTCGACGAGCTTGCTGCGGTCGTAGCCGCGCAGCTCGGCGGTCAGCACATTGGCGGCGGTCTCGAAGCCGGAGACTTCGGAATAGCCGATCCAGTGCGCCGAGATGTTGCCGGCGTTGCCGACCGGGATGCAGTGGTAGTCCGGCGCGCGGCCGAGCGCTTCGACGATCTCGAAGGCGGCGGTCTTCTGGCCCTGCAGGCGGAACGGGTTGATCGAGTTGACAATGGCCACCGGCGAGGTTTCGGCCACTTCCTTGACCAGGCGCATGCCGTCGTCGAAGTTGCCGCGAATCTGCACGACCACCGCGCCGTGGACGACGGCCTGGGCGAGCTTGCCGAGCGCGATCTTGCCTTCCGGGATCAGCACGAACGCGGTGATGCCGGCGCGCGCGGCATAGGCCGCCGCGGCCGCCGAGGTGTTGCCGGTGGAGGCGCAGATGATGGCGCGGGCGCCCTCGTGCACGGCCTGCGTCACCGCCACGGTCATGCCGCGGTCCTTGAACGAGCCGGTGGGATTCAGGCCCTCGAACTTCACGTACAGCTCGCCCTCGAAGCCGATTTCCCTGGCCAGGTTCTCGAGCTTGATCAGTGGCGTACGCCCTTCGGCGAGGCTGATCGCGCGCGTGTCGGCGGTCAGCGGAAGGCGGGCACGGTAGTGTTCGACGAGGCCGCTGTAGCGGGTGATGGTGCGGGTCATGGGAGTTCTACTAGCAGACTGCTTGTTTTGAAAAACGAGGCCATGGATGGCCTCGGCTTGAACAGGAAGTTCAAAAATGCTCGACGCGAAAACGCGAAACGTCCTCGCGCACGAACGGCAGGCTGCGCACGCGCGCGACGGCCTGGTTGAAGCGCGATTCCGGAATCACCGAGGTGATGACGGCCACCGTTGCGTCTTCACCACCGCGCGGCTCCTTCTGCAGGATCGCTTCGATGCTGATGTCGAGTTCGGCGAGGATGGCGGTGATGGCCTTGAGCACGCCGGTTTCATCGGCGACGTTGATGCGCAGGTAATGCGCGCTCGCAACCTGGTCCAGCGGCAGCACCGGCAGCGCACGCACGGCATCGGGCTGGAAGGCCAGCGCCGGCACGAGGTGCCTGGCTTCGGCGCCGATCGAGCGCGCCACGTCGACGAGATCGGCGACCACGGCCGAAGCCGTCGCATCGCCTCCCGCGCCACGGCCGTAAAGCCCCATCTGGCCGACCGCATCGCCCTGCAGCAGCACGGTGTTGAGCACGCCGTCGACCTTGGCGATGAGCTTGTCTTCCGGAATCAGCGTCGCATGCACGCGCAGCTCCGCGCCGCTGTCGGTGCGCTTGGCGATGCCCAGATGCTTGATGCGATAGCCCAGCGCCTGCGCGATCTTGATGTCCTGCGGCGTCACCTTGGTGATGCCCTCGACCGCCACCGCATCGAAATTCAGCGGCATGCCGAAGGCGATGCTCGCGAGGATCGTCAGCTTGTGCGCGGCGTCGACGCCTTCGACGTCGAAGGTCGGATCGGCTTCGGCGTAGCCGAGGCGCTGCGCATCGGCGAGCGCATCGGCGAAGGCCTGACCCTTCTCGGTCATCTGCGTGAGGATGTAGTTGCAGGTGCCGTTGATGATGCCGGCGAGCGCTTCGATGCGATTGCCGGCAAGGCCTTCGCGTATGGCCTTGATGACCGGAATGCCGCCGGCCACCGCGGCTTCGAAGCCCACCAGCACGCCTTTTTCGCGCGCGGCGCTGAACACCGCGTTGCCTTCGAGCGCGAGCAGCGCCTTGTTGGCGGTGACCACCGGCTTGCCGCGCGCGATCGCGGCGAGCACGAGGTCGCGCGCATACGTGGTGCCGCCGATCAGTTCGACGACCACATCGACATCGGCCTTGGCCGCGATGTCCATCGGATCGGTGAGGATCGTGATGCCTTCGAGCGAGACCTCGCGCGCCTTGCTGGTATCGCGGGCCGAAGCGTGCGTGACGACGACCGGGCGACCGACGCGACGCGTGATTTCATCGGCGTTGCGCTGCAGGACGCGAATGACGCCCTGCCCGACCGTGCCCAGACCCAGCAGACCGACACGCAGCGGCGCAACGCTCACGAAGCTTTCTCCACGACAGGTTCAGCGGCGGGCGCCGGAGCCGGCGCGCCCTTCTGCAACAGTTTGCGAATGCCGCGCACGGCCTGGCGCGTGCGGTGCTCGTTCTCGATCAGCGCGAAGCGCACGTGGTCGTCGCCGTACTCGCCGAAGCCGATGCCCGGCGAAACCGCGACCTTGGCTTCGCTCAGCAGCAGCTTGGAGAATTCGATCGAGCCGAGATGGCGGAAAGCCTCCGGAATCTTGGCCCAGACGAACATCGTCGCCTTCGGGCGCTCGACCTGCCAGCCCGCCGCGTTGAGCGCATCGCAGAGCACGTCGCGGCGCTTGCGGTACATCTCGCAGATCTCGGCGACGCAATCCTGCGGGCCTTCGAGCGCGGCGATCGCGGCGACCTGGATCGGCGTGAACATGCCGTAGTCGAGGTAGCTCTTGATGCGGGCCAGTGCATTGACGAGCGTCGGGTTGCCGACCATGAAGCCGACGCGCCAGCCCGGCATGTTGTAGCTCTTGGACAGCGTGAAGAACTCCACGGCCACGTCCTTGGCACCCGGCACCTGCATCACCGACGGCGCCTTGTAGCCGTCGAACACGATGTCGGCGTACGCGAGGTCGTGCACGAGCCAGATTTCATGCTCGCGGCAGAACGCCACGGCCTTCTCGAAGAAGGCCAGGTCGACGCACTGGGCGGTCGGGTTGCCCGGGAAATTCAGGATCAGCATCTTCGGCGCCGGCCAGGTTTCCTTGACCGCGCGCTCGAGTTCTTCGAAGAAATCGACTTCGGGCGTGAAGCGCACGTGGCGCACATCGGCACCGGCGAGCACGACGCCGTACGGGTGGATCGGATACGCCGGATTCGGCACCAGTACGACGTCGCCCTGGGCCAGCGTGGCGAAGGCCAGGTGCGCGAGGCCCTCCTTGGAGCCGATCGTCGCGATGACCTCGGAATCCGGGTTCAGATCGACGTCGTAACGCGTCTTGTACCAGCGCGCCATCGCCCGGCGCAGGCGCGGAACGCCCTTGGACAGCGAATAGCGATGCGTGTGCGTGCCGTCCTCGTCGATGAGCTCGGGACGCACGTAGTCGCTGTCGGTGCCGCGCACCGAAGCTTCCACCAGCTTGTCGACGATGTGCTTGGGCGTCGGCTGGTCCGGATTACCCATCGAGAAATCGATGATGTCCTCGCCACGAGCTCGGGCTGCGGCCTTCAGTTCTCCAACGATATTGAAGACATAGGGCGGCAGACGCTGAATGCGTGGGAAGTTGGTTTTCACGGCCTTGGGTGGGTGGTGGGTGAACTGGCTGCGCTCTGGGTGATAACCCGGGGCGGAAAATGAGGGCGCGTATTATCGAGTCGAGCGCCGCTCCTTTCAAATCAATCTTTTCCACCCCAGCGCGAGCGCAGTGGCACCCCGCTTCACTTGCCGGTGTAGCGCACCCGCCAGATGCGGTTGCCGAGGTCGTCGGAGATCAGCAGCGAGCCATCCGGGGTCTGCAGCACGTCCGCCGGGCGACCGCTGACGGACTCGTTTCCGTTCTGGACCTGCAGCCAGCCTTCGACGAACGGCTCCTGGCTCACCACGCGATCGCCGTCCAGGTGCACGCGCTGCACGCGATAGCCGTTCTTCTGGCTGCGGTTCCACGAGCCATGCAGGGCGACGAAGACATCGCCGCGGTATTGCGCCGGAAACTGCGTGCCCGTGTAGAACTCCAGCCCGAGTGGCGCGACGTGCGGCCCGAGCAGCGCCACCGGCGCGGTCGCGGCCGAGCAGCTGCGATCCTTGCCGAAATCCGGATCGGACACCGCGCCCGCGTGACAGTACGGGAAGCCGAAATCCTCGCCGGTCTTGCCGACTTTATTGAGCTCGCAGGACGGGGTGTCGTCGCCGAGCATGTCGCGACCGTTGTCGGTGAACCAGAGCTGCCGGGTCTTCGGATGCCAGCCGAAGCCGACCGAATTGCGCACTCCGCGAGCCACCACCTCCCAGTTGCGTCCGTCCGCATCCATGCGCGTGATCGAGGCAAACTCGAGCTTGTCCGGCCCGGCCGTGAACGCCTCGGGCTTGCAGACATTGCACGGAGCGCCGATCGCCAGATAGAGCTTGCCGTCGGGCCCGAAGTCGATGAAGCGCCAGCCGTGGTGCGTCTTGTCGGGCAGGTCGGCGCGGATCATCACCGGTTTGGGCGGCTGATCGAGCCTGGATTCGATACCCGGCAGCTTCCAGAGCTTGTCGATCTCGGCCACGTACAGATCGCCATTGCGGAACGCCAGGCCGGTCGGCCGGTTGAGGCCCTCGGCGAGCACGATCCTGCGATCGGGCCGGCCGTCGCCGTCGGTGTCGCTCAGCGCGTAGAGCTTGCCGGCCTCGCGGGAGCCGACGAACAGGGTGCCCTTGTCGCCGAGCGCCAGCGTGCGCGCATTGGGCACCTCGTCGATCCAGACCTCGATCGAGAATCCGGGCGGCAGCTTGAGGTCGGCGATCGGGTTCTGCGAGTTCGCCGTGGCCGCGGTCTCGCTCCACGAGAACGCCAGGCCCAGGACGACGCCGGCGATGGCGGCGAGCGAGGAAGTCTTGCGCAACAGATTCATGGCCAATCCTATGTCTTGCTGTTCGAGAAACTCGCGGTCGTCCGCGGAGGCCGAAAACACCTCGCCCCCGGGCGGCAGCGACTAGAATGCGGGTCGATCCGGCGGCAAGACCGTCCGCTCGCAACAGTAACCATACTTGCGGCCGCCGCGCCCATTGCGTTCGCGCTCCAAGCCCCCACATTCGGCAACACTCAACAATCGAACAAAGAAAGGCAAACAAGATGAGCCAGCATCATCGCCTGATCATTCTCGGGTCCGGTCCGGCCGGTTATACGGCCGCCGTCTACGCCGCTCGCGCCAACCTCAAGCCGGCGCTGATCACCGGCCTGGAACAGGGCGGCCAGCTCATGACCACCACGGAGGTCGACAACTGGCCCGGCGACGTCGAAGGCCTGCTCGGCCCGGACCTGATGGCGCGCATGCAGAAGCATGCCGAGCGCTTCGATACCCAGTTCATCTACGACCACATTCATGAGGTCGACCTGGCGAGCAAGCCGCTGAAGCTGCGCGGCGACGCCGGCGAGTACACGGCCGATGCGCTGATCATCGCCACCGGCGCGAGCGCCAAGTATCTCGGCATTCCGTCGGAGCAGGAATTCCGCGGCAAGGGCGTGAGCGCCTGCGCGACCTGCGACGGCTTCTTCTACAAGAATCAGGACGTGGCCGTGATCGGCGGCGGCAACACCGCGGTCGAAGAGGCGCTCTACCTCGCCAACATCGCCAGGAAAGTCACGGTCGTGCACCGTCGCGACAAGTTCAAGGGCGAAAAAATCTTGCACGACAAGCTCAACAAGCGCGTCGAAGAGGGCAAGGTCGAGATCATCTGGAACTCGACGCTCGACGAAGTGCTCGGCGACAGCTCCGGCGTCACCGGCATGCGCGTGCGCAACGTGCAGAACAACGAGACGCGAGACGTGGCGCTGAGCGGCGTGTTCATCGCCATCGGCCATTCGCCGAACACCGGCATCTTCGAAGGCCAGCTGAGCATGAACGGCGGCTACATCAAGGTTCACAGCGGCAGCGAAGGCGATGCGACCGCGACGAGCGTGGCGGGCGTGTTCGCGGCAGGCGACGTCATGGACCACGTCTACCGCCAGGCCATCACGAGCGCCGGAACCGGCTGCCAGGCCGCGCTCGATGCCGAGCGTTACCTCGACAAGCTCGACGTCAAGTAAGCCGCCGCACGGCACCCTAGACGCCCCGGATTTCCGGGGCGTTTTCCTTTGCGCGCGAAACAAGCCATCCGCGCTACGCCCAAAAGAAGGCTTGTCAAAAATGCGCGCGCCGGTCAGCCTTCGGCTTTCGCCTATCGGACTTAGCGCATGAAGATGAAGCTCTACTGCAGCCCGACGTCGCCGTATGCGCGCAAGGTCCGGGTCATCGCAGCAGAGCTTGGGCTCTCCGACCTGATCGAAGAGATTCACGTCGACCCGCACTCCTCGCCCGAGGAGCTGCTGGCCGTCAATCCCTTGTCGAAGATTCCGGTGCTCGTCACCGAGCGCAATGAAGTGCTGCCCGATTCGGCGCTGATCGCCGAATACCTGCTCACGCGCGGCCGCGGGCTCACGGGCCTGCCGCGTGGAAGCAGGCGCTGGGCGGCGTTGCGCTGCCAGGTCACGGCCGACGGCATCATGGATGCGAGCGTGGCCACGGTGATGGAAAAACGCCGGCCCGAAAGCATCGTCTACATGGCTTCGCTCGATCGCCAGGCCGCACTGATCAGCCGCGCTCTCGATCTGCTCGAGCAACAGACTTCGACGTTCGAGACCGAAGCGCCGAGCACGGTCGAAGTGAGCATCGGCGTCGCGCTGGCGTATATCGACTTTCGCCTGCCCTACATCGAGTGGAGAACCGGTCGCGATGCGCTCGCCGCCTGGTACGCGAACTTCGCTCAGCGCCCGTCGATGCTGCTCACCACACCGCCGGTTTGATGCCGAAGACCGGATGCATCTGGCTCTGCATCGCACTGACGATGCTGCTGGCGGGCTGCGCGGGCTTCGGGGGCGACATTCCGGCGCAGATCAGCGACACGCGGCAAACCATCGTGTTCGAAGCCACGGGACAGATCGGGCGGCCATATCGCTACGGCGGAACCACGCCGGATGGCTTCGACTGCAGCGGGCTCACGCGCTACGTCTACGCACAGGCCGGCGTGAGCCTGCCGCGTTCGACGCGCGAGCAGCACGACGCCGGCAGGACCATCAAGATCAGCCAGGCCCAGCCGGGCGATCTGCTGTTCTACCGATTCGGCCGCAGCGGCGGAAACGTCGATCACGTCGCCATTTATCTCGGCAACGGCGAGGCGGTGCATGCACCGGCAACCGGACGCACCGTGATCGTCGCGAGCGTCGGCGATCCGTGGTGGGAGAAGCGCTTCGTCAATGCGGTTCGCGTAATCCCCTAAAACGAAACCCCGAAGCGCGAGACTGCGGCAACACCCTTCAGGATGCTGCCGCCGTTCGACGACGGCTAAAGTCGCCCGATAGCCAGGCTGCGCCCGGACCTCACCATACCGTCGCCGTGTGACTGGGCGTGGCCAGGCGAATGTCGCCGAATTCCGCCTTGCCCTCTCCACGGCCGAACACGCTGTTAGCGATGAGCCAGACGCGAACCACACGCTTGGGCGGAGGACCGCCGACGGCCTTGGCATAGTCCTTCAGCAGCGAGCGTTCCTCACTGAGCCAGCGGCCGAGTTCGGCTTCGCCGCTGCGCGCCACGATGTGGGTCTCGCGATCCGCCCAGGCCTCGAGCGGACAGGCGAAGTGGGTTCCCGCCGGCAATTTACGGCTCCACAGATAGGTGAGATCGCGACCGTTGTCGAACTCCACCGCGATGCTCAGGTAGTCGTGCGTGGCGGCCGTGTCTTCCGCGGCAAGCCCGGGCAGCATGTCGACCTTCCAGCGCCAGGACAGCTTGAGATCGTCCGTTAGCGCCTGGTCCGTGGGACGCTGAAGGATGGCGACGTCCGCTTGCGTGTGTACGTCCATGCGTCTGCGCGGGCCGCCGTCACCGTTGGCCGAACGCTCGTGGAAGATTTCCGCCGGACCCAGCTCCCACAGGTAGGACCAGCCCGCCGGCACGGTGGGCGGATGCGCCAGGCGTTCCCGCTCGGCCTGCACCCAGGGCGCCGAAGCCGCATCCAGCGTGGCCAGTGCCTGCACCGGATCGGCCTGCCGTGCCCAGCGGATCAGCCCCACGCTGACGGTTCCGCCGCCATCGGCGTTGAAGGGCTGGGGCTGCGGCAGGTAACGTCCGTCGCGGCTCAGCCAGCGCGTCGGGAAAGTCTTGAGTTGCAGTGTGCCACCACGATCGGCGGTGAACGTATCGGTATGGCGCGTTCCGTGGAAAACCGGTCCCCGCGCACCGATACGCGCCCAGGCCACCAGCGGCTGATCCAGGCCGAGCTGGTAGGCACGCGACAGCCATACCGTGCCGCCGACGACGATCGTGACGCGGTCGCCCGCGTCGAGGGCCATTCCGGTGTCGAGCCAGCCATCGACGTCGGCGCTCAGTTGCAGCACTTTCGCATCACGCACGGATTTGCCCGCCAGCGGCGCGACGGCCTGCCTGAACTGGGTATCGAATGCCTCGACCGTGGTCTTGCTCAAGGGCACCGCCGCCTGCGCCGAACCCGCAGCGACCGCCAGCCAAACCGCCAGCCAAACTGCCCGCAACCGTCCGTGCCTTCCTCCTGAAACGAATGTCATCGCCCGCTCCTCCGTCTTGTCTTGGTGCCGGCACGATAGTGATCGCCGCCCGAAGGCCGCTACCGAAAACTGACTCCCGCATGCCGGGCAATTTGCCCGCGTGAAACCGATGTCGCGGCGGACGCGACATCACATGAAACAATGGCGCCGGGCGAGCGGGATCGCTGCATAAGAGGAAGCAGACATGAGCCTGAAGTGGCATCTACTGATACGCATGACGTTGCTCGGGCTGCTGTGCTGGGCCGCGGTCAGCCTCGCCGTGATCGCCAGTGCCGCCAGCCGCACCCGCAGCGAACTCGAGCAGCGCGCGGACCGACTGGCACAGCACATGGAGCTCGACCTGGCCTGGCAGATGACCGCGGCGGCGGCCGGCGAGCGTTCCCCGGAGCTTTCGCGCATCGCCGCCGCCATGCCGGAGCCCTTGTGCATCCGCTATGTCGCGATGAACGGGCGCGAAGACGAACATGGCTGCGAAACCGAGCCGGCCACCCGCGCGCATCACCGCCTGCCGCGCTGGCTTGCCGGGCTGATCCCGGTCGCGCCCACGCTCGAACGGCCGGTACGGCTTTGGGGCCAGACCGCCGGCACCGCACGCTTCACGCCGGACCCGCAGCGCCTGTTCGACGCCGAGTGGAACACCGTGCGCAAGCTCTCCGGCCTGGCAGCACTCACCATCATCGCATTGGACGCGCTGGTGTTCTGGATGATCGGCCACGCGCTGAGCCCGACCCGCCAGATCGTCGCGGCACTGGATCGCCTCGCCGGTAGCGGCGTGCCCGCGCCGGAGCAGCTGCCGCGCTATCAGGTTCGCGAGTTCCGCGACATTTCCGACGGCGTACGGCAGCTGGCACTGCGGTTGAAGCAGGCCTCGGACCTGCGCGACCAGCTCACCTCCAAACTGATCCGCATCCAGGAGGACGAGCGCCGCGAACTGACCCACGCACTGCACGAGGAAGTCGGCCAGTCCGTCGCCGCTACCGCGGTGGCGGTCGCGCTGCTGCGCATGCGCATCGGCGACGGCGAGGCCATGGACGAAAACGATCTGGAAGAAATCGATCAGACGGTGGAGCAGACCCAGGTGGCCCTGCGCAGCCTGCTGTTGCGCGTCCGGCCGCCGCTGTTCGAACAGCAGGGACTGGTCTCGGCGCTCAACGATCTCGTCACCGGCTGGCGCGCGCGTCTGCGCGGGCGTCCGCAGCTGCACTTGGCCACTGCCGGCCATGATCTGGCGGGCATTGGCGGCGAACAGGCGCTTTGCCTGTACCGGGTGATGCAGGAATGCCTGAGCAACATCGCGCGCCATGCGGGCGACAGCCAGCGCGCCGAGATCGCGCTGCACTGCGGTCCCCGTGGCGTGGAAGCCCGTGTCAGCAACGATGTCCCTGGCGACCGAATCGTCAGCCGTGGCAGCGGCATGGGCCTGCAGCTGCTGGAAGAACGCCTGCGCTCGCTCGGCGGTTGCCTGGAGATCGAGGCGACGGCGTCACGATTCGACGTCTGCGCCCGCCTGCCCGCCGGGAACCCGGCATGAGCGGCCCCGGAACCCCGCAACCCTGGCGCGTCCTGCTGGCGGACGATCACGCGGTGGTCCGTGCCGGCTACCGGCATCTGCTGGAACGCCACGGAAAAGTCAGCGTGGTCGCCGAAGCCGATCATGCGGACGAAGCCTATCGCCTGTATCGCGAGCATCGTCCCGACCTGTTCATCACCGACATCACCATGCCGGGCGCCAGCGGCCTGGATGCCATCCGGCGCGTGCTGCTGATAGAACCTTCGGCGCGCGTACTGGTGTTCAGCATGCATGTATCGCCGGACTTCGCGCTCGCGGCGCTGCGCTCGGGAGCCTGGGGCTACGTCACCAAGAACAGCACGCCCGACGTGCTGCTGCGCGCCATCGGTGACGTGATGGGCGGGCGCCAGGTGTTGAGCCCGGATATCGCGCAGGCGCTGGCCCTTGCCAGCGTATGCGGTGGACGCTCGCCACTCGAAGAACTGACGCCGCGCGAATTCGACGTGTTGCTGCTGATGGTGGACCTGCACAGCGTGGAACGCATCGCCCAGGCGCTGCATTTGAGTACCAAGACCGTGCAGAACCTGCACTACCAGATCAAGCGCAAGCTGCAGGTGAGCAACGATATAGAACTGGCCCAGCTCGCCATGTCCTGCGGCCTGGGGAATGCGCCGGCGCGCCCGTCACCATGAAAGCTGCCGATACGCGATAAGCCAATCGAAGCCCCGCTGCGATAAAAAAACGGGCGCATGCAGCGCCCGTTTTCAGTTTCAGGCCAAGCCAATCAACCCAGCAGGATGCGACCGCCGCCCTGGCCGAGAATCAGCTTGTTGAGACGTTTGACGAAGCCGGCCGGATCGTCGAGCTGACCGCCTTCGGCGAGCACTGCCTGGCCATGCAGCACTTCGGCCAGATCGGCAAAACCCACCTCGTCGCTGAGTGCGTCCTTGAGCCTGGCGACGAGCGGATGCTCGGCGTTGAGCTCGAGAATCGGTTTGATGTCCGGCGCATCCTGGCCGGCCTGCTTGAGGATTTCGAGCAACTGGCGCGACATGCCGTGCTCGGGCGCGACAAGGCAGGACGGCGATTCGGTCAGTCGAGCCGACACGCGCGCGCTGGCGATGCGATGGCCGAGCGCCTCAGGCAATTTGGCGAGCACCTCCTTGAACTCGGCCTCTTGCTTGACCTGATCCGCAGTGTCGATCTTGCCGGCCGCTTCGACATTGCCACGCGCGGCCGATTCGAGCTTCTTGCCCTGATATTCGGTCAGATTGCCGACGACCCACTCGTCGATACGGTCGGCCAGCAGCAGCACTTCGAAGCCGGCCTTGCGAAAGCCCTCGAGATGCGGGCTGTTGCGGATCGCGCCGAGCGACTCGCCCGTGAGATACAGGATCTTTTCCTGCGTCTCGGGCATGCGCGCAATGTAGTCGTCGAGGCCCACGCTGGGCTTGTCCAGCGCCGTGGTCGAGTTGAAGCGCAGCAGCTTGGCGATGCGCTCGCGATTGGCGTGGTCATCGATAATGCCTTCCTTGAGCACCTTGCCGAACTGCTCGTAGAACCTGGCGTAATCGTCGGGCCTGTTGGCCGCCAGATCGTCGAGCAGATCGAGCACGCGCTTGACCAGCGCGGAGCGAATCTTGTCGACCGTACGATTGCCCTGCAGGATCTCGCGCGAGACGTTGAGCGGCAGATCGGCCGTGTCGACCAGGCCGCGCACGAAGCGCAGATAGGGCGGCAACAATTCCGCCGCGCGATCCATGATGAAGACGCGCTTCACGTAGAGCTTGACGCCGCGCTGCTGATCGCGATCCCACAGATCGAACGGAGCGCGCGCCGGGATGTAAAGCAGCGAGGTATATTCGAGGTTGCCTTCGACCTTGTGATGCGCCCAGGCCAGCGGCGCTTCGAAGTCGTGCGTCAGGTGCTCGTAGAAGCTCTTGTAGTCGTCCTCGCCGATCTCGGACTTGGGCCGCGTCCACAGCGCGCGCGCCTGGTTGATCGCCTCCGGCTCGCCTTCGGCCTGGCGCAGCTTGATCGGCAGGCCGATGTGATCGGAATACTTGCGAACGATGTCCTGCAGACGATGCGCTTCGAGAAATTCCTTCTCGTCATCGCGCAAGTGCAGGATCACTTCGGTGCCGCGCTCGGTCTTGTCGCCTGCTTCGAGCGTGTAGTCGCCCTCGCCCGTCGACTCCCAAACCGTCGCTTCACCATCGGCGCGCCTGGTCTTGACCGTGACCTTGTCGGCAACCAGAAATGCCGAGTAGAAGCCCACGCCGAACTGGCCGATCAGCTGTGCATCCTTGGCCTGGTCGCCCGACAGCGATTCCATGAATTTCTTGGTGCCCGAGCGCGCGATGGTGCCGAGATTGTCGAGCACCTCATCGCGCGACATGCCGATGCCGTTGTCGCGAATCGTCAGCGTGCCGGCGAACTTGTCGGCCTGCAGCTCGACGAACAGCTCACCGTCGATCAGGTCCGGCTGCTGGATCGCCGCGAAGCGCAGCTTGTCGCAGGCGTCGCTGGCATTGCTGATGAGCTCTCTGAGGAAGATTTCCTTGTTCGAGTACAGCGAGTGAATCATCAGACGCAGCAACGAGCGCGTTTCGGTCTGGAACTCGTGACGTTCGGCAGTCATGACAGCGGGGCCTCCTCGGGGATTGTGTTCGCCCCTTCTACTGGGGATCGAATGCACGACTTCAAGACGGCCGCATCCGAGGGATGCCAAACCGGCCTAAACGTACGCAACGCAAAAAGCCCGCGCCGGGAACCCGGGCGGGCTTCATGACTTCAGTGCGGGAACCGCCGGCTTTTAGGCCAGCTTTTCCTTGATGCGAGCGGCACGGCCCTGCAGGTTGCGCAGGTAGTACAGCTTCGCACGGGCGACGTCGCCGCGACGCTTCACGATAATTTCGGCCACCTGCGGGCTGTAGGTCTGGAACACGCGCTCCACGCCTTCGCCATGGGCGACCTTGCGGACCGTGAACGCGGAGTTGATGCCGCGCGAACGCTTGGCGATCACCACGCCTTCATAGGCCTGCAGACGCTCGCGGTCGCCTTCCTTGACCTTGACCTTGACCTCGACCGTATCACCGGGATTGAACTCGGGGATCTTCTTGTTCATCTGCTCGGCGTCGATCGCCGCAATGATCTTGCTCATGCTCATCTGTGTGCTCCGTCCTGCTCGTGCAACTGCTCTATGACGATCTCACGGAGCAGTTTGAGCTGTTCCGCATCCAACTTCAGTTCATTCAACAGGTCGGGGCGCCGCAACAGCGTCCGCTCCAACCCCTGCTTGAGGCGCCAGCGGCGAATCGCCGCGTGGTCACCGCTCATCAACACTTCCGGCACTGATTCGCCGCGCCAGACTTCCGGCCGCGAATAGTGCGGGTGATCCAGCAAGCCGTTCGAGAACGAGTCACTGGCCGCCGATCCTTCATGCCCCAGCACGCCGGGCAACAAGCGCGCAATGCTGTCGACGATCAGCATCGCGGGCAGTTCACCACCGGAGAGCACGAAATCACCCACCGACAGCTCGAGGTCGATCTGCGGTGCGACCCGCTCGTCGATGCCCTCGTAGCGCCCGCAGATCAGGATCAGCCCCGGCTCTGCGCTCAAGCGTTCCGCCCATCGCTGGTCGAAGCGCTCGCCCTGCGGCGACAGACTCACGACCTTCGCAGGCCCCTGCTGATCATTGATAGCGGCTTTCGCCGCCTCGATCGCCTGGGTCAGCGGCTCGGCCTGGATCACCATGCCCGGACCACCACCGAAGGTTCGCTCGTCGACGCGTCTCCAGCGATTTCCGCTGTAGTCGCGCAACTGCCGCGTACTCAACTGCATCGCCCCACGTTCGACTGCAACGCGCGGCATCCCAAACCTGGCGACCTGTTCCACCAGCTCCGGAAACAAGGTCAGAACCTCGATCTTCATCGAAGCCCTCAATAATCCAGCTGCCAATCGGCAACGATGAGGCGTTCACTCATGTCGACCGACTTGATGATCGGCCCCTTGACGTAAGGAATCAGCCTCTCGACTTCGCCTTGCGACAACACCAGCACGTCCTGAGCGCCGTTGCTAGTCAGGCTGTCGACGATACCGAGCTCGACGCCGTCTTCATTCACCACCTTGCAACCGACCAGATCGGCCCAGTAATGCTCGCCTTCGTCGGGCTCGGGCATTTCGTCCCGATCCACCAGAATCTCCGCGCCGATCAATGCGGCGGCGACATCTCGATCGGTGATCGGCTTGCCTTCGGCATCACCGATCCGGGCGATCAGGCCTTTGTTCTGCACCTGCCCTTCGAGCAGGGTCACCTCGGACTCCTTACCGTGCTGGGACAACGTCCAACGCGGGTAATCCAGCAGGTTTTCGATAGGGCGCGTGTAGGAATGCAGCTTCACCCATCCGCGAACCCCGAAAACCCCGGCGACGCGGCCCAGCGTCAGCCGGCGAACCACAGCCGAACTCAGGCCGCGGCCGGAGCCGGAGCGGTCTTGACGAGGTAAGCCACGCGCTCGGAAATCTGCGCGCCGCTCTTGCTCCAGTGATCAACGCGAGCCAAGTCGAGCACGAGCTTCTGCTCGCCGCCACGGGCGTTCGGGTTGTAGTAGCCCAGACGTTCGATGAAACGGCCGTCGCGCGAGCTGCGGCTCTCGGTCGCAACCACGTGATAGAACGGGCGCTTCTTGGCGCCGGCGCGAGCCAGACGAATCTTGACCATGCTTAATCCAGTGAGTCCAAAAACCAATTGAATGCGGATCAACCGACCCAGGCGGGCCGTTGAAGGGCGCGTATTGTAGCGACTTCTTTGTAAATGTGAAGCTTATGAAACACCTGCGTGACGACCGCCCGTCGGTCATGCCAGGCTTGCCGAACGGCGCCGTCCGGGATTACCCCCCAGATGCGGCAGGCCGATTTCCAGCCGGTCTCGCATGCCGGGCCCATGGCAGGAGCGTCATCATCGGCATGCCCTTGTCGGATTCGGCCCAACGTAGCGGGCGCCGTTGGTGGGCATCGTTCCGGCAACCGTTCAACTGCTCACCTGAGTCGTGCGTTGGCACTCAGCTCAGTTCGCTCGCTTGATCAATGCCAGAACGCGCGTCTTGAGTTCGGCCGTATAACCCTTGCCGTAACCGGCGTAGATCATCTGTACGCGCCCGTTGCGGTCGATCAGGTAGGTCGCCGGCAAGCGCCAGAGCTTGTAGGTCTGCGGCGCGATGCCGATCTGATCGGCGACGACCGGGAAATCCACTTTCACGTGCTGCAGGAAAGCGCGCGGCTTCGCCACTTCGGGATCGGTGGCGACCGACAGCACCTCGAAATCGTCGACGTAGCCCTCGCGGTGCAAAGCATTGCGCATCGCGTTGAGCTCCGGCATCGATTCGTTACAGGGACCGCACCAGGTCGCCCAGAAATCGACCAGCACGACTTTTCCCTTGAGCCTGCTGAGCTTGATGCCGGCCGGTCCCTGCAGAACGATGCCGGCCGCCTCGGGGGCGACATCGCCGATGCCCACGACGTACGGGACGGTACCGGCACTGGCGACCAGGGGCGTCAACACCAGCCCGAGCACCAGGCCTCGCCACCCGCGGAGACCGGAGACGCCTCGGCTCATCTGCGCGGCATCATCCCGGGCGGAAGGCGGCCGGCGAGCCCGCGCATGAGCTTGGCCATGCCACCGTTGGCGACCTTCTTCATCATGTCGCGGGTGGTGTCGAACTGGCGCAACAGCTTGTTGACCTCCTGAACTTCCACGCCGCTGCCGGCCGCGATGCGGCGCTTGCGCGAGGCCTTGATCAGATCCGGGAACTTGCGCTCCTGGGGCGTCATCGAATTGATGATCGCCACCACCTTGCCCATTTCCTTGCCGGCGTTGACGTTCTTCATCTGCGCCTGGATCTGCGCACCGCCCGGCAGCTTCTCGATCAGCGACTCGATGCTGCCCATGTTCTGCACCTGCAGCATCTGCTCGCGGAAGTCCTCGAGATCGAAGCCCTTCTTGCTCTTGAGCTTCTGCGCGAGCTTGGCGGCCTTTTCGGCATCGACCTTCTTCGCCGTCTCCTCGATCAGCGAGAGCATGTCGCCCTGGCCGATGATGCGGTTGGCGATGCGATCCGGATGGAAGACTTCGAGCTTGTCGCTCTTCTCACCGACGCCGAGGAACTTGATCGGCTTGCCGGTGACGTGACGCACCGACAGCGCCGCACCGCCGCGCGAATCGCCGTCGATCTTGGTCAGCACCACGCCGGTCAGCGGCACCGCGTCGGCGAACGCGCGAGCCGTCTTGGCGGCGTCCTGGCCGGTCATCGAGTCGACCACGAACAGGGTTTCCACCGGGTTGACCGCCGCGTGCAGCTGGGCGATCTCGGCCATCATTTCCTGATCAACCGTGGTGCGGCCGGCGGTGTCGACGATCAGCACGTCGGCGTACTGCTTGCGCGCATGCGCGAGCGCCGCGGTGGCGATCGCGACGGGCGATTCGCCGACCGACGACGGGAACCATTCGACACCGACCTGGCCGGCGACGATGCGCAGCTGCTCGATGGCGGCCGGACGATAGACGTCGGCCGAGACGACGATGACGTTCTTCTTGTCCTCGGTCTTGAGCTTGCGCGCGAGCTTGCCGGTGGTCGTCGTCTTGCCCGAACCCTGCAGGCCGGCCATCAGGATCACCGCGGGCGGCTGGGCGCGCAGGTTGATCGGCTCGGCGGTGCCGCCGAGCGTGGCGGTGAGCTCCTGCTGGACGATGCGCAGAAACGCCTGGCCCGGCGTCAGCGACTGCGTGATCTCGACGCCGAGCGCACGCTCCTTGATCTTGTCGATGAAGTCCTTGATGACCGGCAGCGCCACGTCGGCTTCGAGCAGGGCCATGCGCAGCTCGCGCGCGGCGGCGGAAATCTGCTCTTCGGTCAGGCGGCCCTGGCCCCGAATCGAATCGAGCACGCGGGTCAGTCGGGATGTCAGGTTCTCGAACACGAAGCGGTCCGTTGCAGAAGGTGACGCCTAGTGTAGGACACAGTCGGCGACCGAGTCGGCCCGCCGGCACGGTCGCGGTTCAGAGCTCGAAGACTTCGCCGCGCCGCAGGTGCCGATAGCGCCAGCCCGCGAACAGCTGCCGGCACTGCTGCTCGATGCGCAGCTCGCTGCCGGGCTTGTGGTGCGTGAGCAGCAACTCGGGCCGATGGCGCAGGCCGGCGAGTTCGGCCGCGAGCCGGCTCGGGGTGAAATGGCGCGAGGCCTCGCCGAGCTCGGAATCCTCGTCCGGAAACGCGGCCTCGATCATCAGCAGGTCGAGCCGCGGCAGGCCGTTCAGATACTCGATGAAGTTCGATCCGGCTCCGGTATCACCGCTGAAGGCGAAGACGCCGGCGGGCGATTCGAGTGAATAGCCAACTGCCGGCACCGTATGCGCGACCTCGAACGCGGTCAGCATCAGGCCGTCATGCAGTGCTTGCGGCTGCCGGGACTGCAGCGGCAACTCGACCAGCATGGCCCGATCGACGCTCGGCAGCTGGAAGAAATCGGGCCAGATCACCCAGTTGAACAGGTGCCTGCGGATCGCGGCGAGCGTGGCTTCGAGCGCGCTGATCCGGATCGGACGATCGATCAGGCCGAACAGATTGTCGGCCATGAACGCCAGGCCGCAGATGTGATCCAGATGCGAGTGCGTCAGAAAGATGCGTTCGATGCGGCGCATCTGGGCCAGCGACAAGTCCTCGACACCGGAGCCCGCATCGATGAGCAGGCGATCGTCGATGAGCAGGCTGGTCGTGCGCAGACCGGGGCCCACTCCGCCACTGCAGCCGAGGATCTGGATACGCATTCGCCTCCGATGCTTGCGGACGCCGCGCCGCAATCCGGCCGATGCTAGCACGGCGATTTTCGGCTTCCGCCGAGGCGCATCGCGCGCTCGTGACGCGCTTCGAAGCCGATGCGCAGGCAAGCAGTCGCGAAATCGGCGCCCCTGCGCCTCGCCATGCGAATGCTATTCTTTCTCAGCTATGTCCAACCCCATCCTTCTGGTCGCGATCGCAGCTCTGGTCAGCTATGCGGTCGCCGGCGTGCTCGCCTGGCGCAACCGCGCCGAGCTGCCATGGGTGGCGCTGGCCGCGATCGCCCTTCACGCGGGCTCGCTGTTCGCGCAGCTGTTCCAGGACGGCTCGCTGCGCATCGGCGTCACCGAGGCACTATCGCTGTTCGCCTGGCAATCGGCCTCGCTGTTGTGGATGTTCAGCTGGCGCGAGCCGGTGTCGATCAATGGCGTGGTGGTCTATCCGCTCGCCGGCGCCTTCGCGGTCTGGGCGGCGCTGTTCCCGGCCCCGATCACCGATGTCGATCCGCTCAAGTGGCAGGTGGGGCTGCATATCCTGATTTCGCTGCTGTCGGCCGGCGTGTTGACGCTCGCGGCCGTTCAGGCGGTGGCGCTCGCGATCCAGGACCGGCTGCTGCACCAGCATGCGGTGGCTTCGCTGTCGCGCCTGCCGCCGCTGCAACTCATGGAGCGACTGCTGTTCCAGATGGTGGCGATCGGCTTCGTGCTGCTGTCGCTGACGCTGCTGTCGGGCTTCTGGTTCATCGACAACTGGCTGGCCCAGCATCTGGCGCACAAGACGGTGCTCTCGATCGTCGCCTGGCTGGTGTTTGGCGTGCTGCTCTGGGGCCGCTGGAAATACGGCTGGCGTGGGCGCATCGCCATCCGCTGGGCGCTGTCGGGCTACGGAATCCTGCTGCTCGCCTATTTCGGCACCAAGCTGATTCTCGAGCTTGTGCTGCAAAAACATTGGGTTCCCTAGCGTTCTTGAAGCACGCCGGGTTGACAGGGTCGCATTCGCCCCCGTAACTAGGCTTCGACTTTGGGAACACCGTCCTTCGCTTGAACGATCTCCCGCTGGCCGTCCTGATCGCGGCCCTTCTGGTTTGCATGCTCGTCTCGGGTTTCTTCTCGGGCTCGGAAACCGGCTTGATGACCCTCAACCGCTACCGGCTGCGCCACCGCGCCCAGCAGGGCGAGCGCGGAGCCCGCATGGCGCAGGATCTGCTGCGCCGGCCGGACCGGCTGATCGGGCTGATCCTGCTGCTCAACAATGTGGCGCAGGCGCTGATCCCGATGCTGCTCATGGCGATCACCCTGCGCGCCACCGGCGACGCCGAGACCGCGATCATCGTCGCCACCGCCGCGACGGCCCTGCTGATCTTCGTGTTCTCCGAATCGATGCCCAAGACGCTCGGCGCCCTGCACCCGGAGCGCATCGCGATTCCGGCGGCTTATCTGTACTGGCCGCTGCTGCGCGTGCTGGGCTGGTTCATCGACATCGTCAACATCGTCGGCAACCGCGTGCTGCGGATGTTCGGGGTCACACCAGAAGATGCGGCCCAGCATTCGCTGTCGGTGGAGGAACTGCGAACGGTCGTCGCCGAAGCCGGGGCGATGATCCCGCAGCGCCACCAGAAGATGCTGCTGTCGATCCTCGATCTCGAACACAGCACGGTCGAGGACATCATGGTGCCGAGACAGGACATCGTCGGCCTCGACCTGTCTGAACCCTGGGCGCTCGTCCGCGCGCAGATCATCGAGTCCGAGCACACCCAGCTGCCGGTCTACCACGGCTCGGTCGACGACCTGCTCGGCATCGTGCACCTGCGCCGGCTCATGCGCCTGGCCGCCGAGGACCAGCTCGATCAGCAGACCCTGCAGCAGTTCGTCCGCGAGCCCTATTTCGTGCCCGAAGGCACGCCGCTGAACCAGCAGTTGCTCAACTTCCAGAGCCAGCGCCAGCGCATGGGCTTCGTCGTCGACGAATACGGCGACATTCGTGGCTTGGTCACGCTCGACGACATCCTCGAGGAAGTGATCGGTGAGTTCACTTCCGGCAACGGCCAGCGTGCGATCAATGTGCACGCCGAGTCCGGCGGCAGCTACCGCGTCGGCGGCTCGGTGACCCTGCGCAGCCTCAATCGCAGCCTGGGCTGGACGCTGCCGCTCGACGGCCCCAAGACCGTCAACGGCCTGGTCATGGAGCGGCTCGAGCAGATTCCGCAACCGGGCCGGCAGCTCGAAATCGACGGCTATCTGTTCGAGATCACCGAGATGCAGGCCAACGCGATCAAGAACGCCCGCATCACGCCGCGTGGCGGTCCATCGGTTTCGCCGATCGCCGCGTAAGGCAGCACCGATCAGGCGGCGGCAAAACGCGACAGCTGTAGCGCCCCTCGACCTTCGGAGGCGTGAACTGGGGTGGTGATTGAATTATCATTGCGAGCTAAGTCACTGACCTGACTTGCTCGGAGCCAGCACCATCCCAGCACCATAGAAGGGCTTGCACCCGCCCAGTGCCGCCCTTCATCCGTTCTTCCCTACACCGGACAAACTGAGACCATGTTGCAAGCCTATCGCCAACACCTTGCCGAGCGCGCCGCTCTCGGCATTCCGCCGCTGTCGCTGTCTGCCCAGCAGACCGCCGAAGTGATCGAACTGATCAAGAATCCGCCGGCCGGCGAAGAGGCTTTCCTCGTGGATCTGCTCACGCACCGCGTTCCGCCGGGCGTGGACGACGCGGCCAAGGTCAAGGCCTCGTTCCTGACCGCGGTCGCCGACGGCGAGCTCAAGGTCGGCCTGATCTCGCGCGCCAAGGCCACCGAACTGCTCGGCACGATGGTCGGCGGCTACAACGTCAAGCCGCTGATCGACCTGCTCGGCGACGCCGAAGTGGGCACCGTCGCGGCCGAGGCGCTCAAGAAGACGCTGCTGATGTTCGACTTCTTCCACGATGTCGCCGAACTCGCCAAGGCCGGCAACGCCAACGCCAAGTCGGTCATCCAGTCCTGGGCCGACGCCGAGTGGTTCACGAGCCGCCCGAAAGTCGCCGACAAGATCACCGTCACCGTGTTCAAGGTCCCCGGCGAAACCAACACCGACGACCTGTCCCCCGCCCCGGATGCCTGGAGCCGCCCCGACATCCCCCTGCACTACCTCGCCATGCTCAAGAACCTGCGTTCCGACGCGGCGTTCCAGCCCGAGGAAGACGGCAAGCGCGGCCCGATCCAGTTCATCGAAGACCTCAAGAAGAAGGGCAACCTCGTCGCCTACGTCGGTGACGTGGTCGGCACCGGCTCCTCGCGCAAGTCCGCCACCAACTCGGTGATCTGGGCCACCGGCGAAGACATTCCGTTCGTGCCGAACAAGCGCTTCGGCGGCGTGACGCTCGGCGGCAAGATCGCCCCCATCTTCTTCAACACCCAGGAAGATTCCGGCTCGCTGCCGATCGAAGTCGACGTCTCCAACTTCGAAATGGGCGATGTCATCGACGTCTATCCGTACCAGGGCAAGATCGAGAAGAACGGCGCGGTCGCCGCCACCTTCGAACTCAAGAGCCAGGTGCTGCTCGACGAAGTGCAGGCCGGCGGCCGCATCAACCTCATCATCGGCCGCTCGCTGACCGGCAAGGCCCGCGAATTCCTCGGCCTGCCCGCCTCGACGCTGTTCCGCCTGCCGCAGTCGCCGGCGGCTTCGACCAAGGGCTTCACGCTGGCGCAGAAGATGGTCGGCCGCGCGGTCGGCCTGCCGGAAGGCCAGGGCGTGCGCCCGGGCACCTACTGCGAACCGAAGATGACCACGGTCGGCAGCCAGGACACCACCGGCCCGATGACGCGTGACGAACTCAAGGACCTGGCCTGCCTGGGCTTTTCGGCCGACCTCGTCATGCAGTCGTTCTGCCACACCGCCGCCTATCCCAAGCCCGTCGACGTCAAGACGCATCGCGAACTGCCCGCCTTCATCAGCAACCGCGGCGGCGTCGCCCTGCGTCCGGGCGATGGCGTGATCCACTCCTGGCTCAACCGCCTGCTGCTGCCCGACACCGTCGGCACCGGCGGCGACTCGCACACGCGCTTCCCGATCGGCATCAGCTTCCCGGCCGGCTCGGGCCTGGTCGCCTTCGGCGCCGCCACCGGCGTGATGCCGCTCGACATGCCCGAATCGGTGCTGGTTCGCTTCAAGGGCCAGATGCAGCCCGGCGTGACCCTGCGCGACCTCGTCCACGCGATCCCGCTTTATGCGATCAAGGCCGGTCTGCTGACCGTCGCCAAGGCCGGCAAGAAGAACATCTTCTCGGGCCGCGTCCTCGAAATCGAAGGTCTGCCGGATCTCAAGGTCGAACAGGCGTTCGAACTGTCCGACGCCTCGGCCGAGCGCTCCGCCGCCGGCTGCACGATCAAGCTCAACCAGGCTCCGGTGATCGAGTACATGAACTCGAACATCGTGCTCATGAAGAACATGATCGCCGACGGTTACAAGGATGCGCGCACGCTCGAGCGCCGCATCAAGGCGATGGAAGCCTGGCTCGCCGCGCCGAACCTCATGGAAGCCGACAAGGACGCCGAATACGCGGCCGTCATCGAGATCGACCTCGCCGACATCAAGGAGCCGATCGTCTGCTGCCCGAACGATCCGGACGACGCCAAGTTCCTGTCCGAAGTGGCCGGCACCAAGATCGACGAAGCCTTCATCGGCTCGTGCATGACCAACATCGGCCACTTCCGTGCCGCCGGCAAGGTGCTCGAAGGCAAGAAGGACATTCCGGTTAGCCTGTGGGTCGCTCCGCCGACCAAGATGGATGCGGCCGAACTCACCAAGGAAGGCGTCTACAACACCTTCGGCACGGCCGGTGCGCGCACCGAAATGCCGGGCTGCTCGCTGTGCATGGGCAACCAGGCGCAGATCAAGGAAGGCAGCACGGCCATTTCGACCTCGACCCGCAACTTCCCCAATCGCCTGGGCAAGAACACCAACGTGTTCCTGGGCTCGGCGGAACTCGCGGCGGTGGCCTCCAAGCTCGGTCGCCTGCCGACCGTCGAGGAGTATCTGGCCGAGACCGGCGTGATCACCAAGAACGCCGACAAGATCTACAAGTACCTCAACTTCAACCAGATCGAGGAATACGCCGAGACGGCGAAGTCGGTGTCGGTCGCTTAAAAGGCCTTCGCCGAAATGACACTCCACCGGCACCGCGCAGTTCAGGCCGTGTCGGGACGGTGGAGTCATCATGCAGCCCGCCGGCGCGAGCCGGCGGGCTTTTTTTTGCCCGCGAGGTCCAGCGCAAGCGAGCCACCTTGCTTGCGTTCAAGACAACCTCATCGTAATCGGGCCAGGATTCGCCCCGTTCCATCTGCCACCGCGCCTCGGGCCGTGCTCGCCGCGCCGCGGAAGCCACAAGGAGATTTGCCATGACGGACAGCTTCAAGACCAAGGCCCAGCTCAAGGTCGGTTCCAAGACCTACACGTACTACAACCTCAAGGCACTGGAGCCGCAGTTCAAGCTGTCGCGTCTGCCGTATTCGATCAAGGTGCTGCTCGAACAACTGCTGCGCCACGAGGACGGCGTCAACACCACCAAGACCGACATCGAGGCGCTCGCCGGCGCCGACTTCAAGGCGCTGCCGAACAAGGACATCAATTTCACGCCCGCGCGCGTGGTGCTGCAGGACTTCACGGGCGTTCCATGCGTGGTCGATCTCGCGGCGATGCGCGATGCGATGAAGTCGCTCGGCGGCGACATGGGCAAGGTCAACCCGCTGTGCCCGGTCGAACTCGTGATCGACCACTCGGTCATGATCGACCACTACGGCAGCAAGGAAGCGCTCGACCTCAACGCCAAGATCGAATTCAAGCGCAACGAGGAACGCTACAACTTCCTGCGCTGGGGCCAGGAAGCGCTGCAGAACTTCAAGGCGGTGCCGCCCGACACCGGCATCGTCCATCAGGTCAACATCGAATATCTCGCGCGCGTCGTCTTCGAAAACGACGACGGCGTGCTCTACCCGGACAGCTGCTTCGGCACCGACAGCCACACGACGATGGTCAACGGCATCGGCGTGCTCGGCTGGGGCGTCGGCGGCATCGAGGCCGAGGCCGCGATGCTCGGCCAGCCCTCGTCGATGCTGATCCCCGAAGTGATCGGCGTACGCGTGACCGGCAAGCTCGCCGAAGGCGCGACCGCGACCGACCTCGTGCTGACCGTCACCGAGCTGCTGCGCAAGCGCGGCGTGGTCGAGAAGTTCGTCGAATTCTTCGGCCCGGCGATCGCGAACCTGTCGGCCTCCGACCGCAACACCATCGGCAACATGGCGCCCGAGTACGGCGCCACCTGCGGCATCTTCCCGATCGACGTCGAGACCCTGAACTACCTGCGCCTGACCGGCCGCAGCGAAGAGCACATCGCCGTCGTCGAGGCCTACGCCAAGGCGCAGGGCATGTGGTGGACGCCCGAGCAGCCCGAGGCCGAATACACCGACGTGCTGCACCTGGACCTCGGCAGCATCAAGCCCAGCCTCGCAGGACCGAAGCGGCCGCAGGACCGCGTGCTGCTGACCGACGTGAAGGCCAACTTCCGCAAGGCTTTCGAGGCCGAGCAGAAGGCGCGTCCGTCCAAGGGACCGGCCAAGGTCCACCACAAGGACCAGGACTTCGAGCTCAAGGACGGCGCGGTGGTGATCGCGGCGATCACGTCCTGCACCAACACGTCGAACCCGAACGTGCTGATCGGCGCCGGCCTGCTCGCCCAGAAGGCGCGCGCGCTGGGCCTGAAGAGCAAGCCCTGGGTCAAGACTTCGCTCGCCCCGGGCTCGCTCGCGGTGACCGAATACCTAAAGAAAGCCAATCTGCTCGAAGACCTCGAACACCTGGGCTTCTTCGTGAGCGCCTACGGCTGCACGACCTGCATCGGCAACTCGGGCCCGCTCGACGAGCCGATCGGCAAGGCGATCAACGACAACACGCTGAGCGTCTCGGCCGTGTTGTCGGGCAACCGCAACTTCGAAGGCCGCGTCCACCAGGACGTGCGCATGAACTACCTCGCCTCGCCGCCGCTGGTCGTCGCCTACGCGATCGCCGGCAGCACCGACATCGATCTCTCGTCCGAGCCGCTCGGCAAGGGCAGCAATGGCCAGGACGTGTTCCTCAAGGACATCTGGCCGAGCAACGCGGAGATCCAGGCGGTGGTTGCCAAGGCCGTTACGAGCGAGCTGTTCAAGAAGAGCTATGCCGACGTGCTCAAGGGCGACGAGCGCTGGCAGTCGATCCGCGTCACCCGGTCCGAGACCTACCCGTGGAATCCGAAGTCCACCTACATCGCCAACCCGCCCTACTTCGTCGGCATGACCAAGACGCCGCCGGGCATTCCGACCATCCAGGGTGCGCGCGTGCTCGCGGTGCTCGGCGACTCGATCACCACCGACCACATCAGCCCGGCCGGTGACATCAAGAAGGACGGCCCGGCCGGCAAGTTTCTGGAGGCGCACGGCGTCGCCAAGGCCGATTTCAACAGCTTCGGCAGCCGCCGCGGCAACCACGAGATCATGATGCGCGGGACCTTCGCCAATACCCGCATCAGGAACCAGATGACGCCCGGCGTGGAAGGCGGCGTCTCGAAGTACATCGGCAAGGACGGCCAGGCCGGCCCGGTCGAGCCGATCTACGACGTGGCGATGAAGCACGTCGCCGACGGTACGCCGCAGGTGGTGCTGGCCGGCAAGGAATACGGCACGGGCTCGTCGCGCGACTGGGCCGCCAAGGGCACCATCCTGCTTGGCGTCAAGGCGGTGATTTCGGAGAGCTTCGAGCGCATCCACCGCTCCAACCTGGTCGGCATGGGCGTGCTGCCGCTGAACTTCGTCAACGGCGAATCGGCGCAGAGCCTGGGCCTGGACGGCACCGAAGTGTTCGATTTCGACGGTCTGGTCAATGGCGCCACCGAAGTCTCGGTCACCGCGACCAAGGCCGACGGCAGCAAGGTCCAGTTCAAGGCCAAGGTCCGCATCAACACGCCCAAGGAATGGGAGTACTACGAAAACGGCGGCGTGCTGCAGTACATGCTCAGGCAGATGGCAGCCTGAGCCCCGACGAGGGGCGCCGCGCGCGGGGATCGGAGGGATCAGCGAAGGCTGCCAGCGAGCGACCAAGCGAGTCTCTCCGATTCTCGCGAAATCATGGAGCGAGCGGCGCCTGCCGCGGATCGGCTTCACCTCGACGACCAGAAAAAAGCGGCTTAGGCCGCTTTTTTCTTGCCTGCTAGACTTCGCGCCATTCCGCCGTCATGCCGAGAGCCGCCTTGAACCGCCGACTCACCTGGACCCTTGCCTCGCTGGGCCTGTTGCTGGGACTCGCCATCGCGGGCTGCGCGAGCGAGCGCCCGTCCGTTCGTCCACCACAGCTGACCATGGACCAGATCTCCGAGCTGTACATCAAGCAGGCGCTCGCCCTCGGCGAGCACGATCCGAACCTCGTCGACGCCTATTACGGCCCCAAGGACTGGCAGGCGCAGGCCAAGACCCGCAAGCGCACGCTGATCGAAATCCGCAATGTGCTCGTGCGGCTCTACCAGGACATCGATTCGGCCCCGACCGACACCAGCGTGCCGCCCGAACTCTGGAACCTGCGCCGCCGCCACCTGCGCAACCAGATCGCGGCGCTCGAGGCGCGCACGCGCATGCTCGAAGGCTGGAAGCCTTCGTTCGACGACGAGTCGCTCGCCCTCTACGACATCTCGGCCCCGTTCTACGGCCAGGAAGACTTCAAGCCGATGCTGGCCTCGCTCGACCGGATGCTGCCGCGCGGCGGCGGCACGCTGACCGAGCGCTACAACCGCTATCTCGAACGCTTCACGGTGCCGCCGAACCGCGTCGAGGAAGTCATGCGCATCGCCATCGGCGCGGCGCGCGAGCGCACGCTGCAGTATTTCCGCCTGCCCGAGGGCGAGCGCTTCGAACTCGCGCTCGTCAAGGACAAGCCGTGGAGCGCCTACAACTGGTATCAGGGCGACTTCGTGAGCCGCATCGAGATCAATACCGATCAGCCGCTGACCGTCGCGCGCGCGCTCGAACTCGCGGCGCACGAGGGCTATCCGGGCCACCACGTTTTCAACGTGCTGATCGAAGACCAGCTCGTGCGCGGTCGCGGCTGGAAGGAATTCACGATCTATCCGCTGTTTTCGCCGCAGTCGTTCATCGCCGAGGGCACCGCCGACTACGGCATCGAGCTCGTGTTTCCGAAGGCCGCGCGCATTGCGCTGATCAAGAAGCTCATGGCGGTCTCGGGCCTCAATCCGGGCGAAGCCGAGACTTACGACGCCGTGGTGCAGGCGACCAAGCTCTCCGGCGCCGCGACCGTCGAGGCCGCGCGTCGCTATCGCGACGGCCAGGCCGATGCCGCGCAGACGCTCGACTGGCTGCAGACGTACGGCCTCGCAACGCCCGAACGCGCGCAGCAACGCCTCGAGTTCTTCGATCGCTACGGCGCCTACATCATCAATTACGCGTTCGGCGAGGCCGTGGTCGGCGGCTACGTGCAGCGCAGCGTGGGCGAGTCGGAGCCCGATTACGCGCGCTGGCGCGCGCTGTTCGACCTGCTGACGACGCCGCGCACCCCGCAGATGCTGATGGCGGAGTAGGCCGTGTTCGATTTCGGAGCGTCATGGGAGCGCGCCCGGGCCGGTGATGCCGAGGCCCGCGAGCTCGTCTACGGCCAGGTCTACACCGAGGCCCGGCGGCTCGCGCAGGCGCGCTGGTCGGTCGACGAGCTCATCACGCCCGAACAGAGCCGCGCGATCATCGACAAGGTCGGCGAGCGCGTCAGCGGCGAGCTCGCGCTCGAGGAGACGCTCGAGTTCATCGCCTACGCCGCCTCGGTCATGCGCGGCGTGATCTGCGATCTCAGCGAGACCCGCCGCAAGCTCAAGAAGCGCCGCGAATTCGGCGAGATGCGGCTGGCGACACCGCTGCTCGAAGTGGAGCCGGCGGCCGACGTCGAAGTGCTCGATCACCTGATCGATCAGCTGCAGGATCTCGATCCGCTCGCCCGCGCCATCGTCGAGATGCGGCTCTACGCCGACCTGTCCGTCGACGAGATCGCCGTCGCCCTGCACCAGCAGCCCGAACCCGTCGAGCGGCGCTGGACCGAGGCCCGCACGCTGCTGCAGGACGCGCTCGGCGCGGGCTGATCCGCCTCGTTTCAGCGCAGGATCAGAAAGCCTTGCGTCGTCGCGGCTTGTCCCATGGCAGGCAAGTGACTAAACTCATACCGTACTGATTCGGTACTGATTCGCTTTCGTCCGCTTCGACTCGTCCGCCACCATGCTCAAGCTCGCCAAACTGACCGACTACGCCACGGTGCTGATGACCGTGCTGGCGGCCGATCCCGCGAGATGGGCCAGTGCGCAGGAGCTCGCCGACCGCTCGCACCTGTCGCTCGCCACCACCTCCAAGCTGCTCAAGCAGCTGGCCAAAGCCAAGCTCGTCGAAGCGGCACGCGGCGCTCATGGCGGCTACCGGCTGTTGCGCCCGGCGACCCAGATCACCGTCGCCGACGTGGTCGACGCCATCGAAGGCCCGATCGCGGTGACCGAATGCTCGATCCACGCGGGTGGCTGCAGCATCGAACGCAGCTGCGGCACGCGTGCGAACTGGCGCCTCATCAACACCGCCATCCGAGAAGCGCTCGAGGCAGTCACGCTCGCGCAGATGGCCGCTCCGCTGCGCCGCGGCGGCGTTGAGTCGCCGCTCACCTTTCACCCACGGTCCGCTTCCGCGCCACCTGCGCGGGAGTGAAGCCCAGGCAGACACCGGCAACCCTCATGGCAGCCCCAGCTCAGACCACCACCCAGGACCTCCAGGCGCTCGTCAAGGCGCGCAAGTACGAGGCCGGCTTCATCACCGACGTCGAATCGGAAAGCGCCCCGCCGGGGCTGTCCGAAGACACGATTCGCCTGATCTCCTCGCGCAAGCACGAGCCCGAATGGCTGCTCGACTTCCGCCTCAAGGCCTATGCGCGCTGGCTCAAGATGGACGAGCCGACCTGGGCGCACGTCAAATATCCCAAGGTCGATTTCCAGGCCATTTCGTACTGGTCGGCGCCGAAGTCGATGAAGGATCGCCCGAAGTCGCTCGACGAAGTCGACCCCAAGCTGCTCGAGACCTACAAGAAGCTCGGCATTCCGCTCAAGGAGCAGGAAATGCTCGCGGGCGTACAGAACGTGGCGGTCGACGTGGTGTTCGACTCGGTCTCGGTCGGCACCACGTTCAAGGAAACGCTCAAGAAGGCCGGCGTGATCTTCTGCTCGATCTCCGAAGCCGTGCGCGAGCACCCGGAGCTCGTCAAGCAATATCTCGGCACCGTGGTGCCGGCCGGCGACAACTACTACGCCGCGCTCAATTCGGCGGTGTTCACGGACGGCTCCTTCGTCTACATCCCCAAGGACACGCGCTGCCCGATGGAGCTGTCGACCTACTTCCGCATCAACGAGCGCAACACCGGGCAGTTCGAGCGCACCTTGATCGTCTGCGAATCGGGCGCTTCGGTTTCGTATCTCGAAGGTTGCACCGCTCCGCAGCGCGACGAAAACCAGCTGCACGCGGCCGTGGTGGAACTCGTCGCGCTCGACGATGCGACGATCAAGTATTCGACCGTGCAGAACTGGTATCCGGGCGACGAGGAAGGCCGCGGCGGCATCTACAACTTCGTCACCAAGCGCGGCGATTGCCGCGGTGCGCGCGCCAAGATCAGCTGGACGCAAGTCGAAACCGGCTCGGCGATCACCTGGAAATATCCGAGCTGCATCCTGCGCGGCGACGACAGCGTCGGCGAGTTCTACTCGGTCGCGCTGACCAACAATCTGCAGCAGGCCGACACCGGCACCAAGATGATCCACGTCGGCAAGCGCACGCGCTCGACCATCGTCGCCAAGGGCATTTCGGCCGGCAGGAGCGAGCAGAGCTACCGCGGCCTGGTGCGCGTATTGCCGGGCGCCGAAGGCGCGCGCAACTACACGCAGTGCGATTCCCTGCTGATCGGTTCGCAGTGCGGGGCGCACACCTTCCCGTACACCGAAATCCGCAACCCGACCGCGCAGCTCGAACACGAAGCGACGACGAGCAAGATCGGCGAAGACCAGCTCTATTACGCGCGCTCGCGCGGCCTGTCCGAAGAAGATGCGGTGTCGATGATCGTCAACGGCTTCTGCAAGGACGTGTTCAAGGAGCTGCCGATGGAATTCGCCGTCGAGGCGCAGAAGCTGCTGCAGGTTTCGCTCGAAGGTGCGGTTGGGTGAGCCGGGGGTTGTCGTCGATTGCCTTGAATGGCATCGACGCCGGCGAACGCCCGGATGGCCGGGCCGGGCACTGCGCCACGGACGGATTCAATAACGAGATACTTTTATGACGACACCCATGCTGACCATCGACAACCTGCACGCGAGCACCAGCGGCAAGGACATTCTCAAGGGCCTGAGCCTGACCGTGAACCCCGGCGAGGTGCACGCCATCATGGGCCCGAACGGCGCCGGCAAGTCCACGCTCGGCCACGTGCTCGCCGGCCGCGAAGGCTACGAGTGCACGCAGGGTTCGGTGACGTTCGATGGCAAGAACCTGCTCGAACTCGAAACCGAAGAGCGCGCCGCCGCCGGTATCTTCCTGGGCTTTCAGTACCCGGTCGAAATTCCGGGCGTGTCGAACATGTATTTCCTCAAGGCCGCGCTCAATGCACAGCGCAAGCATCGCGGCGAATCCGAAATCGAAGCCACCGATTTCCTCGCCTTCGTGCGCCAGCAGGCCAAGAAAGTGGGGCTCGAAACCTCGATGCTCCAGCGCGGCGTCAACGAAGGTTTCTCGGGCGGCGAAAAGAAGCGCAACGAAATTCTGCAGATGCTGGTGCTGCAGCCCAAGCTCATGGTGCTCGACGAAACCGACTCGGGCCTCGACATCGATGCGCTCAAGCTTGCGGCCGACGGCATCAACGCCATGCGCTCGCCCGAGCGCTCGGTGATTCTGGTCACGCACTATCAACGCCTGCTCGATTACGTGAAGCCCGATTTCGTGCACGTGCTCGCCAAGGGCCGCATCGTCAAATCCGGCGGCCCCGAATTCGCGCTCGAACTCGAAGAGCGCGGCTACGGCTGGCTGGAGGCCGCGTGAGCGCAGCTACGATCACGTACGCACAAGCCTTCGAACGCCTGCCGGCCGACCTGCGCGAAGCCCGCCGCGAAGCCTGGCAGCGCTTCGAGCAGCTGGGTTTTCCGACGCGCAAGCAGGAAGACTGGAAGTACACCGATCTGTCGGCGCTGAACGCCGCGAACTACGCGCTCGAAGCGAGCACCTCGTTCGATGCGGCCTCGCCCTCGCCCGCTCTGAGCGGCTGGGACGCGCTGCGTTTCATCAACGGCCGTCGCGAGAACGGCGAAGCCGCTCCGCCGAGCGCCAAGCTCATCGACGACAGCGTCAGCGCGCTCAATGCGGCGCTCGTGCGCGACGGACTCGATCTGCGCATCGGCCGCAATCAGCAAAGCAAGCCGCTGTTGCTGACGCTCGCCGGCGGCAGCGCCGGCATGAGCCATCTTCGCCATCGCCTGCATCTCGAGAGCGGAGCCGAAGCCACCGTGCTGCTCGATCTGCGCAGCGACGGCAGCGAATCGCTGTCGACTTCGGTGTTCGAGATCGAACTCGAGGCCAACAGCAAGCTGCGCCTGCTGCGCATTCAAGACCTCGGCGACAAGAACACCGACCTCACGCGCACCGAAGTGCACGTGCAGCGCGACGCGCACTTCGACTACGTCGGCCTCGATCTCGGCGGCGCGCTCGTGCGTCACGATCTCAACGTGTTCCTCGATGGTCCGGGCGCCGCGACCAACGTGCATGGTGTATTCGCGCCGGGCGGGCGCTCGCATTTCGACACGCATACGCGCATCCATCACGTCGCCCCGCACACGACGAGCCGCGAGATTTTTCGCGGCCTGGTGCGCGACAAGGCGAACGCGGTCTTCAACGGCAAGATCGTCGTCCACAAGGACGCGCAGAAGACCGATTCGGAGCAGAACGTCGCGACCCTGCTGCTCGCACCGGGCGCGCAGATCAACGCCAAGCCCGAGCTCGAAATCTACGCCGACGACGTCAAGTGCGCGCACGGCGCGACCTGCGGCCAGCTCGATGAAATGGCGGTTTATTACCTGCGCTCGCGCGGCCTCGATGTCGAGACCGCACGCAACGTGCTGCTCTATACCTTCGCGCACACCGTGCTCTCTCAAGTGAGCGACGAGCAGGCGCGCAATGAAATGCAGCGCCGCCTGCTGAGCCGTCTGCCCGGTGCGCGATCGCTGGAAGATCTCGCATGAGCTCAAGCGATCTTCGATCGGACCTCGCCGCGATCCGCGCCCAGTTTCCGATTCTGTCCGAGAGCATCCACGGCAAGCGCCTGGCCTATCTCGACAATGCGGCAACGGTGCAGAAGCCCGAAGCCGTGCTGCAGAAGCTCGACGGCTACTACCGCCATTCCAATGCCAACGTGCATCGCGCGGTGCACGAGCTCGCGGCGCGCGCGACCAATGCCTACGAAGGCGCGCGTGATCGCATCGCGCAGTTCTTCAACACGCATCGCGACCAGATCGTGTTCACGCGCGGCACCTCGGAATCGATCAACCTCGTCGCGCGCAGCTGGCTGCAGCCGCGCGTGCAGCCCGGCGACGAAGTACTCGTCACCGGCATGGAGCACCACTCCAACATCGTGCCCTGGCAACTCGCGGGCGCCAAGACGGTCGCCGCTCCGGTGCTCGACGACGGCAGCCTCGATTTCGACGGCTGGCTCGCCCGGCTCAACGAGCGCACGCGCCTGGTCGCGGTGGCCTACGTTTCGAACACGCTCGGCACCGTGAACCCGGTCGCGAAGATGATCGAGGCCGCGCACGCGCGCGGCATTCCGGTGCTCATCGACGGCGCCCAGGCGATCGCGCACCAGCGCGTCGATCTCGCCGCGCTCGACGCCGATTTCTTCGCCTGCTCCTCGCACAAGGCCTATGGCCCGACCGGCTTCGGCGTGCTCTGGGCCAGGGCCGAGCACTACGAGGCGATGGTGCCCTGGCAGGGCGGCGGCGACATGATCCGCACGGTGGCCTTCGAAGGCAGCACCTGGAACGACGTGCCGTACAAGTTCGAGGCCGGCACGCCCGACATGGCCGGAGCCATCGGCTTCGCCGCCGCGCTCGACTGGATCGACAGCGTCGGCATCGACGCGATTGCCGCTCAGGAACACGAGTTGCTCCTGTACGGAACCGAGCTGCTGCTAAGCATCGATGGCGTACGCCTGATCGGCACCGCGCCCGGCAAGGCCGGCATCCTGTCCTTCGTGATCGACGGCGCGCACCCGCACGACATCGGCTCGATTCTCGACCAGGACGGCGTCGCCGTGCGCACCGGGCACCACTGCACGATGCCGCTGATGGAAAGATTTCGGGTTCCGGCTACAGTTCGGGCGTCGCTTGCCGTTTATAACGGGAAGGACGATCTCGATCAGCTCGCTTCAGGGCTTGGCCGGGCTAAACGACTGCTTTTGTAAGCTTTACCAGCCGTTAGGCAAAAAAACGATTGTGCTGTGTAATGATGTCCACAACCAGGTTGTAGACCACCAGCTGCAATGAGCCGATCGCGACCCAGCACCGCAGCGATGCAGACCAATGCTCAGTCTCGGGCGTTGTCATGGCGTCAGAGCTTGCAGTTCAAGCTCGGTCTTGCACTGGGCCTGATCACGCTTGCGCTCGCCGGCCTCGCGTACTGGGCTGCGGACGAGCTCGTCCGCAGCAACCTCGTCGACGACCGCTACGCCTACGACAGTGAAAGCGCACTCCGCCTGGCCGAAAAGCTCGGCGCCGACACGCGCGACGTGCAAAGGCTCGCGAGCACGATCGCGCTGCTCGCCTTGCAGTCGTCCGGACCCTCGCGCACGACGGCGATGGCGTCGATCCCAAGCCTCATCGAGCACAGCCGAGCGGACAGCCTGATCGTCTCGGCTGGCGTCTGGCCCTTGCCCAAAACCCTCGATCCGCTCGCCGAACGCGCAAGTGAGTTCTGGCTGCGCGATGCCTCGGGCGCATTCCGGGCCCGAGGCGACTACAACGATCCGGCCGCGATCAGTTATCTGCAGGAAAGCTGGTTCACGCCGGCACGATACCTGCCGGCCGACACCTGTTTCTGGACGCCGGCGCATCGCGAGGCCCTGTCCAAGCAGGAGGTGGTCTCCTGTACCCTGGCGATGCGGGACGGCCGTGGCTTCGTCGGCGCCGTCACCGTCAACCTGTCGACCATCCGGCTCAACGAGCTGTTCGCGCGCTATTCTCAGGGCGGCAAGGGCTACAGCCTGCTGATCGGCCGCGACAACCGCCTGCTCGGCATTTCCGACGCGGCCGCGCTGGCCTTCGGTGCTCAGCCGCCGACCAACCTCGTCGAACTCGCGCAGAAGCTGCCCGCCTTCAATCCGCTGGCCCTGTTCATGCACCAGCAGAACGAAGCCTTCATTTCGGCCGCCGTGCAGTCTTCGCTCTACAACGCGGCGACGGTCTCCGCACTCAAGGACGCAAGCCGCGAAATGTCGCGGACCGAAGCCGAAGCCTCGCTCGCCGCGATCTGGAACGGCATGTCCAACAGCCAGCAGCAAGCCGTGGCCAGTCAGCAGCTCCAGTTCGACAGCGACGCGGTGCTCGGCGAACCCTCGTTCGCCAACATCATCGACCTGCCCGGCACGCACTGGCGACTCGCACGCGTGGTGTCGACGCGCGACGGCCTGGCCGGTGTCGATTACCTGTTCTCGCGCACGCTGATGGTTATCGGAATCGGTCTGGCGCTCTCGATCCTGCTGATCTACGCGGGAGTGAACTGGCTGGTGCTGCGCCCGCTGCGGCGCATGACCGGCGAGCTCGCGCACGCCGAATCGGCCGAAGACGCGCTGCACCTGCAATTCAACGAAAACGCCGACAACGAGATCGGCGTGCTCTCGCACTGGCACAACGAGCGCGTGCGCCAGCTGCGCGAGCTGATGGAGCGCACGATCGCGACCAACTCGCAGCTGGTGGTCGAGTCCGACGAGCGCCGGACCGCGCAGGAGGCGCTGGTCAAGGCGCAGGAGCGCGCCACACTCGCGCTGCAGGCGGTCGCCGACGGCGTGATCATGACCAACGAGCGGGCCATCGTCGAAGAAGTGAACCCGATGGCCGAACAGCTCTCGGGCCTGGGCCATCGCGCGGCCCGCGGACGCTCGTTCGCCGACGTCTTCAGGGCACGCAGCTGCGATCCGGAGTCTGGGCAGTCGACACCGCTCGCCAACCTGGCCGAACTCTCGATCAGCCGCGGCGCCCGGCTCGAATACACCAGCGGCGTGTTCCTGCAGCGCGATGCGCTGCCTGACGCCGAGGTCTACGTATCGGTCACCCCGATCCGCACGCGTCTGAATCGGGTGATCGGGGCCATCGTCGTGTTCCGCGAAATCTCGGGCGCCATCACGGTCGGGGGCGAAAAGCCGCAGCCGGAACAACAAACGCGCGACGTCGTCACCGGCCTGCCGAATCGCGTCGCCTGCGATCGCGCCCTGCGCCTGCTGCTCGACAGCCAGCGCGCCCATCCGCGGCCGAGCGTGGTGCTGTCGCTCGACGTGGATCACCTCAAGCGCATCAACGACATCGCGGGCCAGCAGGCCGGCGACGAAGTGCTCGCACGGCTCGGCGAGTCGCTCGCCTCCAAGGTCGGCAACGCCGGCGAAGTGTTCCGCATGGGCGCGGACCAGTTCGTCGTGCTGCTGACCAACTTCGAGCCCGAGCGGGCCCGCATCTTCGCCGAGGCCTTGCGCGAGCTCGTCGCCAACACGCGCATCTATTGGGAATCGCAGCCGCTGTCGGTGACCGTGAGCATCGGCATGACGCCGATCACCGACGACATGCAGTCGCCGGTCGACGTGCTCGCACGCGCCGAGGACGCCTGCGCCGCCGCCAAGCGCGCCGGTCGCAACGCGGTGAAGCCCTACGATGCGAGCCTCGATCGCGCCGAAACCAGCATCGACGATTCGATCTGGGTACGTCGCATTCGCGCCGGACTCGAACAAAGCCTGTTCCACCTGACCACGCAGTGGATCATGCCGGCGCAGGCGCATCAGTCCGAAGGCCACGTCTACGAGATCCTGCTCGCACTCGAGGACGAGGAAGGCTTCTGGGCCTCGCACGGCGCCTTCATGCCGGTGGCCGAGCGCCATCACCTGGTCGCCGAAATGGACCGCTGGGTGCTGCGCTCCACGCTCGACCACCTGTCGCGCTATCCGGACACGCTCGAACGCCTGGCCTTCTGCGCGATCCAGCTGTCCGGCAGCACGCTGGCCGATCATTCGCTGATCGAGTTCCTGGCCGACCAGCTGCAGCTGCATCCGGACGTGCCGGCGCGCAAGCTCTGCCTCGAAGTGCACGAGAACGTGCTGTCGGAGTTCCCGAACCAGGCACAGACCTTCTGCGAGGCCATGCGCACGCTGGGTGTTCGCGTCGCGGTCGACCAGTTCTCGGGCCGCAGCTCGTCCGATGTCGCACTGATCCGGCGCCTGCACCTCGATTTCGTGAAGATCGATGCGCTGCAGTTCCGCAGCCTGTCGACCGACCCGGTCGAGCAGATGCTCGCCGAATCGGTGATCCGGCTGTCGCGCGCCCTGCGCAAACGCGTGGTGGTCGGCAACATCGCCGATGCCGGCGCGCTCGAAGCCTGGCGACGCCTCGGTGCGGACTATCTGCAAGGCGCCACGGTGGCGAAGCCCTCGCCGGTGGTGTTCTACGCGCCGGGCGGCTGAAGCATTGCCCAGGGGCTACTGCGCTCGCCAGATCGCGTCAGGGCGGTGCTCGGAATCCTCACGTACGTCTAGGTACGCTCCGGTTCCTGCGCTCCGTCCTGACGCGATCTGACTTCGCTCGCTACGCCCCTGGGCAATGCTTGTTAAATCGGTTCGAGATATTCGAGCCGCAGATCGAGCGATTCGCGATCGCGGAAGCGATTCACCCCGACCGCGTACACCGCGCGCAGCCGGCCCTTGCGGCACAGGCGCTCGGCGCCGCCGAAATCGATCGCGCTGATCTCGAGCGTCGGCGGGCCGTCGATCAGGCGCAGCCGATACTTCGCGTGGCTGCCGTCGCTACCGACGATGCGGGCCTCGGCGACTTCGAAGCAGTTGTCGAAGCGCGGCTCTTCGAACCCGGTGCCCCAAGGGCCGCCACGCTCGATCGCGAGCGCGGTCTGCACGTTGAACTCCTCGTTCGCGAGCGGGCCGTCGGTTTCGATGCGGATCACGTTCCAGCCTTCGGGCAGGCCCACCCGGCAGGCTTCGTCGAAGGCCTGCTGGAACCTGCGGTAGTTCGCCTTGCGCAGGCTCAGTCCGGCTGCCATCGCGTGGCCGCCGAAGCGCTCGATCAGGCCCGGATGCCGCGCTTCGACGAGGGCGATCGCATCGCGAACGTTGAAGCCCGGGATCGAGCGCGCCGAACCCTTGAGCGTGTCGCCGCCCTGCCCCGGTGCGAACGCGATCACCGGGCGCTGCACGCGCTCCTTGATCTTCGACGCGACCGGCCCGACCACGCCTTCATGCCAGTCCGGGTCGAACACCGTGACGCCGGCCCGGTTCTCCTCGACGTCCTCGGCGATCTGCAAAACCGCGTCCTCGGTCATCGTGCGCTGGATCTCGCGGCGCTCGCGGTTGATGCGCTCGAGCGTCTCGGCCAGCGGCTGCGCCTGCTCGAGCGTCTCGGCCAGCAGGCATTCGATGCCGGTGCGGATGTCGGCGAGCCGGCCCGCCGCGTTGATGCGCGGGCCGAGCACGAAGCCGAGGTCGCTCGCCGTGAGGGTCGAAGGATCGCGGCCCGCGCCGGCCAGCATGGCGAGCAGGCCGGGCCGCCCGCGCCCGCTGCGCAAGCGGGCGATGCCCTGGGCGACGAGGATGCGGTTGTTGCGATCGAGCCGCGCGACGTCGGCGACCGTGCCGACGGCGACCAGATCGAGCCAATCCGCGAGCTTGGGCTCGTTCGCAGCCGTGAAATGGCCGCGCTGTCGCAGCCGGGCGCGCAAGGCCGCGAGCAGGTAGAACATCACGCCGACACCGGCCAGCGACTTGCTCGGAAACCCGCAGCCGGGCTGGTTCGGATTGACGAGCGCATCGGCCAGCGGCAGCTCGGGGCCGGGCAAATGGTGGTCGGTGACGATCACGCGCATGCCCAGCCTGCGCGCGGCGGCCACCCCGGCGATGCTCGCGATGCCGTTGTCCACCGTGACGAGCAGCTGGGCGCCGAGCGCGGCGGCGGCTTCGGCGAGCGGCGGAGACAGGCCGTAGCCCATCGTCACGCGGTTCGGCACCACGTAATCGACCTGCGCCGCGCCCATCGCGCGCAGGCCCAGCACCGCGAGCGCGACGCCGGTAGCGCCGTCGGCGTCGTAGTCGCCGGCGATGACGATGCGCTCGCCGTTCTTGATCGCGGCTTCGAGCAGATCGACCGCGACTTCCAGGCCGAGCAGGCCGGTCGGCACCAGCATGCGGGCGAACTCGAGCGCGAGCTCGTCCGCACTGCTTACTCCGCGACCCGCATAGACGCGATGCAGCACAGCCGGAATCGAAGCGTCGAAGCGGTGATCGACCAGCGCACGCCGCGTCAGGCGCGGGCGCTGCGCCCAGTCATGGCCCATCGTTGACGACCTGCGCCGGCAGCTTGGACCCGGCGATGCGTCCACGAGCCGCGTCGGCCGCCTCGCGCGTCGGAAACGGGCCGCAGCGCACGCGGTAGCGCGCCCCGCCGCTCGTGTCGATGACGGTGATGTTGCTCGGATAGCCGAGCGACTTGAGCTGCGCCTGGATCTGCCGCGCGTTGGCGATATCCGCATAGCTGCCGGCCTGCACGGCCCAGCGCACGGCACCCGGGGCGGCCGGAGTCACGGGCTTGGGCGCGGTGGCGGTCGCCTCGGGCTTCGGCGACGGCGGTGGCGTTGCATCCGGTTTGGCGACGGTCGCGGCTTCGGGCTTGGGCGTTGCCGGCACGGGAGTCGGTTTCGGAGCGTCCTTGATCGGCGCTGGGACAGCCGGCTTCGGCGCGTCGGTCTTGCGCGGCGGCTCCGCCGGCTTGGTTTGCGGATTCGGCGCCGGCTTTTCCGTGGGCTTGGTTGCGGGCTTCTCCGCCGGCTTCGAAGCGGGCGCCGGACCCGCGGGCTTGGGCCTGGATTCCGGAACCGGCTCTTCGGGCAGCTCTTCCATCTCGGGAGCCTGCTCGGCGACCGCGGGCTCGCTGCCGGACTCGGTGGGTGGGCGAATATCGGTCTCGCCGCTTGCGGCGAGTTCGACCGAGTCGGGCACATAGCGGCGTTCGTCGGTGCCGGCGCTCAGCGCTGGCCTGCCCTTGTCTTCGCGGCTGCGATCGCGCCCGTCGGCCAGCGGACGCTCGTCCGAGAACTGCTCGACCATCCGCCCAGATTCGTCGACCTGCACCTCGACGACCTTGAGACCCGCTTCGAGCTCGGGCGGCTGATTCGGCTGCGGCAGCAGCAGGCTGACGATCAGCGCGCCCGCGGCGAGCACGCCGGCACCGACCAGTCGGCGAATCAGGGTCTCATTCATCGGCGGACATCATCGGTGGAATCGAACTGCAAGGCCTGCATGGCATACGCGACGGTGAGGAACGAGCCGCAGACGACGGTGATGTCGCCCTGGCTCGAAGGCGCGCATTGTCGCACTGCCCGATCGAGACTCGCATGGCATTCGCCGCTCGGAGCGCTCAGCTGCAGAGGCTCGGCGCGCTGCCTGAGTTCGTCGGCCGAAAGCCCGCGCGGCGGCGGCAGGCTCACGAAATCGATCTGTCGCACCTGCTTGGACAGAATCCGCAGCACCGTTTCGACCGGCTTGTCGGACAGCATGCCGAGCAGCAGGCGCGGTCGGGTCGGGAGCCTCAGGGAGGCGAGATTGCGCGCGAGCACCTCGGCTGATTCGGCGTTGTGGGCGACGTCGAAAATCCAGTCGCCGCTGCGCTCGAAACGGCCCCGGAGCCTCAGCGCCGGCAACGCCGCCCGGATGTCCGGCGCCTCGACCGGCAGCCGATCGCGCAGGGCTTGCAGCGCCGCGATGACGCCGGCCGCGTTCGCGAGCTGCGCCTCGCCCTGCAGGCCCGGCATCGGCAGCGCATCGAACTGCGATCCGGCGCCCGACCAACGCCACGACGACTCACTGTCCGCGCGATAGTCGTAGCCGGCCCCGAGCGCAAGCACGTGCGCGCCGATCTCGCTGGCCTTCGTGAACACGCTGCGCGGCGGATCGCGCTCGGCCACGATCGCGGGCCGGCCGCTCCGGAAGATGCCGGCCTTTTCGACGCCGATGGTTTCGCGATCCGGCCCAAGCCAGTCGAGGTGATCGAGCCCGATGTTGGTGACGATCGCCGCGTCGGCATCGACGATGTTGACCGCATCGAGCCGGCCGCCGAGACCGACTTCGAGCACCTGCACATCGACCTGCGCGCGCCTGAACAGCCACAAGGCGGCGAGCGTTCCGAACTCGAAATAGGTGAGCCCGATGTCGCCACGCGCCGCTTCGATGGCCTCGAAGGCTTCGACGATCCGCTCGTCCGCGGCTTCGGTGCCATCGATGACGATGCGCTCGTTGTAGCGCAGCAGATGCGGCGAGGTGTAGAGGCCAACGCGATAGCCCGCCTGCCGGTAGACCAGCGCGGCGAGCGTCGAACTGGAACCCTTGCCGTTGGTGCCGCCGACCGTCAGCGTGAGCGGCGGCGAATCGAGCAGGCCAAGGCGCTGCGCAACCGCGCGCACACGGGTAAGCCCCAGCTCGATCGCCGAGGGATGCAGGCCTTCCTGGTAGGCCAGCCAATCGGCCAGAGGGGCCGAAGGCGGCGGGGCTGGAACCGCGCTCAGACGAAGCCAGGCGCGGGAGTGATGCCGCAGCGCATCAGGCGCTCGGCGGCGGAGCCCAGTGCGTCATCATCGCGAGCAGGCGATGCAGCTTCTCACGCAGCTCGCGACGGTCGACGATCATGTCGATCGCGCCATGCTCGAACAGGAACTCGGCGCGCTGGAAACCTTCCGGCAGCTTCTGGCGCACGGTCTGCTCGATCACGCGCGGACCGGCGAAGCCGACCAGTGCGCGCGGCTCGGAGATGATGATGTCGCCGAGCATCGCAAGGCTTGCCGACACGCCGCCCATGGTCGGATGCGTGAGCACCGAGATGAATGGCAGGCCGCGTTCGGAGAGCTTGGCGAGCGCGGCCGAGGTCTTGGCCATCTGCATGAGCGAGAACAGCGACTCCTGCATGCGCGCGCCACCGGTCGCCGAGAAGCAGACGTACGGAATGCCCGCTTCGAGCGCCGCATTGGCACCATGCACGAACTTCTCGCCGACGACGCTGCCCATCGAGCCGCCCATGAAGCCGAACTCGAAAGCCGACACCACCAGCGGCAGGCCGATGATCTGGCCCTTCATGACCACCAGCGCGTCCTTCTCGCCGGTGTCGGCCTGCGCCTCTTTGACGCGGTCGGTGTACTTGCGCGAGTCCTTGAACTTGAGCGGATCGGCCGGAGCGAGGTCGATCGCGATCTCGACGCGCGGCTCCTTGTCGAGCAGCTGGTTCAGACGCGAGCGCGCCGTGATCGGGCGATGCGCCGAACACTTGGGGCACACCTCAAGGGTGCGCTCGAGCTCGGCGCGATAGAGCACCGAGCCACAGCCATCGCACTTGGTCCACAGACCTTCGGGAACGTTGTGCTTGCGAACGCCCGTGGTCAGCAACTGCGATCCGGAAATTTTGTCGAGCCAGCTCATGTCCGTGCACCCATTGCGTTAGTGATGACTACTCGATGACTCGTCCAATGCCACCCGCATCGCCTTGAGCTTGTCCCTGAGCAGACCCGGCAAGACGGCTGGCGTCGCCTGATGCTTTTCGATTTCGCCGACCAAGGCGCTACCGACGATAACGCCGTCGGACACCTCACCGACCCGGGCCGCCGATTCCGCATCGCGGATTCCGAAGCCGACAGCCAGAGGCAAATCGGTGAACTGGCGAATTTCGTCGAGCTTGGCCGCAACTTTGCCCACGTCCAGGTTCGCCGAACCGGTGACGCCTTTCACGGAAACATAATACAAATAACCACCGGCCTGCGAGGCCACGGCCCGGATTCGCTCGGCCGGGCTCGTTGGCGCGAGCAAAAAGATCAGATCGATACCGCGCGCCTTGAGCACCCTGGAGTACTCGGCCGATTCCTCGACCGCCAGATCGACAATCAGCACGCCGTCGACACCGGCCTCGGCCGCCGCATCGGCGAACGGCTCCAGACCCAGATGCTCGACGGGGTTCAGGTAACCCATCAGCACAATCGGTGTATTGGCATTGTTGCGCCGGAACTCCTTCACCATGCCGAGAATCTGCTTGAGGCTAGTGCCGTGCACAAGCGCGCGTTCGCAGGCGAGCTGGATCACCGGGCCATCAGCCATCGGATCCGAAAACGGAACCCCGAGCTCGACGATATCGGCTCCGCCTTCGACTAGCGCATTCATCAGACCCACGGTCTGATCCGGATGCGGATCGCCGGCGGTAATGAACGGGATCAGCGCCTTGCGCTGCTGCTGCTTGAGTTGAGTGAGTACCGCAGAGATACGACTCATGCGTCCTTACGAATTCTGCCGGTCATCGAGCGATGCCGTGATGAGTAATGCGACGATTCCAGAATGTCCATCCCGTGCGGGCAAGACTGAATCGGCCTTGAACAAGATGGCGACTTTACGGGATCGCCACTTCCACACTCAAGCGTACTGTTTTCGTATGGTTGGCTGGGAATGAACTAAAACTTACCAAAGAATAAGTCAAGCCTATCGGAGGAATTCGAACTGGCAATTGGGAATCTCTGAAGCTCACCCCTATCTTTGTTGCATCGCAGCATTCGCTGATCTCTGAGCAGGAGGCCGCCATGAAACGCTTGATTCCGAACTTCTCCGACTGGTTCGCAGCCTGGGTATCGGCGGGCCAGTACAGCTCTGTCGAAGAGCTCGAACTCGATACCGACGTGCTGCCTTCGAACAGGATTCGCCTGTTCCGCCCTTCAACCAGGGCCGGCGCTGCCGACAGGCCCCGGCCGAGCAGACAGCCGCGAGTTCGCTGGGGTTGATGAGCTGGGTCTGATGAAATCGGCGAGCCAAGCAAAAGGCCTCTCCAACTGATGTTGGAGAGGCCTTTTCTTATCTCGAGCGCTGCCAGATGGTGGGTCGTGATGGATTCGAACCATCGACCAATTGATTAAAAGTCAACTGCTCTACCGACTGAGCTAACGACCCATCCGGACAGCCTTACAAACAAAGCCCCCTGAGCGGGGGCCGCGCATCATACTGGAACCTGTCTTCGGGTTGAATAGTTTCAGGCCGATTGATAGCGAGTCGGGTCGGCCAGACCCGCCACTTCGAAGCCGGCGCGACGAAGACGGCAGGAGTCGCAGCGCCCGCACGCCGCGCCCGAGTCGTCAGCCTGATAGCAGGACACCGTCTGCGCGTAATCCACGCCGAGCCGAGTGCCCTCCGTCACGATCTGCGCCTTGCTCATTGCAATCAACGGCGTGTGAATGCGGAACCGCGCGCCCTCGACGCCCGCCTTGGTCGCCACATTCGCAAGCTTCTCGAAAGCTTCGATGAACTCGGGCCTGCAATCCGGATAGCCCGAGTAATCCACGGCGTTGACGCCAATGAACAGGTCGGTCGCTCCGACGACTTCGGCCCAGCCCAGGGCGAGCGACAGAAACAAGGTATTGCGCGCCGGGACATACGTCACCGGAATACCGCTCGTGGGCGTCACCGGGACCGCAATCGACCGATCGGTGAGTGCAGAGCCGCCGAGCTCGTCGAGATTCACGCGCATGACCTGGTGTCGCACCGAGCCCATGCTGGTCGCGACGCGAACCGAGGCATCGATCTCAGCCGAGTGACGCTGGCCATACGAAACGGCGAGCGTGTATGGCTCAAAGCCCTGCTCCACCGCCATCGCGAGCACGGTCGCCGAATCGAGCCCGCCGGACAGCAACACCACGGCCTTCCTGGACGGCTTGCTCATCGCCCCTGCTCCTCACCCCAGAGCTGCTTGTGCAACTGGGTCTGGAAACGCACCGCCAGGCGGTCCTGGACAATCCAGTCCGCGAGCTCGCGAGCTTTGACTTGACCGTGGCTCGGCGAGAACAACACCGTGCAGCGGCTCGTGAGTGAATGTTCCTGCACCACGCGCTTGGACCAGTCGTAATCGCTACGTGAGCAGATCACGAATTTAACCTCGTCATGGCTCGTGAGCTGATCGAAATTGCTCCACAGATTCCGATCGACCTCGCCCGAATCGGGGGTTTTCACGTCGACGACACGCATCACCCGCGTGTCGACGGCCGAAACATCGAGAGCGCCGCTGGTCTCGAGCGAAACCGCGTAACCGGCATCACAAAGTCGTTTGAGCAACTCGACGACGTTCTTCTGCGCGAGCGGCTCTCCGCCCGTTACGCAGACATGGCGAGCGCCCAGGGCCAGGGCCGCCACCTCATCGAGAATCTGATCGAAACCCTTCCATTGCCCGCCGTGGAAGGCATACGCGGTATCGCAGTAGACGCACCGCAAGGGGCAACCCGTCAGCCGCACGAAAACCGTGGGCCAGCCCGAGTATGAGGATTCGCCTTGCAGCGAAAGAAAGATTTCGGTGAGCTTCAGCCGTTCGTCACGCGCCGGCGCCGGCTGCGCAACGGCAAAACCCATGGTGCTACTTACCCACCCAGTGTTTCCAGTCGCTGCCGCGCGATATTCGCGGCATTCGACGTGGGGAATTCGCGTGTCACGCGCTGCAGCGTGGCCTTGGCGTCGCTCGTGCGCTTGAGTTCGATCTGGCAAAGCCCGACTTTGACCAAACCATCAGCCAGCTTCGGGCTGGTCGGGAAACGATCGACAAGGGCCTGGAAGCTGCTCAACGCCCCGTTGTAATCGCGCTTGACGTAATAAGCCTCGCCCATCCAATACCACGAGTTATCCGCGTAGCGCCCCTGTGGCCATTGCTGCTGCATGGACTTGAAACCGCGGATGGCGTCGTCGTACTTGCCGTTCTTGAGCAGATCAAAGGTCGACAGGTATGCCGCTTCTTCCTCGGGAGACGCAACGGTAGGGCGCTGCGGCGTGGGTGCCGTAGCAATCGTGCCAGGCGTGGCGCCCGGAATGATGCCCGGAGCACTCGATACAGCGGGCGGCGCAGTGCCCTCTAAGCGCTGCAGTCGCGAATTGATGTCCTGATACAAATCCTTCGTCGTCCGATCGCGCTGGTCACTGTCGTAGCGAAGTTTTTCGACAGTACCGCGCAAATCGCGAAGATCCTCGCGCAAACGGCTCAGTTCCTGATCCGTAGCGCTGGAGTTGAGATTATCAAGACGGCGCGACATCGCCGCCGTCTTGTTCTCGAGATCCTGAAGCCGACGCTCTTCCGGGGAAAGTTGCCCCGAACCATTGATCGGCCCACCCATATCCGCGCAGCCACTGACAGAGAGAACCGACAGGAGCACGAGCGCAGCACGGCGGTGGGCCGACATAAGGAGCCTCTTTAAAATTTCGAAGAGCGTCAGGCGTCAGACGTGCAGCTTACTGCTGCACGAACTCGACGCGGCGGTTCAGCGACCAAGCCGATTCGTCGTGGCCCGGAGCAGCCGGACGCTCTTCGCCGTAGCTGACGACGCTGATCTGGCTGGCCGAAGCACCGCCGGAGGTCAGAGCAGCCTGCACGGAGTTGGCGCGGTTCTCACCGAGCGCGATGTTGTACTCGCGAGTGCCACGCTCGTCGGTGTTGCCTTCGAGGCGAACGCGAACGCTCGGGTTAGCCGCCAGATAGCGAGCCCACAGCGAAGCTGTGGCCTGCCCTTCGGAGGTGAGATCGGCGCTGTCGTAATCGAAGTAGATCACTTTCTTCGAAGCAACCTGCGAAGCCAGGTCACCCAGGCCCGAACCCGAAACGTTGCTGTCGGTGGCACCGTAGCCGGTCATCCCGCTATCGGTGTTCGAGACCGGCGGCGGAGCCGTGTTCTTCTTGCCTTTGCTGGCGCAACCCGTCACTGCGACGCTACCCACAACCACTGCCGCAACCAGAATCTGCTTCAACATTTCAAAGCTCCTGAAAGAAAGTCCCGTCATTGTCGGGTAAATAACTAAATTTTTGATTAACGCGATAAAGGCGACCATGCGGGCTCTCGAACATCACCGGGCTGCCGCAGGCGCTGCTTGACCCGACCATCTGTTGTGACAGTCGCCAGCTCGGCGGCCCCGGATTTCTGGGTCGCGTAGATGATGACTGCACCGTTGGGAGCGAAACTCGGGCTTTCATCCATGTTGCCGTCGCTGAGGATGCGAAGGTTGCCGGAAGCCAAGTCAAGTAGCGCGATACGATAACTGGAATTTTCGACATTGACCAGAGCTAGACTCTTGCCATCGGGGGCAAAACTGGCGCGCAGATTCTGCTTGCCCTGAAAGGTGATTCGCTGTGCATCGCCCCCTCCGACCGAGGTGCGATACAGCTGCGGCTGACCGCCACGATCGGACGTAAAAACGATGCTCTGACCGTCCGGGGCGAACGCCGGCTCGGTATCGATTCCGTAGTGGTCGGTGATCCGGCGCTTGCGTCCTGAGGCGACGTCGATGATGTAAATGTCCGGGTTGGTTTCGTACGACAGCGTGATGGCCAGCTGCGTGCCGTCCGGCGACCAGGCCGGCGATCCGTTGATGCCCTTTTCGGAGATCACGCGCTTGACCACGCCGGTGGCGATGTCGTGCACGTAGATGCCGGAGCGACCGCGCTCATAGGCCACATACGCGAGCTTCTTGCGATCCGGCGACCAAGCCGGCGACATCAGCGTTTCGCGTGAGCTCGCGATGGTGCGCGGGTTGAACCCATCCGCGTCCGAGATCAGCAGCTGATAGGTACGCGAAGGGCCGAAGCCGCTCGAGGCCACATAGGCGATCTTGGTGTTGAAGATGCCCGGGATACCGGTCAGGCGCTCGAAGATCAGATCGGCGATCTGGTGCGCCACGTAGCGCAGCTGGTCGGGAGCGACCGGCGGCATGTCGTAGGCGATCAGCTGCTCGCCGCGGTAGACGTCGAGCAGGAAAAACCGCGTCGACATGCGATCACTGCCGGGCTCGCGGTTCATGCGGCCGATGACCAGGCTTTCCATGTTGACCGCGCGCCAGTTGCGGAAATCGACCTGGCCGGGCTCGTTCGGACGCTCGAGCATGTCGCCGCGGGGCAGCGACTGAAACAACCCGCTCCGGTTCAGGTCGGCCTCGATGATGCCGGCGACATCGGTCTGTGACGGATCGTTGCCGGCGAACGGCACGATCGCGATCGGCTTGGCGCGGGTGTTGCCGCCGGTGACCGTGAACTCCAGATCGGCACGCGCGAGCCCCGGCACGACGAGCAATAGGACCAATATCAGGCGTTTCATAGCATCCATGACTTACCTCGCATGACGAAATCCTCGTGTAACCAATTTCGCTACTGCAACATTTCGGGAGTGAAGATCGGCTTCAAGGTGCGGTCGAAGGCCTTCGGGTCCGCAGGCAGCGGCAGCGGGCTGGCCTTGAGCACGGCGGTGCGAACCGAGTCGTCGAAGGCCGGCGAGCCCGAGCTCTGGATCACGCGCACGTCGATCACCTGGCCGCTCGGCAGCAGCGTGATCGTGACTTGGCAGCGCAGGTTGTTCGGCAAGCCCGGAATACGATCCCAGTAGCGGCTGATGTGCTCGATGAGCTGCTGCTGCCAGGTGGCCTGCACGCCCTGGATATACTCGCCCTCGGCGCGAGCGGCCTCCTCGGCCATCATCTTGCGCGCCATGTCTTCCTGCTGCTTGCGCGCATTCTCTTCGCGGCGACGCTGCTCTTCGGCGGCCTTGCGAGCCGCCTCTTCGGCTTTCTTCTTTTCGGCTTCGGCGCGAGCGCGAGCTTCGTCTTCCTGACGCTTTTTCTCGGCCGCCTCGGCCTCGGCTTTCTGGCGAGCGTCTTCGGCCGCCTTCTGCTTGGCAGCTTCCTCGGCCTTCTTCTTTTCAGCCGCCTCGGCGTCGGCCTTCTTCTTGGCCTCTTCCTCCTGAGCCTTGCGCAGCGCGAGTTCGGCCTGCTTCTTCTTCTCGGCCTCGGCTTCGGCTTGCTTCTTCTTCTCGGCTTCGGCCTGGGTCTTCTTCTGCTCTTCGGCCTTGCGGGCTTCGAGCTGGCGCTGCTGTTCGGCCTTCTCCTGCTGCTGGGCCTTGAGCTTCTCTTCCTGGGCGCGGGCCTGCTTCTTGATCTCTTCCTGCCGCTGCTGCTCGCGCTTCTTGAGTTCTTCCTGGCGCTTGCCTTCTTCGGCCTTGCGCTGCTCGGCCATGTCGTCGGTTTTCTGTTCCGGCGTGACGCGCGGAGTGTCGGTCGGCGTGTCCTGCTTGGCCGAAGGCTTGGGCACGACCATCGCCACCATGACCGGCGGCGGTTCGATCTTGGTCTGGCACTGCACGCCGAAGATCATCAGCAGGATCAACGCGGCATGCGCGGCTGCCGCCAGCAGGAAATGGCGCTTCGAAACGGGCATGCAGCCTCAGTTCTTCTTGGGCGTCGAAACCACGGGGTCGGTCACGAAGCCGATCTTCTGCACACCGGCGCTCTGCAGAATGGCCATCGCGCGGGCGACCGACTCGTAGGGCACCTTGGCGTCGCCCTCGACCAGGAACATCTCCTGCGGCTTGTTGCGGACGATGGCGCCGGCGCGCGCGCGAATGTCTTCTTCCGACAGCGGCGAATCCTTGTTGTCGCCGACGTTGAGGAAGAACTCGCCGTTGCGATTGACCGACAGTGTGATCGGCTCGTCGCCCTGCGTCATCTGCTGGCCGTCGGTGGCCGGAAGCTCCACTTCGATGCCCTGCGTGAGCAGCGGCGCGGTGACCATGAAGATGATCAGCAGCACCAGCATGACGTCGATGTACGGCACCACGTTCATCTCGGCGTTCATGCGGCGCTTCTTGCCGCCGCGCGGACTGACGGAAGCGCCCATGCTCAGCTCTTCGCGCTGCGCAGCGCGCGTTCGATGATGCCGATCATTTCGTCGGAGAACGTCAGGTAACGGTTCTCCAGGCTCTCCACGCTACGCGTGAAGAAGTTGTAGGCGACGACTGCCGGAATCGCCGCGAACAGGCCGATGGCGGTGGCGATGAGCGCTTCGGCGATGCCCGGCGCGACCATCGCGAGCGAGGCCTGCTTGACGTTACCGATGGCGATGAAGGCGCTCATGATGCCCCAGACGGTGCCGAGCAGGCCCACATAGGGGCTCACCGAACCGATCGTCGCGAGCAGCGAAAGACCGCCCTCGAGACGCTCGACTTCGCGCACCTGGGCAACGCGCATCTGGCGCTGCACCGCAGCCATGATGTCATCCGGATCGATGCGGCCGCCCTGCTGCTGGCGCGTGTACTCCTCGAAGCCTGCCGAGAAGATCGGCACCAGGCCTTCGTCTTCCTTGTTGCGGCGGGTCGATTCGTAGAGATCGGTCAGCGCGCCGCCGGACCAGAAGCGGTTTTCGAAATCATCAGCAGCCTTGCGAGTCCGGGCCAGCAGATTGCGCTTTGCGAAGATCACCGCCCAGCTTCCCACCGATGCCGCCAACAACAACAGCATGATGAACTGGACCGGCAAGCTCGCCTGTGCAACGAGATGTGCCAGCGACAGATTGGCATTCATTCCCCGATGACCCTCCGAAACGTCTGGATAAACAACGATAGACGACGCCCGGGCGACGACAATGCCCGGAGCGTGACGCATGAGTCTGTGATTATATGCGCAACAATGTGGCGTCAGCGCATGAATTTGGAGTGAACCCGCTGCCTTTTTCAGGCTCTGAAACCGAGATCCGGCATGCGCCTCGGCGCAAACGTACGCGCATCCACGCAAGCCACCTGTACACGCGCCTGGCACAGGATGACAGCATCATCGCCGCGGCGACTCAAGGCTTGTGCAAACGTCAGCGAGGCTTTCTTGAGTTCGGCGATGCGGGTGACGACCTCGAGTTCGTCGTCGAGCCGCGCGGGCCGCTTGTACTGGATCTCCAGATTGGCCACCGTGAACGCCACCCCGACTTCGCACATAAGCTTGTGCTGGTCGAAGCCCAGGGCGCGCAGCCATTCGCTGCGTCCGCGTTCGAACCAGCGCAGGTAGTTGGCGTGATAGACCACGCCGGAAGCGTCGGTGTCTTCCCAGTAGACGCGCACGGGCCAGTGGTGGCTGTCGCTCATTGCCCGAACTCAGTCGGAGCCGAACAGGTCGGGCGTCACGCGGGTTTCGAGCCCGGTCGGCGGCTTGAGCCCGTAGTGCTGATAGGCCAGGCGCCCGGCCACGCGACCGCGCGGCGTGCGCATCAGGTAGCCCTGCTGGATCAGATACGGCTCGATCACGTCTTCGATGGTGTCGCGCGATTCGCCGATCGCGGCCGCGAGATTGTCGACGCCGGCCGGGCCGCCATCGAAGCGCTCGATCAGGGTCAGCAGCAGCTTGCGGTCCATCAGGTCGAAGCCGTTGGAATCGACGTCGAGCAGCTTCATCGCCTCACCGGCGATCTGCTGGGTGATCACGCCCTGCCCGCGCACCTCCGCGTAATCGCGCACTCGGCGCAGCAGGCGGTTGGCGATGCGCGGGGTACCGCGCGAGCGGCGCGCGATCTCGTGCGCACCACCGGCTTCCATCGGCGCCCTGAGAATGCCGGCCGAGCGCTCGACGATGCTCGCGAGATCCTCGACCGAATAGAACTCGAGCCGCTGCACGATGCCGAAGCGATCGCGCAGCGGGCTCGTCAGCGCACCGGCGCGCGTGGTGGCGCCGACCAGCGTGAACGGCGGCAGATCGAGCCTGATCGAACGCGCTGCCGGGCCTTCGCCGATCATGATGTCGAGCTGGTAATCCTCCATCGCCGGATACAGCACTTCCTCGACGACCGGCGACAGCCGGTGGATTTCGTCGATGAACAACAGGTCGCGCGGCTCGAGGTTGGTCAGCAGCGCGGCCAGATCGCCGGCCCGTTCGAGCACCGGGCCCGAGGTCTGGCGCAGGTTCACGCCCATTTCCTCGGCGAGAATATGCGCGAGCGTGGTCTTGCCGAGGCCCGGCGGGCCGAAGATCAGCACGTGGTCGAGCGCCTCGCCGCGACGGCGTGCGGCCTCGATCGAAATACCCATCTGCTCGCGAACCACCGGCTGGCCGACGTAATCGGCGAGTCGGTGCGGGCGGATCGCGCGCTCGATGCGTTCCTCGTCCGAGCCGCCGACGCTCGCGGAGACGGCGCGGTCGGAGGTCGGCTTAGCGGACGGCACGGCGCAGCGCTTCCTGGATGATTTGCTCGGTGCTCATGCCGTCCTGGTGGACGGCATCGGTGAACCGCTGGATCTCGGCCGGCTTGTAGCCGAGCGCGACGAGCGCCGCCTTGGCTTCCTGCAACGGGCTGCTGGCCACGGCCGCCGAGGCGCCGGGCAGGCCGATACTGCCCGCGTCGCCGCCACCGGCCTTGTCGCGCATCTCGACGACGAGACGCTCGGCGGTCTTCTTGCCGACGCCCGGAACCTTGGTGAGCCGGGCCACTTCGCCGGCGCGCACGGTGCTCCAGAAATCCTCGACGCTGATCCCTGACAACAGCGACAGCGCGAGCTTGGGACCGACGCCTGAAATCTTGATGAGCTCGCGAAACAGCGCCTTCTCGACGCTGCTGCCGAAGCCGAACAGCAGGTGCGCGTCTTCACGCACGGTCAGGTGCGTCTGCAAGGTCACCGTTTCGCCGAGCGCCGGCAGCTTGTAGAAGGTCGACATCGGCGCCTCGATCTCGTAGCCGACGCCACCGACGTCGAGCACGAGCAAAGGCGGCTGTTTGACGACGAGTTTTCCGGTCAGGCGTCCGATCATGGCGGCAGTATTCGGGTTTGGCAGCGTGGGAACAAGCCGGATGGCGACGGCCCAGCCGCGAGGCGTCGAGCCGCCGCGCTCAGCCCCAGGCCTTGCTGAGCGCGATGCCGGTCTTGACGCGCGTTCCGCGCACATGGGCGTGCGTGAGCGCGACCGCGAGCGCGTCGGAAGCATCGGGCGACAGCTTGTCCTGCAGGTTCAGCAGCACCTTGACCATGTGCTGGACCTGTTGCTTCTCGGCGCGGCCGTTGCCCGCGATCGCGACCTTGACCTGCGCGGCGGCATATTCGGCCATCGGCACGCCGGAGCCGGCGATCGCGCAGATCGCCGCGCCTCGCGCCTGGCCGAGCACGAGCGCGCTCGCCGCATTGGCGCGGTTGACGAAGGTTTCTTCGATCGCGACTTCCTCGGGCGCGTACTCCTCGATGATCTCGGTGAGCCCGCGCAGGATCTTGAGCAGGCGCGGGGCGAGCTCGCCGTCGCCGAGCGACAGGCAGCCGTTCGCGATGTGCACGCTGCGATGACCGCTGGTCTCGATGATGCCGTAGCCGGTTTTGCGCGACCCCGGATCGATGCCGAGGATGCGGACTGTCGTGGCCACGGAACGCCTCGCCCGATCAGGCCGGCAGTTCGGCGTTGTGATAGACCTCTTGGGTATCGTCGAGCTCTTCGAGGCGATCGATGAGCTTCTGCAGCGTTTCCGCCGCCTCACCCTCGACCGCCACGCGATTCGACGGACGCTGCGTCACGCGCGCCTGCGCCGGCTCGAGCTTGGCATCGACGAGCGCCTTCCTGACCGTTTCGAACACATCGGGCTGGGTCACCACCTCGCACCAGCCGCCGTCGGTTTGCACATCGTCCGCCCCGGCTTCGAGCGCGATTTCGAGAATCTTCTCCTCGAGCTCGGGATTGGCGCTCACGTCGAACCAGAGCTGGCCGGCTTCGGCGAACTGAAAGGCCACCGAACCGCTCGTACCCATGTTGCCGCCATGCTTCGAAAACGCGTGGCGCACGTCGGCGACCGTGCGCGTCGGGTTGTCGGTCACGCAGTCGACGATCACCGCGATGCCGCCCGGGCCGTAGCCTTCGTAACGCACTTCCTGCTGGGCGTCGGCGCCTTCTCCGCTCGCACGCTTGATCGCGTGCTCGATCTTGTCCTTGGTCATGTTGACGTCGAGCGCTCTCGACACCGCCAGACGCAGGCGCGGATTGCCGGCCGGGTCAGGCCCCGAGGCGCGGACCGCCAGACTGATCTCGCGGATCAGCTTGGTGAAGACCTTGGCTTTGACGGCATCGGCCGCATTCTTGCGGCCTTCGATACTCGGACCACGACCCATGTGAGGACTCTCGGAAGATTTTGCGCTGGAAGTTTAGAACTTGAAGCGGAACCCGAGGTGGAAGCCATCGTCCGCATCGAAGGCATGACCGTTGTCCGGGTCGATGCGCAACTGACGGTAGCCCACGTACACCGAGGCGTTGCGCAGCACCTGGTAGTCCGCCGATAGCGACCATTCGCTCTGGTCTTCGATGTCGCCGAAAGTCAGCACCTTGGGCGAATACCAGAAGTAACCCTGCAGACCCAGACGCTCGAATCCCGCGAGCCGGATGTCGAACTGGCCGCCGAGCGCCAGGCCGCCGCCGTCGCCGCCGTCCGCGTCCAGGTACTGGGCCCGAACACCGAGGCCGGCCATTGCGCGCACTTCCTGGGCGCCGGTGTCACCGGTCGCGAGCAGGCCCGCGTGGATTTGCTTCAGATCGAGGTTCTCGTCGTCGCTGTAGAGAGCGCCCAGCTGGTACTGACCCTCGGCGTCGGTCGAAAACAGGCTCGACAGCGCGCCGCTGAACTCGCCACGCACCGCCTCGTCGTTGAGGTTCAAGTCGAGCGATGCGGCCTGGGCCGGCATGGCAGCACTGGCAAGCGCGAGGACCGGCAGCATTTTGAACAGCTTCATTCTCTCTCCTGATTGCCGCTTCCGAGCCCTTTGCGCCGAGCAGCGGCGCGCAAAGGACTTCCGTTTATTGGAAAGCCGCGCTTACTTGCGCGGCTTGTTGATACCGTGAATCGCGCGGCCGTCGACCGACAGGATCGCGTCGTGGAAGGTTTCCGCGAGCGTCGGGTGGCCGTGCATGGTCAGCGCGAGATCTTCGACGGTCGCCGAATATTCGAGCGCCAGCACCGATTCGGCGATCAGCTCGGAGGCGAACGGGCCCACCATGTGCACGCCGAGGATGCGGTCGGTCTTGACGTCCGCGATCACCTTGACGGTGCCGGCGGCCTGTTCCATCGCCTTGGCGCGGCCCGACGACACGAACGAGCCGGTGCCCGTCTTGACCTCGAAGCCGGCCGCCTTGGCCTGCTCTTCGGACAGACCGACCCAGGACACTTCCGGCGCCGTGTAGATGACCGACGGAATCGCGTTGTAGTTGACCTGCGTGTGGTGACCGGCGATCTGCTCGGCCAGGGCCACGCCCTCTTCGATCGCCTTGTGGGCCAGCATCGCGCCACCGATCACGTCGCCGATCGCGTAGACGCCCGACACGTTGGTCTTGTAGTGACCGTCGACCTTGACGAAGCCACGCTCGTCGAACGCGACGCCGATCTCCTTGGCGTTGACGCCGTCGGTGTAGGGCTTGCGGCCCACGGCGACGACGAGCTTGTCGAAGGTTTCGGTCTTCTTCTCGCCGCCCTGCTCGTATTCGACGACCACCGCATCGCCCTCGACCTTGGCTCCGGCCACCTTGGCGCCCAGGCGGATATCCAGGCCCTGCTTGGTCAGGTGCTTGAGAGTTTCCTTGGCGATGGCCTGATCGACCATCGGCAGGAAAGTCGGCAGCGCTTCGATGATGACGGTCTTGGCGCCGAGGCGGGCCCAGACACTGCCGAGCTCGGTGCCGATCACGCCGGCACCGATCACGCCGAGGCGCTTGGGTACTTCGGTGAAATCGAGCGCGCCCCAGGAATCGACGATCTTGTCGTTGTCGAAGGCCGCGATCTTGAGGTTCACGGGCGCCGAACCCGTGGCGATGATGACGTGCTTGCCGACCAGCTCCTGGGTCTTGCCGTCGTGCCCCTTGAACTCGACCTTGCCATCGCCGAGCAGCTTGCCGAAGCCGAACAGGCCGGTGACCTTGTTGGCCTGGAACAGCGCCTTGATGCCGCCGGTGAGGTCACGCGAAATCTTGGTCTTGCGGGCCTGCATCTTGGCCAGGTCGAAGGCGACCTCGCCCGTGCTAATGCCATGCTTTTCGAACTCGTGTTGTGCACGATGCACGAGTTCGGACGATTCGAGCAACGCCTTGGACGGAATGCAGCCCGCGTTCAAGCAGGTGCCGCCGAAAGCGGGCGACTGATCCTTGTTGAGCCAGGCGTCGATGCACACCGTCTTGAGACCCAGCTGCGCAGCGCGAATCGCAGCGGGATAACCGGCCGGGCCGCCGCCAATCACGATTACATCGTAGTTTTCGCTCATCTTTCTCTCTCTCGGTGATACGAATATTGTAACCCCAGTGCAGGCCCGGGCGCAGGCTTCGAGCGCGCACGGAATTTGCGATCACGCGCATTCAAGAACCAGAACGGAGTCTGCAGAATGACGAACACCGACCGTCGTGTGAGTGAGCGCGCTTCTCTCGATAAACGAGATCTGCGCCGCTCCTTCCTCGACAACCTGCTCTACGTGCAGGGCAAGTTTCCCAAGCTGGCGAACAATGCCGACTATTATCTGGCCCTCGCCCACACGGTGCGCGATCGTCTGATGCAACGCTGGATCAGCACCGCGTCGGCGTACACCTCGCAGGCCTCGCGCACGGTCTGCTATCTGTCGGCCGAGTTCCTGATGGGCCCGCATCTGGGCAACAACCTGATCAACCTGGGCATCTACGACGAGACGGCGAAGATGGTCGCCGAGCTCGGGCTCGATCTCGAAGACCTGCTGTACCAGGAAGAAGAGCCCGGGCTCGGCAACGGCGGCCTTGGCCGGCTGGCGGCCTGCTTCATCGATTCGCTCGCCACGCTCGAAGTGCCGGCGCTCGGCTACGGGATCCGCTACGAATACGGCATTTTCCATCAGACCCTGGTCGACGGCTGGCAGGCCGAGAAGACCGACAAGTGGCTGCGCTACGGCAATCCCTGGGAAATCGCGCGGCCCGAATGGACCGTGGAAATCCGCTTCGGCGGCCACACCGAGCAGTATGTCGACGAGCAGCAGCGCCTGCGCGTGCGCTGGCTGCCGGCGCGCGTGGTGCTCGGCGTTCCGCACGACACTCCCATTCTCGGTTATCACGTCAACACCGCGAACACCCTGCGGCTCTGGAAGGCCGAGGCGGCCGAGTCGTTCGACTTCGGCCAGTTCAACCGCGGGGATTACGCCGGCGCGGTGACGCAGAAGATCGTCTCCGAAAATCTGTCGAAGGTGCTCTATCCGAACGACGAGCAGGAGGCCGGCAAGGAACTGCGCCTGCAGCAGCAGTACTTCTTCGTCTCCGCCTCGCTGCAGGACATGCTGCGCATCCTCAAGATCCAAGGCGTTCCGGTCGAGAATTTCCACGAGAAGTTCGCGGTACAGCTCAACGACACGCATCCGGCCATCGGCGTCGCCGAGCTCATGCGCCTGCTCGTCGACGAACATCTGCTGGTCTGGGATACGGCCTGGGATATCACCTGCAAGAGTTTTGGATATACCAACCACACGCTGATGCCCGAGGCGCTCGAGCGCTGGTCGCTGCCGCTGTTCCAGCGCGTACTGCCACGGCATCTCGAGATCATCTACGAAATCAACGCACGCTTTCTCGATCAGGTGCGCCTGCGCTTCTTCGGCGACGAACAGCGCCTGGCCCGCATGTCGCTGATCGACGAACACGGGCCGCGCTACGTGCGCATGGCCAATCTCGCCTGCGCGGGCAGCCACGCGATCAATGGTGTGGCCGATCTGCACACCGAGCTGCTCAAGCAGGACGTGCTCAAGGATTTCTACGAACTCTGGCCCGAGAAGTTCAGCAACAAGACCAACGGCGTCACGCCGCGCCGCTGGATCGTACTCGCCAACCCGCGGCTCACCGCGCTGATCAGCGAAACGCTCGGCGAAGGCTGGATCAAGGATCTGGGCCAGCTGCGCGGGCTCGAACGGCATGTCGAGAACGCGGACTTTCGCGCGCGCTGGGCCAAGGTCAAGCGCGACAACAAGGCCGATCTCGCGGCGCACATCACGCGCCGGCTCGGCATCTCGATCAACCCGGATTCGATCTTCGACGTACAGGTCAAGCGCATCCACGAATACAAGCGCCAGCATCTCGCGGCGTTGCACATCATCGCGCTGTATCTGCGCATCAAGGCCAACCCGAACATCGATCTGACGCCGCGCACTTTCATCTTCGGCGGCAAGGCGGCGCCGGGCTATTTCATGGCCAAGCTCATGATCAAGCTCATCACCGCGATCGGCGATGTGGTCAACGTCGATCCGGCCGTGCGCGATCGCTTGAAAGTCGTGTTCATGCCGAATTTCTCGGTGACCAACGGCCAGCGCATCTACCCGGCAGCCGATCTGTCCGAACAGATCAGCACCGCCGGCAAGGAAGCCTCGGGCACCGGCAACATGAAGTTCCAGATGAACGGCGCGCTGACCATCGGCACGATGGATGGCGCGAACATCGAGATCCAGCAGGAAGTCGGGGCCGAGAATTTCTTCCAGTTCGGCCTGTCGACACCGGAGGTCTACGCGCTCGGCGCGAGCGGCTATCGTCCGATGGAGTACTACCAGCGCAGCGATGCGCTGCGCGAAGTCATCGACCTGATCGCGAGCGGCTTCTTCTCGCGCGGAGATGCGAGCCTGTTCAAGCCGCTGGTCGACAACCTGCTCTATCACGACCCGTATTTCCTGCTCGCCGACTTCGATTCCTACGTCGCCTGTCAGGACGAGGTTGCGAGCGTCTATCGCGATGCCGACCGCTGGACGCGCATGGCCATCCTCAACAGCGCGCGCTCGGGCAAGTTCTCGTCCGATCGCACCATCTTGCAGTACTGCGATGAAATCTGGGGCGCCAAATCGGTGCCGATCCGCCTGCTCACGCAGGAGGACGTCGAGTCCGCATTCGAGCAGCAGTAGCGGCAGCGATACCAAGAGCTGGCTTCAAACGAAAAGGCCGCCGATGACTTCGGCGGCCTTTTCGTTGGCGGCGCCTGGTGGCGCCGCGCCGGCGACTACGTCATGGGTTTCGCAGTGCGCTTGCCTGCCGGGCCAGCTCGCTGATCTCGCTCCAGCGCTCACCGGCGACCAGATCGTTCGGCACGATCCATGAGCCGCCCACGCAGGCCACGTTGGGCAGCGCGAGAAACTGCGGCGCCGTCGCGGCGTCGATGCCGCCGGTCGGGCAGAAGCGCACGTCGGCAAAGACACTGCCAAGCGCCTTGAGCATGCCGATGCCGCCGGCCTGCTGGGCCGGAAACAACTTCATCGCCGTAAAGCCCGCATCGCGACGCAGCATCACGTCGGAGGGCGTCATCGCCCCGGGCAGGAACGGCAGGCCGCAATCCCGGATCGCGGACAGCAGCGACGGCGTCGCACCCGGGCTCACGCCGAACTGCGCGCCCGCGGCGATCGCCTTGCTCAAGTCATCGGGGTTGGTGATGGTGCCGGCGCCGACGATGGCCTCGGGAACCGCATCGCGCATCGCGCGCATCGCATCGAGCGCGGCGGGGGTTCGCATCGTCACCTCGAGCACGCGCACGCCGCCGTCGACGAGCGCCCGCGCCAGACCGATTGCACTTTCCAGGCGCTGGATCACGATCACCGGAATCACCGGGCCGGCCGCGAAGATCTCGTCGATGGTCATTGCTCGCGGTCCTCAAATGTGGGGATGGGCGGTGACGGAAGCTGGCACGCTCGTCGATGCATCGTCGTAAGGTGCGTACATCATCGCGCCCTGCTCCGCTCCGCCGGCGTGCAGGCGCGCGTTGAAGAACAGTTCGCGGCCGGTGCCGTACTGGTTGTGCGACAGGTCGACGGGCTCGATCTTGCGACTGTTCCACTCCTCGGGGGCGACGCGCACGAACAGCTCGCCGGTTTCGGCGTCGAGCCGCAGGATGTCGCCGTCGCGCACGCGCGCGAGCGGCCCGCCCGACAGGCATTCGGGCGTCACGTGGATCGCCGCGGGCACCTTGCCCGAGGCGCCCGACATGCGGCCATCGGTTACGAGCGCGACGTGAAAGCCTTCGTCCTGGAGCACGCCGAGCGTCGGCGTGAGCTTGTGCAGCTCCGGCATGCCGTTCGCGCGCGGACCCTGATAGCGCACGACGGCAATGAAATCGCGCCGCAGTTCACCGCGCTTGAACGCGGCCTGCACTTCCTCCTGATCGTCGAAGACGATCGCGGGCGCCTCGACGATGCGATGCTCGGGCTTGACCGCCGACACCTTGATCACCGCGCGACCGAGATTGCCCGTGAGCAGACGCAAGCCGCCTTCGGGACTGAACGGATTCGCAGCCGGACGCAGCACGTTCTCGTCGAGGCTCTCGGCCGGCGCGTCCTGCCAGCCCAGCTGGCCGTCGACGAGCTTGGGCTCCCGCGCATAGTGGCGCAGGCCATGCCCGACCACGGTGTTGACGTCTTCGTGCAGCAGGCCGGCGTCGAGCAGCTGGCCGATCAGGTAGCCCATGCCGCCCGCCGCGTGAAAATGATTCACGTCGGCCTTGCCGTTCGGGTAGACCTTGGCGAGCAGCGGAATCACGGCCGACAGGTCGGCGAAGTCGTCCCAGTTGATCAGCACGCCGGCCGCGCGCGCCATCGCCACGAGATGGATCGTGTGATTGGTCGAACCACCGGTGGCATGCAGGCCGATGATGCCGTTGACGACGGCTTTCTCGTCGATCACCTCGCAGAGCGGCCGGTAGTCGCTGCCGAGCGCGGTGATGCTCGCCGCGTGCTTCGCGGCCTGGCGCGTGAGCGCCTCGCGCAGCGGCGTGTACGGATTGACGAAGGCGGTGCCCGGCAGATGCACGCCCATGATCTCCATGAGCATCTGGTTGGAATTCGCAGTGCCGTAGAAGGTGCAGGTTCCGGGGCCGTGATACGAGCGCGCCTCGGATTCGAGCAGGGCTTCGCGATCGACCTTGCCCTGCGCGAACAGCTGGCGAACCTTGGCTTTCTCTTCGTTCGAGATGCCCGAAGTCATCGGCCCGGCCGGCACGAAGATCACCGGCAGATGACCGAACGCGAGCGCCCCGATCAACAGGCCCGGCACGATCTTGTCGCAGACGCCCAGGCACAGCACCGCATCGAAACTGTTGTGCGACAGCGCGACACCGGTCGACATGGCGATGACGTCGCGCGAGAACAGCGATAGTTCCATGCCGGGCTCGCCCTGCGTCACGCCGTCGCACATCGCCGGAACGCCACCCGCGAACTGCGCCACCGCGCCGGCTTCGCGCGCGGCCTGCTTGATCAGCGCCGGAAAATGCTCGAGCGGCTGGTGCGCGGACAACATGTCGTTGTAGGCCGAGACGATGCCGATGCTCGGCCAGCGCGCCTGGCGCAAGGTCTGCTTGTCCGCATCGCCGAAGGCCGCGAACGCGTGCGCGAGATTGGTACACGGCATGTGCGAGCGCACCGTGCCTTTCTGTCGCGCAGCGCGCATGCGATCGAGATAAGCCTTGCGCGTGGCCTCGCTGCGCGCGCGGATGCGCTGCGTGACGGCCACGACCACCGGATGCAATTCAGAACGCTCCTCGGCATGCTTCATGACATCTCCCTGTCCGCATCGTCGGACTGGCAAAAGCTGAGCCAGCAAGCACCGGCTCGGGATCATCAGACGACCTGCAGCGCCGCAATTCGTTCACGCCGTGCTCGCATCATCGCGGGCCGGCACGGAAACTGTAGGCACGGAACCATCCATCGAGGACCGATTATGCAAGATACCAAGGTATCGGCCAGCGCCCTGCAGGAGTTTGACCTGATCTTCTTCGGCGGCACCGGCGATCTCGCCATGCGCAAGCTGCTGCCCGCGCTCTACAACCGCTTCCGTGACAGCCAGCACACGCAGGGCTGGCGCATCATCGGCGTCGCGCGCCAGGACTTGAGCCGCGAGCAGTATCTGAATCTCGTCAGCGAGAACTGCCGGCAGTTCATTCCGGGCGGCGACTTCGACGAACGGGCCTGGACCGCGTTCACCGCGCACTTGGAGTATCTGCGCCTCGACGGCACACAACCTGAAGGCTACGCCGAACTCGCCCGACGCTTGCAGAATTCAAACGATCGCGTGCGCGTGTTCTACCTGTCGACGGCTGCGAGCCTGTTCGCGCAGATCTGCACGAATCTGGCGGCCAACCAGCTCGTCACCCCGCAAACGCGCGTCGTGCTCGAAAAGCCGCTCGGCCGCGATCGCGCTTCGAGTTACGAGATCAACGAAGCCGTCGCCAAGATCTTCGAAGAGCGGCAGATTTATCGAATCGATCACTACCTCGGCAAGGAGACGGTGCAGAACCTCATCGCGCTGCGCTTCGGCAACGCGATCTTCGAGCCGCTGTGGAGGCGCTCGAACGTACAGGACGTGCAGATCACGCTGTCCGAGACGGTCGGCGTCGAAGGTCGCGGCGATTATTACGATCGCTACGGAGCGCTGCGCGACATGGTGCAGAACCACTTGTTGCAACTGCTCTGCATCCTCGCGATGGAGCCGCCTTCGAGCATCGACCCGGACGCGGTGCGCGACGAGAAGCTCAAGGTGCTGCGCGCCCTGCGCCCGATCACGCTCGACTGCATCAAGGCCAAGACCGTGCGCGGCCAATATCGCGCCGGCGCGATCGACGGTGCGGCCGTGCGCGGCTACCTCGAAGAAGCCGACATCCCGCCCGACAGCCACACCGAGACCTTCGTCGCGATCAAGGCCGAGCTCGACAACTGGCGCTGGTCCGGCGTGCCGTTCTATCTGCGCACCGGCAAGCGCATGCAGGAGCGCATGGCCGAGATCGTCGTGAATTTCCGACCGGTTCCGCATGCGATCCTGCCGACCTCGGCAAGCGAGGGAAACCGCCTCGTCATTCGCCTGCAGCCAGACGAAGAGGTGAGGCTCTACCTGATGGTGAAAGTGCCGGGCGCCGAAATGAAGGTGCGTCCGGTGGACTTGAACCTCGACTTCAAGCAGGAGTTCAAGACGCGCCAGTGGGACGCCTACGAGCGCCTGCTCATGGACGTGATTCTCGGCAAGCTCACGCTGTTCATGCGCCGCGACGAACTCGACGCCGCCTGGCGCTGGATCGATCCGATTCGCGACGGCTGGGACGCCCTCGGCGAGCCGCCGAAGAGCTACGCCGCCGGCACCTGGGGTCCGACCGCGTCGAACACGCTGATCACGCGAGACGGCAATACCTGGCGCGAGGATGGGTATCAGTGAGCCGTCGCATTCGAGCCGAAGCTCATATCGAACAAACCGCGAAGCCCTGAGACCACTTCTCGACGAGACGCTCGTCGTGCTTCCAGCGCCAGCGATTCCAGATCACGTTGACGCGCGCGGTCTTGGCGTCGAGAGACGAGATCTCGATCGCGGCGAGCAGCACCGCCGAGTTTCCATCTCGCGTGACGATGCTGAGTTCGTCGAAGCCGTTCTTCGCCGAGCGACGCTCCTGGATCAGGTTCGCGCCCTCGCCCGCTGCGCACTTCTCGGCGGCGTTCTTGATTTCGCGCAAGGCCGTCGCGGCCGGCATCGCCGCGACGAACGAGCGTTGCCGAGTCGAAAGGCTGCTCTTTGCGCCATCGTAGTTCTGCGCCGCGCAGGCGCACAGCAGCACGCACGACAACAGCGGCAAGGCCTGTCGCGCGAATGGAATCCGCATGAGTTTCTCCCGGTGTTCGCTGGCCACGATGCCCGACGGCGGCCGAACATCAGCTGGACGAAGCACACGAAAAAGCCCGCTGTCGCGGGCTTTTTCGTACAGCGTGCAACGACGATCGTCGATCAGAGCTGCAGCAGCAGGCGGCTCGGATCTTCGAGGCTGTCCTTGATGCTCTTGAGGAACAGCACCGCGTCGCGTCCGTCGATGATGCGGTGATCGTAGGTCAGCGCGATGTACATCATCGGGCGGATCACGATCTCGCCCTTGACCACGACCGGGCGATCGAAGATGCCGTGCATGCCGAGAATCGCGGCCTGCGGCGGATTCAGGATCGGGGTCGACATCATCGAGCCGAAGATGCCGCCGTTGGTGATCGAGAACGTGCCGCCGGTGAGGTCTTCCATCGTGAGCTTGTTGTTCTTGGCCTTGGCGCCAAGCTCACCGATGGTCTTCTCTATCTCGGAGAACGACATCGCATCCGCATCGCGCAGGATCGGCACCACCAGGCCACGCTCGGACGACACGGCGACGCCGATGTCGTAGTAAGCGTGATAGACGATGTCGTTGCCGTCGATCGAGGCATTGACGAGCGGATACTTCTTGAGCGCTTCGATGCTGGCCTTGACGAAGAAGCTCATGAAGCCGAGCTTGGAGCCGTGGGTCTTCTCGAAGCTGTCCTTGAACTTGGCGCGCAGGTCGTTGACGGCCTTGAGGTCCACTTCGTTGAAAGTGGTCAGCATGGCCGCGGTGTTCTGCGATTCCTTCAGGCGCTCGGCGATGCGCGCGCGAATGCGCGTCATCGGCACGCGCTGTTCCTCGCGCGAACCGGCGGCCGGCTTGGAGGCGGGCTTCGGCGCCTCGGCCTTGGCTGCCGGAGCGGCGGCAGGAGCCGGCTTGGCCGCGAAGGCCTTGACGTCTTCGACGGTCAGGCGACCGCCCTTGCCGGTGCCGGTGATCTGCGCGGCCGACAAGCCGAGTTCGGCGAGCAGCTTGCGCACGGCCGGGCCCTGCTGGTCGTCGCCGCCACCGTTGGTCGCCGGAGCCGGCGTGGTGGTCGAGGTCGGCTGCGAAGCCTTGGCTTCGTTCTTCGCCATGACCTGCGGCTCGTCGGCCTTCGGGCCGGCGGCGCTGGCGCCTTCTTCGATGATGCCGATGACGTCGCCGGCATTGACCGTCGCGCCCGGCTGGATACGGATCTCCTTGAGGATGCCGTCGACCGTCGACGGAACCTCGAGCATGACCTTGTCCGTCTCCAGATCGACGAGGTTCTGCTCGCGCTTGACCGGCTCTCCAGCCTTCACGTGCCAGGCCGACAGAGTCGCGGACGACACCGACTCCGGCAGCGCAGGCACTTTGATCTCAATGCTCATCTTGTCTCCGAAAGGGAACTTACTTTTTTCCGTTGAATGCGTTGTCGGGCAGAAGCCGGCCTTAGTTGGCCGGCTTGCCTCCCGTGAGGGCGCCGTTGATGACGGCCTCCTGTTCCTTGTTGTGCACCTTCAGGTAGCCCACCGCGGTCGTCGAATTGCCGTCGCGCGTGACGTACAGCAGCTTGTGCTGCGGCTTGAGGTAGGCGCCGAGGCGATGCTTGATCTGATACCAGGCGCCCTGGTTCTCGGGCTCTTCCTGGCACCAGACCACGTCCTTGGCGTTCGGGAACTGCGCCAGGGCCGCTTCGTAGGCTTCGCGCGGGAACGGATAGAGCTGCTCGATACGCACGAGCGCTACATCCTTGATCTCCTGCTTGAGGCGAGCCTGGTACAGATCGAAGTAAACCTTGCCCGAGCAGAACACGATGCGCTTGACGCTGCCCGTTTCGACATCGTGGTCGCTGATGATGGGCTGGAAGCGGCCCTTGGTGAGGTCTTCGAGCGTCGACACCGACAGGGGGTGGCGCAGCAGCGACTTCGGCGTCATCACGATCAGCGGCAGGCGCAGCCCGCGCTTCATCTGGCGACGCAGCATGTGGAACATCTGCGCCGGGGTGGACGGCACGCAGACCTGCTGGTTGTTGCCGGCCGACAGCTGCAGCCAGCGTTCGAGGCGGCCCGAGGAATGCTCCGGACCCTGGCCTTCATAGCCGTGCGGCAGGAACACCGCCAGACCGCAGGCGCGGCCCCACTTGGCCTGGCCGCTCGAAATGAACTGGTCGAACACCACCTGCGCGCCGTTGGCGAAATCGCCGAATTGCGCTTCCCAGATCACCAGTGTGTTCGGCTCGGCGGTCGAGTAGCCGTATTCGAAGCCGAGCACCGCCTCTTCGGACAGCAGCGTGTCGTTGACAACGAACTTGTACTTGTCCTGGTCGAGATGGCGCAGCGGCGTGAAGTTCTCGCCGTTCTTGGCGTCATGCACGGTGGCGTGGCGATGGAAGAAGGTGCCGCGGCGCGCATCCTGACCGCACAGGCGAACCGCGAAGCCCTCGTTGACGAGCGTAGCGTAGGCCATGGTCTCGGCGAAGCCCCAATCCATCGCGAGTTCGCCGGCCGCCATCTTGTTGCGGTCGTCGTAGATCTTCTGCACGCGATTGTGCAGCGTGAAGGTCTCGGGCAGCTTGGACACGCGCTCGTACATCGAACGCAGGGTTTCGAGGCTCACCGACGTGTCGGCCGCATCGTCCCAATTGCCCTTGGTGTAGTTCGACCAGTTGACCGTGTGCTTGTTGCCGACCAGGCCGAGCGTGGTACGGACGATGTTCTCGCCCTTGTCCAAGCCTTCGCGGTAAGCCTTGACGAGCGTCGCGCCCTCGTCCTTGGCGATCGCGCCTTCCTCTTCGAGCTTGCGCGTGTAGAGCGCCATGGTGGTCGGATGCTTCTTGACCGCCTCGTACATCATCGGGCTCGTCACGCTCGGCTCGTCGGCTTCGTTGTGGCCGAGACGGCGGTAGCAGCAGATGTCGATGATGACGTCTTTGTGGAACTCGTTGCGGAAGTCCATCGCCAGGCGCGTGACGAACACCACGGCCTCGGGATCGTCACCGTTGACGTGGAACACCGGCGCTTCGAACATCTTGGCGATGTCGGTGCAGTAGCGGCTGGTGCGCGCTTCGTGGTTCGAGTTGGCTTCGATCGGGTTCGGCGTGGTGAAGCCGATCTGGTTGTTGACGATGATGTGCACCGTGCCGCCGGTCGCGTAGCCCTTCGACTGCGACAGCTGCATGGTTTCCATCACCACACCCTGGCCCGCGAACGCGGCATCGCCGTGGATCAGCACCGGCACCGCGCGAGCGCCGATGTCGTCGTGACGGCGAACCTGGCGCGCCTTGACCGAGCCTTCCACCACCGGATTGACGATCTCGAGGTGCGAGGGGTTGAACGCGAGCACGAGGTGCAGGCGCTTGCCCGACACTTCGACGTCGGTCGAGAAGCCCATGTGGTATTTCACGTCGCCTGCGCGCGAGAGCGCATCGACCGAATACTTGCCCTCGAACTCCGCGAACAGGTCCTTGGGCGACTTGCCGAGCACGTTGATCAGCACGTTGAGGCGGCCACGGTGGGCCATGCCGATCATCACTTCTTCGACGTCCCGCGCCGCGGCGCCGCGCAGGATCTCGTCCATCGCCGGAATCAGCGCATCGCCGCCTTCGAGCGAGAAGCGCTTCTGGCCGACGTACTTGTTGTGCAGATAGCGCTCGATGCCTTCGGCCGCGACGAGCTGCTTGAGCAACTCGCGCTTGGCCTCCGGAGCCACCTTGGGCTTGAACGCCGCGCCTTCGAGACGCTTCTGGATCCAGCGCTTCTGCGCCGTTTCGGTGATGTACATGTACTCGGCGCCGATGGTGTCCGTGTACACGTTCTTGAGGATGCGGATGATCTCGCGCAGCGGCAGGCGATCGCCGCCGTCGTGCATGAGCGAGCCGGTGTTGAACACCGTGTCCATGTCCGAGGCATCCAGGCCATGGAAAGCCGGATCGAGGTCGGGAATCAGCGCCTGCGGGGCGATACCGAGCGGATCGAGCTTCGCGGCCTGGTGGCCGCGCACGCGGTAGTAGTTGAGCAGGCGCAGCACTGCGCCCTGCTTCTCGGCCGCGCGGGCATCGAAGCTTTCCTGCGACACCGTGACCGCACCGGGCTTCTTGTCGCGGGCGATGCGCTCGAAGCGCGCCAGCACATCGCTGTGCGCCACCTCGCGCTGCACGCTCTGATCCTGGATCGAGCGGAAATACGCGCGCCAGGACGGATCGACCGATTCCGGGTCTTCCAGGAACTGCTCGTAATACGCTTCGACGTAGGTCGCGTTGCCTCCCTGGATGGAGGAGGAACCAACGAAACTCTGATATTTGCTACCGCTCATTTTTATTGGCTGCCGCGATGCTCTGCGTAAGGGCTACGAGGGACACCGTGCGGAGCTGAAGTGCCGCCTGAGGGATCGCGGCAGAGAGAGGGGCGGCACCCGAGCCGCCCGCACGGCGTTACGACTTATTTCTTGGCCGTCTTTTCCGCTTTCTCCGGCTTCTTGACATCGAGTTCGGAAAGGTAGCTGCGGAAATCTTCGGCGAGCTCCGGATGCTTGAGGCCGTATTCGACGTTGGCCTTCAGATAACCGAGCTTGGAGCCGCAGTCATAGCGCGTGCCTTCGAATTCGTAGGCCAGCACCGTCTGCTCCTGGATCATCATCGAGATGGCGTCGGTGAGCTGAATTTCGCCACCGGCGCCGCGCTGCGTGCGCTCGAGCAACTTGAAGATGCGCGGGGTCAGGATGTAGCGACCGACCACCGCGAGGTTCGACGGCGCATCTTCGGGCTTGGGCTTTTCGACGATGCGACGGATCTCGCCGAGGCCAGGACCGACCGGTTGCACGTCGACCACGCCGTAACCGCTGATTTCTTCCTTCGGCACGCGCTGGGTGGCGATCACGCTGGTGCCGTACTCCTGATAGACGCGCTGCATCTGCGCGAGGCAGGGGCGCAGCTTGCCGTCGATGAGGTCGTCCGCGAGGATCACGGAGAAATCTTCGTCGCCCACGGCCGGCCAGGCGCACAGCACGGCGTGTCCCAGACCGAGCGCTTCGGCCTGGCGGATGAAGATGCAGGTGATGCCCGGCGGAAGGATTTCCTGAACGGTCTGCAGCAGCTTCTCTTTGCCGCGCTGGGCCAATTCGGCTTCGAGCTCATAGGCCTTGTCGAAGTGATCCATGATGGAATTCTTCGAACGACCCGTGACGAAGATGAGTTCTTCGGCACCCGCACTGATCGCCTCCTGCACCGCATACTGAATCAGCGGCTTGTCGACGACCGGCAGCATTTCCTTCGCACTGGCTTTGGTGGCGGGGAGAAACCGCGTTCCCATGCCGGCGACCGGAAATACTGCTTTACGAATGCGCATGCCTCACTCCTTTTTCAATTTTGGAATGAGCGAAACAGCAAACCCCGTGCCGTCCGCTCGAAGCGGGCAATAGTTTAGGAGGTTAGCCTGAATAATGCATGCAATTCAGCGTGAAACTTGTATTGCCAAAACCGATATGCCCGACTCGATAAGCGGATACGGGAGCAAGATAAATCGCAAGCCGGGGTTATCCGAGGGCCTGTCAGCGAATCGAGCCGGTCAGAAACACTTTTTCGCCGCGCTCGGCCAGCAACATGAAATCCTGCGAGCCAGCAGCCGTCGAACGCTTGAGCACCGCCTTGTTCGGCAGCAGCAGCGGGGCCTTGTACTGCACCTGCAGCTGGCGCGGCTGGGCACCCAGATCGCCCTCGAGCAGCGCGGCACAGTGCGCGACCGACCACATGCCGTGGGCGATCGCACGGTTGAAGCCGAACAGCTTGGCGGTCAGCGGAAACAGGTGGATCGGGTTGTAGTCCTGTGACACCGCCGCATAACGACGGCCGGTGTCTGCCGGCACCCCGACCTCGCGGTAATCGGCCAGACCACTGGTATTCGGCTCCGGCTGCGACTTGTTCTTCTGCAGGCCGGTCTTGAGCCGCACCAGCGGCGTGGTGATGGCGCTATAGACCACCTGTCCGGCCGCATCGGTGAATTCGGTCTTCAGATCGAAGATCACGCCCTGCGGCAGCTTGCGAGCCGGGCCGACGCTGGCCAGCACGTCGTAGACACCATTGGCCGGCAGGCCACCCGTGGGCTGCTCGATCTTGTTGCGCAGATGCACCATGCCGAGCATGGGCAGCGGAAATTCGGGCTGGGTCATCAGCCAGAGGTGCAGCGAGGTCGCGAGCACCTGCGGATAGGTGATCGGCAGGAACTCCGAGGACGCGAAGCCGCAGACGTCGCGATAGCGATCGAGCAGCGCCGGCTCGGCGCGGACTCCGCTGACCTTGACCGACAGCGGCGGAATGACGACATCGGCGGTCGGCTTGCGGGTCGCCGTCATCAGCGCCTTGAGCAGCAGCGGGCGGGCGTCGGGAAGATGGGTCAGCGTCTGCGTCATGACGGATTCGTGTCGGAACTGGGCTTCGGTATTGGGATCAGGATCAAGGCACCACCGAGTCGATCGTCAATGCGATCGGCCCGGCCGCGGCAGCCCGGTCCACGCGTACCACCCCTTGCAAATCGCCGGATTCGGCCTTGGCCTGCCCGCTCTTGCCGACGCGCGCGGTCACTTCCCAGTGATCGAACGACGACAGCTTGAGGTTGGGCATCATGGCCTGGCTGTCATCGAGCCGGACCTGGACCGGGAAGCCGGCGAGCGGCTGGCGAACCACCGCCAGCGGCATCGGAGGCCCGGCGGCCGCCTTGGCGTACACGATCAGGATGCCATCGGCTGGCAGCTTGGCGGCGAGTTCGGGGGCGAGGTTCAAGCTTATGTCGAGCGCGACCGCCGACGGTGTGGCCGGCGATGCCGCGCCCGCTGGCGATTCGGCCACATTCGGCGCCGGCACTCCGAGTTCGGCGAGCTGCTGGTCGAGGATGGTGCTGAGCTCTTCGGGCATCGGCTGCGAGCGCAGGCGCGTCCACAGCTCGACCGTGCGCGGCTTGTCGCCGGCCTGCAGTGCGGCCACGCCGGCGTACCAGAGCGCCTTGGCCTGATTCGGGTTGAGCGTGAGCGCCTGTTCGAACAGTTGTCTCGGCTTGCCTTGCAGCTGCCGATCGGCCGCCATGCCGAGCGCCTCGGCCTCGCCGACGAGCAGCTCGGGCTCGCGCCGCTGAGTCAGCTCGTTGGCCTTGGCGTAGGCCTCGGCCGAACCGGCATAGCGCTGCAGCATGAAGCGCGCGCGTCCGAGCATGGCCCAGCCGTCGACATCCTCGGGGTTCTGCTGCAGGCGCTGCTCGAGCTGGGCGAGCATCGCATCGACATCGGGCTTGGGCGGTTCGATCTCACCCGCGATCGTCGCCGCGGTGCGCCAGGAACCGGACCAGGCGTAGTAACCGCCCGAGAAGATTGCGAGCAGCAGGCCCAGCAGCACGGCTCCCCGCCAGAGCGGCGAAGTCGGTTGCGCAAGCTCGGCCTGGCCGGACGCATCGTCGAGCAGCCGAGCGCCGGCTTCCTGGCGTAGCGCGTCGGCCGCCTCGGGCCGCACCAGGCCGGCGGCGACTTCGGCGTCGATCTCCTCGAGCCGTTGACGGTAAGCGGTGACGTTGGCGTCGCGGCGCCGCAAGGCTTCGCTGCCTGCACGCTTCCACCACGGCCGGGCGAGACCGAGCGCCGCGAGCACCGTGAGCGCGGCCATAGCCAGATACAGCAGATTCATGAGCGCTTCGAATCCTCGTCGAGCAGCCGCTTGAGGGCTTCGGGATCGGCGGCGACCGGAGCACGGCTGGCCCTGGAACGCCGGGTGAAGCTCAGCACCGCGGCCAGCGCACCGAGCGCGAGCGCGAACGGCCCGAGCCAGAGAATGGCGGTGCGCCAGGCGAACGGCGGTTTGTAGAGCACGAAATCGCCGTAGCGATCGGTCAGGTAGCCGCGAATTTCCTTGTCGCTGCGCCCGGACGCGATCTGCTTGTGCACCTGCTCGCGCAGGTCGATGGCGAGCGGAGCGCTCGAATCGGCGATGGTCTGGTTCTGGCAGACCAGGCAGCGCAGCTCGTGGATCAGCGTGTCGTAGCGATCGGCCTGATCGGGGTTCAGGTCGGACAGATCCTGCTGGTCCTGCTGGGCGAACACGGCAACGCTCGCGAACAGGCCACAGCCGGCGAGCAGCAGGCGCCAGCGCCTCACGAGCCTGCACCCGGGGCCTGCAACAGCGGCGCGATCTTGCTGCGCCAGGCCTCGATGGTGACCGGCCCGATGTGCTTGTAGAGCACGGTTCCGTCGGCGGCGATCACATAGGTTTCGGGCACGCCGTAAACACCCCAGTCGAGCCCGGCCTGCCCCGCCGGGTCGGCGATCACCGAGCGATACGGGTTGCCATGCCGCTGCAGCCACTGCTCGGCGTCCTGCCGCGTGTCCTTGTAGTCGAGTCCCACGATCTCGACCTGATATTCACGCGAGAGCTTCATGAGCACCGGGTGCTCGACCTGGCAACCCGCGCACCAGCTCGCGAAAAAATTCACCAGCAGCGGGCGACCCTGCAGATCGGCCTGCGTCAGCGGCTGGCTGCCGTCGAGACTCGTCAGCGAAAACGCGGGCATGGGCTTGCCGACCAGCGGGCTCGGAATCTCGCGCGGATCGTGCTTGAGCCCGATCGCCAGAAAGCCGATCAGCAGGAGCAGCACGACAATCGGAATCGCGAAGCGCATGGCTCAGGCCGCCACGGAGCTTGCGGGGGACTTTGCAGCGACGGTCTTGCGCTCGAGCCGGTAGCGCCTGTCGCCCGCCGCGATGATCCCGCCGAAGAACATCAGCACGCCGCCGAACCAGACCAGGCGCATCATCGGCTTGTAGTAGAAGCGCAGGGCCCAATCCCGCTCGCCGATCGGCTCGCCGAGCGCCACGTAGAGATCGCGCCTCGGGGTGTGATCGACCGCCGCCTCGGTCATGACGCTGCGCTGCGACGGATACAGCCGCTTCTCGGGCGTCAGCAGCGCGATCTGTCGGCCATTCTTCTCGACGAGCACGCGGCCGGTGTCACTCTTGTAGTTCGAGCCATTCAAGGGCTCCACGCCCTGGAACGTGAAATCGTAACCCCCAATGTCGGTCGTCTGGCCAGGCGCCAGGCGCACGTCCTTTTCGACGCTGAACAGGCTCGTGAAGGTGACGCCGAGCACCCACACGCCGAGCCCGAGATGGGCCAGCGTCATGCCCCAGGTGCCGGCCGGAATCGAGCGCAGCGCGGCGATCCGATCGCGCTTGGAACGCAGGCGATGCAGCACGTCGAGCATCGACCCCGCCAGAACCCAGACCGCGAACACCGAGCCGACGATCGCGAGCCAGTTCCAGCTGCCTTCGAGCACGAACGGCAGCAGACCGCCCACGACCAGCGCCACGATCGCAACCCAGCGCAGGCGCGACACCACGTCCGCGAACTTCGCGCGCTTCCAGCCCACGAGCGCCGAAACGCCGACGAGCAAGGCCAGCGGGGACATCAGCGGCAGGAACACCGCGTTGAAGTACGGCGGGCCGACCGAAACCTTGCCGAGCCCCAGCGCATCGGCGATCAGCGGATACAGCGTGCCGAGCAGCACCGCGGCGCCGGCCGCGACGAGGAAGACGTTGTTGAGCAGCAGCAGGCCTTCACGCGAGAACAGCTGCACTTCGGCCTCGGAGACCAGCTTGTGCGCGCGCGCCGCATAGAGCGTCAGCGCGCCGCCGAGCACGGCCCCGAGAAACACCAGGATGAAGGTCCCGCGCGCCGGGTCGGTGGCGAACGCATGCACGGAGACGAGCACGCCCGAGCGAACCAGGAAGGTGCCGAGCAGCGACAGCGCGAACGCGAGAATCGCCAACAGCACGGTCCAGCTCTTGAGCACGCCGCGCTTCTCGGTGACTGCCAGCGAATGGATCAGCGCGGTGCCGATCAGCCAGGGCATGAACGAGGCGTTCTCGACCGGATCCCAGAACCACCAGCCGCCCCAGCCGAGTTCGTTGTACGCCCACCACGACCCGAGCGTGATGCCCATGGTCAGGAAGGTCCAGGCCATCGTCGTCCACGGCCGCGTCCAGCGCGCCCAGGCCACGTCGAGCTTGCCCGTCACGAGCGCCGCGATCGCGAACGCGAAGGCCACCGCGCAGCCAACGTAGCCCATGTAGAGCGTCGGCGGATGAATGATCATGCCGGGATCCTGCAGCAGCGGATTGAGATCGCGCCCTTCGGGCGGAACCGGAAACACGCGCTCGAACGGATTGCTGACGGTCAGCAAGAACAGCAGAAAGCCCACCGCAATCGCGCCGAGCGTGGCGAGCACGAGCGCGGCGATGTCGGGCGGCAGGCGCTTGCTCGACAGCGAGACCGCGAAAGTCCAGCCCGACAGCATCAGCACCCACAGCAGCAGCGAGCCTTCGTGCGCGCCCCAGACCGCGGTGAAGCGGTAGATCAGCGGCAGGTCCGAGTGCGAATTGCTGGCGACGTAAAGCAGCGAGAAATCGCCCTGCACGAACGCCAGCGTCAGAATCGCGTAGGCCAGCAGCACGAGCGGAAACTGCGTCTGCGCACCGCTCACGCCGATCGCGAGCAGACGCGAATCGCGGCGCAGGTAGCCGATCACCGGCAGGATCGCCTGAGCGATCGCGACACCGAGCGCGAGCACCAATGCGTAGTGGCCAATCTCCGCCATCGCCTACTCCTTACTCGCCTGAACTTGCCGACTGCACCGATTTGAACGGCGCGCAGGAATGCTTGCCATCCGGCGTCGTCAGCGATTTTGCGAGCTCCGGCGGCATGTAATTTTCGTCGTGCTTGGCGAGCACTTCTTCGGCCGTGAACTGGCCGTCGTCGCCGAGTTGTCCGGTGGCGACGATGCCCTGACCCTCGCGAAACAGATCCGGCAGGATGCCGTCGTAGCGCACCTTCACCTTCTGCGCGCAATCGGCGAGCGTGAAGCTCACGAGCAGGCCTTCGCCGCGCTGCAGGCTGCCCTGCTCGACCAGGCCACCGAGCCGCAGCCGCGCATGCTTGGGCGCGTTCTGCGCCACCAGATCGCTCGGCGTGTAGAAATACATCATGTTCTTGCGAAAGGCCGTGAAACCGAGCACCGCCGCCAGCGCGATCCCGCCGACCAGCACGCCCACCCACAGCATTCTGCTTTGACGCTTAGTCATCGTCTTTCTCGCTCTGGCCTTCGGCCAGTTGCTGGATCACGCTGCGACGGCGCAGGGCGGGCGTCACGATGTTCCAGACCAGCACCAGCACGAACACGCCGAAGCTGCCCCAGACGTACGCGGCATAGCCGCCCATGGAGAGAAAGGAACTAGACATCGAAGCTCAGCATGCGTTCACGGACCCAGGCGGTATGGCGCTCGCGCAGCAGCAATTCGTTCTGCACGCGCCGGATCACCGCCCAGGCGAAGAACGTCATGCAACCCACGCTCATCGACAGCAGCGGCCACAGCATG